>Ga0315295_10003772_pt1 | contig 12879 bp, 28 predicted proteins | sample YL17G14_0_MG_FD_204453 | JGI IMG/M metagenome (GOLD analysis project Ga0315295, IMG submission 204453) | Sediment microbial communities from Yellowstone Lake, YNP, Wyoming, USA - YL17G14_0 | ecosystem: Environmental > Aquatic > Freshwater > Lake > Sediment | place: USA: Wyoming | collected... | reverse complement strand
TTATGAAGAGTCACCCGATATTAATAGAGATAGCTACTACGCTGGCTGGTACAGAAATGCTCAAAGCAATGAATTCAATGCTGCGGGAAGTAATAGTTATAAAAGCAGGGTTGCAATTGATGATGAATACATAGATTTACTGAAACAAAAGCATCCGAACTTCGATTTCAAAGAATATAGTTATAGGGATTAAATTTTCCAATAAAGGTACTTAATTGCCCCTATATGGCTTAAATCTTCCAAAGAGATTTCCATTTTAGAAAAAATTTTCCAGAAAAAATTCGTAAGTAGCTGATTTACAGTAAGGTAAAAATTTCCAGGTAAAAAAATTCTAAAAAAAATTTGTGATAGCGGATTTTGTCATGTAGCACCCCCGGCTCCTAAGTGCCTCATCCCCAGGGGGTTAGAGGGGGGCGGGATACCGGGGAGCTGCCCGGAGGGTGAGCCGGGACTATCTTTGTAGTTATATAACTATCTTTATAGTCAGAGCAGATAAAAGAAATGCCGGAGGTTAGTCCGGCAGTCTTAACTATCTTTGTAGTTAGACAACTACATAGGTTGTCTTTTTGAACTTCAAACGTCTTAGGTTTTCGATGCTAAGTTCACGATGATAGACCGCTTTTTCAGTCCCTTGTCCTTTGGCGGGGTCAGACTTTGGAAAATAAGCCTCTGCGATGCGATTAGGGATGATATTAAGGTTACTATCAAGGTGCAATGCCCTAAAGGTCTGTTGTGCCTTATATGTCAGATAAAACGTGCCTTTCTCGATATGGGTTGAAAGGGCAGTGCTGATGCGTTTACCTTTGCCGTTCCAAAGTGATTGAGCAATAAAATCTCTTTCTTTCTGTTCACGTTCCAACTGATTGTTAACGCTATTTTCGTAAACATAACCAACCATGATACCTACATTTGCGATGCGGGTAATTGTGCCAAATTTGGCTTTACCTTCCGGTGTCAGTTTAGGTTCAGTAACATACTGCGCTGATGCGGGTTGCGCTCCATGATTCCAATTTTTCAACATTTCAATCATTTCTGCGTGGCTCATTTTAATTTCTTTTCTCATAATGCTAATTTTTTAAGTTTAGTAACTTTGAACTCGTTTGGTGATTATACGCTAATTGTTTCTACTTTGTTACGTTTTATATCAACTATTTTCAAATTATTTTTCATTTTCTTCGCATCCCTGCACCTGGTGGGCGTTTCCGGTGCTATGATATTTTCGTACATTGTTGCAATTTTTATTCATCATGCTATCAGGTAATGATTATATTTGCAAAGATAATACAAATATTGATATATACAATAGCTAAGTAATTATTTTCACTCTTATTATATATATGTAATGATGTTACAAGAAATACAAATTATTTTTAGTGTCGCATCCTGGCACCAGGTGGGCGTTTGCGCATCACCGGTGAAATTATTTTCAAAAATACTGTAACTTTATTTTGTTTTTCTCGTTAAAAGGATTACATTTGACACGAAATTGATTGTTTAACCAATACCATACTATTATGACAGAAGAAAAAGTAATGACAGCAGAAGAAAGAAAAGTAAGAGATGTAAAATTCACTATTATCTTTGATGAATATCATCCGCTAATTTCTACCTTTCTCCGGTCAAAAATCACTAACGAAATTGCGAGAGAAGAAATTATACATAAGAGTTTTATGAAAATTCTTGAGCATTTGGAAAGCTATGATATTTCCAAAGGTAAGTTAAACACATGGATATATACCATAGTAAACCGGAAAGTAATTGATTACTTTCGTGAAGTTAACAGAGATAAGGAAATCAACAAAAGTGATTTTGTCAATGCCGAGGGCGAAGAGGCATTTGATTTTGTTGCTGAAGATTCAGCTAATTCCGAGATTGAAAATTCAGAATTACACCGTAAAATACGCAAGGCGATGCGTAATTTGAAACCCGTTGAAAAGAACATTGCAATACTCCGGTTTGTCAAAGAATTTGATTACAAGGAAATTGCGGTAATATTGGAGTTACCTTTAAATACGGTGAAAGTTACCATATTGAGAGCCAAAGAAAAACTGCAAGAGTCATTAAAATACGAATACGCCTCATTGTAGGCAAATATAATCCGGTCAATGTACAAAATATATTGACCGGATTGTAACTTTTTCTAATGTACTACGTATAATCATTGTAACCAAAACATAATGTACTATGGCAACAACAAACAGACCTTTATCAGCAATCGCAAGAGAGATAAGACAGAATTGGAAAAAAGAAGTAAGTGGAACATCATTGTACTTTGGTGCAGTCCCTTATCTTGATGCAATGTCCGGCATGGACAAAATAACTGACCCATATTTTATGGACTCCGGCAGAAGCATTGTAGCATACTTCCTCAGTAATGCTTCAACGTGGAGAGGCGAAACCGCCAAGAGGATTAAACTTGAACTTAACAAGATGCTGAAAAGCAGATAGCACAATGTTCAAGGTCGTCCGGAGCAATCCGGATGCACCTTGTGCAATGTCCAATTTCCAGGCAGACCGGTGGTCCGGTCAATGTCCAAGTTATAACCAATACACACTACTATGTCACGATTAACTGATAACGGATTAAGAGAAATACCTTCTGAATATATTGAGCCATATCTGGCGACATTCATGGGTTCAATGGTTGAGTTTGTTGCTTCGGCAATAACCGAGGAAGAGAAAGCCAAACGCAATGGACTCGGTTGGACCGTTGCAGAAATCAAAGCATGGGTTAAAGGTGTTGAAGTATTTGTCAGTCACAGTTGTGGCATTCATGCTCGTTATGCAATGATGAATGAAATGTACAAGTTTGTTGAGCTGCCGGATGATAAGCTAAAAGAAATTTGTCACAAAGTTACTTATGGAGAAAAATAGTTTGTACATATTGTAACTTTCTCCGGCAATGTACGTATAATCAATAGTAACCAAACACAATAAGGCAATGTCCAAAAGAACAGCAGAATATCAAGCCGAAAGGATAAGACGCACAGCACTACGCAAAGAGAAGCGCAAGTCTGCACGACAAACCAAGTACTGGCGGTATGGCAGACAGTCAGAGGGTACTTGTCCGGATTGTGGCGGTCAGATGCATTGGTGCAGTTGTTGTCAATGTTGGAGCAGAAGTTGTTGTGTTGAATATGGTACTTGTCAATGTTCATAAATAAACTGGGAGTTAGCGCAGTGGTAGAGCGAAATGTCGGGGGTTCGATTCCCTCACTCCCTACTAAAATAATGTATAATAAGTGAAACATTTTTGCTGAATGTACGTATAATGCAGAGTAACCAATACATATTGTACTATGAAAATCGAACTAAAAAAAATCAGTTTCAATGAGAGAATGTCCGATGAAACAAATTGTTTCATTGCAGACCTTTATATTAATGGTAAGAAAGTAGGCAGTTGCAACAATGATGGTCGTGGTGGTTGTACTAACTATGGTGGCAACACAAAGGAAGATAATGCTCTTATCGCCAAAGCAGAGAAGTACTGCAAGAGTCTTCCAAAGGTTAAATCAGAGAAATACGATTTTGAATATGACCAAAATCTTGAAAGTGTTATTGATGAATTGCTTGAAGCACATCTGAAAGGTAAGGAAGATGCTAAGAGAATGAAATTGTATCTGAAAGGAATTTGCTTTGGTGTGCCAAAGGGCAATAGCTACCAAACAGTTTCATGGTCGGGCAGAACACTTGCACAGATTGACAAAATAAGTCTGCAACGTGCCTACGACAATGTGAAAGCAAAATACATCAAAGGTGCAGTGGTAGTTCTGAACGCAAATAACCTCAAGGCACTCGGAGTAAATCTGTAACCTAAAATAAATTGAAAATAACTGCCGGAGATTGAAACATATCTCCGGTTTCTACGTATAATCATATGTAACCAAAACACAAAGACATGGCAAACAACAAACTCACAGTATCAAAAGAAGCATTTACAGAAATGCTCTCCGGCATCATCGCATCGGGTGTAACATTCGAAGCAGAAGAGAAGAACGACAAAATAATAATCACTTTCACCGGAGGCTTCTAAGCCTCACATTTCCAGGCTAATACGCAGCTGCTGTAACCGGTCAAAAACCGGAGACCGAGTAGACTCCAACCTACCTTATATTATAGTATAAAGATTTTTGAATTATTATTGTATTTATTGTAACTTTATTGCGAATAAACCGTATAATCATTGTAACCAAAACATAAAGACTATGGCAGTTATATTAGTAGGATGCGAAGAATCACAAGCTATCACGATAGCACTGAGGAAATTAGGACACGAGGCATTTAGTAATGACTTACTGCCTTGCAGTGGTGGACATCCGGAATGGCATATACAAGGCGACATATTTGTTGCTATCAAATCTCGCAAATGGGATATGATTATTGCGCACCCACCTTGCACGTTCTTAACTAATAGTGCAGTTCAGTGGTTAAGTCATCCGGAAGATAAGCATTTGGATTGGGAACTTCGCAGACCTAATCCGAAATACCCAAACCGCAGACAAGATATGCTTGATAGCATTGAGTTCGTTAAGGCAATATATAATTGTGGTATTCCGCTTGTAGCAATTGAAAATCCCGTTGGATTGCTTGGAACACGTTGGAAGAAATACGACCAAAAAATAAGTCCTTGGCAGTTCGGTGACGAAGCAGAAAAGCAGACTTGCTTTTGGCTCAAAGGACTGCCGAAACTCATACCCACAAAGATTGTTGGTAAAGGTGAATATGTATATTTTGAAAGTGGAAAACGTATGCAGAAATGGATGGCTGATGCACGAACAGTTGCTAAAACAGATGCAGAAAGGCGCACACTGAGGTCAAAAACTTTCCAAGGTATTGCGGATGCCATTGCTCAACAGTGGGGCGACTTCGCAGAAGCATCAAGAATATTTAATGGTAACTAAAAATAACTGTCGGAGATTGAAACATATCTCCGGCATTACCGTATAATCATTGTAACCAATACATAATGTACTATGGCAACCATCAGAAAACAATACAAAGGATTTAAAATCAACATCAAGAAAACTGATAGTGGTAATTATGAGTATAGTGTCAAAGATACAACCATTAAGGATTTGGCTGACACCTCAGATAATGCCGTTTGTTTCGCTATGGATGACATAGAAGATTATCTTCAGGCAAAGTGAAACATTTTTCAATATCCAACGTATAATCATTTGTAACCAACACATAATGTACTATGGCAGCAAAAATCGACATCAAAGCAATACGGAAATTCGTGGATGACTCATATGGCATTACATCTGCCAAACTCATTGATGCAGATTGCGTCAAACTCGCACAGAAATATCTCCTTGCTTGTTCAGTTACGGGCAACAGATTGTTCGCTAAAGCAGATGCAGAAAGATTAGGTATAACCTTTTAACACATTGTACTATGGCAGACACAAAAAATTGGATAGTTCGTTACTACGACAAGAAAGATAAACAGATTGGCTCACACACTATTAAAGATAGAACAGAGCATGAAGCAGAAGAAGAGGCAATTGCTGATATGCCTTTAGATTGTGAAGACTGGACCTTAGTTGAAAATAAATAAGATATTTCATTTTTCATATTAGTTTAATTATTATCAAATCTCGCTATCAAAACCCCGTAATGTTGTAACATTTTCGGGGTTTTTACGTATAATCAATTGTAACCAATACTCAAAGCTATGTACAGAAATTTCACAAACGATTGTTTAAGTATCTCCGCAGAGCGGGGAAAAGAAAACAAAATCATTGTCCGCATCAGTTCGGATTATGCCGGAAGTTGCCGGAAATCACAACTTTATGTTGATGAGAAACGTTTAGGACTGCAGCTTGAAGAAGTGTGGAAGTCTATAAAGACAAAGAAACTCTTAAGACTTCGTGCATCCTTTGGCGAGTGCGACCATTATGACGACATGACAGATATGTATACAACTCCGATTGTATACATGGAGAGAGGTTTGAAACGTGCAAGGTTCGATGAACGTGAGCATGGTAGTATACCTAAAGATTGGTCATATGATGTATCAGCAGTACTTGCAGACACCACAACTAACACCGCAGTGCTTGAAGTATTGAAGAAAGTCATGTACTCAAAGTTCAGTAAAGACGTGGAGAAGAAATTCATCAAGGTGTTGCGTCCGCTCTTACAGAAGAAAGTCAACAGTGTTAACTACGAATCAGAATCTGACGAAGAATAAGATATAGTTTTGGTTTATACTCAAATGGGTGCTTCGTTTAATCAGAACGACACCCATTTTTTCATGCATATGTTTGTAACATTTTGTGGTAATGTACGTATAATCACAGTAACCAATTAAATTTAAAGATATGTATATAGTAATAGAAAGATTTGACCCGGAATATCCAACAATCGTTGTAGAACCTGAAACCGGTATGCCATTGCTCTTCGAAACACGTGAAGCTGCACAAATTGAAGCCGATGACTGCCAGGATGGTTTGGTTGTGGAAATCTAATCGATAATATAAGTGCTTTTGTTTGGTTACAACAGCAAGAAAACCCTGGTAAATGGTAACATTTCCGGGGTTTTTACGTATAATCAATTGTAACCAATACTCAATATTATGTCAAACTTTAAACCAGAAGTTACTTTTAAAGAAAGAGAATTCGGAGAAGTAAAAACTAAAACCGAGAGATTTTCCACATACCGGGAAGTGTTAAAAAACATGAAGTCTTTACTTGAACGCAGCTTTGATGACGAAGTTTGTGTATCAAGGTCCAGGCGTGGTGAATGGGGAGAATGGTTTGAACGTTGGTCATTGAGGCAAGGCAAACCATATAAATATAAAGCTACTTGGCTGTAACCTTTTCACCCGGCAAACGTATAATCAATTGTAACCAATACACAGTACTATGAAAAAGACAATCGCAATGCTTAAAAGAGGTTTTGAATCCTCATCAACTAAGACAGAGGAATTCAAATCATTCTGCCGGACATTCAAAAGTGAATTCACTAAAGAACTATTGTCCATATCAGCGACAAACATCGTGTTCAGCTACGGACATTTCTATATCTCCGGGTTCTTCACAATAGGTACTCAGGCATGGTACTTTTCATTGTCCGATGTCCGGGGCATGGAATACTGTCTGAACAAAAGCTGCATGGGACAGTTAATGTACAGAACTGCACAGCACTACAAAGACTGGACTGGTGGACAGAACAGATATGCTAAAATTGAACCCGGCATGGGAAAAGAAATGTGTTGGAGTTTTCAATTAGTTGAATAATAACTACTGCCGGGTGTAACTTTTATGCCCGGCATACGTATAATCATTATAACCAAAACAACAAGCTATGGAACAGAAAGATTTATTTATAGACTTCACGACAATAAGGTGGGTTAAATGGACAACAAGAAAACCATCATGGAATGGCAGTGTTACAATACGTTGGAACTCCAAATGGACTTCTGATGGTAGAGTGTGGAATGGTGAGCTGCTTAGTCTTGGTGATGATAAAACAAAACATCGTGTCAATAAGAAAGGTAAATTGGTAGTACAGTACTCCAAGAATCAGAAAGAACTCATGAAAGATATGTACTGGCTTGAAGAAATACATGACCTTGAAGGTTACAGTAAGCATTGTGACGAAGTTACTGCGGACTTCTTTAAAGAAAAATAAACATAAATCCCCGTAACATTTCCGGGGATTTTTCGTATAATCACTGTAACCAATACACAAAGTTATGACAAGAAAAGATTTTAAAGAAATGGCGAGCATCCACCACTACGGAAGTGTACGCAATCCCGACTGCCTTACTGCAATCTTCTTTGATTGGAAATCAGGCGAGAAAGACGAAAAGTATTTTGGTGGCTTTAAGTATTGCGTATTCGCACGCAATTGCAATGCTAAACGTGATGAACTACTGAAAATACTTCAGGACTTCATTGAGCAGAAAATCGAAGATGTACCTTGGTATGTACAACTGATTATGGCAATGACTGATGAACAGCGTTTCAAAATACCATTGCAGTCTTCGGGACTGAACACAATGAGAAAAGTTGAACCAATAATACAGAAAGTATGAGTACAGTGAAATTACCACCGAAAGGCAGAAAACCAGAATTCTTCCAGGCAGAACTTGTGAAGGTGCCAGACATCATGGCACATGTTTACCCACTCTCACCTTCAACCACTTTGGCAGAACGCATGGGCAGTGAAGACGCCAGGTGTCCAGATTGTGACGACAATCGTTGGTGGCTACTTCCAAGAGCCGGAGCTGCTGTACGTGAAGGTGGCAAAGCATATTGTGAATGTCTGAATTGTGGATATACCACACACCTATAAAATAACAGCCGGAGATTGTAACTTTCTCCGGCTGTTTTCGTATAATCACATAGTATAAACCAATACATATATTATGGCAAAGAAAAACAAAGAATTCACAGTCAAATGGGAAATCCAAGTCACCGCAAAGTCAAAGAAAGAAGCTGCTATAATTGCTGCAGCCATCATGCGTGACAGAACATCAACAGCAACAGTTATGAGTGTTGTGGAATTCGACAACACCAATGATGAAGCCGAGGAATTTGATTTGTCGGCAGACCGGTCAGAGAAAATCCGCTTTATTAAAAAGGTAATAGCTGATTGGGGTACAACAAGCTGTTGTGAACTCGAACTCGACCATTCACCTTGTATTACTTCAACTGGCAACGGTGGTGGAAATGTCTGCGAACTTGTTGAACAGTTCAATGAAGACACTGCTGAAACAATTGTCTATGATGACGACATTGAACTCGAATACAACACCTATAAGTATGATGAACTTTCGGATGACATCATTGATGAGATTTGGGACATCATGGAAAAGTACGACACCGAACAGCAGAAACTCAAAGAAAGCTGCGAAGACTAAAATAACCGAGAAACCCCGTAACATTTGCGGGGTTTTTTCGTATAATCACTGTAACCAATACAAAATGACATGGAAATAGTAAAGACATTTAAGACATTAACAGAGGATGAATTCTACGCACAGTTTAATCCTGCGAAGAATCACATTGACGACAACGCAGCTTTTGATGGCTGTATGTATGAAACCTACGGCAGAGATATAAATTATATCAATGCAATCGCAAAAGACCCTAAGACTAAAGACAGACTCTGGACCATCATTGAAGCAGAGGGTAAGATGTTTTATGTAAGTGGCTTTCATTATGTAAACCGTTTCGGCTACATAATTACAGAAGAAAGTGTGCCGGAGAACATTGAGTATGACGTTGAACTCGACACAGAGGTTGACCATGAACCATCTGGACCATTCGACCAATTAGGTTATGAACAAACAACGGAGGAATAATATGAGGACAGCAGTATTCGTTAAGGTGGTTACGGTCACAGACCCAGACACCAAAGGACTTGTAGAACTCTCTATCTATAAACATGAAGGCGGTGGTATGTTCGCAATCGACAGCAGCTTTCTTGACCAAGTTGTTAATACTGATGATTTTGACAGAGCAATAATCCCTGACCCATTCAGCGATAATGGGGTGGAAGAAGGAACTATCAGCCATGTGGTGCTGTTTGAATAAAAAGAATTGCCGGAGTTGTAACATACTCCGGCATTTTTCGTATAATCACATAGTATAAACCAATACATATTAATTATGGACGTAAAAGATTTAAAATTTCTACAGGAGGAAGCCAACCGGGTGTATAACGAGGTTGAAGCTGCCATCATTAAGATGACAAAGGACAATCCTTTGCAACTCTTCTCTCAGGAAGACACTGAGAAAGATGATTTCTGTGATAAGGTTTATGAATATCCTTATGGTTATTTTGTCAGCAAACATGGCTTCTATGTTCAGGGTGCTGTACAGAAAATATCCGGCAGCCTGGATGTAACACTTTTCCTGACCGGTGAAGATTGGGGAGAGGAACACACTCAATCAGTATCAGAACTGCCATTCGAGAGCCAAATCATGTTATTAACCTATTTAATCGAAAGACTATGAGAGTAATAAACATAGTAGTAATCAAAGCAGGTGTTGTTGACAACATTGATAGCTTTGGAGTATTCGAGGAACAACTCGTTGATGATGTGGTTAAACCCGCAGAAGAACTATTCATCCAGAAAGCCAAAGATAATGGCTATGACGGTGAAGATGATGAAGAACTACTCGATATGGGATATTTCGAGTTCTACGATGGTAGTGTTTGCATAACCTGGTCAGACATTTAAAAGATTGCCGGAGTTGTAACAAACTCCGGCATTTTCCGTATAATCACTATAACAAATAACTTAATACATATGAAACAATGAGCAACAAAAAATTAAACAAGGAAGCCACAATCCGGAACATCCGGGAAGCTGCAGGCGAAAACATAACTGACATCGATAAGTTTAACGAATTGATGAAGGATGAACAAGATATCCTGGACGCAGCCATGCTGTGGGATGCAGAAATTGTATACAAATAATTCGAAAATAACTGCCGGGAAGTGTAACTATTTCCCGGCATTTACGTATAATCATATGTAAGAAAGGGGTTCGCTTCCACCGGCAGCGCAGAGGGTAGACTCCAACCTACCTTATATTCTAATGATAGAATCATTATAAATAACAGAATCCAGGTACTCACAGTACGAATATTGAAACATTTTTAATGTATTTACGTATAATCACTGTAACCAACACTTAAAGCTATGCATATAATAGTAGGTAAAAATCCGGACTTCTGCGCAATTTGGAGCTGCGACACACAGTGCTATACTGTATATTATAAGAATATGTATTTGACCAAAGGATTTAAATTAAGTGATATTAAATCTTATCTGAATTGAAACATTTTCACAGTATTTACGTATAATCATTTGTAACCAATACACAAAGACTATGGACGCATTCACAAAAGGACAGCTTCACCGCATCGGCATCGGAGGAATCAATTGCACCTGCTGCAACAACAAAGCCAGGAGAGGCAAAGACAAAGTTGATAAGAAACTCAATAGAACTGCAAGAGCCAGAGTAAAAGTAGAAACCGGCAAAATTCTCAAAGAATCTTTGTAACTATTTCGAAGTATTTACGTATAATCATTCACTAACCAATACTTACACAGCTATGATGATATTCACAACAATTGCAAACGCAAAAAAACAGACCGGACTTTCTTATTTAGGTGGTGTCAGTACATCAGCTAAAATAATGCATAGCCAAGAGTTTAGCCATCAACATACATATGCAATTTATTTATCTCCGGCAAGTTTGAGCGGATATAATGTTTGCAGTCATTCAACACCGGAATGCCGTATGGGTTGCCTTAATACAAGTGGCAGAGCAGGAATTGAAGAATTTGCCGGGATGACTGTAATAAAGTCAGCAAGGATTAAAAAGACCCGGTTGTTTTTCGAAGAAACAGAATTTTTCATGCAGTGGATGATTGCCGAGATAAAGCATTATCAGAAACGTGCAGCAAAAATGGGTTTCTACTTTTCAGCACGTCTGAATGCAACATCAGATATCGATTGGCAGAATGTATACTTAGACGGCAAAAACATTTTTGATATCTTCCCGGCAGTCAATTTCTATGACTACACTAAAAATCATGGTAAGTTTTACTGCAAACCCGGCAATTATCATTTGACTTATTCATACACCGGAAGAAACTGGAATTTCTGCAAAGTTGCACTTTCACAAGGTCACAATATTGCAATGGTTTTCAATGTGAAAAAAGAATCTGACTTGCCAAAGGTATACAAAGGGTATACTGTTATTAATGGTGACTTAACAGATTACCGCATTGATGATGCCAAAGGTATTATTGTAGGTCTGAAATGGAAACGCATTGCAAACAGAGAAGCAGAAAAGTATGTGCTTAACAGTTGCTTTGTGGTTAACGTGAATGTACTGGAACTGCAGACTGTCTAATGTACAAGTACTAATGTACAAAATAGTGCGGAGAATATGTAACTTATTCTCCGCATTTTCGTATAATGCAATGTACACCAATACTTAAAGCTATGGCAAACGGACTTAAAATAATTCATGTAGACGGTTCACTGAAATTATGGTGTGGACATATCCCGGAAATCTATGGTTATGGAATTATGGTTCTCGAACTCACAGAGGACGAAGCCAGGAAATCATTGAAGAAAATGTTCCAGGCTTGGCGCAAATCAATGCACGGAGAATTAAGTTATCCGAAAGCAATGGATTATTTTGGCGGCAGAGTTTTCCAGGTTGAAACCGGGAAACAATATTATGATGATTTAGGTGAGTAATTGTAACCTTTTCCTTGAATGTACGTATAATCATCTGTAACCAATACCAATGTACTATGGAAGACTTTAGTAAAGACACAGACATCAGAGGCGACTATGCCTTATTCATTGAAGCAAAGGATTTCACCCCAAGGAGTGATTTAAAACCTGAAGCAAAGCAACGCCTGAAAGGTTGTCAACCGACTTTCTTCCGGGTAATTGTTGATGGAAAACAGCAACACAGCCACGGTTGGATAGAAGACGGTGAAATAGTTCAGTGGGGTTGAAACATTTTCCCCGGCAATACGTATAATCATTATTATTAACCAATACACACACACTATGAAGTACTTATTTATCACATTAGATGTACAGGACGGTGAACGCAAACACACTCACAGAGTGTTGCACACCACACCTGGCGAAAACATTGAGTTCGCAGCTCAACGCTATGTAGCAGCTTTCTGGGGTTGGGGTGAACGCTATAACAAGGAAGACGACTTTTTTTGGTTCAACGGTGAAATTACCTGTAAACTATCCAATGTAGTCGAACTCTCGGAGTATGAATACAAACTGATGTCCCGGATATTCTCTGACGACAGAAATAGAAATGACTACTTTCAGATTGTATCAAAAGGTTACGAAGCCGGTCTGGAGAGAGAAGA
>Ga0315295_10003771_pt1 | contig 12883 bp, 9 predicted proteins | sample YL17G14_0_MG_FD_204453 | JGI IMG/M metagenome (GOLD analysis project Ga0315295, IMG submission 204453) | Sediment microbial communities from Yellowstone Lake, YNP, Wyoming, USA - YL17G14_0 | ecosystem: Environmental > Aquatic > Freshwater > Lake > Sediment | place: USA: Wyoming | collected... | reverse complement strand
CCATCCCGCTTCAACCCTCCCGGTGTGCATCGATGTGGGAACCAACAACGAGCGGTTGCTCTCAGATCCGCTGTACATGGGAGTGCGCGCGCGCCGTCTGGAGGACGATGCATATTACGAAGTCATCGAGCGATTTGTACAGGGAGTCCAGCGGGTCTTTCCGCGTGCCTTGATTCAATGGGAGGATTTCGGCAAACAGCATGCCTTCACGCTTCTGGAGAGGTACTCGAGCCGTGTCCCGAGCTTCGATGACGACATCCAGGGAACGGGAGCTACAGCCGCGGCGGCCATGCGCACCGCCGTCCAAATCAAAGGACGTCCCTTATCCGAGGAGCGGATTGCTATATTCGGCTTCGGGCAGGCAGGGAGCGGCGTGGCCAATGCCCTCTCGACGATGATGCAGAGCGAAGAGGGCCTGGAGGCGCAGGAGGCCAGAAGAAGAATCTATGCCGTAGATCTGCCCGGCCTTTTGCTCGACGACATGAAGGTCGAACCCTATCAAGCGCGATTTCTGCAGCCGCGGGCGGCAATGGCCGGCTGGCCTGTACCCAAATCCCGGCCGCCCAATCTCGCCGAGGTAGTGCGGCACGCGAGGATAACCACCCTGATCGGATTGTCGGCCCAGCCTAAAGTGTTCGACAGGCCGCTGCTTGAAGACCTGGCTGGAAACACCGAGCGTCCCGTCGTCTTCTGTCTCTCGAACCCGACCTCGCGTTCGGAGGCGACGCCCTCGGAAGTGATGGAAGCAACCGGTGGGCGCGCTCTGATAGCCACGGGAAGCCCGTTTCCGGATTACACTACGCCGGCCGGGCGCAAGATTCATTTTTCGCAATGCAATAACCTGTACGTCTTTCCCGGAGTAGGGCTGGGTGCGCTCGTAAGCCAGGTTGCGCGCATCACTCATAGGATGTTTGGTGCAGCAAGCTGCGCCATATCGGACATGGTGTCGGCGGAAGAACGCTCGCGGGGACAATTGCTTCCTCCATTGAAGGACGTTCGCAAGGTAGCCTTTACCGTGGCCCTTGCAATCGCCAAACAGGCCAGGGATGACGGACTCGGCATGATCGCCACGGATGAACGGCTGGCCGACCTGCTTCAAAGGGCCATGTGGACGCCCCAGTACTATCCATATCGTCTAGCCCGCCCGCCTGTATGATGAGACGCTGAAACCGATCTTCGGGCTCGCAACCCTTGCGATCGTGAGCACGATTCTCCAGGGGGGCTCATGGCCTGAAGAGCTGATGTGTGTCTTCTTACGACGGTCGCTGCGCCGAAGCCAACTCGTTGATCGTGGATCGTGGATGGTGGATCGTGAATCGAGCCACAAACCACGACCCACCACGTCTCTTCTGGTGACATCCACTGACGTTCGGGTGCCCCGGCCGGGGCGCGGTTCGTCAGGCTTGTTGTTCCGTGCTGAGTCGCTGCTCCGCAAGAATGCGGAGCGGAAAGGGTTCGGCCTCGGCGAGGTCTCCTCGGCCGGGGAAGAACTTCTGCAGCCCCGCCAGCTCGACGATGATGTCGGCCGACAGCCCCGTTTCGATCAGCTTTCGGGCAATGCGGACGTACTCGTCGTGCACCATGAGCACATGCCTCTCTTTAGTTCTGTCCGCCTCCGGGACGTTCTTGAACTCGAAATACTCCCGTGCGCTGCTTGGTTCCTTCAGGATCAGCGAGGGGCGTTTGCTGTCGTCCTCCTCCAGCCGGCCGCGGATGGTTGACTCGAAGTGCATGGGTGTGAGGTCCTCGTGCTCCGTGTTCCACCAGCGGTCGTACGGTTGGTGCCTAAAGAAGTCCACGTGGTCATCGTCCGTCACGGAAATGGCGAAGATGCAGCCGGGGTACTCTGCCTCGGAGGCTTGGTAGTCCTCGTACACGATACGGCCGCACGCACGGTTCTTGTCGTTGCTGGCCACGGGCGGTTCCTCGCGAGATGCGGAAGAGGGCTTGTCGGGGGTCGATCGCTCCACCGTTGAGGGGGCGCGAGTTTCTGTTGCAACGGACTTTGCTGACGGCGACTCTGTCATTACGAGTTCGCCCGGCGAAGCGGAGTCGGGCCGCTGGCCGTGTGCGACGGGGAACCTGACGCTTACAGTGGTTCCCTCACCGACCTCGCTTTCAATCGAGAGGTTGGCTCCAAACTCCGCGATGGTCTGTCTCACGAAGACGAACCCGAGGGAGTGCAGCTCTCCATCGAGCGTGTCCTTATCCCGCAAGACCTGTTCGATTTTGGTGGGCGACATGCCCACGCCGTTGTCGTGCACGCGAAGATCGACGATGTCCCGTTCCTCCGTGTCGCTGATCTGGATGAGGCCGGGCCTCCGGCCCGCGAGAGCATCGACGGAGTTCATGACCATATTGAACAACATGCGTCGGAAGCGATAGCGGTTGCCGCCCACGAGGGCCGGGTCGAGCCGGCCGAGTTGAAGGTCTACCGCCCCGTCGCTCGCCTCCGTGACGTAGCCGCGGATGACGTCACGAGTGAACTGCTCAACCTCGCCCCCGAGGTCGAACTCCTCGTATATGCCTTCGCTGCGCTGTTCTTCGAGGAAGTGCTCGATGCGTTGCGAGACGCCGCCGATCCAGTGGATGCAATTCTTGTACTGCTTGTGCGACCGTGCGGAGCGGGAGTCCGGCGGCAGGAAGGACAGGACGTTGTCAGCACGACCCCAGAGTGGGTTCAGGATCAGTGCGCAAGTGCCGCGGATCGTCTCGATGTAGTCCTTGCCGGTCCGGAGGATGGTGCGGTCGGGTGAGAAGTTCTTCACCGCATTCGAGTACTCTTGGAATGACTTTCGCATTGTCACCGCCCTCGTCTTCAAGACCTGCAAGTCATGGCTGTGCAGGATCTGCGCCTGCTCCATGCTGTAGATCTCGAGGTCGGTGTTGAGGGTGACGTGGAAGTGAATCACCTCGTTGATGAACCGCTCCACGCGCAGGTCGTGGATGAGGAACTTGATCTCGGCGACTTCCTTCTTGATCCCTTCTTTGTAGTCCGCCATCGCTTCCACCGAAAGTTTCAGACCCGTAGCTCACTTCACTCGCGATCCGGACACCGCGTAACCCGAAGGCAACCCCCGAAGACAACGAAGCGGCCCGTGGCACGGGCCCTTCGCGGATCGCGAGACGCTCTGCGCAATCTGATTAACGGATGCCGGCTGCCTGTTCAAGCATGTCCGTCGTGATCGACTTCGGCCGCTCGATTGCATAGCCGAGGCCCCTGTCCACCTACCTCCCCCTTGCCTGAACCAACGGGGCTCTGCCCGGCTTCGACGGCGCTGCGGACGCGTCCGACCTCTGGATCCACTGAGTCGCTGGCAGCACGGGGACTGAGAATCGCGTCGCCAGCGCGCGTGACGCATGCGGCGCTGCGCCACTCGCCGCCCGCCGGCTGGTTCTCCGGCCCCCCGGCCTCCCGCGCGCGCCCCCGGCGCTTGACAGGCCGTTTATCTACGGTATACGGGGGTACGTCTGGGACTTCGGCGGGCAGGTCGAGGATGCGGGAACGTCTGATAATTGGGCATTATGACCGTTACCCCGTTAATGTGGCCTTATGGTCCGCCAGCCCGAGGGTGTTGCGCAGACTGGAGCGGTTGGGGCTGCTTGCGTGTCAAGGGTGAGAATGCACCACCAGCGTACGCATGTGCTAGCGAGGCCACCGTGCTGGCATGCGGATGGCACCCTCAGGGGCGGCAGCAGCCAGCAGGTGACCGGGTTTGTCAGCCCAAAGGTAGGGAGGAAAAACGCTGGACTGAACGGATCGAGAAGCGGTAGGGCAACAAAGGGAGAAATACGTTTTGCGTGCAAACGGACGTCGTGGCCAGGTGGCCTCGCGTCCCTTATAAACCATGATGGAGGAGCCTATGGCACTTAAAGAAAAGTTGTTCCAGAAAATCCAAGCGTGGCAACCCCGGATCAAGACGCTTTTGAAGGAACAAGGTGACGTCAAAATCGATGAAGTGACCATCGAAAAATGTATTGGCGGCGCACGCGACATCAAGGCCTTGGTCACGGACATCTCCTATCTGGACCCCCAAGAGGGGATCCGGTTCCGCGACATGACCATCCCCGAGGTCATGGAGAAGCTGCCTAAGGTCCCAGGGGGGGAGATGCCGTATGTCGAGGGGCACTTCTACCTCCTGCTGACCGGCGACGTGCCGACCAAGAAGGAAGTGGAAGAGGTCGCCGATGAGTTCCGTGAGCGGTCGGCTGTGCCGAACTATGTCTGGGACGTGCTGCGTGCCATGCCGCGCGATACGCATCCGATGACCATGTTCTCCGCGGCGATTGTGTCGATGCAGCGCGAATCGGTGTTTGCTCGCTGTTATGCCGAAGGCATGAACAAGGCCAACTACTGGGATCCGACCTACGAAGACGCCATGAACCTCATGGCCAAGCTGCCGCGGGTCGGCGCGTACATATACCGCATGAAGTACAAGGGCGACGTCCACATCGAGCCCGATCCCAAGCTCGATATGGGTGGCAACTTTGCGCACATGATGGGTATCGCGAAACCCTATGACGACGTCAGCCGCATGTATTTCATCCTGCACTCGGACCACGAGTCCGGAAACGTGTCGGCGCATACCGGCCATCTGGTGGCCTCCGCCTTGTCGGACGTGTATTATGCCTACTCCGCCGCCATCAACGGCCTTGCCGGGCCGTTGCACGGACTTGCCAACCAGGAAGTGCTGCACTGGATTCAAGACGTGATGGCGAAGCTCGGCGGCAAGCTCCCCACCAAAGAAGAGCTCGAGAAGTTCCTGTGGGACACGCTCAACTCCGGCCAAGTCATCCCCGGTTACGGCCACGCGGTCTTGCGCAAGACCGATCCGCGTTACGCCGCGCAGCGGGAGTTTGCCCTAAAGCATCTGCCCGACTACCCGATGTTCAAGCTCGTCAGCATGATCTATGAGGTCGCCCCAGGTGTGTTGACCAAGCAAGGCAAAGCCAAGAATCCATGGCCGAACGTCGATGCGCACTCTGGTGTCATCCAGTGGTACTACGGCATACGGGAACAGGATTTCTACACCGTGCTCTTCGGCATCGGCCGTGCCTTGGGCGTGCTGGCGAACCTCGTGTGGGATCGCGGCCTGGGCTATGCCATCGAGCGGCCCAAGTCGGTGACGACGGCGATGCTCGAGAAATGGGCCAAAGAGGGCGCAAAGAAGTAATTCTGCAACTGCTCAAAAAACTGGGACGTCGGCGCGAGGGCTTCGGGATTGCGGGCTTCAGCGCATTTCCCGCAGCCCGAAGCCCGTCGCGCTTGTCTCCGTCGGGGCCACCAGAGGACGTGGCGCCGACTGTTCCGAGTTCACTGGTGGTGAGGTAGGTAGATCACCAGGTGTGGCCAGAGACGGCTTCTGTCAGGTTCCTGGCCTTCCATTCGATCTGCCCGAGGACATCGCACAACGAGTACTTCCGCTTCACAGTTTCGAGCGCGTCCGTCAGCGTTTTTCGAGCCTCATCGAACAAAGGCACGGCCCTCTTCCTCGCCGCGTAGCGAGAGGTGGAAACTGCAGCGGTGATTTGGAATTCGGCCTATTAGTAGCTTAGGCTGCGCTTGCGTGCACGGAGCCCACGGCGGCTGCCTTTGGTCTTGAACGGCCTGCCACCCGCAGGCCCCCCGCCGAACGCCGAAGTGCTGAAATCGGACCAGGGATTAGGTGCCGGCGTGGTGAACGCCGGCCGATACTGCGGGCGCTCGCTGCTCGCCGGTCCGAAACGTGGGCCGTCGCTGCGCCGTGGCCGATCTTCTGCGGTGTTCACGCGCAACTTGCGGCCGTCGATCTCTTGGCCGTCAAAGCGCCGGATAGCCTCGGCCGCCTCGGCTTCGCTGGAGAACTCGACGAACGCGAATCCTCGCGAGCGGCCGGTCTCCCGATCTGTGCCGATGTGCAGGTACTTTACTTGCCCGGCGGCTGAGAGCGCATCTGAAAGTTGCTGCTCGGTGGTGCGGAAATTGAGATTGCCGATAAAAACCTTAGTCGAAATGGCTGACTCCTTTGCGTGGCGGGGGATTGTGGAAGGCTATTTCACCTTTGTCCAGGCCCTGAATATCATTTCCCAGATCGATGCACCATAGGGGACCAGAAGTTTTCCGCCTGACAGGCGCCCCTTGCCCCGATCCATCAAAACCACAGAGCGGCGCGCGATGGCACCACGCCGGTCAATGTTGTTGATGATGTTTATCACAACAATGCATCCCTTTCTTGGCGCGATGACACACGCCATTGCGCTCGGAGCGCTCCGGGTCCAATCTCTGGGCTGGCCTTCGAGGCCAAAGGAGAGCGCAGTGGATGACCAGCCGAGACGTCGGGACGATCGACTTCTTACCCGTGAGCCCGTGGGTGGTGCGGCCGGCTGACCTCCAGCCGCCATTACAGTCCGATATCAGCGCCAGCTTCGCGGTCATCGGCGCCGGTTACACTGGCCTGTCGGCGGCCCTGGCGCTCAAAGGCGCGGCGGCTGACGTCGTCCTCGTCGAACGCGAGTTCGCAGGTTTCGGCGCCAGCGGACGCAATGCGGGCCACCTGACGCCGACGATCGGAAAAGATCTGCCCACGTTGATGCTGTTCGGAAAACGGCGCGCTGCGCAACTCGTGCGCTTCGCCGACGAAGCCGTGCGCCATGTCGAAAGCCTGATCGAGGAATACCGGATCGAGTGCGACTATGTGCCGTCGGGCAACATCATGGCGGCGGTGCATCCGAAGCATGAGGCCCGGTTACGTCACGCAGCGACGGTCGCGGCGCAAATCGGGGCGCATGTGCGCTTCCTCGGCCGTGACGAGATGCGTGCCCGCGGGGTTCCGCCGGCGTTCCTGTCCGGCGCCCTGGAGGAGTCGGGCGGCGCGCTTGATCCAGGCAAGTACGTGATGGCGCTTCGCCGCGCGGTCATGCAGGCGGGGGCGCCGCTTTACGAGCAGACCGCGGTCGAGGAGATCATCGACGGCCCCCAGCCATGCATTCGCACCGCTATGGGCAGCATCAAGGCGGATCACGTGGTGCTCGCAACCAACGCGTACACCCCGGCGCTCGGGCGATTGCGGCACACCGTCTACCCACTTTACGACACGCTGTTCGAGACGGAGCCGTTGAGCCCGTCGCAGCTCGCCGCCCTGGACTGGCCAGGACGGGAAGGCATCCTCACGGCCCACGAGAGCTTGGAGAACTATCGGCTGACAGCTCGCGGCACGATCGTGGGCGGCTCGAAGGGCGTGCGCTATCCGTACGGCAGCGCTCTGGTTGAGGGCAGCCGTCAGGCGACGCTCGCGCTGTTGGAGCGCGCCTTCCGCGACCGCTTCCCGGGATTGGGCGAGGTCAAGATCGCGCATTTCTGGGGCGGCTGGATCGCGATGACGTTGCATTTTCTGCCCGCGCTGGGGCGCACCGGCACGCACCAGAAAATATATCACGCCATCGGCTACAACGGCCACGGTGTCGCCGCCGCCACTGCCATGGGTGCAATTGCCGCCGACTGGATGCTCGGGCGCAAGAATGAACACCTCGAGGCCTTGCGGCGCTTCGTGCCGCCATTACCTCCGGAGCCACTGCGCTGGCTGACCATCAGGGGGGTCATGAGCATCATCAACGCTGTGGATGCGCGCATCGATCGCCAAATCCGCGCCCAACGCGCCGCCGGACGGTGATGGTCGCGACAACCGACGCATTGCAGTTATGAGAGTGTCGATAAAGTGCAACAGGGCTTCGAGACGGCCCCTTGAACAGACGGGGCCTCCTCAGCCCGAGCGGTATTGCTCTTTGATCTCAGGGACTTTCCGCTCGCCCTGAGGAGCGGCCTTCTTCTGGCCGCGTCTCGAAGGGCCTGGTCCCCGAGCAGGCAACACCTTTTTGTGACGAAGGAGAGTGCGAATGACCATGACAGACTACTCGGAGTACGATGCGATCGGCCTCGCCGATCTGGTCCGGCGCAGAGAGGTGACGGCTGCGGAACTGGTGGAGGCCGCCATCGAGCGCATCGAGCGCCACAACCCCGCGCTGAACGCGGTCGTCTACAAAGCCTACGACCTCGCGCGAGCCATGGCCGCGCAGCAACCGCGTCGCGGCGCCGGCGGTCCGTTCCAGGGCGTGCCCATGCTGCTCAAGGACATCTCGGGCGACTGCATCGGTATGCCATCAACCCTCGGGTGCCGCGGCCTGAAGGACGCGCCTCCGTCAGATCACGACTCGGTTCAAGTGGCGCGCTTCAAGGCTGCGGGACTCATTCCGCTCGGGAAGACCAACACCCCGGAATGGGGACTCTTGCCCACCACCGAGCCGTTATACTACGGCCCGACCAACAACCCGTGGGACACGCGGCGCTCGCCGGGCGGTTCGAGCGGGGGCTCGGCTGCCGCAGTGGCGGCGGGTATCGTGCCGGTCGCGCACGCCAACGACGGCGGCGGCTCCATCCGCATGCCGGCATCGGCGTGCGGCCTGGTCGGCTTGAAGCCCACGCGCGGCCGCATCTCGTGGGGGCCGCTGCTGGGCGAGGCCATCGACGGTTTCGTCTGCGAACACGTTGTGACGCGCACGGTGCGTGACTGCGCCGCCGTGCTCGACGCCACCGCGGGTCCGGCACCGGGCGATCCCTACTGGGCGCCGCCGCCGTCCAGGCCTTTCCTCGCCGAGCTGTCGCAGCGGCCACGCCAGCTGCGCATCGCATTCCGAACCGAGGGACTCATAGGCAACGATGTGCATGCAGACTGCAAGACGGCGGTGACACAGGCGGCCAGGTTTTGCGCCGATCTCGGGCATGTCGTCGAAGAAGCGTCGCCCGAAGCCGACATGGCAACGCTGGTGGAATCCTGGAAGACGACGTACTTCGCGGCGACGCAGCTCGATATTGATGCCGCCGCCTCGCTGGTGTTCGGCAAACAGTTCACGCAGGACGATGTGGAGCCGTTGACGTGGGCTACCGCCGCGCGCGGTCGCAGCCTGAGCGCGCTCGATTATCAGGTCGCGGCGTTTCTGCGGCAGCAGGAGGCGCGCCGGATTGGGCAGTTCCACGAGATCTACGACGTGTGGATTACGCCGACGCTGCCGTCGCCGCCGGTGCTGACGGGCACCTACTCCGGCGCGCTGCGCGACGTCGATGCGGATTGGCCGAAGATCCTCGCCTACATGTCGTTCTGCGGTGTGGCGAACGCCACCGGGCAGCCCTCGATGTCGTTGCCGTTGCACTGGAACGGTGAGGGCCTGCCGATCGGGACGCTGTTCACCAGCGCTTGCGGCAACGAAGCCGTGCTCTTCCAACTCGCGGCGCAGTTGGAGGAAGCGCAACCGTGGCGCGATCGCAAGCCGCCGATCTGGGGGTGATTTTATATCCTCGATGGGCTATTGTAGGCCAACGTTTTCGGAAGGAGTAATGAGCTCCCTTCACCCCCGCACTATGAAAATGCTCCCCGTACCCCGCTTGGTTTCCCTCGCCCCCTGGGAGAGGGTCAGGGTGAGGGCGATTTTCTGAGTAGGAGGCTGAATGCCGGCAGGCAATGAACCCGGCGCTGCGGGCCGGCGGCGCAGCCCGCTGCTGGCGGCTGTGCTCTCAGGCCTGTTTCCAGGATTGGGCCAACTCTACAACCGCGAGCGCTTGAAGGCGCTGCTGTTCCTGATCGGCGGTGTCGTCTTCGCCGCCGGTCCGTTCAGTCCGTTAGAGGTAAACATCGATCTGGACAACCCGGCTGCAGGAATGCGAAACCTGCTGTTGGCCTCGCTGCCGTTCTCAGTCGTTGCGCTGTGGTCGGTCATCGATGCATACCGAACAGCGCGGGGTTACGCCTCCGTCACTGTCTCCTCCCGTAGCTGATGCGCCGGGGTGAAGTAGGAGCGCGCCCGTAGAGTCGTGAGCACGAAGGTGGTGATCGTGGTGGAAAACGCGATCATGTACATGATCAACACCTGGTACTTTATGGCGACCAGCGGTGAACTGCCGCCGAGGATCTGGCCGGTCATCATGCCGGGGAGCGACACCAAGCCGACCACCATCATCGAGTTGATGATCGGAATCATCGCCGCCTTCATGGCGGCGCGCACTGCGGTGGCCGCCGCCTGACGACTGGTCGCGCCCAAAGCAAGCAGCGCCTCGACGCGATCGCGCGCGCCCCGCAGCTCACTGTCAAGCCGCTCGACCGCCAGCGTCGCGCTGTTCAGACTGTTGCCGATCACCATGCCCATGAGCGGGATCAGGTAGTACGGGTTGTACCACGGCTGAATACGCAGGATCACCTCCGTTGCCAGCACCATGGTGAGCCCGCAACCGGCGCTCAACGACCCCAGCACTAGAAGACGCAGCGCGTTCGTCGGCCGCCGTTGCCGCGCCGCGACGGTCCACGCCGCCACGGCAAGCATGAAGATCAGAATCGCAATGATCAACGCCGGGCTGTCGGTCGAGAAGACGAATCCCAACACGTAGCCGATTGCAACGAGCTGGACGAAGGTCCGGATCCCGGCCACAATCAGGTCCCGCCCCAGCCCCAAGCCGCGCGCGGCGGATAATCCGATAGTCACCAGCAGCAGGCCGGCTGCGCACGCGATCTGCAACCATGAGGGATCGATGAGCTGGGTGTTCATGAGGCGACACCGGGTAAGGTTCGGTCCAAGTAGCTGCGGCCCTGATCCGTCGCCGGCGCCACGAAGAACTGCTCCGCGCTGGTCTGTTCGACGACGCGCCCACCGACCAGGAGAATGACCTCGCCGCCGAACCCGCGCGCATGCTCCGGCTGATGACTCACCATGATGACCGTCAGCCCCCCGGTACGGCTCAAGTGCACGATCGACTCGATCAAGCGATGCGCGGCGGTCGGATCGAGGGCCGCCGTCGGCTCGTCGAGCAACAACACCTCGGGCCGCGTCATCAACGCACGGGCGATGCACACGCGCTGCTTCTCGCCCGTCGACAGCGCCGCCGCGTCACGCCCGAGCATGGCGCCGTCGAGTCCCGCCAGCTCTAAAGCCCGCGTCAGCTCCGCCGGATCGATCTCACCACTGCGGCGCTGCAATCTGAACGCCGTGCAGAGATTGTCACGCACGCTGCCCGGAAAGATCACCGGCACCTGGAACACCAGCGCCGCACGTCGGCGCAACGTGATCGCGGAGAGCTGCACGTATGGCGTGCCGTGCAACCAGAGCGCGCCGGCCGTCGGATCTTCCAGGCGATTGAGCAGGCGCAGAAGCGTGGTCTTGCCGGCGCCGGATGGCCCGAGGACGGCGTACTTGCCTCCCGACTGGAATGACAGCGTCACGTCACTGAGCGCCGCGCGGCCTTGCTTGGCCACAGAGACTCGGTCGAGCCGTATCGCGGGCGGTGACGATGAAGGCATCTCAAGGGAAGCTATCGAACGTTGAGTCTCTACTGTCAACTTCTCTCGGGTATCCTTAAGAGCTCTCCTCCCCTCTGCCCCCAGGAGACTTAGCCTTACCCACAAGTAGGCCCGCTGGCACGACCGCAAAAGGATCTCGTTGTCGGCGGGTTTACCGATCCGGAAGGCTCACGCGCCGGCATCGGCGCGTTGCTCCTGGGGGTGCACGACCACGCCGGCGCGCTCGTATTTGCGGGTAAGGTCGGCACGGGGTTCACGCAGAAGAGCGCGCAAGAGATGCGCCGGCGGCTCGATGCGCTGGAGCAGAAGGAGTGCCCGTTTGGCGCCCGCCCGCCGGGTTCGCTCGGCCGCAACGCGCATTGGGTGAAGCCGACGTTGGTGGCGGAAGTGGCTTTCAGTGAATGGACGCATGACGGCAGGATCCGGCAACCGTCGTTCCAAGGTCTGCGCACGGATAAGTCGGCCAGCGAGATCCGGCGCGAGGAAGCGGCGGCGGCGTATGCGAGAAGTCGCACTAAGCGTCGCTCATGACGTCTTCGATTCCTCCCGGCGTAACTCACGCACGCCGCCGCTCTCACCCACCAGGACCAGATCGGCGATGCCGAGAAACAACCCGGTGCCCACGATGCCGGGAATGGCGCGGAGCGAATCCTCCAGCCGCTGCGGCTCAGTGATCGGTCCAACGCCGCAGTCGAGGATGTAATTGCCACTGTCGCTGATGAAGGGCCGGCCTTCGACGGAGCGCAGTTGCGGCCGGCAACCCAACGAGGCCAGCCGTCGTTTGCAGAAGCCGAGAGCGAACGGGATCACTTCGACCGGCAAGACGCCGCGCCGGCCGAGCACGGGCACCAGCTTATCGCTGCCCACCAGGATGATTTCGGTGCGCGAAGCCGCGGCGACGACCTTCTCTACCACCATGGCACCGCCGTATCCTTTGATCAGGTCGAGATGCGGATCGACTTCATCGGCGCCGTCGACGGTGACATCGATGCCGTCGAGATCGTCGAGGCCCGCCAGCGAGATGCCGCACTCCTGCGCCATCACCGCGGTCGCCGCCGACGTCGGCACGCCGGTGACGCGCAAGCCCTCGCGCACGCGGTGTCCGAGCGCATGGACAAAGGCGGTGGCGGCGCGCCCCGTGCCCAGACCGACGATGTTACCGTCCTTCACGAACTCCAGCGCACGTGTCGCCAGCGCCGCCAGCACCCCATTCTCCTGCGTCGGGTTTACCATTACGCCGCCTTCCTCCTTGGCACTTCCCATTTCAAGTTCGTAGTGTGCTTCTTTCTTTCTCTTCCTCCAAGCACTGCGTCTGAGCAAGTTGCCGCGCCCGGATTGTTGCGGCGCCCGCATCTTGCGCGCTTGACGCCGCCCCCATAGAATGTCTCAGTCTGATGGACCGCTGGTGGCACATGTGGACCGGGCGTCGTCCACCCCTCCCTGCGGATGAAATCCGTCGGCGGCGGCGCGAGACCGTGATCATCGTGTTGACGGCGGTGGTCTTCCTGGTCTTTGCAGTTTTCGAAACGCGTCTGGCTGGCTTCAGCAACAGCGCCTCGCTGGGG
>Ga0315295_10003770_pt1 | contig 12887 bp, 12 predicted proteins | sample YL17G14_0_MG_FD_204453 | JGI IMG/M metagenome (GOLD analysis project Ga0315295, IMG submission 204453) | Sediment microbial communities from Yellowstone Lake, YNP, Wyoming, USA - YL17G14_0 | ecosystem: Environmental > Aquatic > Freshwater > Lake > Sediment | place: USA: Wyoming | collected... | reverse complement strand
GTCTCGACCCGCTGAAATGCTCCCGCCGCACCAACCTGTACTTTACAAAGAGATTATACACGCTTTGCGCCCCAAACGTGGAGGCCGGTATGTGGACGGGACCCTCGGGGCTGGCGGTCACGCCTCCGGCCTCCTTGAGGCCAGCGCTCCCGATGGACAACTGCTCGGCCTCGACGTGGATCCGCAAGCCCTGGAGCTGGCCCGCCGGAGGCTCGCTCCCTTCGGGGAGCGCACCCGTCTGATGCAGGCTTCCTACGCCAGCCTCACCGGTCAGCTTACCGCCCTTGGCTGGGAATCGGTGGATGGCATCCTGCTCGACCTGGGCGCCTCCTCGATGCAGTTCGACACCCCGCAGCGCGGCTTCTCCTTCCTGGCCGACGGCCCACTGGATATGCGCTTCGACCCGTCGAACCCGCTGACCGCCGCCCAGATCGTGAACGAGTGGTCCGAGGCCGAACTGGCGCAGGTGCTCTACCGCTACGGCGAGGAACCCGCTTCCCGGCGGATCGCCCGGGCCATCGTCCGGGCCCGGCCCGTGGGCGGGACCCGCGACCTGGCCGCCGTCATCGAGAAAACCCTCGGCTGGCGGCGGAGTCCCGGTTCCAGCACGGGAAGAGGCCCCCGCCACTCCGCCACGCAGGCCTTCCAGGCCCTGCGCATCGCCGTCAACGGCGAATTGGATTCGGTTGAGAAAGTCCTCCCGCTGGCGGTGCAGGCCCTCGCTCCGGGAGGCAGGCTGGCAGTCATCTCGTTCCACTCGCTGGAAGACCGGCTCGTTAAAGAGTTCTTCCGCCGCGAAGGCAAGGACTGCCTCTGCCCGCCGAAACAACCTATCTGCACCTGCGGGCACAAAGCAAGCATCCGTGAAATTAACCGGCGGCCGGTCACTCCGTCGGAGCAGGAGATCAGCCAGAATCCCCGCGCCCGCAGCGCGAAACTTAGAATTGCCGAAAGATTGCCGGTCCAGTATGAATAAAGTCACGAACCTCGCCCGAAAGTATCGTCAGGCCCCCTGGCGCACCCAGCGTCAGTGGCTCGGCTTGGTTTTGCTTGGCGTGGTGATGACGGCCATGGTGGCCGGCGTGTATCTTAACGTGGCTGCTCGCGGCACCCTGGCTGGGAGGGAAGTCCTGGACTTGAATTTCGAAATTGCCGCCAACAAACGCACCAACGCCAACCTGCAGACGAAACTGGCCGAATCGAGTTCCGCCGCGGCCATGCAGCAGCACGCCCAGGCGCTGGGATTCACACCGGCGAGCCCCGAAGATATCGTTTACGTCGTCGTCCCAGGGTATGTTCCGGATCCTGGATTCAATCTTTCCACCACCACCGACCAGCCGCCGGCCTCGATCATCATGCCTGAATACAGGCAGACCCTCTTCGAATGGTTTTTCGAGCGCATCCAGTCATCGTCCCCCGCCGCGGGAGGCCAGCAATGAAAAACGATATTTTCTGGCGCTTCCGCATGGTACAGGTTGCGTTGATCTTGGTGGGGCTGGCTGTCATCGTCCAGATCGTCCACATCCAGAACAGCCCCGAAGCCCAACTCATCCTCGAAAAAGGCCGGACTTATGTCGGCTCCTGGCAAACCATCTACCCGGCGCGCGGCGGGATCTATGACCGGCAGGGACACCTGCTGGCTGGGAACCAGGCCGTTTACGAAGCCGGTGTGGACCTGGCCACGATGAAGGATGCCAATGAGATTGCCCTGGCGGCGCAGATCTACCTGAAACTGGATTACACCACGGTCTACGCTGCGATCACCGCTCCCGACCCGGACGTCACCTACGTGGTCCTCGATAAATTCACAGCCCCGGAAAACGTGCTGGCATTCCAGGGCTTCCAGGAAACCCTGACGGGCCTATCGGCAAAGAATCTGTCGGCGGTGTACTTCCAACCGCACCTCATCCGCAGTTATCCCGAAAAGGCGCTGGCCTCCAACGTGCTCGGACTCATCACCCTCGATGGGGGCAGGCGCAGTTTCGGCATTGAGGAAAAATACGACAGTTTGCTGGCGGGGACGGCGGTCAAGCGTTGGATCCCGGCCAACCCGCATGATGCCCAGCAGGTGCCCGAAGTTCCGTCGAGTACGACCCTCATCCTGACCCTGGACCGCGAGATCCAGGCTTCGATGGAGGAAATTCTCGACAACGCTGGCCAGATCTATGGAGCCCAGTCGGGATCCATCATCGTAGCCGACCCCAGGACTGGCGAGATTCTGGCCATGGCTACCACGCCGCGCATCGACCCTAACCACTATTGGGATTACGATACCGCCCTCAATAGCGAGGCGCCCTACAACCGGGCTATCAGCCAGGCCTACGAACCCGGCTCCGTTTTGAAGATCCTGACGATGGCTGCCGCCCTGGATAAAGGCGTTGTCCAGCCGGGCACCATTTACAACGATGTGACCGGCGTGATTTTCGTCGGCGGTGTCCCCATCCATAACTGGGACAATGCCGCCTGGGGCAAACAGGATATGACCGGCTGCCTGCAGCACTCGCTTAACGTTTGCCTGGCCTGGGTGGCCACCCAACTGGGCAAGAATGATTTTTACACCTACATGCAGAAGTTTGGCCTGGGCCACCTCACCGGCATTGATCTGGCGGGAGAGACCACCGGCCGGTTAAAACTGCCCGACGATACCGATTGGTACGAAGTGGATCTGGGCACCAATGCGTTCGGCCAGGGCGTATCCGTCACACCCATCCAGATGATCATGGCTGCCTCCGCCATCGCCACCAATGGCCAGATGCCGCGTCCGCACGTGTTGCAGGCCACGGTCCAGGCTGGCCGCCAGCACAAAATTCCCATCGAGATCGTCGGGACGCCCATTTCATCGGCCACCGCCCAGACGCTCAATGCCATGCTGGTTAATTCCCTCGAAAATGAATCGTCGCTGGCGCTGGTCCCCGGTTACCGCCTGGCGGGAAAGACCGGCACGGCCTCGATCCCCACACCCGACGGCTACACCAGCACCCGCACCAACGCCTCCTTCGTCGGCTGGGGTCCGGTGGATGACCCGAAGTTCATCGTCTATATCTGGCTTGAACAGCCGACCACTTCCATCTGGGGCTCGGAAACTGCCGCCCCGGTCTTCAAGCAAGTGGTGCAGAAACTCATTGTCCTGATGGGCATCCCGCCCGATCAGGTCCGCCTGAGTTTATCCGGGCATTGAGGCAGCATGTTAACCCTGGCCGACGTAATCGAAGCCCTGACGAACTTCCGCCCTGTGAATGCCGGCGCCGTCATCACCGAGGCAGCGGTTGATTCCAGGCAGGTCATTCCAGGATCATTGTTCGTCGCCCTCCCCGGGGAGCGCGTGGACGGTCACGACTTCGTGGCCGATGCCTTCCAGCGCGGGGCTTCGTTCGCACTCATCCAGCGCGAGGTCAGCGGGGCGTACCCGACCCTTCGGCTGACTCCCCTTTCGGGGTCTTCCCATGGCAAGCCCTTCGAACTGTCTGACGCCCTGACTCGTTCCCCTGTCTGTCTGCTGGTAGAGAATTCCCTCACCGCATTGCAGACCATCGCCCGCTTCTGGAGGCGTAAATTGGATTTGCGCGTGGTCGGCATCACCGGCTCGGTCGGCAAGTCCACCACGAAAGAACTCGTCGCCGAGGTGCTCGGACAGCGCTATCGCACGCTGAAAAGCCCCGGCAACCTGAATAATGAAATCGGACTACCGCTCACGATACTCCGCCTTGGCTCGGGCTACGAGCGGGCCGTGCTGGAAATGGGCTTCTACGTCCCCGGCGAGATTGCCTTCCTGTGTGACCTCGCCCTGCCGCAGATTGGCGTGGTGACCAATATTGGCACCGTCCACGCCGAACGCGCCGGTTCGCAGGAGACCATCGCGCACGGCAAATCCGAACTCGTGCAGGCTCTGCCTGCCGCACCGGAGGGGGTCGCCGTACTCAACTACGACGACCCCTGGGTGCGTCCCATGGCCGGGAAGACGAAGGCGCGCGTCTTTTTCTACGGCCTCGATCCCGCCGCTGACCTGTGGGCAGACGAAGTGGAAGGCCTGGGTCTGGAAGGCATCCGCTTCCGGCTGCATTACCGCCACGAGACTCTGCACGTGCGCGTCCCGATGATCGGTCAGCACTCCGTCCATACAGCCCTGCGCGCCGCGGCGGTCGGTTTGGTGGACGGCCTGACCTGGCAGGAGATCTTATCCGGCCTGCAGGCGGGGCACACGCAGTTGCGCCTCGTCGCCGTCCGCACCGAGACCGGAGCCCTGATGCTGGATGATACCTACAACGCCTCGCCGGAATCCATGCTGGCGGCGCTAAACCTGCTGGCTGAATTGGACGGCCGCAAAGTGGCCGTGCTCGGCGACATGCTCGAACTCGGTCCTTATGAAAAGGAGGGGCACGAAATCGTCGGCGTGCGCGCCGCCGAGGTGGCCGACCGTCTTGTAACGGTGGGGACGCGCGGGCGCATGATCGCCGCTGCAGCACGGCGGACAGGCCTGAGGTCCGATAGAGTGACCGAATTCGATGATTCCGACGATGCCATCGCTTACCTGCGCAAGTCCCTTACCGGCAAGGATGTGGTTCTGGTCAAAGGCTCGCATGGCGTTCACATGGACCGCATCGCCGCCGCCCTGGAGTTCCATTCATGAAAGATTCCACTCTTGCCCTCAGCCTGGCAGGGTTGAGTTTTATGATGACCGTTATCTGGGGCGGACCCCTGCTGCGGATTTTGCGCCACTTCAAGATTGGCAAGCAGATCCGCGTGGAGGAGCCGGGCAGGCACTTCGTCAAGTTGGGCACGCCCACCATGGGTGGCGTGATGATCATCCTGCCGGTGGCATTGATGACCGTATTGCTGAATGCCGTCAGCCTGATTGGTATGCGCGTCCTGGGTCGCTCGGTACTCGTGCCTCTGGCGACCATGCTTGGCTACGCCGTGCTGGGCGCGCTGGACGATTGGGAAGGCATCCGTGGCAAGCGCAAAGGCCAGGGCATGCGCATCCGCACCAAGTTCATCGCCCAGATCGTGCTGGGGCTGGGACTGGCATACGTGCTGAAATACATGTTGGGCGTTCCCGACATGATCCTGCCGGGAGTGCAGTATGAGTTTGAACTTGGCTGGCTGTATATCCCGATCGCTGGCTTTATCATCGTCAGCATGTCGAACGCGGTCAACTTCACCGACGGGTTGGACGGGCTGGCCGGGATGATCTCGGCCACCATCTTCGCCGCTTACGGCGGCATCGCCCTGCTCCAGGGACAGGTGTTCGTGGCCCGCTTCTGTTTCACGATGGTCGGCGCTCTATTCGGCTTCCTGTGGTTCAACGTCCATCCCGCCCAGTTGTTCATGGGCGATACCGGCTCACTTCCCCTGGGCGCAACTATTGCAGTCATCGCCCTGATGACCGGCCAGTGGGCGCTCCTGCCCATCATCGCCGTCATCCCCTTCAGCGAGGCCCTGAGCGATGTGATCCAGATCGTCTACTACAAGCTGACCAGGGGACGCCGCTTCTTCAAAATGGCGCCCATCCATTTGCACTTTGAACTGCTCGGTTGGAGCGAGACGCAGATCGTCCAGCGCTTCTGGCTCATCGGCCTGATTGCCGCCATGCTTGGCATCGGGTTGGCAATGGTCTAGCAATGACGGAAGTCATTACTGCGATGAAATAGAAATAAATTATGAAGACTGACTGGAACGGTAAACGCGTGACCATCATCGGAGGCGCCCGCCAGGGACAGGCGGCTGCGCGCTGGCTGGCGCGTCACGGCGCAACCGTGACCATCACCGACCGCCGTTCCGCTGAGCAGATGGCTGCTGCCCGCCAGTCCCTCGCCGATACCCCCGTGACCTGGGTCCTGGGTGATCATCCGGTGGAAATCCTTGATACGACCGATGTGCTGTGCCTCTCAGGCGGCGTGCCGCTCGATAACCCGCTCGTCGTCGAAGCTTTGAAAAGAGGGCTCTCGTTAACCAACGACACGCAGGTCTTCATGGAAGTCGTCCCCTGCCCCACCGTGGGCATCACCGGCTCGGCCGGCAAGACGACCACCACCGCGCTGGTCGGCGGGATGGCAAAAGCCGCTTACCGTGACGAAAGCCAGATGACAAAAGACCAGTCATCGTCGCCCGTTCTTCGTCCTCCCTTGGCCTTTACCGGTGGAAATATCGGCGATCCGCTCCTGAACTACGTGGACGAGATGCAGCCAGGCGACCTGGCCATCCTTGAGATTTCAAGTTTTCAATTGGAGCAGATGACCCTCTCGCCGGACGTGGCAGCCATCTTGAACATCACGCCCAATCACCTCGACCGGCACGGCACGCTGGAAGCCTACACCGCCGTCAAACGCCGCCTTCTGGAATTCCAGGACAGGGACGATATCGCGCTCTTGTGCCGCGACGATGCCGGTTCGTGGGCAGAACGCAAATCCGTGCGCGGTCGGCTGGTCACGTTCGGGGTCAGCCCCCTGCCCGAGGGCCAGGACGGCACTTTTCTGGCAGACGGCATCCTGCACCTGCGCGGCCGGGGCGTGGAAACCTCCCTGCTGCGCCGCGACCAGGTCCAGTTGCGCGGCAACCACAACCTGATGAACGTCCTGGCAGCGTTTGCCATCGGTTTCACCGCCAATCTTCCGCTGGACGCCATGTTGGAGGCCGCACAAGATTTCCGCGGCGTGGCACACCGGCTGGAATTCGTCCGGGAATGGAATGGCGCTAAATGGTACAACGACTCCATTGCCACCGCCCCCGAGCGGACGATGGCCGCCATCCGTTCGTTCGATGAGCCGATCATCCTCCTGCTCGGCGGACGGGACAAGGATCTGCCTTGGGAAGACCTGGTCTCCTTGTGCCGGGAACGTGTGGACCACGTAGTCCTGTTCGGCGAAGCGGCTGGGAAAATTGCTGGGATTTTCGGTAAACAGGTCCCCGGCCACGAGGTCGGCGGGCACTCGAATCATCAGCGTCTGCTGACGCTGGAGCGCTGCAAAAGCCTGGAAGAAGCGGTCTGGGCCGCATCCCGCCTCGCCGGGTCCGGTGACATTATCCTGCTCTCGCCGGGCGGAACCAGTTTCGACGAGTTTCGCGATTTCGAAGAACGTGGAGAAAGGTTTCGAAAATGGGTGTCGGAACTTTTGTAAGCCAACCTGCCCGAAAAAGCACATCCGCCACAACGCGGCGCGCCGCCCCCATCCGCGGCGATATGCTGTTGCTTGTGGTCGCCATCGTGTTGATGATCTTTGGTCTGTTGATGCTTTATTCGGCCAGTTCAGATTTCTCGAAGCGCATCTACGATAATGCCTCGTACATGTTCAACAAGCAGTTGCTGTGGCTGGGGATCGGCACCGCCATCGCCTTCCTGTTGGCCCGTACCGATTATCACCTGTGGCAGCGGATCGCCGTACCGGTAATGGTGTTGACCGTTGGCCTGCTCATCGCCGTACTGGTCAACAACCAGGTCCGGTTCGGCGCAGTGCGCACGTTCTTCGGCGGTTCGGTGCAGCCCTCCGAACTGGCGAAATTGGTCACAGTGCTCTACCTGTCGGTCTGGCTGTACGCCAAACGCGAACAATTGCACAATGTTCAATTGGGACTGATCCCGCTGGCGGCCATCCTGGGAGTCATCGGCGGCTTAATCTACATCCAGCCGGACTTGAGCGCCACCGCCACGATCTTCGTCCTGGGCGGCCTGCTGTTCTTCCTGGCCGGCGGGGAATTGCGCCAGATCGTCCTGTTCCTCATCGTGGCCATCATCGCCGGGTGGATCGTGGTGCAGTTCAGTTCCACCGGGCGCGACCGGTTGGCTTCTTATGTTGCCGGGCTTAAGAACCCGCTCCATTCCGACTACCAGGTGCGTCGCTCAATGGAAGCGCTTGTGCGCGGTGGCTGGTTCGGGCTGGGGCTGGGGAACTCGATCACCAAAGTAACCGGCCTGCCCGTCCCGCCCACCGACAGCATCTTCGCCGTGGTGGCCGAGGAATTGGGCCTGCTCGGAGCGATGTCACTGATCGCGATGTACGGTTTGATCCTGTGGCGCGGGCTGCGCATCTCGGCCCAGGCGCCCGATTCACTCGGCGCGGTCATGGCCGCCGGGCTGACCTTCTGGATCGTCATCGAGGCATCCATCAACATGGCCGTGATGGTCGGCCTGCTGCCCTTCGCGGGCAATGCTTTGCCATTCGTGAGTTATGGAGGCTCAAACCTGATCGCAACACTGGCTGCGGTTGGAATTCTTTTCAACATTTCCCGGCAGGCCGGGACCCATGTCCCGGAAACCGGGGAACGGAGGACTTACAGTGCGACTGCTGATCTGCGCCGGCGGGACCGGCGGCGGGGTCTACCCCGCACTCGCCGTTCTTGAGACCCTGAACGCCAGGAACTCGACGATGGATGTCTTGTGGGTCGGCGGCGAAGGTGGTATGGAGGCCCGGCTGGTGGAGCGGGTCAATGTCCCGTTTAAATCCATCCCCGCCGCGGGCGTGCACGGTGTGAGCCTGCGCCAGTTGCCTGGCAGCCTTGCTCGCCTGGGCCGCGGTATCTTTGCCGCCCGGCGCATCCTGCGCGAGTTCCGCCCGGATGTGCTGTTCTTCACCGGCGGATATGTGGCCATCCCGATGGCGCTGGCCGGGATGCGGGTCCCGACCGTCCTGTACGTGCCGGACATCGAACCTGGATTGGCGTTGCGCTCCCTCGCCCATTTCGCCGACCGGATCGCCGTGACCGCTGAAGAGTCATTCCGCTACTACCGCCGCCGCAGCCGCCTGGCACTCACCGGTTACCCGGTCCGACCCGGACTTTCAACCTGGCCGCGCAAAAAAGCCCGCGCCGCGCTGAACCTGACCTCCGGAAAGCCCGTCCTGCTGGTTTTCGGTGGGAGCAAAGGCGCCCGCTCGCTTAATAACGCTGTCCTGGCACACCTGCCCGCCCTGCTGGATACAGTCGAAATCATCCATGTGACCGGCGAGTTGGATTGGCCGGTCGTGGAAGAAAAAATAAAAAGCCTGAGCTCGGCCCAGTCCGCCAATTACCATGCCTACCCGTACCTGCACGAGGAGATGGGAGCGGCGCTCGCCGCCGCCGATTTAGCGCTATCACGCGCCGGGGCATCGGCGCTGGGCGAGTATCCGCTCGTCGGTTTACCCGCCATCCTCGTTCCATATCCATATGCTTGGCGCTACCAGAAAGTTAACGCCGATTACCTGGCCGGGCGCGGTGCGGCAGTCCTGATCGAGGATGCCCAATTGACGGAGAAACTTCTGCCAACCGTCAAGAACCTGCTGGCAGACCCCGCCCGGCTGGACTCAATGCGGGCGGCCATGCGCTTCCTTTCCCGCCCCGATGCCGCTTCAGGGATTGGTCGCTTGTTGCTGGAATTGGCGGACACGAGGAGATGAGACAGTGGTTAGTATCCTAGTCGTCTTCTGGATGTACGTGGCGCTGTTCGCCGTCATCGGCGCAATGCGAGGTTGGGCCAAGGAAATCCTGGTCACCGCCAGCGTCATCGTGGCGCTCACCTTCTCCACCCTTTTGGAGCATTACGTTCAGTTCGTGCGGGACGCGATTGCGCACCAGTCGGTGGCCCTTTTCTGGCTGCGAACGCTCATCCTGGTCATCCTAGTCTTCTTCGGTTACCAGACCCCCAACATCGCCCGCTTTGCCCCCAAGATGACCCGTGAGAAATTCCAGGACATCCTCCTGGGCATTTTCTTGGGCGCGCTCAACGGCTTCCTCATCGTCGGATCGGTCTGGTTTTACCTCGATCAGGCAAAATATCCTTTCCCCATCATCACCCCCCCGGCAGCCAACCTCGCCATCCTTGCCTACCTGGCCCCCCGCATCCTGGGCATCCCGGCCATCTACTTCGCTGTTGTCATCGTATTCATTTTCGTGATTGTGGTGTTCATCTAAAACTATGACTCGCATCCACTTAATTGGAATTGGCGGAACAGGTCTCTCGGCCATCGCCCGCGTCCTGCTCGAGATGGGACACACGGTGACCGGGTCGGATCGCGCCGATTCCCAGTTCGTGCAGTCCCTGCGGTCTGCGGGTGTGTCCATCAGCATCGGTCACCTCCCGGAGAACGTGCACGGCGCGGACCTGGTGGTGCGCTCCTCCGCCATCCTGGATGACAATCCGGAAGTGGCCGCAGCCCGCGAACTGGGCATCCCGGTGCTCAAGCGCGCCGATTTCCTCGGCGGCCTCATGGAAGGCAAAACCGGTATCGCCGTGGCTGGCACGCACGGCAAGACCACCATCACATCCATGATCGCATGGATGCTTTCCGCCCTTGGGCAGGACCCGTCATTTATCGTTGGAGGCGTGCTGGCAAATCTGGGAGTCAACGCCCATGCCGGGAAGGGCCAGGCCTTCGTCATCGAGGCGGACGAGTACGATCGCATGTTCCTCGGCTTGAAACCGTCCATCGAGGTGATTTCCAGCGTCGAGCACGACCATCCCGACTGCTACCCCACCCCGGCCGATTTCCAGGCCGCATTCGTGGAATTTGTCCATCTCCTCCCTGCCCATGGTACGTTGGTTTACTGCGCCGAAGACGCGGGAGCGCGTCATGTAGCGGTCCGCGCCAAGTTCGCAGGCAGGCGCACGATTGCCTACGGCTGGAGCGGCAAGCATTCGGTATTCTCAGCCGAGTACGCCGTCACTAAAGACGAGCTCACCAACTCGCACGGCGGCTTCAGCTTCACCGCGATCATCAATGGTCAGCCGGTGACTGTCGCCCTTTCCGTGCCCGGGAAGCATAACGTGCTGAACTCCCTCGCCGCGCTGACGGTGGCTCATCTCCTGGAGCTTGATTTATCGGCTGCAGCCCGGGCGCTGGGAGAGTTCAAGGGGACGGGGCGCAGGTTCGAAGTCCGGGGCGAGGCAGGCGGCGTGACCGTGATTGACGATTATGCCCACCACCCCACCGAGATCCGCGCCACCCTGTCTGCGGCGCGCAGCCACTATCCTGGCCGCCGCATCTGGGCCGTCTGGCAGCCGCACACCTACTCTCGGACGCGGACCCTGTTCAACGGATTCGCCACCGCCTTCCCTGACGCGGACGCGGTCATCGTGACCGAAGTTTACAAAGCCCGCGAGCCGGAGCAGGATTTCTCGGCGGTGGAAGTGGTCAAGGCAATGTCGCACCCGGCAGTACAGTTCATCGCCGGACTGCCTGAAGTCAGTAATTATCTTGTTTCTCATCTGTCCCGCGGCGACGTGCTGCTGGTGCTTTCCGCCGGGGATGCCGATCAGGTTAGCACCGAGGTGCTGGCCCGTCTAAAGGAGGCATGAAATGGCCGAGAAGAAGCGCATTTACGAATCCAGTGTGATGGCCCTGCCGCCGCTCCGGTTGGTGCTGGGCGACGTGCCATCCCCCGAACCGGATGGGAAGCCCCGCGCCAGGAAAACCACAGACAAGCCGGGCCGCGAGATGGAAGCACCGGTTAAGAAGTTGATTGCACATTTGAAGGATGAGAAGGATGCCTAGTCCGAGGAAACGACGAAAGTCGCACCTTCGGTGATTTCAGTGATTTCTATGAACCCTGCCACCCTCCTGACCCTGCGCGAGACCTACGCCGACCGCCTGCAAGAGTGCGTGCCGTTGGCAGGTTACACGTCGGCGCGCATCGGCGGTCCGGCAGACGCGCTGCTCTCTGTCCGTTCGGTGGAAGAACTGGCCGAGGCAGCCGCGCGGCTGTGGCAGATGGATATCCCCTTCCACCTGTTGGGCGCTGGCTCGAACGTATTGGTCAGCGACAGGGGTGTGCGCGGTGTGGTGCTCCTCAACCGGGCACGGCTGGTGAAGATCGACAGCCAGGCCGGGCAGCCTTCCGTCTACGCTGAATCGGGCGTAACGCTGAACGACATCGCCCAGCGCGCCCTCCGCCTGAGTCTGGGCGGATTCGAGTGGGCTGCCTCCGTCCCCGGGTCCCTTGGCGGGGCGGTCTACGGCAACGCCGGGGCGTTCGGTGGCGAGATGGCAGAAATCGTGACCTCGGTTGAGGTGCTCCACCGTGAGCGTGGACGCGAGTCATGGCCTGTGGAGAAAATGGGCTACGCTTACCGGTCTTCAGTTCTGAAACGCGAACGTCAGCCGGTGCTCATCCTGGCGGCCACGCTGAAACTGGCCCATGGCAGCGCCGAAGCCATCCAGGCCAAAATGGCCGGGTTTTCAGAACGCCGCCGCAGTACCCAGCCGCCGGGAGCAAGCTTGGGCTCGATGTTCAAGAATCCTCCCGGCGACAAGGCCGGCCGTCTCATCGAAGCCGCCGGATTAAAAGGTGCCCACATCGGCAGCGCGGAGATCAGCGCTGTCCATGCAAACTTCTTCATCAACACCGACAAGACCTGCGCGGCCGACATGAAAGCCCTGCTCGATCTGGCTCAGAAAAATGTTTTTAAAAAATTTGGCGTAACGTTGGAACCTGAGATCGAGATGATTGGTGAATGGTAAATAGAATCGTGGAGAAAAGATTGCGCGTCGCCGTCCTCTTTGGTGGAAGATCGGGAGAGCACGAAGTCTCCCTTGTTTCGGCGCGCTCGGTGCTGGAGGTCCTTGACCCGGCGAAATATGAGGTCTTTCAGGTTGGCATCACTCATGATGGCACCTGGCTGACCGGCCCGGATGCCCGCGCCCAATTGGAAAGCGGAACCATCAGTGGGTTGACTCCCTGTACCCTCCTGCCCGACCCTTCCAAACCGGCCCTTTACATCCTGCGTTTTACGGATCACGACACTGTGCTCGAAAAACTTACAGACATTGATGTGGTCTTCCCCGTCCTGCATGGCACATTCGGCGAAGACGGCACCCTGCAAGGTCTGCTCGACCTGGCTGATGTGGCTTACGTTGGCGCGGGCGTGACTGGTTCCTCGGTCGGGATGGATAAAGGCATCTTCAAAGATGTGATGCGCG
>Ga0315295_10003767_pt1 | contig 12893 bp, 9 predicted proteins | sample YL17G14_0_MG_FD_204453 | JGI IMG/M metagenome (GOLD analysis project Ga0315295, IMG submission 204453) | Sediment microbial communities from Yellowstone Lake, YNP, Wyoming, USA - YL17G14_0 | ecosystem: Environmental > Aquatic > Freshwater > Lake > Sediment | place: USA: Wyoming | collected... | reverse complement strand
ACATCTGGTCCCGGAGCAGCTGACCAGCCCCGGCACGGCCATTGGAACGGTATCGTACATGTCTCCGGAACAGGCCCTCGGGAAGGACCTGGATGCGCGGACAGATCTCTTCTCGTTGGGGGTCGTTCTCTACGAGATGGCGACGGGCAACCTGCCCTTTCGGGGGGACACGTCGGTGGCGGTCTTCGACAGCATCCTCCATCAGGCGCCGACGTCGCCCATGCGCCTGAATCCCGACCTTCCCGAGGCGCTCGAGCGGATCATCAACAAGGTGCTCGAGAAGGACCGCGAACTCCGCTACCAGTCGGCCAGGGATCTGCTGGTCGACCTGACGCGGCTGAAGCGCGAGCGCGATTCCGGGCGGGTGGCTTCTCCCGGCGGCGCGGAGTCCCCGCGCCTTTCATCTCTGGCTGTGCTGCCGTTCACCAACCTGAGCGCGGACAAAGAGAACGAGTACTTCAGCGACGGCTTGGCAGAGGATATCATCGACGCCCTGACGCAGGTGCCCGGGCTGCGCGTGATGGCGCGGACCTCATCGTTCGCCTTCCGCGGCAAGGAGGCGGACGTGCGCGAGATCGGCGCGCGGCTCAACGTCGAGAACATCCTGGAAGGAAGCGTGCGCAGGGCGGGCAATCGCATCCGGGTGACGGCCCAGCTGGTCAAAGCGAACGACGGGTACCACCTGTGGAGCCAGCGCTTCGACCGGGAGATGACGGATGTCTTCGCCATTCAGGACGAGATTTCGCAGGCCATCGTGGAAAAGCTTCGGCTTCGGCTGGCGGGGGACCGTCCGCTGGTGAAACGATATACGGAGAATCTCGCCGCCTACGACCTCTGTCTGAAGGCCCGGTATCACCTCTTGAAGATGACGCCGGAAGGACGCGAGGCGGGCCGACGGTATTGTGAGCAGGCCATCGCAGTCGACCCGAACTACGCCCTGGCGCATGTCATACTGGCCGAATCCTTCTTCTGGAGCGCTTTCTGGGGATCCATGGATCCGAGAGAAGCTTTCTCCAGGGCCAAGTCGGCGGCGCTCGAGGCCCTCAGACTTGATGACACGATCGCCGACGCCCACAGCGCGTTGGGAACCGTCCTGGGCAGCGGCGAGTTCGATTGGCCCGGAGCCGAGCGCGAATTCCAGCGGGCCCTGGAGCTGAGCCTATCCTCCGCGGTCGTCCGATACGACTACGCCTGGTGTTACGCCATGTGGTTCCTGTACCCACTGGGGCGGGTTGAACAGGCCTTGGCCGAGATGCGGCGGGCGGTGGAACTGGATCCGCTCGACCCATTCTATAACACGCTCGTGGGGCTTCTCGTTCACTCCATGCGGCAGTTCGAGCCGGCGATCAAGCAACTCCAGCACGCCATCGATCTGGACCCGACTTTCTCCTTCTCCTATTGGTTTCTCTCGATCACCTATGCGCAGAACGGGCAGTTCGAAGAGGCCATAGCCTCGGCCGAGAAGGCGAACCAGTTCTCTAAGGGCAATGCGCTGACGATGGGAACGCTGGGCAGCCTTTACGGGAGGGCCGGCCGAACCGCGGAGGCGCGGCAACTGCTGGAGGAGTTGACAGCACGACGGCGGTCAGCCTATGTGCCCGCGTCCGCTCTCGCAATCGTGCATCGTGGCCTGGGAGAACGGCAGGAGAGCCTGGAGTGGATCGCAAAGGGCATCGAAGAGCGTGATCCGATCATCGTGACAGCGCTCAAGGCCTCGCCGACCTACGATTCCGTACGATCACACCCGGCCTTTCCGGCTCTATTGCGGAAGATGAACCTGGAGCCCTGAGCGGGCTGCTGGGAGAGCACGGAATAGGGGATGTTTGTCCATTGACAGGGCGGCCGGCCCAGCTTAAGCTGACCCCATGAAGATGATCGCGGCATGGCGTTTCAAGGTTCTCGTCATCCTGGCAGTTGCCCTCCTCGGGTTCCCGGGGCCCGGACGGGCCCTCCCCCAGACCTCACCCTCCTGGACCTGGCCGGTTTCGACACCCGATGAGCAGGGCCTCGATTCCGGCAAGCTGAAGGAGGCGGTGGACCTCATCCGGGCCGGAGAACGCTACCCGCGCCTTCATGCCCTGCTGATCGTTCGTCACGGCAGGCTGGTGGTCGAGGAATATTTCAATAACTGGCAGGCCGACGGTCTCCACACTCTTCAGTCAGTGACCAAGAGCTTCACCTCGGCCCTGGTTGGCATAGCGATCGCTAAGGGCGAGTTCAAGGGCGTGGACGAGAGGGTCCTGGACTTCTTTCCCGACATCCTGGGGATCGCCAACATGGACGAGCGCAAGGCGTCCATGCGCCTCGAGGACCTGCTGACAATGCGCAGCGGCACCGACTACCACGAACGCGGCGCGGGATCGCCCCACGACCAAATGATGCGCCTGCCGAAGGCCTGGGATAAGTTCTACCTGGACCGCCCGATGCTCCGACAACCAGGCGAGGAATTCCTCTACGACAGCGGCGGCGTCATCCTGATCTCCGCCATGCTCAAGAACCGCACGGGAATGCACGCTGCGGAGTATGCCGAACGTTTCCTCTTCGCACCGCTCGGGATCGAGAAGAAATTCTGGTTGAGCAATCAGGAAGGCCATTCTCATGCTGGCGGCGGCCTGGCCATGGCGGCCCGGGACAGCGCCAAGTTCGGGCTGCTCTACCTGAACAAAGGGCGCTGGGGGGATGTCCAGGTCGTGCCCGAGAACTGGGTCCGAGAATCCCTCCGAAAACACGTTGATCTGGCGGCCAAAGATCAACCTCCCTTCGGATACGGCTATCTCTGGTGGATTTTCGCCCCAGATCCGCGGGGTAAGACCGGACAGGACATCTATGCGGCTAGGGGCCGCTTCGGTCAATACATCATCGTCGTGCCCGAGCATGACATGGTCGTTGTCGTATATGCCATGTCCCAGCCCGAGAGCAGCCAGGACAGAACCACCGAGCTTCTCTACGACCGCATCCTGACCGCGGTCCGCCGCTGACGTCCCGGAGTCGCCGCCCCAGAGTCCTCACTTGGTCCGCGAAAATGAGACCAGGAGAAGCGAACCCGGAAGGAGGAACTATGAAGTCTAAGTCCGTCATGTTGTGGATCTCCGTCATCTTGGCTTTGTTTTGCGGACTATGCCTCAAAGGGGGGCCGTCCCTCTTCGGGGAACAGCCTCTTCTTCCGACGCCGGCTGAGGAAGCGGCTTACCTGCGGTACACTCAAAACGAGGCCATCGCCGCTTTCCTCAGTGCCTTGGACGCCCGGGCGCCAGAGCTCGCCGTCACGGTCGTCGGCCGGTCGCTTCCCACGGACGAGTATGGCGCCAAGGATATCTTCCTGGCCGTTCTCAGCGATAGATTAGCCACAACGCCCGAAGCCCTCGCCCGGACCAAACCCACCGTCCTCGTCATGGCCGCCCAACACGGCAACGAGCAGTCGGCCAAAGAAGCGGCCCTGTGGCTCCTCCGGGACCTGGCCCTGGGCGACCTCCGGCCGCTCCTTGGGAAGGTCAACGTCCTGGTCATTCCCCAGACGAATCCTTATGGCAATTTCATGAATATCCGGCAGAACGAGCTCGACCTGGACATGAACCGCGACCATATCAAGCTCGAGGCCGCCGGCGTGCGGGCTATCCACCGGGTCTTTCGGACCTGGATGCCCGAGGTGACCATCGACGTCCACGAGAAGGGCGATGATTACTACCGAGTTTCAATCGGCTGCGTTTCCAACATCAACATCGCGCCCGGCCTCCAGGACTTTTCCCGCCGGACCATCGTGCCCGAGGTCGAAAAGAGCCTGAAGAAAAAGAACTTTACCTTCCACGAATACCTGGTCACCGAGGATCTGGATGTCGATACCTCGTCGGGCGCCACCTCCGAAACCGGCCCGGCCGGCCCGCGCGAAGAGATGAAGCGTTTCTCCACGACCGATCTCAACGACGGCCGGAACAGCTTGGGCATCTTCGAAACGCTGTCGTTCATCCAGGAAGGCGCTTCCCGGGATGACCTGGAAACCCTGCAAGAAAGGACGTGTTGGCAGTACAGCGGCCTCCGGGCCTTCCTCGAATCGGTGGCCGGGCACGGCCCGGAAATCCTGAAGTTGGTCCGCGATGACCGGGCCCGCCTGCTCGAAAGGGCCAAGGCCCCGGCCGAAAACGACCTGGTGTACTTGAGGATGAAGTTCGCTCGGGATCCCGGCCAGCCGCAGCTGCTTTTGAAGAGGTTCGAGAGAGCGTCGTCCCCCATTCGGGGCATCCTCAAGGTGGACAAGAAGGCGGGAGAGACCCTGACGGAAGACGACATGGCGCCTTATCCCCGTCCCTCCAACGTCAAGGTCGTCGACGAGGTAGTCAAGCACTGGTTCCCCAACGTCGAATCGACACTGACCGTCCGGCGTCCCGCGGGATACATCCTGCGCGGCGACCGGCTGAATATCGTCGAGACGCTTCTTTCCCTCGGCATCGAGGTTGGGATGTTCGTCAAGGACGGCCTCGTCGATGCGGAGGCCTACCAGGTGACCGGGATCGTCCCGGCCAAGCTCGATTACCTGGCGCCGGAAAAGATCGACGTCGAAACCAAGGCCCTGAGGGTCCCCGTCCGGAAGGGCGATTTCTACGTGACTTGCGTCCAGGCGGCGGCGAACCTTGTTCCGTGTCTCCTCGAACCGCAGTCTGAGTTCGGCCTCATCCGCTACTGGAAGTATGAGCTCGTGCCCGAGATGGACGGCATCTTCCCGGTCTTCCGCTACGCCGGGAAAACTGCGCCCGCTGTCATCCCCTACAGCCCCTGGCGCCCCTGATCACCGCTTCGCGTTGGCGACGGCAAATAGAGACGACCTTAGGTCAGGATTTCAAATGTTATACTCTGATTTTAGCTTAAAACACCATTAACCGGCTGTTAAAATCCTTATTTGGATTCAGGCCAAGCCATTGTTTTTTTCTATCAGGCCCTACGCCATTTCCCGAACGCTGAGCCGTACCCGTGGCGGTTTGACTTTCCTCAAAGCTGTGGATACTCTTTGGGCGTGATCCGCCGCCGCGAATTCCTCAAGACGGCTGCCCGGACGGGAACCGGGGCCGCGGCCCTGCTCCTGGCTGGAAATTCCTCCTGCCGAGAGGGAAAAGAGGGAACTCCCGGGACACGGCGCCTCTACCTGGAGTTTCCCGCATACGGCGGACAGCAGATGGCCCGCCTTGGCCGATGGAAGGCTGTCCACCGGGGCCTCCTCGAAGACCCGGCTGCGGTAATCAAGCTCTATGATCTAGAGAATGATCCCGGGGAGACGCATAACGTAGCAGCGGAAAACAGCGATGTCGTGGCCGAGCTGCGGCAGCTCATGATCCTGGAACACCGGCCGTCGAAGGGATTCCCCTTTCCTGCCCTGGACCACCCCGAAGGGATCGCTTAACGATGCGGAAACGCCAAGCCACCGAAACGGGACTTTTTTCTGTATTGGTCGTTTTCTTTTTCACCGGGCTTTTTTTGATTGCCCGCCGGGGCGCTGCGGATTTGCGGGTGAAAGAACCGTCGGATTTCCTGCGCGAACTCGTCCGGACGGCGGAGAACGGAGAAATCGCTCTCCAGGAGAAAGTCGCGGAGAAATTCCGCAGTCTCGGCTGCTCCGTGGAAGTCCTGACTATATCCCCCTCGGAGCTCAAATTGAAGAACGAGTTCTCCTCCTCCGAGTCAACAGGGTCCGAAAAGCGGACGAGCGTCGTCGCCGTTTGGAAGGGCAAGGGCGGAGGGAGGAGCCTTCTTCTTTTCGCTCACCCGGACGGCGAACCGCCGCCCAAGACCGCCTTCAAATACCCTGCCTATGGGGGCGTTGTCGAGGATGGCCGGATCTACGGCTGGGGCGTTTCCGACGACCTGGCTGGAGTAGCGATCATGGCGGCGGCTGTCGAGACACTCCAGGCCTCCGGTTTCAGTCCAGGAGGGGATGTAATCTTCTGCAGCACGCCGGCCAAGCGCGGAGCCCAAGGGGTCATCGCCTTGCTCGAGAAAGGATATCAGGCCGATGGGGCCCTTTATCTCCACCCTGCGGAGTCGGGCGCTGGTTTACGGGAGGTTAAAGCCATCGCCTCGGGCATGTTGAGGTTTCGTGTGGCCATCTCAGGGAAACAGCCGGAGACCAGCGAGCCGGGCAAGACTGCCTTTGCCCATCTCGGCATCAGCGCGCTGGAAAAAGCTCTCATCATCGTTCGAGCCTTGAAGGAGCTGGATGAAGAGCGCGGGCGCAGAGTCAGGCACCCGGCCTTGGACAAAGCTGTGGGGCGTTCCACTAACCTCCTGATCGGTCATCTTCGGGCGGGAGAGCCAGGCCAATCGACTCAGGTTCCGACAAACTGCATCCTTGAGGCATCTCTGACCTTCCCCCCGAACGAATACCTTCCGGCCGTGCAGAAAGAAGTAGAAATGGCTATCCGGAAAGCCGCGGCCGGTGATCCCTGGCTTCGCGAAAATGGGCCCCGAATCGAGTGGATCTTCGGCACCCAGGGGGTAGAGCTCCGCGAAGACCACCCCCTTTTTCAAGCCGTCTCACGATCGATCAAGGCAGTGACGGGCGAGGCGCCATTCGTCAACCCCCTCCATTCCGCCAGCGATATCCGAAATCCTATCCTCTTCAGCGACATTCCCTGCGTAGGGATCGGCCCCCTCGCGGGGACTTTGGACCATGACGGCTTCCCCGATGCCTGGGTGGATGCCGGGGATTATCTCAGGGCGGTCGAGGTCACAACCCGGATCATCCGGGAGTGGTGCGATTCCGGTAACGTCCCCTGAAAACAGGGGAATAAAGACCAATTTTACAGGACAATAAAAACCTAAGCGGCGGTTCCCTTTTATCCACCAGGCGGAAAATCCCTGGCGATTGCCCGCGCGGCTTCGACCGATTCGAGGAGAGAATCCGCCGTGACGGCCGGGGAAATGGCGACGAAGCGCAGGGCGGCCCGGCCCTCAAGCCGGGTGATGGAGACGGAGCGCTCCCCGCCCGCCTGCATCCGGTTGTAGATATGGAGTTGCAGGGCGTCCAAGCGCTCAAGCGGGAATCCTTCCGGAACAAGCCTCAGGCAGAGGATGCCTGTATCCGGCTTGTGGCAGAGTTCGATATCGGGCGCTCCGGCGAGCTTTTCAGCAAAGCCTTTTATGGCCGCCAGGGGCGCCCGCAGCCGCCAACGCAGGCCCGCAGGCCCCAGGTGCCTCAGGCACGCGGCGAGAGCGAGGGCCGACATCGGCCGCGTCGAGGGAGCCGATTTCAGCCCCGGGTTCGGGTAAGGGTCATCCCGGCGGTTGAAATATTCACCATAGATGGCCATTCGCCGGAAATCATCGCGCTGTTTAACAAACAGGATAGAACTGGGGATGGGGACTCCGAGCTGTTTATGGGGATCCCAGGAAACGGAATCGGCCCGGCTGAAACCCGCAAAAAGCGGCGCGTATTCGGGCACCAAAGCATAGGCCAAACCATAGGCGCCGTCGATATGCATCCAAATGCGGGTCCCTTCACACACATCGATGATCGACGCCACGGGATCTACCGCCCCCGTGGAAGTCGTCCCGGCTGTCGCCACGACCGCGAAGACATTCTCGCGAGCCTTCCTATCCGACAAAATCCGTCGCAGGCAGTCTGGGTCCATCCGTTGCCGCCCGTCCACGGGGATGCGGATAAGGCTTTGTTCGCCGAGACCCAGCATGCGGACGGCGTGGCGGACCGAGAAATGGGCCTGCTCGGAAACCGCGACGGCCAAGCTTTCCGGACTGCCGAAGCCGCCGACCCCTTTCTCCGCAAGGTCGAATCCGCGGTCTTCGGCCTTCCGGTGAAGGGCGAGGTACAAGGCCTGCTGGTTGGCATATGTCCCGGAATAAAGGAACGTGGCATCGGCCATGCCGGGAAAACCGAAGAGGCTGCAGAGAGCCCGGCCGCAGAGCTCTTCGAGGACGGCCCCGCCGGGCGAGACCTGCCAATTCGTGACGCCCTGGTTCCACCGGAGGGCAACCGCGGCTCCGAGCTCGGCTCCGCCTTCAGGCGCCGAATTGAAAAAGGAATGAAAGGAGGAGCGGCTGTAATCCACGAGGTGCGGGACAAGGCGCTCGTCGATGAGGCGTTTAAGGACATCGAGCGGCAAGCCTTCCTCGCCGAAATCAACGAGAGGCCTTAATTCCTCCGCGATCGCATCCGGCTTCGCTCCGGAGAACAGCCGCCTTTTCCCTTGGGTCATCCTATTCTCGCTCCGGATTGAACCGCCGGGCTTTGCTCGTGGAAATCCCATATCGGCTCAGCCCGGAAGCGATGATCAGGCCGCAGACGACACCGTCGAGGACCGGGACGCCCAATCTCTCCTGGAGGCGCTTGTCGAGCCCGGCCAGGCCGGCGCAGCCGAGGACGATGACCTCGGCCCCGTCTCTCTGGACGGCGGCCTGGGCGGTCCGGAAATATCGCTCTTCCTGCAGCTCATTCGCCCACTCCGCTTCAGGCGCCCGGACCGAGGCGAGCAGGCCCCTCAGGTGATATTTCTCTATGAGCGCCTCTTTATTCGGTATCGAGTGCGCGGCCGTCGAGACGACCGAGAACCGGTGTCCCAGCATCGTGGCGAGCTTCATCGAGGCCTCGCCGATCCCGACGATGGGCTTCCGGCTGATCTCTTTCATCAGGTCGAGGTTCGGATCGCAATGGCAGGCGACCACGAAAGCATCGAAGACGTCGTGGTTGTCCCGGAGGAGCTTGATCATTCCCGGGGCGGCCCGGGCCTGGTCCTCATACGTTTCGATGAACGGCGGCGCGCCCGGCGTCGCCAGGCAGACGACGTCGGGTTCCCCGGCCGCGAACGATCGCGCGGCATCTCCGATCTTGCGAGTCATATCGGCGTCGCTGTTAGGGTTGATGATGAGGATCCTCATGATGTCCACCTCATTTTTTCCGAATGTATTGGCGGGTCCGGTCCGTGATTTCCGTGGCGTATGCGTTTCTGCCATCCATGTAATCCTTCATCAGGGCAAAGAAGGCGCCGCTCAAGGCCAGGATGGCAATGAGGTTCGGGAGGGCACAGACGCCCACGGCGATGTTGGCTAACACCCACAGGCGGTCGACGTCCGAGAAGCCGGCGAAGATGATCCCGGGGAGAAGGTAGATCCATTTAAGCCAGCGCAGAGACGCTCTCCCGAACGCATCCGAGGCGGCGGTTTCGAAATAGATGTAAAAGCCGATCTGCGTCGTCAAGCAGAAGGTCAGGATGGTGAAAGAGACGATCGCCGAGGCGATGCCCGGCGAAAGGGCCGCCCCGAAGGCGGCGATAACGAGTTCGATCCCCGTTGTTCCGCCGTCGAGGACACCCGTAGACAGGATGGCAAAGGCGGAAATCGTGCAGATAACGATGGTATCGACGAAGACTTCGAATGCGCCCCACATCCCCTGCCGGAAGGGATGCGGGGTGTCGGCGGTGGCGTGGGCCATGGGCGCCGTACCCAAGCCGGCCTCGTTGGAGAGCATTCCCCGGGCCATGCCGTACTTGACGGCGGCGGCGACGGCGTGGCCGGCGGCGCCTGCGGCGGCCGGGACCGGAGAGAAAGCGTAGCCGATTATCATCGTGAAAACGGCCGGGATCTTCCGGGTATTCATAAAGAACACGATGAGGCCGCTCACGATATAGACAAAGGACATGAATGGGACCAGCCGTTCACAGAACCGGCCGATCCTCCTTATCCCGCCGATGATGACCGCCGCCGTGACCCCAGCCATGGCCGCGGTCGTGATGTAAGGGTTGAGGCCGTAGCTTCCAAGAAAAGCCCGCCCCACGGTATGAGACTGAAGGAGCGTGGCCGCGAAGAGGGCGTTAATGATGATCCCGAGGCTGAACGCCTTGGCCAGAAAGGGCCAACCCAACCCCTTCCGGATGTAGTGCATGGGCCCGCCGCGGACCCGCCCGTCGCTTTCGGAGTCGCGGTAGTGGACGGCCAGGGTGATCTCAGCCGTCTTGGTCATCATCCCCAGAAAGGCGAGCAGCCACATCCAGAAAACCGCTCCCGGGCCTCCAAGAGAAAGGGCTGTGGCTACTCCGGCCAGGTTCCCCATGCCCACCGTGCTGGCCAGGGCGGTCGAGGCGGCCTGGAAGGGTGTCAGTCGGCCTTTCCGGGCGTCGGCTCCTTTCTTGAAGACCGACCCGGCCGTTTGCGAAAGGATAAAGCCGAGCTTGCGGAATTGAAAGAACCTCGAGCGCAGCGTAAAAAACAGCGCCGTAGCGGCGATGAAGGCCATGGTCCAGGGTCCCCAAAGAAGCGAATCCACCCGGCCGGCGAACGTAAGCAACTGTTTGAACATCTGTCGGGATGACCTCGATCTTTTCCGTCAGCTTACCTAGGGGGAGAAGCGCTTGTCAAGGTTGACTTAGTTCCCACCGGGAGATATCTTCTGATTATGAAAAACACAACAGGGTTCCTGGCGTTCATCGGACTCGGATTGTTCCTGGCGGGCGTCGTCTCCGCCGCTCTGACAATCCCGAGCGATGCCAAAAAGGAAGAAAGCCGGCCGGCCCCGAAGATCGCGGCCAACCTCGTGTTTTTCTACTACCGGGACCTCGCCGCGGCTCAGCGTTTTTATGAAGAAACTCTCGGCCTCGAACGGGTCCTCGACTATGGTTTCGCCTCGATCCACCGCGTCGGTCCGACATCCTATCTCGGGCTGGTCGACGAGACGCGGGGCATGCACAGGGCCGACGAACCTAAGACGGTGACGCTTTCCTTCGTGACGGGCGAGGTGGACGGCTGGTATGAGCATCTCGTCGCCCGGGGCGTCCCGATCCGTAGCGCCCTTAGGGATGCCACGCGGCATCCGACCCGCGGCTTTGTCGCCGCCGATCCCGAAGGCTACTTCCTCGAATTTGAGACTTTTCTCGACCATCCTCAGAACCGGAAATTGCGGGAGAAGCTGGAAGGCGTTGCGCCCCTCTTTCCCCGGCAGGCGCCAGACGGCGCCCGGACCGGAAGGCCGGCCTCGCTCGGAGTTCAGGCGACGGTCTTCTGGCTGTATTACAAGGATGTCGCCTCCGCCCAGCGCTTCTACGGGACAGTGATGGGCCAAACGCTTCTCGTCGACCAGGGGTTCGCGAAGGTCTATTCATCGTCCGGCGCGGGATTCATCGGACTCGTCGACGAGGCCCTGGGACTCCACCGGTTTTCCGAGGCCAAGGCCGTCAACGTCGCCTTTGTGACGCCCGAACTCGACGCCTGGCAAGAGCGGTTGCAGGCGAACGGCGCAACCATCAGAACGCCGCTCGGATCGGCGGAGGAAGGACGCGTCCGGGCATTTGTCGGCCTCGACCCGGCCGCCTATTTCCTCGAGTTCAATTGGTTCTCTCCCGCCCCGGAGAATAAAAGGCTCCTCGAACTCCTCGCGAAATAGCCTTTGGCTTTCTCGGGTCAGGCCTCGGACCGGAACGTGCGGTGGAGATAACGTCCACGGCCCTTTTCTCCGAGAAAGTCCTCTCCGTCGACGATGAGATCGCCGCGGGACCACACCCTAACGATTTTCCCTGTAACCGGAATGCCTTCGTAGGCCGACCAGTCCGCGGCCATGTGGAGCGTCTCCCGGCCCATGATCCATTTCGCAGTGGGATCGAGAAGGACGATGTCGGCGTCCGCGCCCCGCTCGAGGGTCCCCTTCCGGGGCGCAAGCCCGAACAGGCGCGCGGGGGCTGCGGCCGTGACCTCAACCAGTCGCGGCAGGGATATCCTCCCCTGGACTACTCCTTCCGAGTAAAGGAGCGGCAGCCTGACTTCGATACCCGGAATGCCGTTCGGGCAAAGGTCGAACCGGCCGGCTCCCAGGAGCTTAGCCTCCCAGGAATAGGCCGCGTCGTCGGAGCTGACTTGGGAGATTATCCCGTCCCGGACGGCCTCCCAGAGCCGGTCGCGGATCTCGGAGGTGCGCAACGGCGGCGAGCAGATCCACTTTACCCCGTCATCACGGCAAAGCATTTCCTCCGTGAAGATAAGGTAGTGGGTGCAAGTCTCGGCCTGGACATCGAGCCCCTCTTCTCTGGCCGATGCAACCAGGCCGATCCCCTCAGCTGAGGCCATGTGGACGATGAACAGGCGGCCCCCTGTCACGCAGGCGGCCTCGATGGAGCGGCGGATGGCCGTGGTTTCAACCTCGGGCGGGCGGCTGCGGGCATGATAAATGGGCTGGACGAACCCTCCGCGGATCAGCCGGGGGATGTTCTCCTCCAGAGCGTCGTTATCCTCGGCGTGGACAAGAAGCATGCCGCCGGCCCGGCGCAGTGCGGCGAGAACAGCCTTGAGCTCATCGAAGCCGACCATCAATCCCTCCTGCCGGTAGGTGAGATAGCATTTGATGGTCGGCGCGCCCGCAGCGACGACATCCGGGATCCCGGCGATTGTCTCGCGCGAGGGGTCCGTGATGACGGGATGGACGCCCCAATCGACAACCGCCCGTCCGGCCGCCTCCTCCCTCTTTCTTTCAACTGTTCGCAAAAGCGGCTCGCCCGGCCCCTGATTGCAAAAATCGATGACCGAAGTAACACCACCGTGGGCCGCGGCGCGGGTGCCGCTCGAAAAGTCGTGGACGCTCACCGTGCCCATGAATGAGTCGTTGAAGTGGACGTGGGTGTCGACGGCGCCCGGGAGCACGAGAAGTCCGGAGGCATCGATGCACTCGTCGGCGGGGACTCGGCCTATTGGCCCAATCGCTGCGATCGTCTCACCTTCAATTAGAAGGTCCCGCACTGAGGCGGAATCCGCAGTGACGACGGTCCCTCCCCGGATCAAGGTCCTTTGCTTCATGGGATTCATCTTTTCCGTTCCATTCTCTTCCCATCATTGGCTGTTGTAAAGACCCGCCTGCTGCCGCATTTCCAACGGCCAGGCCATCCTTCAGCGGCTTGTCGCTTGTCCTCTCAACT
>Ga0315295_10003766_pt1 | contig 12893 bp, 8 predicted proteins | sample YL17G14_0_MG_FD_204453 | JGI IMG/M metagenome (GOLD analysis project Ga0315295, IMG submission 204453) | Sediment microbial communities from Yellowstone Lake, YNP, Wyoming, USA - YL17G14_0 | ecosystem: Environmental > Aquatic > Freshwater > Lake > Sediment | place: USA: Wyoming | collected... | reverse complement strand
CCTTTTTCATCGCTTACCTGCTCCTGGTCTCCCTCTCCAGGGAGATGCGCCGCGTATTCGAGTATCACGGTGCCGAACACCAGTCCATACACTTGTTGGAGCACGGATATCCTTTGGAGCCGGAGTGGGCGGTCAGGGAAGGCACCGACCACCTGCGCTGCGGCACCTCCTTTATCCTCCTGGTACTGGTGATCACGGTGGTCGTCTATTCCTTTCTGGGCAAGCCGCCTCTGTGGCTGCGCATCCTGGAGCGGGTGGCGATCATCCCCCTGGTGGCCGGTATCTCGTATGAGATAATGAAATATGCGGACCGCAACAGGTCCCCCTGGATGCAGGTGCTGATAGCGCCGGGCATGGCGCTGCAGAAACTGACCACGCGCCGTCCCGACCGGGAACAGGCCGAGGTGGCGCTTAGTGCGCTCAAAACCCTGCTGGACAAGGAGGACCTGAAGACACGAGGGTGACGGCATGGGATTCATGGACCGGCTCGAAGAGATAGAGAATAAATATAACGACCTGGAACGGCAGCTCTCGCAACCGGAGGTCCACGGGGACCGCCAGCGCTACGCAGAGCTGGCGCGCGCCCACGCGGAACTCTCCGATGTGATGACCGCCCTGCGCGAGTACCGGGAAGCGCGGCGAGAAGCGCAGGAGGCCGTCGATATGCTGCGCGAGGAGCAAGACCCGGAGATGCTCGATTTTCTGCGCGACTCCCTGGAGGCGGCCGAGGGCAGGTCCGAGGAGTTGGAACAGAAAATAAAAATACTGCTCCTGCCCACGGATCCCCGCGACGAGAAGGACGTGATCATGGAGATCCGCGCCGGGGCGGGGGGGGAGGAGGCCGGCCTGTTCGCTGGCGACCTGTACCGCATGTACACCCGCTACGCCGACCGGCGCAACTGGAAGACGGAGTTGCTCTCGTCAAGCCCATCCGAGTTGGGGGGGTTCAAGGAGATCATCTTCTCCGTACGGGGGAAAGGCGCTTACTACAAGATGAAATATGAATCCGGGGTGCACCGCGTACAGCGCATCCCGGTGACGGAATCGGGCGGGCGCATCCATACCTCCACCGCCACCGTAGCCGTCCTGCCCGAAGCGGAGGAGGTGGAAGTTACCATCGATCCCGCCGACCTGCGCGTCGATGTCTTCCGCTCCACCGGCCCGGGCGGACAATCGGTGAACACCACCGATTCGGCGGTGCGCGTCACCCATGTGCCCACCGGGGTAGTGGTCTCCTGCCAGGACGAGAAGAGCCAGCTGCAGAACCGGGAGAAGGCCCTGCGCATCCTGCGCGCACGCCTCCTGCGCACGGAACAGGAGCGCCAGCAACGGGAACAGGCGGAGGAGAGGCGCTCTCAGGTCGGCACCGGGGACCGCTCGGAACGCATCCGCACCTACAATTTTCCCCAGGGCCGCATCTCCGACCACCGTATCGGATTGACCGTCTACCGCCTCGAGGATGTACTCGACGGTGACCTGGAAGAGATCATCGAGGCCGTGGCCTCGGCGGACCGGGCTGAGAAGCTGGCGGAAGTCAGCGGCGGGGATTGATCGTGGATACCGTATCCGCTTACGAGGTCCCGGGGCTTATAGCCTGGGCCGCTCGTTACCTGGAAGAGAACGGCGTGATAAAGCCGCGTCTCAATGCCGAACACCTCCTGGCGCACTGCACGGGCCGAAGCCGCACGGAGCTCTATGCCTACCCCGACAGGCCCGTCTCCACCCGGGAGAAGGAGTACTACGCCGCAGCGGTATGGCGCAGGGCGGCGCACGAACCGCTGCAGTATATTACCGGCCTCAAGGGATTCCGCTACCTGGAACTGGCGGTCGACCGCCGCACCCTCATACCGCGTCCCGAGACGGAGATGCTGGTTGAGAGGGCTGTGCAGATCGTGCGCGCGACCCCGGGGCATCCCGTGGTGGTGGACGTGGGTACCGGCTCGGGATGCATCGCGCTCTCTCTGGCCAGGGAATGTCCGGCCGCCATCGTCCACGCCACGGAGATCAGCGCAGACGCCCTCGCGGTGGCGTGCGCCAATGCTCTGCGGCTGGAGCTGGACGGGGCGGTGTCCTTTCACCTCGGGGACCTGCTCGATGCCCTGAGTGAAGAGCTCTCTGAAAAGATCGATCTCATCGTCTCCAATCCCCCTTATATAAGGGAGGTCGACTTCCCGTCCCTGCCTCCGGAAGTGAGGGAACACGAACCCTACGGCGCCCTGGTCGCGGGTCCCGCGGGCACCGAGGTGCACCTGCGCCTTATGCGACAGGCCCCGCGTTGGCTTGCCCCGGGCGGCCGGCTGCTCATGGAGGGGGGGGATGATCAGGTGCACGGGCTGTGCCGTGAAGCGGTCGAGCTCGGGTATGAAGCGGTGGAGGTCCACCCCGACCTCAACGGGAGGTCCCGCATGGTGGAGATGACGGGGTCAGCCCTCCACATTCCATATATATCTTCGGACGCTATGGATTGAGCGGGTAGTCTGTTGGTTTATGTGGAATATGGAGGGCTGACCCCCGGCTTGCACATCGACCGGAACAAAGTCCTCCCTTGACAGGTCTCATGTCTGAGACGCGGCAGCATTTGTAGCATGCATGAAAGCGAGCGGCATCGCAGGCGCATCCGTAGAGGGAATGCATAGCCGTAAAAAGGCGACAAAGCCTATATATTGATATGTCAAAAGGAAAATAGTAACTAGATGTTGTTTTTTGACCTGTTCGGGGCTGGCGGGTGATTTGACTCTCCCGCGACAGGTTTCCTACAATATTAAGGAAGTATAGTCTAGCAAGGCGGTAATCGCGTGGATCATAAGGGTAGGATAGGGACGAGAAAAGCCCTGAAGACCTCCCTCCGTCTGGTACTCCTCCTCGTAGCCCTGGCTCTTCTCATCGGGCAGTCCGCCCCGCCGCTCGGCGCGGATTCCATCACCGAGAAGAAGGATCAGGCTCGCCAGGTGGAGCAACAGCTCAATTCCCTCCAGAGCGAACTCAACCGACTTACCTCGGAGCTCAACCAGACCCAATCGCGACTTGCTACCCTGCAGGCCAACATCGAGGCCAACCAGGCGCAGTTGCAGGCGGCGGAGGCCGAATACGACCGCTGGCAGGGCATCCTGTCCGAGCGCCTGGTGGCCATGTACAAGGAAGGCAATGTCGCTGCTATCGACGTTCTCCTCGAGTGCGACGACTTCGACACCTTCATCAACTCCTACGACTACATGTCGCGCATCGGAAACCACGACGCCGAGACCATCGTAGCCACCCAGAACCTCATGGCGGAGATCAGGACACGGCGGGCGGAACTGGAGAACTCCAAGGCCGAGTACCAGGCCTACTCGAACAGCCTCCAGAGCCAGAGGAGTTCCATCCAGAGCAAGCTCAACGAGCAGAAAGCCCTCCTGGCCGGGATCGATGCGGAGGTGGCTTCCCTGCTCAGCAGCCGCTACGGCGGGGGCGGTGGCGGAGGAGGCTGGAACATCGGCCCGGTCAACGGCCTGTATTTCCCGGTGGCGGGGCCGCACAGCTACACCAACGACTGGGGGGCTCCCCGTGCCGTGGGGCGCGCCCATAAGGGGTGCGACGTCATGGCGGATTACGGCACTCCCGTCGTTGCTATCACCGGCGGCAATGTAGTACAACGCAGCGGTGGCAATGCCGGGCTGTATGTCTTCCTGTACGGGGACAACGGGAGCCTCTACTACTACATGCACCTGCAGGACTACGGCGCTTCGGGGCAGGTGAGCGGCGGCGAGATCATCGGCTATGTCGGCGATACCGGGAACGCGCGGGGCTGCCCCCACCTCCACTTCGAGTGGCACCCCGGCGGGGGAGGAGCGGTCAACCCCTATCCCCTCCTGGTGGCCATCGACCGCTAAGCCCGAACGCGCGTATCCTACCGTAATGAATATCGACGTTATGCACGGGCGTAGCCTATATAGAAACCCCTGCCCGGGGAACTACCAGGTCGGTCGGAGCGGAGCGTGTTAGCGGAGCGAGACCGTTACCTGGAGGCCCCGGGCCGTAAGCCGGTCAGCTCCATCAGGCGCGGCAGGTCCACGCAGCAGTCGACGAGTTCCCGCAACCTGTCAAGCTTTTTCGCCTCGTGGGTGCGCGCGCTCTTGATGATTATGTCCGCGCGCTCGGCGGTGGTGAAGGTGTCAGTGCTGACCAGGATCACGGGGATGCCCAATTCCTCCGCCTTACCCAGGATTATGCTGGAGGGGTAGAGGTTGCCGGTGAGGATAAGGCAGCGGGCTCTGGCCTCCATGGCCGCCAGCATGATGTCGCTGCGGTCGCCGCCGGTGACCACGCAGAGGTTGCGGTGTTTGCGGAAGACGGAAAGGGCGTGCTCCTGGCTCATGGCCCCCACCAGGATATCCTCCACCATTTCGCCGAGGTTGGCCTCCCCCGCAAGGACCTTCCCATCGAGGAGTTCGGCAAGGTCTCCGACGTTTATGGAGGAGAGCAGCCGGTCGACGGGGATCTTTCCCAACACCGGTATACCCTCTTTCTCCAGGCTGGGCGCGATCACCTCCGCTACAAAACTCTCGCGGTTGGCGGGGATGATGTTATAGATCACGCCTATCAGGCTGGCGCCGAAGTCGTCCTTGGCCGCCATGACGTTGTCGGCCAGGAAGGCATCGTCGAATCGTTCCACCAGGATGACCCGGGCGTCGAAGATGGGAGCAAGCTGGTAGGCGGAGAGGCCCAGGAAACGACCCTGCAGCGAGGTGTACGCTCCTTGCGCGATGACCACGTCCTTACCGCTGCTCACGCGCTTAAAGGCATCCGTTACCCGTTCGACCAGGCCCTCCCCGCCTTCCCGGTAGTAATCGGAAACCAACTGAGGAGTTAGCACTACCGGGCAGATGTCGTCCAGGTCCTCCTCCAGTTCGAGGGTGCGGCGCATGAAGGCGGCATCCTCATCCGTCGTCCGTCCTTCCACCCTGTAATAGCGGTGTCCGACGGGCTTGATGTAGCCCACCTTGAGGTTCTCCTCCCGGAAGCGCTGGCCCAGGCCTATACACAAGGTATGCAGACCCGAAAGACCGACCTCCGAAGTCAGGTAAAGACAGACCATATCTCTCACTCCTCTAGAACTATCCTGGCGTCTGCGGCCAGGCAACCCTTTCCCTCCTCCATGACCCTCAGGGGATTTATGTCCAGCTCGTTTATCTCGGGAAAGTCGGTCACCAGCTGGGAGATGCGCAGCACGGACTCGATGACCGCGTCGATGTCCGCCGGCGGCTCCCCACGCGCCCCCAGCAGCAACCAGTAACTCTTGAGCTCCCGCAGCATGTCCATCGCATCCTCCTCGCTGACCGGTGCCAGGCGGAAGCTTACGTCCTTGAGCACCTCCACAAAGATGCCACCCAGGCCGGTCATCAGGAGGGGGCCGAACTGGCTGTCGCGGTTCATGCCCAATATCAGCTCGCGCGAGGGAGGGAGCATCTCCTGCACCAGTACCCCCCAGATATCGGCCTGGGGAAAGAACTTGCGGGCGTTCGCCGTTACCCGCTCATATGCGGAGATGAGTTCGTCGGTGTTGTTGATCCCCACGATCACGCCCCCCACGTCTGTCTTGTGCAGGATCTGGGGGGAGGCGATCTTGACCACCACCGGATATCCGATGTCCCGCCCCGCTTTCACGCATTCCTCGAGGTTGGTGGCGAGAAGGGTGCGCGCTACCGGCAAACCATAGGCATCCAGGATCTCGCGGGCCTCTACCTCCACCAGCTCATTGCGCTGCTGCCCGCGTACCTTGCCGAAGATGCCGCGCACCTTGTCCTTGTCCACGTCGAAGCGCACCCGCGTTTGCCGGGGCCGGGAGAGGAAATCGGTGTAGGCCTTCATGCGGCGCAGGGTGGCCACGGCCTCCTCCGGGAACTGGAAGTTGGGTATGCCCGCCTCTCGCATTATATCCTCGGCCTCGTTTACGTCGTGCCCTCCCATGAACACGGCGAAGACGGTCTTCTGCACCCCGCCGGCGCATTCCGCCACCACACGCGCGGTATCCGAAGCCTTGGTCATGGCCTGGGGGGTCAATATGATCAACAGGGCGTCCACCCCGGGATCTGCGAGCACGCTCTCCAATGCCAGGCGGTAGCGGTCGGCTCCCGCGTCGCCCAGCACGTCCACCGGGTTATAGACGCTGGCTGCCTCCGGGAGGTTCTCGCGGAGGTACCGCGTGGTCTCCTCGCTCAAGCCGGACAAGGTCAACCCGGCGCGCTCCAGGGCGTCGGAGGCGATGATGCCTGGCCCGCCGGCGTTGGTGACCACGCACACCTCGGGACCTGCGGGAGGAGGCTGGGCGGAGAAACCATGGGCCAGCAGGAACAGATCCTCTATGGTGTCGGCCCGCAGCGCCCCGCATCGGCGAAAAGCGGCGATATAGGCGTTCTCCGAGCCCGCCAGGGTGCCGGTATGGGACGATACCGCGCGCGCCCCCGCCTGGGTCACCCCCGCCTTGAAGATTATCACGGGCTTGGAGCGGCTCACGCGGGTAGTCACTTCGAGGAACCGCTCGCCTTCGGCGACTCCCTCCAGGTAAGCGGCGATGACAGACGTGTTTTCGTCGTTCTCCAACGCCTCCAGCAGGTCGCTCTCATTGAGGTCCATCTTGTTGCCCAGGCTGATGAAGCGTGAAAAGCCGAGGTGGTTATCCTCCGACCACCCGAGTACGGCGGTGCACAACGCCCCGGATTGGGACATGAACGCGACCTTGCCCGGCAGCGGCGCCTTGGTGGCGAAGGTGGCGTTCAAGGGGGTATAGGTGTCGGCGATCCCCAGGCAGTTTGGCCCCAGGACCTCGATGCCCAGGCGTTCGGCTGTCTGGCGCAGCTCAGCCTCCCGGCGGTAGCCGTCCCTGCCTGATTCCTTGAAGCCGGCGGAGATGATCACCGCCGCTTTTACTCCCCGGGAGCCGCATTCCTCCAGGACCTCTTGCACCGCCGCGGCGGGGATAATGATCACCGCCAGCTCCGGGCTCTCGGGGAGGTCGGAAACGGAGGGATAACATGGCAGGGAGAATACCTCCTTGTAAGAGGGATTCACGGGAAAGACTTTGCCCTTATAGCCGGAGTTGAGGATGTTCTCGAGGACCACCCTCCCCACCTTGCCGCTCTTCTCGGAGGCCCCTATAACCGCCAGCGCGGAGGGACGGAACAGCTCCTCCAGCAGTTTGATCTCTCCTTCACCCTCGTTTTCCCGTACCTTTTACCGTGTCCATTATACCCATGCATCTCATGGTTTATGCGGGAATGACCGACTATGGAGGCTGGCGGCATGCGAGCGGCATATAGAACGTGACCTACGACACAAAGACTACTTTGACTGGTGTTTCAGGCTGGCATATAATAGCTTCTTGTTATCCCTGAGCATACGAGCACGCTTCCACGTGCCAGACCGAGATGAGGATGGGAGATGGAGGAGAGCACCTATAAACCGGTCCTGGGCGAATACCGGGAGGAGAAAGAGGACGACATCGTCCTCACCGAGCACGGCTATCAGAAACTGCAGGAGGAGCTCGATCACCTCAAGAACGTAAAACGCTGGGAGGTGGCCAAGCGCATCGAGCAAGCCCGTGCCTTCGGCGACATCACGGAGAATTCGGAGTACGATGACGCCAAGCACGAGCAAGCCTTCCTGCACGGCCGCATCCTTGAGATAGAGAGCATCCTCGACAACGCCCGCATCATCAAGGAAGAGGAGATCGACCTCTCGGTGGTGGCCATCGGGTCATCGGTGCGCCTGGAGGACGTGGAGAGGGGCGAGGAGATGCGCCTGCGCCTGGTGAGCGCGGCCGAGGCGCGGGGGGACCAGGGGTGTATCTCCGACCAATCGCCGGTAGGTAGGGCTATAATGGGGCGCAAGGCGGGCGAGGTCGTGGAAGTGCAAGTCCCCTCGGGGGTATTGAAATACCGTATCCTTCATATAGAGCGCTGATCCACGGTCACGACCGGAGCTTAACGGTTAAAGCCATGGATGGCCGCAACCTACAGGGCGACTCGATGCGATCATGATCGGACGCCTTCATGCTGTTTCCGGCCTGTTGCCGGACGGGGAGAAGTTTTTCGGGATGTGAATCTTGTGGGCGATGAGAAGGGACCCGCGGCTTTCCAGGACGAAGGGGATCTGGTCAAGAGGCGCCTGGAGAAGCTGGAGGACTGGAGGGGGCATGGCATTGAGCCCTACGCCCTGAAATACGCGCGACGCGACACCACTTCGGACATCCGCGACCGTTTCGCGTCACTCGCGGACGGGGAGGATAGCGGCTTCACCGCATCGCTGGCGGGCAGGCTCATGGCCCTGCGGCGCCATGGCAAGGCCTGCTTCGCGGATATCGAGGACCGCGATGGCCGGCTTCAGCTCATGGCCTCCGTGGATTCCCTGGGGCCCGAGCCATACGATATGTTCCAGGAACTGGATATCGGGGACTGGATCGGCGTGGAGGGCACGGTCTTCAAGAGCAAGCGCGGCGAGCTCACGGTGCGGGTCGCGACGTTCGAGCTGCTGAGTAAGAGCCTCCGTCCCCTGCCGGAGAAATGGCACGGCTTGAAGGACGTCGAGCTGCGCTACCGCCAGAGATACCTGGACCTCATGGTCAACCCGGAGGTGAAGAAGAACCTCCTGGTGCGGGTCAAGACCATCCAGGAGCTGCGCCGCTTCCTGGATGCGCGCGGGTTCGTCGAGGTGGAGACCCCCATGCTGCAGCCTATCCCCGGGGGGGCCACCGCTCGCCCTTTCACCACCTTCCACCAGGCCCTGGGCGCGAACCTCTACCTGCGCATCGCCCCTGAGCTGTACCTCAAGCGCTGCATCGTGGGCGGGCTGGAGAAGGTCTACGAGATAAACCGCAACTTCCGCAACGAGGGCATCTCGTATAAGCACAACCCCGAGTTCACCATGCTGGAGTTCTACTGGGCATACGTGGATTATCTCGACCTGGCCGACTTCCTGGAGGAGATGCTCGCCGAGGTCGTGAAGGCGGTCATGGGCGCCCTCGCCATCTCCTACCAGGGGATGGCCCTGGACATGGCTCCCCCCTGGCGCAGGGTAACCATGCTGGAGGCGGTGAGCGAGGCGGTGGGCCGGCCGGTCGGCCCCGACACCCCGGAGAAAGAGCTGCACGCCCTGGCCGAGGAGCGGGAAGTGCCCCTGGAGAAAGGGTGGGGCGCGGGCAAGATCGTCACGGGGCTCTTCGAAAAACTAGTGGAGCCGAACCTGTGGGAGCCGACCCTGGTCATGGACTACCCGCGCGAGGTCTCTCCGTTGGCAAGGGCCCACCGGGACGATCCCTGGCTCACCGAGAGGTTCGAGCTCATCGCCGCGGGCCGGGAGATCGCCAACGCTTTCTCGGAACTCATCGACCCGCTCGACCAGCGGGAACGCTTCCAGGAGCAAGCCCGGCAGCGGGAGAGGGGCGACGAGGAGGCCCATGTCGTGGACCATGATTTCCTGCGCGCCCTCGAGTACGGCATGCCGCCCACGGGAGGGCTCGGCCTGGGGGTTGACCGCCTGGTGATGCTCCTCACCGACTCCCATTCCATCCGCGAGGTCATCCTCTTCCCACACCTCCGTCCCGAGACCTGACCCGGTACCCCCCGCGTCAGACGGGTCATCGAGGTCGTCCATGGATGGGGAGCAAGGCCGGGCCGTCGGATATAGAAGAGCCGGTGACCACAGCCCGCCAGGACCCGTTCATGTGTGATCGGGCGTCTGATACCTAGAGAGCACGAGACCGCTGCCGGGCAATAATATATGTTGTGAACCTCTTTATACACCGTTAGCCTGGGGGTCTTCAAGAAAGGGCCGCGCAATGACGATTTAGATAGACGAAAGGTTCCGGCAGCGAGGACTTGAGAGGCGTATCAGCCGTTCAGAGGACATGAGATAAAGCATGGCGAAACGTCTTTGAAAAGAACGAGAATAGGTGTGATAATCGAATCCTGAAGTATTGGTTTTGGAGGGAAAAACAGTGTTTCAAAGGTTTTCCGACCGGGCGAGGCGGGTAGTGGTATTAGCCCAGGAAGAGGCCCGCATGCTCAATCACAACTATATAGGGACGGAGCATCTCCTCCTCGGGTTGATCCAGGAGGGGGAGGGGGTCGCGGCGAAGGCCCTGGAGTCCATGGGCATCAGCCTGGAGGCCGTGCGCAACCAGGTGGAGGAGATAATAGGGAGAGGGACTTCCGCCCCGACCGGGCACATCCCCTTCACTCCCCGCGCCAAGAAGGTGCTGGAGCTCTCCCTGCGCGAGGCGTTGCAATTAGGCCACAATTATATCGGCACCGAACACATCCTCCTCGGCCTCATACGCGAGGGCGAGGGCGTGGCCGCCCAGGTGTTGACCAAGTTGGGGGCGGACCTGGACCGCGTGCGCAACCAGGTGGTCCAGCTCCTCACCGGCGCGGCGGGCACCAAGGAGGTGGCCCAGGCCGGGGAAGCCCCCGCCCAGGGCAACCTGCTCCTCGACCAGTTCGGCCGCAACCTCACGCAGCTGGCCATCCAGAACAAGCTGGACCCGGTCATCGGGCGGGACAAGGAGATCGAGAGGGTCATGCAGGTCCTCGCCCGCCGCACCAAGAACAACCCCGTGCTCATCGGCGAGCCGGGAGTCGGCAAGACGGCGGTGGTCGAAGGATTCGCCCAGAAGATAGTGAACAACGAGGTCCCCCACATACTTGGAGGGAAGCAACTGTACACCCTCGACCTTGGAGCCCTGGTCGCCGGTTCGCGCTACCGTGGCGACTTCGAGGAACGCTTGAAGAAGGTGGTGAAGGAGATCCGCAGCCGTGGCGACATCATCCTCTTCATCGACGAGCTGCACAATCTGGTCGGAGCAGGCGCGGCGGAGGGAGCCATCGATGCCGCTTCCATCCTCAAACCCGCACTGGCCAGAGGCGAGCTGCAGACCATCGGCGCGACCACCCTGGACGAGTACCGCAAGCACCTCGAAAAGGACGCTGCCCTGGAGAGGCGGTTCCAGCCCATCCTGGTGGAAGAGCCGACCGTGGAGCATACCATAGACATATTGAAGGGCCTGCGCGACCGCTACGAGGCCCACCACCGCGTAGCCATCACCGACGAAGCCCTGGTGGCCGCGGCCAGGCTGGCCAGCCGTTATATCTCCGACCGCTTCCTGCCGGACAAAGCCATCGACCTCATCGACGAGGCCGCGTCCCGCTTGCGTATCCACGCCATGACCGCGCCGCCCGACTTCCGGGAGCTGGAGGAGAAACTCCAGCAGGTGCGCCAGGAGAAGCAGGCCGCCATCGCGGGCCAGGAGTTCGAGAAGGCCGCCGGCATGCGGGACAGGGAGAAGGACATCATCGGCGAGATGGACCAGCTGGAGGAGGATTGGAAGATACCCCTGGGCTCCCACCAGCTGCAGGTAACCGACGACGACATCGCGGATATCCTCTCCTCCTGGACGGGTATACCGGTGAGCCAGCTCACCGAGGAGGAGAGCAGCAAGCTCCTGCGCATGGAGGACGCCCTGCACGAGCGCGTGGTGGGACAGGACGAGGCGGTCATCGCCGTCTCCCGCTCCATCCGGCGCACGCGGGCCGGCCTGAAGGACCCCAAGCGGCCCGGCGGTTCCTTCATCTACCTGGGACCCTCCGGGGTAGGCAAGACGGAGCTCGCGCGCACCTTGGCGGAGTTCCTCTTCGGCGATGAGTCCGCCCTCATCCAGATCGACATGTCCGAATATATGGAGAAGCACGCCGTATCCCGCCTGGTGGGTTCCCCGCCTGGTTACGTCGGGTACGAGGAGGGGGGTCAGCTCACCGAGGCGGTGCGCCGCAAACCCTTCAGCGTAGTGCTCCTGGACGAGATCGAGAAAGCCCACCCCGACGCCTTCAACATGCTGCTGCAGATCCTGGAGGACGGGCGCCTGACGGACTCCCAGGGGCATAAGGTGGACTTCCGCAACACCATCGTCATCATGACCTCCAACCTGGGGGCCAGGGATATCAGCAAGGGCACCTCCCTCGGCTTCACCACCCAGAAAGGAGGGGGCATGGACTACGATAAGATGAAGGACCGGGTGCTCTCGGAGCTGAAGAAGACCTTCCGGCCCGAGCTGCTCAACCGCATCGACGACGTCATCGTCTTCCACGAGCTCAGCCACGCGGAGATCAAGCAGATAGTGGACCTGCTCATGAAGCGCGTGAAAGACCAACTGGCCGAGCAGGAGATAGAGATCATCCTCTCGGACGACGCCAAGGAGGCCCTGGTGATGGAGGGTTACGACCCGGTGTACGGCGCGAGGCCGCTGCGCCGCGCCATCCAGAAGCTCATCGAGGACCCCCTCTCGGAGAAGGTCCTGGCCAAGGAATACAGACCCGGCTCGACCATCCTCATCGCCACCGACCGCGAAGGCCGTGTAGTCTTCGAGAAGGTGGAAGCCCCGGAGAGCGGCGCCGACCTGCTGCAGACGACCTGAGTGGCCCGGGGCGGTGCGCTTTCAGCCCGGCGACAAGGCTGGTCGGGCTACGAGAGACTTCGCCCGAGCACCTTGCTCGCCGGGCTCGTTGATCTTATATAGCAGGGCGACGCGCGGGACATAATCATTACATCCCTAATCATGGGATACGCGCGTTTCGATATCTTCTTTCGCCAGAATATTGCAACCGACCCCATAGTTCTCGGGCAGGGTGTTCTATACAGGCTACGCCAGAACACGATCTTGATATCCCTTATGGTTGGATACGCACGAGTCCTTCCTTTAGCTGCTTCTTCTCCGACCGACCCAGTAGTTCCCCCGGTTGGTTGTCCCAAAACCCAATGGCTATGCCGGACCCTTAACATGACAGTGGCAGGAAGTATAATCTCTACGACAACGGAGGTCCAAGCTTTTTAGGCGAGGTGCAAGTGGTGAAGACGGACCGGGTGCA
>Ga0315295_10003762_pt1 | contig 12897 bp, 7 predicted proteins | sample YL17G14_0_MG_FD_204453 | JGI IMG/M metagenome (GOLD analysis project Ga0315295, IMG submission 204453) | Sediment microbial communities from Yellowstone Lake, YNP, Wyoming, USA - YL17G14_0 | ecosystem: Environmental > Aquatic > Freshwater > Lake > Sediment | place: USA: Wyoming | collected... | reverse complement strand
TCCAGCTCTGGGAGACGACAATGGACCCGAAGACCCGGACCCTCAAGAAGGTGACCGTCGAGGACGCCGTCGAGGCAGACCGGCTGTTCAGCATCCTGATGGGCGACCAGGTGGAGCCCAGGAAGGAGTTCATCGAGCAGCACGCCAAAGAGGTCGTGAACCTCGACATTTAATGACCATCACGGGGGCAAACGAATGAAGCGAAAGGTGGACAAGGGCGGAGAGGGAAAGGGGCCCGAAGGTCCGAAGGAGGTCCCGGTCCTGCTGGAGGGCAAGGAGACGCCCTCCGAGGGAGCCCCGGCCCCGGCCACGCCTGGCGGCAGCGGCGGGGAGGGCCCGGGGCCCGAGCAGGCCCCGGTCGCGAGGAGGGTCATAGACCAGAGCATCAGCGACGAAATGTCGCGCTCCTACATCGATTACGCCATGAGCGTCATCATCGGCAGGGCCCTGCCCGACGTGCGCGATGGCCTCAAGCCGGTCCACCGCCGGATACTCTACGGCATGAACGAGCTCGGATGCCCCCACGACAAACCATACAAGAAGTCGGCGAGGATCGTCGGAGAGGTCCTGGGCAAGTTCCACCCGCACGGGGACATAGCCGTCTATGACACGCTCGTGAGGATGGCCCAGACCTTCTCGCTCAGGTACACGCTCATCGATGGCCAGGGGAACTTCGGCTCGGTGGACGGCGACTCCGCGGCGCACATGCGATACACCGAGGCCAGGATGGCCAAGATAACCAAGGAGCTGCTGGAGGACATCGAGAAGGCCACGGTCCCCTGGACCAAGAACTTCGACGAGACGCTGGACGAGCCCTGCGTGCTCCCGGCCCGTCTGCCCAACCTGCTGGTCAACGGCTCACAGGGCATAGCCGTCGGCATGGCCACGAACATGCCTCCCCACAACCTGGGCGAGATCGTGGACGCGCTCAACCTGGTCATCGAGAACCAGGATGTATGCCTCGCGGACATCATGAAGGTCCTGCCGGGCCCGGACTTCCCGACGGGCGGCATCATCTACGGCCAGGGCGGCATCATCGAGGCCTACACCACGGGCCGTGGGCCAATACCCGTCAGGGCCAAGACCTCCATCGAGGAGCGCAAGGGCGGCGGCTTCAGAATCATAATCACCGAGATACCCTACATGGTCAACAAGGCCACCCTGCTGGAGACCATTGCGCACCTGGTCAAGAACAAGGTCATCGAGGGCATTGTGGACCTACGGGACGAATCCGACCGGGAAGGCATGCGCGTCGTCATCGAGCTGTCGCGTGAGAAAGTGGACAGCGACAAGATGGCCGAGGTCGTCTTGAACCAGCTCTTCAAGCACACGTCCATGCAGACCACCTTCGGTGTTATCAACATAGCCATCGTCGACGGTGCGCCAAAGGTTCTGTCCCTCAAGGAGCTCCTGCTGAGCTACATCAACTTCCGACGCGGGGTCGTGCGCAAGAGGACCGAGTGGGAGCTGAACAAAGCCCAGGAACGGGAACACATCCTGGCGGGCCTCATCATCGCCCAGAACAACCTGGACGAGGTCATCAAGACCATCAGGAAGTCCAAGGACGCGGCCGAGGCCCAGGACAAGCTGATGAACCGGTTCAAGTTGTCCGAGATTCAGGCCAAGGCCATCCTGGACATGAGGCTGCAGAAGCTGACCAGCCTCGAGGTCGAGAGCCTGTATAAAGAGGAGAAAGAGGTCAAGGCATTCATAGAGAAGCTCCAGAAGATACTGGCCGATGAGAAGGAGATCCTGGTCATCATCAAGAAGGAGCTGGGCGAGCTCAAGGAGGCCTACGGGGATGCGCGGAGGACCCTCATCGAGCAGCATACAATGGACCTGGACATCGAACACCTGGTGCCCAACGAGAAGGTCGTCGTCCAGATCACCAACGACGATTACGTCAAGAGGATACCGGCCAGCGCCTTCAGGGCCCAACACCGCGGTGGCGTCGGGCTCATCGGGACCAGGACCAAGGAGGAGGACTTCGTGGTGGACCTGTTCGCCACCATGACCCACGATTACATAATGTTCTTCACCAACAAAGGGCGGACCTACTGGCTCAAGGCCTATCGCATCCCCGAGCGGTCCCGCTATGCCCGGGGTGTCCCGCTCGTCCAGAAGATCGAGGGCCTCCAGCCCGACGAGTACATCAACGCGACCATACCTGTTCACGAATTCGACGCCAGGCACTTCGTGGTCTTCATAACGAAGCGCGGGCGCATCAAGAAGACGCCGCTGCTCGACTACAGCCACATACGCAGGACCGGGGTCCAGGCCATCAAGCTCTACGAGGGTGACGAGGTCGTGGCGACGAAGCTCACCGACGGCAACAAGGACATCATCATCGCCACCAAGGGCGGCAAAGCCATCCGGTTCAACGAGACCGACGTTCGTTCCATGGGCCGGGTCTCCCACGGGGTCCGCGGTGTGAGGCTCAGGGGCGATGACCTTGTGGTCGCCATGGCCGTGGCGGAGCCTGAGGACATCCTCCTGACCATAACCGAGAACGGCTATGGCAAGAGGACCCAGATCAAGGCCTACCGAAAGACCCGCCGGGGCGGTCTTGGCGTGGCCAACATCAAGATCACCGAGAAGAACGGCAAGGTCGTGACATCGGTGGTCGTCCAGGACGACGAGGAGCTCCTGGTGACGAGCAAGAACGGCATGATCATCAGGATGCCCATCAAGGACATCCCCGTCAAGAAAGGACGGGCCGTCATGGGCGTCCGCATAATGCGGTGCAAGGCCGGGGACAAGGTCATGGCCGTGGCAAAGCTCGTCAGCGAGGAGGAGGCGGTCAAGGCCACCGAGACACCGCTGGCCTGTGAGAAGCCCGGTGATATCTCCGTACCGAAGTTCAAGCCCGTCGAGGTCGAGGGCCCCGAGGAGGAGGGCGAGCTCCCGGAAGAGGAAGATGAGGGAGAGGCCGAGGATGAAGAGGAAGAGGGGGGGCCCCCGAAGAGGAAGAGGGGCCGACCACGGTCCAGGCCAAAAGGCCGCAAGAAGGATTTCACCGAGGAAGAATAGGCCATTCCCGACCGACCGCTTAGGGCGTTCTTTCTATCTAATACTAGAACCAAACCTATTATATTGATTATTAGATATATTATGGACAGGGAGGGGATCCTAGTGCAAAGAACCCTGGCCTTGATTCTGGTGTCCATCCTACTTCTGCAGTGCGCCCCATTGTCCTCGACCATCGGCGAAGGCACTCACGAGGTGACGAACAAACCTATACCGATGGATGACAGGTCAGACCTCAGCCCGACCGGCGAGAAGCTGAACACGCTCTGGCTCCAGGGCCCCCGGAAGACCGGCGTACCGCTCTCCTACGACGATGTCATGCTGGTCATCAACGACGCCTCGCAGCTCTCCAAGGACATTGGCAACTATTTCCTGGCCCGCAGGCCCATCCCGCAGAACAACATCTGCAACTTCACCACGAGCACGAGCGAGCACATCAACCGGAACACATTCGACACCCAGGTAAGACCCCAGGTCGAGGCCTGCCTGAAGAAGAACGGCCTGAAGGACAAGATCAACGTCATCGTTACCACGAAGGGCATCCCGTTGGGTGTCCAGGATTCCGGCTCGCGCTATGCCAGCGTCGACAGCGAACTCTCCTTGATATTGGGACCGCATAACTTGTCGATCGGGAACGATGGCTGGGAGGACAACCCGTACTTCGGTGAGAACGGGCCCTTCTCGCATGCCAAATACGGCACATACCTTGTCACCCGCCTAACGGGATACACGCTCGCCGATGCCACCCGGCTCGTGGACCTGGCGGACAACAGCACCGGCAAGAGGGGCCTCTTCCTCATAGACGAGGGGGCCAAGGGCAACGGCTACGCCATCGGGGACACCTGGATGCGGAACGCCAACACGACCCTCGTCAACAAGGGATACAACGTCAGCCACGACAAGTCCGGCACCTTCCAGATGTTCAAAAAGGACTTGTCTGGCTATGTCAGCTGGGGCAGCAACGACGGTAACTATTGGAGCGACAACATTACGAACTCCTGGATGGAGACCGACACAACTCCCAGTGACAACCTCCCGGACGGCTGGCTCTTCCAGAGCGATGGCGCGACCTGGTTACGCGTGAGCAACAACACCTTCAACAAGAAGTATGGCGGAGGGAACGTCACCCGGATCGTCAGGTCATCGGTGACCGCTGGCTCGACCCTCCTTTACCAGGACATCCCTGTGAGCCTCGGCGTCCGCTACTGGCTGGACGGCAGGTTCAACCTCACGAGCGTGTCCAACGACGGTGGGGCCCGGATGTTCGTTCAGGCCTATGACAAATCCAACAACCTCGTGGGGACCATAAACGGGAACACTTACATAGGGAACCAGAACTGGCCCTGGCTCCCCCAGGTGCATTATGAGCCGTTCCCGGGAGCGACGAAGCTCAGGGTCGGCGTGGAGTTCTACAAGTCCACAGGGACCGTCATGGTGGACAATATGACCTTCCACATGATCAAGCCGAACAACACCTACGTCCCGGGCGCCGTAGGCGAGACCTACGTCTCCACCGGCGGCAGGTCCTTCATGTACCCGACGGACTACGGCCAGTCCCTCGTCGCAGATCTGGTCCGCGAGGGCATCTCGGGTGTCTCGGGCCATGTCTACGAGCCCTACCTGGAAGCCTGCGGGCATCCCGATATCCTCTTCGACAGGTACACCTCGGCCTACACCATGGCCGAGAGCTTCTGGATGTCCCTGGCCCTCGTCGGTTGGCAGGAGGTCGTCGTCGGCGACCCGAAGATGGTCCCCTACTGGGACATGCCGGACCCCATGGTGGACAAAACCAACATCACGGTCGCCCCATCGGACCCGGCCGTGGGCGAGAACACGACCATCAGCGCCCGCATATACGGCAGGGGCGCGGACATCACGAACGTCGAGGTGGAATTTTACAATGGGATCCCGAGCCCGGCAAATAAGCTCGGCCCGACCCTTCTGATTCCAACCCTGGCCAGGGGCCAGGGGAAATGGGTCACTCTCAAGCACACCTTCACGGACACCATTTCATATACGATCACGGTGGTCGTGGACCCGGCCAACAAGATCCGCGAGGCGACAGAGGATAACAATGTGGGCAGCATCAACATCCACGCCTTTGATCGGCCGGACCTGCAGGTAACGCCTCCGGACATAAAGTTCGCGAGCTCCGAAGTCGTGCAGGGCACCAAGCTGGCAGCCACGGTCACCGCCTCGAACATCGGCGGTGTCTCGACGAACCTCACGGGCACGGCCAACCTGACATTATCGAACGGGACCGTCATGACCACCTATCCGCTCCATCTGGACAACATGACCCCGAGCATCAATGTAGAGGTCCTGAACGCTTCTATCAACACGACCGCCATCGTCGGCACGGCATGCATCAATGTCACGTTGATATCGAGCCGGGTAGAAGCGAACACGGCGAACAACAAAGCCGGGGCCTGCTTCTTCGTCAAGCACTTCGAGTTCTCGCTGGAGCAGCTCACGTATCAACTCGTCGTCCCGCCGCTTACGACCGGCGCGCACCTGTTCAACATCACGAACAAGGCAAACTTAGCGGACACCTTCACGGTCACTTACACCGTCAGCAATGGTCTCTGGAACGTCGATGTGACACCGGTCACTTTGGCGCTCCAGCCAGGCGCGACCGCAAGGGTCCAAGTGAGCACCTTCTCTACAGGGAGCCTCTCTTATGGCGACAGGCTCGAGGTGAACGTCACGGTGTCGTCGGCCCTGTCTGGCAAGTCCAAGATCCTGACCTTCGTCTCGATAACGGGCCCGACCTTCGCTGTATCGCTCCTCATGGCGGAAACCGAGTTCAACGCATTGCCGGGCTCCGATCTAGCGCTCGAGATGAGCATTGGCAACCTTGGCAATGCGCAGGACAACGTGACCCTCACATGCAAGATACCGACCGGATGGGCCGTCAAGTTCGACCAGGTAAAGACAACACTGGCCGTGAACCAGCTCGCCCCGAGGATAGCGACCGTGACGGTCGCGAAGGGGGCCGCGGCAGGGACCGTCGGCGAGCTCACCTTCATGGCATGGTCCGAGAAGGGAACGTCCAACGTGAGCCAGACGGTCTACATAACCGTCAACCAGGTCTACAACCTCAGCGTCGCCCTAACTCCGGCAGGGCCCGTGGACCTCATCGCGGGTTCGGGCCTGGACGTCGGTGTCAAGGTGACGAACCTTGGCAACGGGTATGACAAGATCAAGCTCGAGGTCGTAGCACAGAGCGGCCTTTCCGGCACCATATCGGAGACCGACCTGTCCCTCAACCATGCTCAGAACCGGTCCGACATCACCCTCAAGGTCTCAACCAGCAGGGCGATCACACCCGGGACCTACACGGTCTCCGTCAAGGCGACCAGCGAGAGCACCCTTGTGGCCCAAGCGGACCTCGTCATAAAGGTCAAGAAGCCAGACCTCGGCGTGGCCTTCATCCAAAAGCCCACGGGAAGCGTCAAGGAGGGCGAGACGGTCACTTTCGTCGTCGAGGTCACGAACCACGGCAGCGTCCTGGTGTCCGGGAGCAATGTCTCCCTCACGGTCGGGAGCGTCCAGCTCGGCATCAAGGCCGTGAAGGCCCTGGGCCCATCGGAGAAGCAGGACTTCACCTACGAGTGGAAGGCCACGGCCGGTACCTTGCCGGTGACGGCCACCGTCGACCCCGAGGACGCATTGCCAGAGCTCGATGAGGCGAACAACCGGGCCACCTTCCAGCAGAAGGTCGAGGCCAAGTCCACCGGCTTCGGAGGGAACGGCTCGTCGATACCGATATGGAGCATCATCGTGGTCATAGTCCTTGTCGCCGTGGCCTACCTGGGCGCGAGGACCTTCATATGGTCCCGCAGGCTCAAGTCGGCGGCCCGCGAGGGCGAGGCGAAGCGGAAGGCCAAGGGCGAAGGCGAGTCGAAGGAATACACCAAGCTCGACGAAAAGCCCGCTGCTCCGAAAGAGGTGAAGCCGAAGGTCCCACCAAAGGAAGAGAGGCCGAAGGAGGAGCCTCCGAAGAAGGAGGAACCCAAAAAGGCTCCAAAAGAGAAGGCCCCGCCAAAGGAGGAGCCCCCGAAGAAGGAGGAACCGACAGAGCTTCCCGAGGAGACGATAATGCCAGCGGAAGAGCCAAGGCCAGTGGAACCGGCGAAGCCTGAGGCACCGGGACCAAAGGAACCTTCGGCTCCGAAGAAGGAGAAGGACGAGCTCGACGACATCCTGGAGCTGTTGAACAAGGAATGAGCCGACTCAGCCGGTCACCTGGACGTTCCTGAACCATACCGACGGTATGTAATATGCCGTCCCGCCGGAGACGCACCTGACGTCGTCCCCGAGGGCACCGATCCTCATGAGCATCTCGCCCAGGTTCCCGCTTATCATCGCGCTCTGGACCGGATAGGCGATCTCTCCCTTCTCTATCATGAACAGCACCGACGAGTTCACTGAGAAGTCCGTGCTGGCAGGGTTGGCGGTATGGGCCCCCATGATGTCATGGACCAGGACGCCCCTGTCGATGGACGCGATGATCCTGTCGAACGCCTTGGTCCTGCCCTCGATCATGACGTTCCTTGAGCCCGCGATCGGAACACCCCTGAAGCCCGGCCTCAGGCCATTGCCCGTGCTGCCGGCACCGTTCGGGTCCTTGTTCCTTTTGCCGTACCTGGCCGCCGAGGCCAGGTCATAGAGGAACCCCTTCAGGACGCCGTCCTTCAGCAGTACCGTCGTCCTCGACGGTGTCCCTTCCTCGTCGCACCGAGCGGACCCGAGGCCAGAGGGCCTCAGGCCGTCGTCCTCTATGTAAAGTCCTTTGCACGCGACGCGCTTGCCCAGCCTACCCTTGAGATAGGATTCCCCGGTCGCCACCCGGTCGCCGAAGAATGCCGGGAGCAACGTGTGACTGAGCAGCTCCGCCAGGGCCGACGGCGTGAACACCACATCCATCTTGCCGCCCTTGAGCGCCCTCCCGCCCTGGAGCCTCACGGCCAGGTCCGCAGCCTTCCTGCCGACCTCGAAGACGTCTATGTCCATTGCCCTGGAGGTGACGCTCTCGTAGGCCGAGCTCTTGTCGCCCTCCCCAGCGACGGCATTGGCAGAGACCGAGTAGACCGTCCCCACATGGTCCGTCTCGAGGCCCATGGTGTTGACGATAGCGAACCTCTCGATGCCGTAATAGAGACCGCCCGACGGGACATGTACGTCCTTTCGGACCGACATCGCGCCCTCGAGGACCTGCTTGGTGAGCTCGAAGCCCTTCTCGGTATCTATGTGAAGGACGTCCTCGTGGACGAGACCCATGACCTCGGGCAGCCTGGCCTTCGACGGGAAATCGAAGTCCACGGGCACGCCCAGCCTCGAGGCCGACAGCGCGTTCCTGACGGTCCTCGCGATGTCCTTCGGGACCGATGTGTAGGCGAAGCCGACCCGGCGGTCCTTGAGGACCCGGACCCCCACGCCGAAGTCCATGGATTCCGTCCCTATTGTTATGTTCGAGCCGTCGATCTCGGTCTCTACCTCCCATGCCATGGATGCGAAGGCCTCGGCTTCAATACCTAGCCGTTCCGCTACCTTGACGGCCCTCCGGCACAATGGCACGAGGTCCCTGCCGGGCACCTTCGACCTCGCCATCCTATCCGCCTCCCACGACGGCCTGTTTGACCCTCATGTGCGGCCCGCCATCGCCCACAGGTACCCACTGGCCCTTGCCGCAGTAGCCAGGGTCCCCGACCCTGGAATCATCGGCCAGCGCCACGACATCGGCGAGCATCCTCAGGGTCTCCCCAGAAAGCGACAGGTCCCTCAACGGGGCCGTGATCCTTCCTTTCTCGATGAGGAATGCCTCTTGGGCGTTGAACTGGAAGGTCCCCTTGGCCGTGTCCACCTGGCCTCCCCTGCTCCCCTTGGCGTAGACGCCGAGCTTGATCCCTTCGAGGAGCTCCTCTAGTTTCCGGTCCCCGCCGGCCATGAATGTGTTGCTCATGCGGACGAGCGGACGCGCCGAGTAGCTCTCGGCCCTAGCGGACCCGTTCGGGGCCATGCCGAGCCGCTGCGCCGTCGTGCGCGAGTGCAAGAACTCCCTGAGGACCCCGTCCTCGACGAGGACCTTCCTCCTGGTCCTCACGCCCTCATCGTCGAATGGATAGGACCCGAAGGCGCCCCTGATGGTCGGGTCATCATAGATCGTGACCAGCTCCGATGCGATCTTCTTCCCCATGGAGCCCTCGAGAATGGAATCACCGCCTAGGATGGCGTCGGCCTCACACGCGTGGCCAAGTGCCTCATGGACGAGGACGCCCGTCAGGTCCTGGTCGGCCACCAGTGGTAGCCTGCCGCTCGGCGGCCTCTTCCCGGAAAGCATCCTTACCGTGCGCTGGGCCATGTCCCGGGCCCCCTCAATCGGGTCCTGCCCGTCGAGGACCTCGAGCCCTTCCGTTCCCCCGAGCCTCAGCCTCATCGACGAGATGTGGCCCCGGCCCTTGGCGACGATGTTCGCCTGCAGGCTCGTGAACGCTGTGTGATGGACAATGGCCGCCCCTTCGGTGCTGAAGAAGCCGCACTCGACCTTGCAGTCATAATAACCGACCGAGACCGCGTTGACGCCCTTGACCGTCCTGGCGGACCGGTCCACCTTCACCAGGATGGCCACCTTGTCCTCCAAGGCCATGTCCATAGGGTCCTTTCTCGGGGGCCAGTCGACCCTGGCCCTCTCGGCCTTGACCGGCCCGAGCACCTCGGGCTCCCTCACGCTCAATGCGCACAGCTTGGCAATTTTGACGGCCTTGGCGACCGCATCTTTTAGCCTGGCCTTCGTGAGGTCATTTGTGGATGCGAAGCCCCAGGCGCCTTTATAGAGGGCCCTGATGCCGACGCCGTCGTCGCTGCTGGTCACGGCCTCCTTGAGCTCCCGGTCCCTGTAGTCGAGGCCGGACCCCTCCGTGCGTTCGAACCTCACGTCCGCGTAGCCGGCACCGTGTTTAGCGGCGAGTTCCAGCATCATCCGGCCCAGGTCCTCCAAAGTTCAGCACCTCGCGGTCAAGGGGACAATGGCCCATGGGGATTGGGGATTAAAAACCATCCCAAGACGACCAACGGGTTTTGCCATTTTTCCATATAATACTTCCGAAAATTTTATTTACCTACTCCCCGCTAAACTCAAATAGCAGTCGGTCACCAATCCCGGTCCTGCACCGACCGGTGGCACATATCGACAAGGACGCGCGAGAGGGCTCTACACCGAAGCATGAGGCCTTTAAGTTAATAGTCGGACGGTGGTGGCTTTTATGGACTCATACAGCATACTATCCGTCCTCATAATGATCCTCACCCTCCTGCTCATCATGACCGAGAAAATGCACAGGACCGTGGCCACTCTGATAGGGGCCACGCTGGTCGTCGTCCTCGGGGTCCTGCCGCCCGAAGAGTTCCTCAAGGCCAACGGGCCCATCCACTGGGAGGCGCTAGGTCTCATCTTCGGCATGTTCGTCATGATAACGATCCTCATGGAATGCGGGTTCTTTAAATGGGTCGGGCTGCACGTCCTCATGGCAGCCCGGTTCGAGGTCATTAAGATATTCTTCTTCTTCAGCCTGACCGCCGGCTTCCTAGCCGCCTTCATGGACAGCGTCACGGTCCTGCTGTTCATGGGCGCAATGACCCTCGAGATAACGAGGATACTCCGCATCTCACCGATACCGTTCATCATGGCCGAGATCACATCAGCCAATATCGGCGGCGGTGCCACCATGGTCGGCGACCCGCCGAACATCATCATAGGGACGACCTTCAACTTCAACTTCGTGGACTTCGTCGTGAACATAGGACCGATCTCGGTGCTCATCCTCTTCATCAACCTGGCCTTCTTCCTGGTCTACTACAAGAAGTTCCTCCTGGGCACCAAGGTCAATTCGGCCGAGTTCTACAAGGTCTACAAGTACCTCAAGCCACCGCCGAAGGCCGCCATCAAAAAGGAGCGCAACATGTACATCGTCCTGACGATCTTCCTGTTCACGATCGTCCTCCTGATCTTCTCGCACCTCCTCCACCTGTCCGTGGCCCTCATAGGTATCGGCGGGGCCATCCTGTGCATGATCTTCGGCGGCAGGGAGATACCCGAGACCATAGACCGCATCGACTGGAGGACCATCCTGTTCTTTGCCTGCTTCTTCATAATCGTCGGAGGCCTCAACTACCGGGGCGTCATCGGCGCCCTGGCCGGGGGCATCGGCACAGTCTCAGGGGGTAACCCCATCATCGTGATAACGCTCATCTTGTGGCTCGGGGCACTCCTTGCCTGTTTCGTTGACAACGTGCCCGTAGTGGCCATGTTCATCCCCATCATCGATTACCTCCACAGGATCTACGGCATAAACACCGGTATCATGGCCTGGACCACCTGCCTTGCCTGCGATGTGGGCGGGAACGCCAGTCCCATCGGTGGCTCTGCCAACGTGGTGGGCATCTCGGTTCAGGAGAAGGGAGGCGTCAGCTTGTCCTGGTACGAATACTGCAAGGTCGCCGTACCCGTGACCATCGTGAGCCTGTTCGTCGTGAACATCCTCCTGATCATGAAGTACATGATATGGGGCGGATGATATAGAAGAATAATAGGAAAAATATTAGGAAATCGACGGCCAACAAAGCCATCAGTTCTTTCGAGCGCCAAGGATGACGGCCGCAATGGCCGCCAGAACGAGGGCCAGGACCAATGGGCTTGCATCGAAGCCCGGTGCCGGTGATATGACCCCGCCACATTTCTCTTGCATTAGTGGCCTTTCCACATTCATTTTTCCGCTCGACGGCATCGTGGCCTCTCTGTTGTCCCAGACGGCCCAGTAGGTCCCGGCCTCAAGCCGGACATAGTGATTATAGGTGGGCGCTCGGCTCGAGTTGTAAAGTACCGTGTAGTTCTTTCCGGCCGTGAAGTTGCCCATCTCGGGATCGCTGATGATCAGGATGCGACCGCTCTGGACATCGTCGACGCGGACCTGATAGTCCTGCTTAGCGACAGTGAACGGCTCAGAATGGTACTGGCCGGCCCCTACGGTCACAGATTTGTCCAAATAGACCTTGCCTGGTGTGCTGCCGTTGCAGGCACTGACGCCCTGGCAGAATGTCAACATACCGATGATAATCGGTACCGCAAGCATTACCAATCTCGTGCTCCTCATATTACTCCCTCTGATGCATTATTCATCTTACGATATTTAAACCACCTGAGTTCGTTTGGGAAAAACCAACCCCTACCTCTTCCTGACGACAACCGTCATGACGGCCGCCATTACCATGGCAAGGGCCACGAGCCCGGAGGACACATCTGGGACCGGGAGGAAGGGATTGGGGTCATAGACGCAATTCTCCTTTGGCGCGTAGATCCCGATGCGTACGTCCGTCTTGACCGAAGTGGTCTGGGCCCGGTTGTCCACGATGGCCCAATACCAGCCCGCGGATATATTCTGGATATAATGCCCGTGTTGTGTGTCGTATACGGCCGTATAGTTCTGACCGTTGGTGAAGTTCACGATCTCCGAGTCGGCCAGGATCAACACCTTGGCACCGTTAGAGCCCATGACCTGCACATTGCTCACATCATGGGGTATACTGAACTCCGTGGCATTGTAGCTCCCGGGACCGACGTTCACCGTTGCATCGAGGAACCTCTCGTCGTGAAGGTTACCGCCTCCGCCATTGCAGGCCTGGGCCGAACCCGGTAGGCAGACCAGAGCGAAGATCAACGGTATCGCAAGCATTCCAAACATCGCTGACCTCATTTCCTTCACCATCCTCATCATCTGTATGATATCTTGTTCCCGCGATATATAAACCTATTAAATTCGTTTGGAAAAGTACAACCTAGAGAATATTACGACGGAAGGATTAAAGGACCTA
>Ga0315295_10003761_pt1 | contig 12898 bp, 11 predicted proteins | sample YL17G14_0_MG_FD_204453 | JGI IMG/M metagenome (GOLD analysis project Ga0315295, IMG submission 204453) | Sediment microbial communities from Yellowstone Lake, YNP, Wyoming, USA - YL17G14_0 | ecosystem: Environmental > Aquatic > Freshwater > Lake > Sediment | place: USA: Wyoming | collected... | reverse complement strand
ACATAGGACGCATAGAGCACGAGGGAGAGGAAGGGGCGCCGGGCCATGCCGAGAAAGGTGCCGAGGTGCTGGAGCAGGTAACGCGGCTGCGGCCCATCGCCCACATCATCCGCTACTGCCATCCGGTGTTAGAGGAGGAAGCAGGAACCACGCGCATTCCCACGGGGTCAAAGATAATCGGGGTGGTCAGCGATTACGACCTGCTAACAAACCACTCTACCAAGAAGCTCTCCTCGCAGGAGGCCCTGGAGGAGATGGGTATGGAGCGCGGGCAACTCTACGATTCCATCGTGCTGCGCACCCTCTCCCAGGTGGTCGAATCGCAGACGCGGGCGCGCCGCAGGCCGGAGCGGGAGATAAAGCAGAAGGCAAGAGTGCTCGAGGAAGAGGAACTCAAGGAAAGCTTTGAGGAGATCTTCAAAGAAGAGGAGTAATCCCGCAACCTGCAGCCGGTGGCCACCCAGCTCGTATGGCTGGAGCCCTTTTGCCATCTCGAATACGCATCATGGTGAGTCACTCCTGCGGGAACGCTTGAAGGAAAGAGAATAGATAAAAGGATCTGAGAAGGCAAAGGATCGATGCTCAAGACCTTCGGAAAAGTCCTACGCATGGGCGAGCGCAAGAGGCTCGAACAGCTCGCGGAAGTGGTCCAGGCGGTGAACGCCCTGGAGCCGGAGACGCAGCGCTTGAGCGACACCGAGCTGCGGGCCAGGACCGGGCGGTTCAAGGAGCGCCTGGAGAAGGGCGACTCCCTGCAGGAGCTCCTCCCGGAGGCATTCGCTACGGTGAGGGAGGCGGCGGTGCGCACCCTGGGGCAGCGCCATTTCGACGTGCAGATAATGGGAGGCGTGGTGCTCCACCAGGGCAAGATAGCGGAGATGAAGACCGGCGAGGGCAAGACGCTGGTGTCCACCCTCTCAGCCTACCTCAACGCCATGGAGGGCAGAGGGGTACACATAGTAACGGTCAACGACTACCTGGCCCGCCGCGACAGCGAGTGGATGGGGGCCATCTTTAAGTACCTGGGGTTGTCGGTGGGGCTCGTCCAGTCCCAGATGCCCAAGGAGCTGAGGACGCAGGCCTACAACGCCGACATAACCTACGGCACCAACAACGAGTTCGGATTCGACTACCTGCGGGACAACCTGGAGATAAGACAGGACCGCAGGGTACAGCGAAGCCACAACTACGCCATCGTGGACGAGGTTGACTCCATCCTCGTCGACGAGGCCCGCACCCCCCTGATCATCTCCGGGGCGGCCGAGGAGTCGGCGCGCCTCTACCGCCAGTTCGCGGGGGTGGTGCCCCGCCTGAAGCTGGGCGAGGACTACGAGATGGAGGAGAAGTCGCGCACCGTCTCCATCACCGAGGAGGGCATCCACAAGGTGGAGACCATACTGGGGCTGGAGAACCTCTACGACCACTTGAACACCCCCCTGGTGCATCACCTCCAGAACGCTCTCAAGGCCAAGGAGCACTACCGCCGCGACGTCGACTACGTGGTGACCGAAGGGCAGGTGCTGATAGTGGACGAGTTCACCGGGCGCCTCATGCCCGGGCGCAGATGGAGCGACGGCCTGCACCAGGCGGTGGAGGCCAAGGAATCCCTGAAGGTGCGGCAGGAGAACCAGACCCTCGCCACCATCACCCTGCAGAACTACTTTCGCCTGTACGAGAAGCTGGCCGGGATGACCGGGACCGCGGCCACCGAGGCCGCCGAGTTCGAGGAGATCTACGGGCTGGAGGTATTGGAGATACCCACCAACCTGCCTATGATACGCGACGACAGGAACGACCTCATCTACAAGTCGGAGGAGGCCAAGTTCGGCGCGGTGGTCACAGACATCATCTCCTGCCACGAGAGCGGCCAGCCGGTCCTGGTGGGGACTATATCCATCGAGAAGTCGGAGCGGCTCTCCAACCTGCTCAAGAAGAGGGGCATCCCCCATCAGGTCCTCAACGCCAAGCACCACGCCAGGGAGGCGGAGATCGTGGCCCAGGCCGGCCGCCTGAAGGCGGTGACCATCGCTACCAACATGGCCGGACGCGGCACCGACATCATGCTGGGCGGAAACCCCGAGATGCTCGCCCGGCAGAAGCTGGCGGCGAAGGAGGAGGCCGGCGAGGAGGAGTACAAGGAGGTGCTGGAGGAGACACGCAAGGAGTGCGAGGTGGAAAAGGGGCAGGTCATCGGGACAGGCGGCCTGTACGTCCTGGGCACGGAGCGCCACGAGGCGCGGCGCATCGACAACCAGCTGCGTGGCCGCTCCGGCCGCCAGGGCGACCCCGGGCTCTCCCGCTTTTATCTCTCCCTGGAGGACGACCTCATGCGCATCTTCGCCTCCAGCACCGTCGCCTCGCTCATGGAAAGACTGCATCTTCCCGAGGAGCATCCCATAGAGAACAAGATGGTGACTAAGGCGATAGAGACCGCCCAGAGGAACGTGGAGGCCAACAACTTCGAGGTGCGCAAGAACCTCCTGAAATACGACGACGTGATGAACACCCAGAGAGAGGTGATCTATTCCGAGCGGGAACGCCTGCTGGAGGGAGAGGACCTGCACGCGCGGGTGGAGGAGATGATCCCCGAGGCCATCGAGGCCGCACTGGATACGCATATAGATCCCCAGGAGCACCCGACGGATTGGGACCTGGAGGGGCTCTTCCGCTATCTGCGTGCGCTGTACCCGGTGAGTTTCGACCCGGAGAGCATAGACATGGACGCCGTGACCTACCAGGGGCTCAGGGAAGCCCTGGTGGAAGACGCCCAGGATGCCTACGCGGCGAGGGAGGCGGAGTTCGCCGCTTCGGGGCGGGACATCCACGAGCTGGAGCGCCTGGTCATGCTGCGGGTCATAGACAACCGCTGGCGCGACCACCTCTACGACATGGATCACCTGCGCGACAGCGTGGGGTTGCGCTCCTTCGCCGGCCGCGACCCGCTGGTGGAGTACCAGAACGAGGCCTTCGGGACATTTCAGGAGCTTATAGCCAATATCCAGGAGGAGTTCCTGCGCTACATGTTCCACGTCCAGTTGGTGAAGGCCGAGGAGAGGCCGGCCCTGCGGGTGGTGGAGGAAAGCGGCAAGGAAGGCGGGAAGAACAAACCCGAGGAGGCTCACTCCCAGAAGGTGGGGAGAAACGCGCCCTGCCCCTGCGGGAGTGGGAAGAAACATAAGTTTTGTTGTGGTTCCTGATGGACGTATGCGTGCCAGGCCTGGACAGTGGTTGCGCAGATGTACACGTGCCAGGCCTGGACAGTGGCTGCGCAGATGTATGCGTGCCAGGCCTCCACATTCGGAAATGTGGAGGCACTGGACACCGTGCCGCCGCCCTCCGGGCGTCGCCGCGCTTTCGCGCTGCATGCTGTCGTGTGTAGGCCTATGAATGAGGAGTAAGGAGAGGGAGTTGCTTAGCGATTACCGAAACGAGCTGGATGAGATAGCGAGCAGGCTGGAGAAGATAAAGGAGTATCTTTGACATAGAGGGCAAGAGGGCTCAGGCGGTGGAGCTGGAGAAGCAGGCCGCTATGCCCGACCTCTGGGATGACCAGGATAGCGCCCGCCGCATCCTGGCCGAGCTCTCGGCTTTGAACGACACGGTCGAGACCTGGGAGCGGCTCGCGTCGGAGCACCAGGAGTTGGGAGAACTGGTGCAGTTAGCCCAGGAGGAAGACGACCTCAGCCTGTGCGATGACATCGGCAGGGGAGTGGGCAGACTGCAGCGGGAGGTGGACCGCCTGGAGGAGGTGAGCCTGCTCTCGGGCGAGTTCGACTTAAGTGACGCCATCGTGAGCATCCACCCCGGCGCCGGAGGGCTGGAGTCCCAGGACTGGGCCGAGATGCTGCTGCGCATGTACCTGCGCTGGGCTGATATCCGCGACTTCAAGGTGGATCTCAATGACTTGCAGCCCGGTGAGGGCGGCGGGATAAAGAGCGTCACCTTCACCGTGCACGGCCGTTACGCGTACGGTCTCTTCCTCTCCGAGAAGGGAGTCCATCGCCTGGTGCGTATCTCCCCCTACGATGCCTCGAGCCGCCGCCACACCTCTTTCGCCTCCCTGGATGTCATCCCCATGCTCGAGGCCGAGGGTGCGATAGAGATAGACCCCAAGGACCTGCGCGTCGAGACCTACCGCTCCAGCGGGGCCGGGGGGCAGCACGTGAACGTGACGGATTCCGCGGTGCGCATCACCCACGTGCCCACCGGCATCGCGGTCTCCTGCCAGAACGAGCGTTCCCAGATATCCAACCGGGCGACGGCCATGCGCATCCTGGAAGCGCGCCTCGCGGACCGGGCCCGCCGCGAACGGGAGAAAGAGATCGAAAAGCTACGGGGGGAGAGGCTGGACATCGGATTCGGGAGCCAGATCCGCTCATACGTGCTGCACCCCTACCGCATGGCCAAAGACCACCGCACCGGCATGGAGATCGGCAACGTGGACGCGGTGCTGGACGGGGACCTCGACGAACTCATCGACGCCTACCTGCGCTGGAAAACGGCAGGGTAAGGAAAGGGGTCAGGTCTTGTTTTTTGCATATGCAGACTCGGTGGTTGTTGGCAAAGTCGCTGTTTGCAGGGGTGTGTGATGGGAAACCATGGATTGGGTACCGGAGTATGCAAAAAACAAGACCTGACCCCAAAGGTGGACCCAAAGGTGGACCTGCACGTTCACAGTATATCCAGCGGGCACGCCTATTCCACGGTCGAGGAATGCGCGCACGCCGCGGCGCAGAAGGGGCTCGAGGCCTTCGCAGTTACCGACCACGGCCCCGCCATCCCCGGCTCCGGCAACATCTATCATTTCTGGAACCTCAAGGTCCTGCCCCGGCGCTGGCACGGCGTGTGGGTGCTGCGTTCTGCGGAGGTCAACATCCTGGACCCGGATGGACGGCTGGACCTTCCTGACCGTGTCCTGGAAAAGTTGGACGTGGTCCACGCCGGGCTGCACCCCTACACCGGTTACGAGGGTGAAGGCACGGAGGAGAACACTACCGCCCTTCTGGCTGCCATAGCACATCCCCTGGTGGATATCATCGTCCATCCCGATAACCCCGCCTTTCCAGTGGATATGGAGAGGGTGGTGGAGGCGGCGGTGCGGGAGGGCAAAGCGCTAGAGGTGAACAACAGCTCCTTCGTCTATACCCGCGACGGCAGCGAGGATAACTGCCTGGAGATGGCCCGCCTGCTGCGGCGCCGGGGAGGGCTGGTGTCGGTGGGAAGCGACGCCCATGTGGCCACATTTGCAGGAGAATTCTCGCACGCGGTCGAAATATTACGCGAAACTGACGTGGCTCCTCAGAGCGTGATAAACTACTCCATCGAGAGGCTGGAGGATTTTCTTGCGTCCAGGGGGAAAGGGCTGAGCTTGGAGTGAGGGGCGGGCCGCGACCGAGGCGTACTCTGCGAATACGTCGCAGGGAGCGGAACTAGTCGAGTCGCTGTGTGACGAGACGTATTGCGAGGAGGCGTAGCCGACGTGGCAAACTCGATTGGGCAAGACATTTCTATAGGACGTGAAACAAGCGGATGCAGCGGCGTTCGAATGCGATCGTATTTATGGATCGGGGTACTAGGGAAGGAAAGCGAGCATGGTCATCCCTGTGCGCAGGTTGGAGGGTGTGGTCTTGAAAGAGGCGGAGGAGAGAGAGCTCAGGAATAATCTGGAAAAGACTGCCAGGGAGGTCCGCTGGGACATAGTGCGCATGATCGGGCTGGCCCGCAGCGGACACCCCGGCGGCTCGTTATCCTGCGCGGACATCCTGGTCTGCCTCTACTTCCATGCTTTGAACCACGACCCTAAGAAGCCGGACTGGCGCTACCGCGACCGCTTCGTCCTCTCCAAGGGCCATGCCGCGCCTGCGCTCTACGCCGTGCTGGCCAAGTGCGGCTACTTCGACCGCGAAGAGTTATGGCACCTGCGCCGCCTGGGCTCCATGCTGCAGGGCCACCCCGACCGCCTCAAGACCCCGGGGGTCGAGATATCCACGGGCTCCCTGGGCCAGGGATTGGCGGCAGCCTGCGGCATAGCCCTGGGTCTGCGCATGGAGGACAATCCCGCGCGCGTGTACGCCCTGGTGGGAGACGGTGAGAGCCAGGAAGGGGGCATCTGGGAGGCGGCCATGCTGGCCGGGCACCACTGCCTGGACAACCTGACGGCCATCCTGGACAACAACGGCATGCAGATCGACGGCAGTTGCTGCGAGGTGGTCAGCCTGGGCGATATGACCGCGAAGTGGAGTGCCTTCGGGTGGGATGTAAAGGAGGTCGACGGCCATGATGTCCTCGATATATGCCAGGCCCTGGAAGGCGCCGTCTCGGCCTCCCGGCCCCGCATGATCATCGCCCACACCGTCAAGGGCAAGGGGGTCTCCTTCATGGAGAACAACGTAGACTTCCACGGCAAGGCGCCCACGCCCGAGGAGATGGAGAAGGCCCTGAAGGAGATCGAACGGTCTTGATGGTATCGCAGGAGATGAGGAACACCCGGGACGGCTATGCCGCGGCCCTGCTGGAGTTGGGGGAGAAAGACCCGCGCATCGTCGTCCTCGACGCCGATCTGGCCAAGTCCACCCAGACGGAGAAATTCAAGCTGCGCTTTCCCGAACGGTTCGTGGACTGCGGCGTGGCGGAACAGAACCTGATGGCCACCGCGGCGGGGCTGGCCGCCACGGACAAGATCGTGTTCGCGTCCACCTTCGCCATCTTCGCCACCGGGCGAGCGTACGACCAGGTGCGCAACACCATAGCCTACTCCAACCTGAACGTGAAGATATGCGCCAGCCACGGCGGCATCACCGTGGGGGAGGACGGCTCCTCCCACCAGGCCCTCGAGGACATCGCACTCATGCGGGCGATCCCGCGCATGAAGGTGGTAGTCCCGGCCGACTATTACGAGACGCGTGAGGCGGTAAAGGCGCTGGCCTACATGGAGGGGCCGGCTTACGTGCGCATGGGGCGGCCAAAGGTGCCCGTGCTCTTCGACGACGACTACCGCTACGAGTTCGGCAAGGCGTTGGTGATACGCCCGGGACGAGACCTGACGGTGCTGGCATGCGGGTTCATGGTGCACCAGGCGCTGCAGGCGGCGGAGGAGCTGGCGGCGGAAGGCATAGAGGCGGAGGTCATCGACCTGCACACCATAAAACCCCTGGACCGCAAGGGCATCCTGGAGTCCGCCTCCCGCACGGGAAAGGTGGTGACCTGCGAGGAGCACTCGGTATTGGGAGGTATGGGCGGTGCCGTCGCCGAACTCCTGGGAGAGGAGATGCCCCTGCCCATACGCATGGTCGGCATCCGGGACAGTTTCGGGACCTCGGGCACGGTGGACGAGCTGGTGGAACATTTCGGCCTGGACTCCCGTCACATCGCCGAAGTAGTCCGAGGCCTCTGCGGGTAGTAGAATGGGGCGGTTGGCAAAGAGGTGAAAGCGGTTAGGAGTTGATGCGCAGTGATCCGGATGAGGAGGGTCACCAAAGTATATAAGGGAAACGTGTACGCCCTCGAGGACGTCACGGTGGATATCGAACGGGGAGAGTTTACCTTCCTGGTGGGCCCGTCGGGGTCGGGCAAAAGCACCTTTATAAAGCTGTTGATCAAGGAGGAGGAGCCCACTGGCGGGCAGATCTACATAGCCGACACCAACATCAACCAGATGCGCAAATGGAAGGTCCCCTACCTGCGGCGCAAGATCGGATGCGTCTTCCAGGACTTCAAGCTCCTCCCCCACAAGACGGTGTACCAGAACGTGGCTTACGCCATGGAGGTCACCGGGAAGTCCCACCGCGTGGCGGAGCAGCAGGTGCCGGAGGTCCTCAAACTGGTGGGCCTGGGGCACAAGCTCGACGCCTTCCCGGACGAACTCTCCGGCGGCGAGCAGCAGCGCGTAGCCATCGCGCGGGCCTTTATCAATCGCCCCCCCATCCTGCTGGCAGACGAGCCTACAGGAAACGTGGACCCCTCCCTGGCCGAGGGCGTGGTGCGCCTGCTGGAGAGGATCAACTCCGCGGGTACCACGGTGATCATGGCCACCCACGACAAGGAGATAGTGAACGCCTTCCGTAAGCGGGTGATCGCGCTGGAGAACGGGCGCATCATACGCGACCAGGACAGGGGCGTATACGGTTATGAATAAGGTCGGCTACTTCGTCTCGGAGACCTGGGTCTCACTGCGCAAGAACCTCATCCTGGCCGTGGCCGCCATCGCCGTGGTGGCGGTCTCCCTTGGCATCCTGGGGCTGGTGGTCATGGGCTGGAACATGTTCAGCAACATGATCAAGAACGCCGAGCGCAAGGTGGGCGAGGTCGACGTCTATCTCTCCGACCTGACTACGGAGGAGGAGAGAGCCGCCATCGAGGCCTTCCTGGTAGGCATACCCGAGGTGGATCCCACCACGGTGGTATACAAGGACAAGGAAACCGCCCTGCAGGAGTTCAAAGAGAGGTTCAAGGACCAGCCTGAACTGTGGGAGTACATCGACGAGAACCCGCTCCCCAACTCCTACGAGCTCATGACCAAGGACCCCAAGGACGTGGGGGTCGTGGTCGGGGTGATAAGCAACGAAGCCACATACCGAGAGCGCATCGAGGACATCAAGTCGGCCAGCTCGGCTATCGAGAAGCTGGAGAATATCTTCGACAAGTTCCGCCAGATCGGCATCATCGGCGTGATAGCGTTGGCCATCATCGCCATACTGCTGGTCTCGGTGACCATCCAGGTGGCCATCTTCGCGCGGCGTAAGGAGATCGGTATCATGAAGCTGGTGGGTGCCACCAACTGGTTCATCCGCTGGCCTTTCCTCATGGAGGGGGTGTCCGAGGGACTGGTGGGCTCGTTGGTGGCCATCATGGTGGCACTGGCGGTTAAAGTCTGGATACTCGACAAGCTCATCGAGAACCTGCAGTTCCTGCGCCTGTCGCTCTCCCCCGGGTTGTTGCCGGTCCTCATCCCCTGCATGATCATAGGGGGCATCGTCATCGGAGCCCTGGGCAGCGCTTACGCCCTGGGGCGTTTTCTGGAGGTTTAGCCCGCGGGGCGCGCGCGCCGGGCTGCGAAAGATGGGGTACCCCATGGAAGACGAAAGGACCCGCCACCGAGACCGCACCCTGATCATCGTCGCCGTTGTTCTCTCCCTGCTCCTGGTGGGTTCATGCTTCGCCATACCTTACCTGCTGTCCTCCGACGACTCCTCTTCCCCGCATGGGAAGGACACGATCGGCGCAACCGCGGTGGACGAGGAGACGGGCGAGCTCGAGCAACTCCTCCTGGACAGTGGCTCCTATACGGACGCCCAGGACATCGTGGAGACGAATTACGTGGACGAGGTGAGCGAGGACGGACTGCTATATGCCGGGGCGCGGGGCATCCGCAGGATGGCGGAAGAGGGAGAAGACGAGGAGGTCCTGGTGGACCGGGGCATCACGGCCATGATCGATTCCCTGGACGACCCGCACTCCTCCTTTATGAGCGAGGAGGAGCTCGTGGCGCTGGACACCCAGCTCTCCGGCCGCCTGTCCGGCATAGGGGTGGCCATGGAGACGGTGAAGAACGAGATCCGGGTGATGAGGGTGCTCCCGGAAACCCCGGCGCAGGAGGTGGGGCTGCAGGATGGGGACATCGTCAAGGAGATAGACGGCAGGGACGTCACGGGCATGGCCCTCGGCGAGGTGGTCACCATGATCCGGGGCCCGGAGGGGACCACGGTGAAGCTGGGTATTGCGAGGCCTCCATCCTCGGACATCAAAGACTTCGACATCGTACGCCGCGAGATAGAGATCCCGGTGGTCGAGACGGAGATGAAGGAAAAGGGAGTAGGGTATCTGCGCCTGACGGATTGGACGCAGGACGTGGACCAGAAGATATCCGAAGCTCTCGCGGACCTGCGCAGCAAGGGGGCTAAGTCGCTGGTCATAGACCTTAGGTCCAACCCCGGGGGGTACATGGAGCCAGCCATCAGGGCGGCGGACATGTTCCTGCGCGACGGGGTCATCGTATCCTCCCGCGGCCGCGTAGCCGGTACCACCAAGGAATACACGGCCGACGGTGACGTGCAGTGGGATCTGCCGGTGACCATACTCGTTAACCGCGGCACGGCCAGCTCATCGGAGATCTTCGCCGCCGCACTGCGCGAGAACGAGCGTGCGGTCCTGGTGGGCGAGACGAGCTTCGGGAAGGGCTCCATCCAGAAGATTTTCAGGCAGGATGACGGCACCGGCGTCCGCCTCACCATCGCTCGTTACTACACGCCTAGCGGCGCGAGTATAGACGACGAGGGCATCACCCCGGACATCCTCGTGAGCAACCCGGTCATCGGAGAACAGGACCTGCAGCTGGAGAAGGCCGTCGAGACGGCCAACAGTGGGCTCTAGAAAGCTGGGGCGGCACAGCGGTGTTTATGCAACGGCCACCTTGAGGACGACCTGGAACTCCTTTATCTTTCCTTCACGCACCGAGCCCCTCTCCTCGACCACCTGGAAGAAATGCACCTCCTCGCCCTTGGCGATGAGGTCCTCGACCGCTGTCCGCACCGCTTCCGAGTAACCCGAGGGAGAGCTCCCGATGACTTCGATGAACCTCAGCAATTCCCTGCTCCTTTCTTGCCGATAGGACTTCGTAGACATTATATCGAAATGTAAATGTGCCAGGCCATAACGTTCGGAAACGTTAAGGCGCTGGCACCGTGCCGCTACCCTCCGGATGGCTAGGGGTCGTGTCTTCGATCTTCGATTTTCTTAGAATATATGGTTGATCGATCCCTAGAAATGAACCGAAGATCGAAGACACGACCCCTAATGGTGGAGGCGGGGGGAGTCGAACCCCCGTCCAGAAACCCGGCCAGGTGGGCTCTACGAGCGTATTCGCCGCTTAATTTTCACCACCGGTTCGCCCGGCGAAGGGCCTACCGGAGGCTATCCCGGAAAAGATGTCCCTCAGCCTTAACGGGAGTGGGGCTTTTGGTGATCCCGCTGCATGACGCCCCTTCCCCGGTCGCGGGCCTCCCGGGGAGGAACGGGTCGCTTACGCGGCCAGTGCTAACTCGCTGTCAGCGTTTATATTGTTTTCCCGATTACTGACGAGGCTCGGGCCCCCGGCTCGCTCCCGCGCTGCCCGCCGATCCCTGTCGAAGCCGTTTCGCCCCCAGATTTTCAAGGTTCTAAATAATACTTATATTAACATTCTATCACTCATCGCGTACTTTGCCGGCCGACTTTATCATCCTCTCCATGTCCCGGCGGGCCTCTCTGTCCATGATATCCCGGCGTCGGTCGGCCTTGGCCTTTCCCCGCGCCAGCCCCAACTCGACCTTGATCTTTCCCTTCTCGTTCAGGTAAAGGCTCAAGGGGACCAGGGTGTACCCTTTCTCGGCGACCTTGCCCTGCAGCCGCTGTATTTCCTGCTTGTGCATGAGCACTTTCCTCGCGCGCAGGGGCTCGTGGTTGAAAGCGCCGCCATGGCTGTAGGGGGCGATGTGCATGTTCTCGACATACAGTTGCCCGCCCTGCATCCTGGCGAAGCTGTCGCGCAGGTTGGCCCTCCCTTCGCGGATGGATTTGACCTCCGAGCCGAGGAGGGAGAGGCCCGCCTCGAATCTCTCCTCTATGTGGTAGTCGTGCCTGGCCTTACGGTTCTCGGTCAGCGTTTTTATCCTGCCCATACTTTCCTCCTGCCGTTATGGCTTTTAATATCATACCGCAAGCCCCGCGCGGTCAGGAAACGGCGGCCGGTTGCACGCCTTGCCCGCCGGCGGCCTGGAGCATGCGAGGCGATGATGCAGGATACGGCGAATAAGAAGAAATCAGACGAAAACGTATAGAGATACACTTGGTTGGCCGATTAATAGGTCGTACAAGGAGGATCCAAGACATCTTCGGAGGTGAGAGGATGAAAAAGCGCGGTGGACACGAGATGAGAAAATTCCTCCTCTACGTCTCCGCCCTGGTAGTGGTGCTCATAGTGGCAGTAATAATCTATACCACCATCGATTCCATCAACCGTATCAATCAGGAGGCGGAGAGGGAGAAGCAGAGCGTGCAGGAGGCCTTGGTATCCTACCTGGCGGTCTCCGCGGAGGCTTCGGCAGGCCTGGCGAGGGACCCCATAATCTCGCGGGTCTTCAGCGAGGAGATGACATCATCCTTCGCCAGGGGAGACATGTCCATGATCTCCCAGTTCCTGGCCGCCATCCTGCGCCCACTTTACGACGCGGAATATACGGCAGTGGTCGTGGATGGAGAAGTAGCGGCCGCAAGCGTGGCAAAGGGGCTGGATTTCGGCGACTTCCCGACACGGATGCCGGGGGAGGGAGACGAGGTCACCTACGAGGTCCTGGACTCACTCGGCGGTATGGAGGGGTATTACATCTCCTTCTACCGTCCCTTTACCATGCCGGGAGTCGATGGGTTCCTGAATTTCGTAGTAGACAGGACCGAGCAGATCGAGGCCATCGATGCCAAATACGACCAGGAGCGCTCCGACCTCATCACCCGCCAGATAATCATCGGGGTGGTGGCCATCCTGGCGGCCCTGCTCCTCACCCTCCTGGGGGTGCGCGTCCTGACCCGCCGCTATATCACCGGACCCATAGAGGAGCTGGCCGACACCTCACACCGGTTGATCGAGGGCACCTTTGATGGCGAGATAAAGGTGGTGGAGGACAGCGACTACGTCGACATCCAGCGCCTCCTGCAGAGTGGCAAGGTGCTGATAGAGAAGATGGAAGAGGTAGAAAGCGACCAGTAAGGAAGGCTGTCAAAAAGGGTGCGGCCGTGTTTTTTCGGCCCGTCGACAAGGCTGGTCGTCGTCGCAAGCTCCTCCGAGCACCTTGCTCGCCGGGCTCGTTGGTCTTATCTGTAGGGCTACGCACGATACAAATCCTTAAACTCCCTTACCGCCGAATAC
>Ga0315295_10003760_pt1 | contig 12898 bp, 7 predicted proteins | sample YL17G14_0_MG_FD_204453 | JGI IMG/M metagenome (GOLD analysis project Ga0315295, IMG submission 204453) | Sediment microbial communities from Yellowstone Lake, YNP, Wyoming, USA - YL17G14_0 | ecosystem: Environmental > Aquatic > Freshwater > Lake > Sediment | place: USA: Wyoming | collected... | reverse complement strand
CGAGAACCCCGCCAGCTTGTGCGCCGCCTCCATCACCTGTTCCTGGTAGACGAAGACGCCGTAGGTCTTCTTGAGGATGGGCTCGAGCGCCGGGTGGTCGTAGCGCACCACCTGCCGCCCGTGCTTGCACTCGATGAAGTACGGGATGTTCTCCATCGGGCCGGGGCGGTAGAGCGCGTTCATCGCCACCAGGTCCTCGAACACGGTGGGCCTGAGCTTGCGCAGGTGGTCGCGCATGCCGGTGGACTCGAACTGGAAGATGGCCACCGTCTCGCCGCGCTGGAACACCCGGTAGGCGTCCGGGTCGTCCATCGGCAGCCTGGACAGGTCCGGGCGCTCGCCGGTCTTCTCCGCGATGAGCCGCACCGCCTCCTCGAGCACCGAGAGCGTGCGCAGGCCGAGGAAGTCCATCTTCAGCAGTCCGACCTTCTCCACCGCCTTCATGTCCCACTGCGTGGTGACGGACTCGTCGCGCTGGCGGTAGAGCGGCACGTAGTCGAGCAGCGGGCCGGGCGTGATGAGCACGCCGGCGGCGTGGGTCGAGGCGTGGCGGGCGATGCCCTCGAGCACCCGCGCGTTGCGCAGCAGGCGGTCGTAGACGTCGCCGCGCTGCGGCAGGTTCCGCAGGTCGCCGGACATGCCGAGTGCCTTCTCCAGCGTCATCCCGAGCCCGTCGGGGACCATGCGCGCCACCCGGTCCACGTCCGCGAAGGCGAGTCCCAGCGCGCGGCCCACGTCGCGCACCACGCCCTTCGCGCCCATGGTGCCGAAGGTGATGATCTGCGTGACGTTGCCCTCGCCGTACTTCTGCTTCACGTACTCGATGACCTCGCCCCGCCGCAGGTCGTCGAAGTCGATGTCGATGTCCGGCATCGTGACGCGCTCGGGGTTGAGGAAGCGCTCGAAGATCAGGCCGTGCGCCAGCGGGTCGATGTCGGTGATGCGCAGCGCGTAGGCCACCAAGGAGCCCGCCACCGAGCCGCGGCCCGGGCCCACGCCGATCCCCCGGCTGCGGGCGAAGGCGATGAAGTCGCGCACGATCAGGAAGTACGAGGCGAAGCCCATGCGGCAGATGACGTCCAGCTCGTACTCGAGGCGCCGGCGCGCCTCCTCGCCGACCTCCGCGAAGCGCCCCCGCAGCTCGGACCAGGCCAGCCGGCGCAGGTAGTCCTCGGGGCTGGTCTCGCCCTCGGGCAGCGGGAAGGCCGGCAGCAGCGGCTTGCCGAAGCTCATCTTGAGCTCGCAGCGCTCCGCCACCGCCAGCGTGTTCCTGAGCGCCTCGGGGAAGTCGGCGAACGCCCGCCGCATCTCCTCGGGCGAGCGAAAGTGCAGGTCGGCCAGCGCCCGCATCCGCTTCGGGTCGTCCATGGTCTTCCCGGTCTGGATGCAGAGCAGGACCTCCTGCGCCTCGGTGTCGTCGTGATCCAGGTAGTGGTTGTCGTTGGTGGCCACCAGCGGGATGCCGGTCCGCGCCGAGAGCGCGCGCATGCCGCCGCGGATCTTCTCCTCCATCTCGAGCCCGTGGTTCATGATCTCGAGGAAGTAGTTGTCCGCCCCGAACATGTCGCGGTACCGGAGCGCGCTGCGGGCCGCGCCCTCCTCGTCGTCGGCGAGCAGCGCGGCCGCCACCTCTCCCTGCGGGCAGGCCGAGAGCGCGAGCAGGCCCTGCGCGTGCCGCGCCAGCAGCTCGTGGTCCACGCGGGGCTTGTAGTAGAAGCCCTCGAGGTAGGCCAGCGAGGAGAGCTGCATCAGGTTGCGGAAGCCGGCCTCGTCGCGCGCCAGCAGCACGAGGTGGTGCACCGCCGACTCGCGGGAGCGGTCCTGGCGGCGGCCGCGCGTGACGTAGGCCTCCATGCCGATGATGGGCTTGATGCCCGCCTTGCAGGCGGCCTGGTAGAAGTGCACCGCCCCGAACATGGCGCCGTGGTCGGTGAGCGCCAGCGCGGGCATGTGCATCTTCGCCGCGCGCTCGACCATGCCCGCGATGGTGCTGGCGCCGTCGAGCAGCGAGTAGTCGCTGTGGTTGTGCAGGTGGACGAAGTCGGCGGACTTCATGGCTCGCCCTGGAGAGGTCGTGCGTGGAGCGCAGGACACCCGCCGGATCCCGTCGGGGACGAGGGGCGGGGCGAGCGCGAATCCCTTCGGCGCCTAATCTAGCACAAAGCTCCCGTGACGGCGGCGCACGTTCCCGGCCCGGTCGGCGACGCACACCTCGACCTCGTGACGCCCGCTCGCGGGCGCGCGCAGCGGGCGCCAGCGCAGCGTGCCCGCGACCGCGTCCCACTCGCTGGGCACGCGCCTGCCGTCCACGACGAACAACGAGCGGCGGGCATCCACCCCGCTCCCCTGCTCCTCGACGCGCACCTCCAGCGCCCAGCGCGGGTAGGCGCCCGGGAGCGGCGCGGGCGGCGCCGCGGGCACCGTGACGCGCGGCGGGCGCACGTCGCGGAAGAGGGCGAAGCGCCCGAGCCGGCGCGACTCGGCGCCGATGCGCCCCGTCCCCGAGTCGCCTTCGGCGCCGAGCCACTCCCACCCGTCACCCGAGTCGCGGTACAGAGCGACGCCGCGCGCCTCCTCGCCCTTGGCCAGCCCGATGCCGACCCGCAGGGGCCGCCGCAGGGGCGTGAGCGCCGGCATCATCGCGAAGGCGTGGCCGCACGCCTTGAGCTCGGGCGGGGCCACGGGGCGCCCGGCATCCGTGGTCGCGATGCGCGAGTCCTCGAACAGCACGCCGGCCTCCATGCTCCAGGCGAAGCCCGGGACCCCGCCCGAGGAGGGGCGCTGCGCCGGGATCATCTCCCCCGGTCGGGACCGCTCCTCGCCGGTGCAGGTCCCGGGCTCGACCACCAGCGTCTCGGCGGCCGCCTGTCCCGCGGCGTCCTCGGCCCTCAGCCGGATCTCCCGGGGGGATCCCGCCTCGGGCGGCATCTCGATCGCGCCCCCGGCGCGGTCCGCAGGCACATCCACCCGCAGCACGCGGGGGCGGAAGCCCGCCGGGGCCCAGAGCCGGAGGGCCCGTCTCACCTCGGGGGCGGCCCGCCCGCGGTCGTAGACGTAGTCCACCTCCGTCATTCCCTCCGCCCAGGAGACGCTGTCGAAGCGGCACTCGACCTCCGGCCCGTCGCCCTCCAGCGTGATCCGCCACGGCGCCATGGTGAACTCCCCGTCCCCGCGGGCGTCCAGCGCCTCGACGATCACGCGCGCCGCGCCCCGCAGCCGCACCGTGTCGCGCCCCGTACACATCAGGGTGCGAGCCGCAGCCGCGTCCTCCACGCAGCCGCCCGGTCCCAGCGGCTCGAGCGCCACCCGGCGGATCACCGGGGCCACCGTGTCCGCGAGGGCGAGGCCCGCCAGCAGCGGGTTGTAGGCCACGTCGCCGCGGCGGATCTCGAAGTGGAGGTGCGGGTCGCCGGTCCCGCTGCGGCCGCTCCAGCCCAGACGCTGGCCCGGGCTCACCCGGAAGCGCGCGGGTCCGCCGGCCACGGGCGGCTCGGGCCACAGGTCCTGCTCGTACCCGGCCGACGCCACCTGCACGCTGTCCACGTACGCGGCGAGCGGCTCGTCGAAGGCGTCGAGATGACCGTAGACCAGCAGCCGCCCGTCGTCCGCCTGCACGTATACCGAGCGCCCGTAGCCGACGCCCGAGGCGCGCACGCGCACCACGTATCCGGGAAGCGAGGCGTAGACGGGCTGGCCCACCCGCTCGCCCGTCGAGAAGTCGAGCCCGGCGTGGAAGTGCCCGCTGCGGTACTCCCCGAAGGAGGCGGTCAGCCTGAGAGGAGGATCGAGCGGCGGCCGCTGCAGCGGAGGGAAGTACTGCGGCGCCCGCGCCGTGTCTGCAGGCGTGGCGGCCGCGGACGCGGCCGCTGCGCCTGCGACACGCCCGCCAGACCCCGCCGCGCACGGGAGCAGCGCCAGCACGAGCAGCGCCGCGAGCGCACGCGAGCGCCTCGCGCATCCCGCCCCACCCGGCGTCCCTGCCCTTCCGGCATCCATGCGCCCAGTTGACCACGAAAGCGCCCGGCGCGCGAGTGCGCGTTGCAATCCGCAAGTGCGCAATCGGACACGCAGGGCCGATTGCACAGGGCCGGGCCCGCGCCAGCGGAAACCGCGATGGCATTTGCCTGCTGCAACGTCCGTTCCTCCGTCTGGCACCGCGATTGCTGGCCAACAACACCTCCGTGGCAGGAAACCGGGTCCGACTCTGAGCAGAGTCCCCCCAGACAGGACCATCGTCGTCATGCAAGGAGGCCAGGTCGTGAAGTCTCTCCGTCACATCGTCCCGATGCTCGCCACGCTCGCGCTCGCCCTGATCCTCAGTGGCTGCGGCAACGATTCGACTCCCACGGGTGTGAATCCCATCGACGACACCCCGCCGGCGGCCCCGGCGCAGGTCGGCGTCAGCTCCGACCCGGTCACCGGCAACTACATCCTCGAGTGGACCGCCAGCACCTCGCCGGGCGTCACCGGCTACCAGGTGTTCCTCTACTCGCCCAGCCCGGACCGCGACAACGCGTACCAGCTGGTCTTCGAGTCCGATGAGAACGGCCTGCTGTACCCGCTGCCCCGGGTCTCCATGGAAACGGAGCAGATCTACCGCGTCCGCGCCGTCAGCACGTCGGGCACCCGCAGCAACTGGTCGGACCTCGCGCTCGTCACGCTGACGCCGCCGCGTGGTGACGAGACCACCAAGGATCCGCTGCCCCGCCGTCCGACGGCCGGCGACGAGTAGCCGCAGCAACGTGCTTCAGGGAAGAAGCACGACGCGCGTTTGGGCGTGGAGGGAACCGCAGGACAGGCGCGCGAAGTAGACACCGGCCGGGACGAGACGACCACTCTCGTCCCGGCCGTTCCATTGCACCGTCCCGGCTTCACCGCGGCCGGGGCGCAGGGTGCGCACGAGGCGACCGCTGACGTCGTAGAACCGGATGCTCTCGGCTCCCGTCCCCTGCCAGTCGAGCGCCACCGGGAGCCCCGTGGGCCGCTGGCGCACCGCCAGTGCCATCCCGGCCACGCGCGCCGTCCCCAGCGGCCGGGTGAACCCCACCAGGTTCGAGCCTCGGCTCAGGTTCCCGGCCGCGTCGCGCGTGCGGAGCCAGAACCAGGTCGTCACGCCCGCTGAGAGGCGTCCCACGCCCCAGCTCTCCGACCCACCCGCGGAATCGGGCGCCGGCGCGGCTTCGGACGGTGTGCCCACGTCGAACCGGCCCGCGAACGCCTTGAAGCTCGTGCGCCGCACGTCGTAGGCCGCGGCCCGCCCGACCACGCCGTCGTCGCCCGGCGCGGTCCAGACGAGACACACCGAGTCCGGCGGCACGAACCGCGCCTGCAGATCCGTCACCGCCGCGGGGGGCAGGGCGTCCGGCGAGAGGTAGAGGTGGCTGCCCGTGCGCGCGGGATTGCCCCTCGGCGTGGGCCACGCCTGCGGCGTGCCCGAGGCCGAGGCCGCTCCCCCGTCGTAGACGTAGAGCGACGAATCGACGCCCGAGCCCGCGAGGACCTTGCTGGCGCCGTCATCCGCGAGGTCCGCCAGCGTCGGCCAGGCGCCCGCGCCGCCGGGCTTCGGGAAGGGCCCCACCGTGGCGGCCGTGTCGTTCAGCGCGAGCAGCGCGCCGCCCTGCATGATCACGACTCCCTGCGGACCGCCACCCTCGAGGTGGCCGATCACCGGAGGTCCGTCCGGGGCCGAGGTGAGGTCGTAGGGCCAGCCCTGCGCCAGCAGGTTCGCGCCCGAGGAGTCCACCACGTCCACCTCGTTGAGAGCCGTGCTCGCCACCACCACCTCGTCCGTGCCGTCCCCGTTCAGGTCGCCCAGCGCGGGATCGGTGGCCGCCGTGCCCGAGAGCCCCAGGCGGGACCGCTCGCTGCCGTCGGGGCGCAGCGCCACCACCTGCCCACCACCCGCGACCAGCACCACCGTGTCGCGCCCGAAGCGTGTCACGACCGGGGCGAAGGGCGTGGGGTTCACGTTCGCCGGCCAGCCCCCGAGCACCGCGCCCGTGCCGCGCACCGCGTAGGCCTTGCCGTCCACGGTCGCCGCGATGATCTCAACGCCCGGCTCACCGTCGAGGTCCGAGAGCGCGACGGGCGTGGCGATCCCCGAGGCGTTCGTCGCCGCCGGGAAGCCGGCCACGACCGAGCCGCCCGCGCGCCACGCCCACAGCGCGCCGTCGGCCGCACCGCACACGATCTCCAGCACGCCGTCACCGTCCAGGTCGCCCAGCGCGGGCCCGCCGACGAGCGACGCGCCACCCGGGATCGAGACCGGGAACCCCGGCAGCGCCGTGCCCGTGGTGTCGAAGCCCGCCAGGCCGCCGCTCGTCGTCCCCACGAAGAGCCCGATGCCGTGCCCGCCGCCGAGGTCGGCCGCCGCGAGCTGTCGCGCCGGCGGGCCCGGCAGCGCGGTCAGCGCGAGCGTGTCGCCCGTGAGCCAGTCGGTCATCAGCAGGTGCGCGTCGCTCGTCACGTACGCCACGCGGCGCGCCGGCCCCGCGAGCGGGATGGGCAGCGCCGGTCCCACCGTCGCCGCGCCCGAGCGCCAGGCCGTCGAGGTCGGCCGGTCCGTCAGCGCGCGGTAGGCGTTCAGGCTGCCCGTGCCGTAGCCCGTGAAGTGATTCAGCGCCGAGCAGTCGTCGGTGGTCTCGCGCAGCCGCAGCACCGCGCCCATGGGCTGCAGCAGGCGGCGGCCCAGGTCGCGCTGCCGCGCCTGGAGCAGCGCCACCGTGCCGGCGGCGAGCGGCGCCGAGAAGGAGGTGCCGTTGAGCGGCGTCGAGTTGTACGCCGGCTGGCGGTAGCCGATGCTGTCGGAGGAGGTCGGCGGGAAGCGCACGTAGGTCGAGGTGATGCTCATCCCCGGCGCCACCAGGTCCACCCAGGTGCCCAGGTTCGAGAAGCTCGGGATGTAGCCGTTCGCGGCGATCGCTCCCACCGCCACGACGTCCAGGCGCGTGCCGATGTAGCTCGGCTGCCCGTTGTTGCCCGCCGCCGCGACCACCACCACGCCCGCGCGCGTGGCCGCGTCGAGCGCCACGCCCAGGCCGCTCTGGTCGAGGCTTGCGAACGAGCAGTTGATGACCCGCGCGCCCATGCGTGTCGCGTAGCGCACCGCCTGGGCGGCGTAGGACATGTCCACCACGCCCAGCGGGCTCGAGTTGGTCGCCCACGCCATGCGCAGCGGCATCAGGCGCACCTTCCAGGCGGCGCCCGTCACGCCGATGACGTTGTCCGAGAGCGCGCCCACCAGCCCGGCCACGAAGGTGCCGTGGCCGGCGTAGTCGTTGGGGTCGTTGTCGGCGTTCCGCCAGTCCTCGAAGATGGGGATGCCGCTGCCGCTCGGGCGGGCCACGAAGTCCCAGCCCCAGGTGTCGTCCACGAAGCCGTTCCCGTCGTCGTCCACGTCGAGCAGGCCCCCCTTCTCGGCCCAGTTGGTCCAGATGTTCCCGGCCAGCCCGGCCACCGCGCCGCCCAGGTCGGGGTGATAGGGGATGACGCCGGTGTCGAGGACGGCCACCGTGACCGTGCTGTCACCCGTGGTCACGTCCCAGGCCTCGGGACCGTGGATGCTCGTGCCCTGGAGCGGGTCGTACCAGTACGAGATGCTCCACAGCGAGTCGCCCGGGACCGCGCTCACGGGCAGCACCGCGATGGGGTCCGCGCTCAGCACCTCGGGCAGCGCGCGGAAGCGCGCCAGCGCCGACTCGAGGTCGAGCCCCTCCGGCAGGTGGGCGATGTAGAACGCGGTGAAGTCGGGCTCGCCCGAGCCGGGCTCGGGGGAGCGCTCGCCGCGGAACTCCGGCTCGAAGGTCACGCCGAGACCCGCCGCCACCGCGTCCACCGCCGCCACGTCCAGCCGCGGCACCACGGCCTCGGCCGGCGCCGCGGCCAGCGGACGCACCCTGCGGGCACGGAGCGCCGCCGCCGGGGCGAGCCGCACCTCGAAGCGGTCCGCCACGTAGGCCGGCTCGACCAGGGCCTCGCGTCGCGGATCGCGCACGGGCAGATCGAGGGCCCGGGCCACACCCGGGACCAGCAGAGCGGCGAGCAGCAGGACTTGCACCGGACGCATCGGCACCCCGACAGGATACGCGGCCGCCGACCACGCGGAGGGCGGTCAGAGGCCGCGTCACGGTTCAAGTCTAGGGAGCCGCTCCGAGCGGGGTCAAGCGTGCCCCTCGAGGGCGCCCACGGCCCGCCGGCGAGGTGCCTCTTGTGCGGGCGGGGCCGCGCGCTTGACGCCGGACCGGACCGGCGGGCAAACTCGACGCCCGTCATCGGACCGCCCCGCCCTCGAACCCGGAGAGCCCGTGGAGACTCCCGACCGCGACCGCCTGCGCCAGATGCTGCTCGACCGCTCGATGCGCTTCGGGGAGTTCGTCCTCAGCTCGGGCGCCACGTCCAACTATTACATCGACGTCCGCAAGACCAGCCTGCACCCCCAGGGCCTGCGCTGGATCTCGGCCATGTTCTGGGAGCTGCTCAAGGACCAGGACATCACGGCGGTGGGCGGTCTCACCATGGGCGCCGACCCGCTGGTCGCGGGGGTCATGCTCTACAGCGCCGAGATGGGCCGGCCGCTCGACGGCTTCCTGGTGCGGCGCGGCGCCAAGGACCACGGCACCCGGGGGCAGGTCGAGGGGAACCTCGCCGGGCACAAGCGGGTCGCCATCCTCGACGACGTCATCACCAGCGGCGAGAGCGCCCTGGTCGCGGCCGAGGCCGCGGAGTCCTACAAGGCCGAGATCGTGCGGATCCTGGCCGTCGTGGACCGGGCCCAGGGCGCCGCACAGGTGTTCCAGCAGCGCGGCTATGCCTTCATGCCCCTATTCACCGTGGGCGAGCTGCTCCCCGCGGAGCGGGGCTGAGCCCGCCACGGTGTCAATCTCGGGCCCCGTCCTGCCGATAACTCCCCCGATGACAGGCTCCTCCGCACGCATCGCGGTCCGGGGGTGTTGAGCCATGTTCGAGACCCACTTCGGACTGCGTGAGAACCCGTTCGCCTCCGGGCACCAGTCTCGCTTCGTCTACCCGAGTCGCGAGCACCAGGAGGCCATCGCGCATCTGCGCTACGGGCTCCAGAACCTCGAGCCCTTCGTCCTGATCACGGGCGAGGTCGGCACGGGCAAGACCACCGCCCTGTTCGAGGCCCTGGCCGAGATCCAGTCCCAGGTCACGGTGGCCCTCATCACGAACTCGGCGCTCACCCGCAGCGAGCTGCTCGAGGAGATCTGCCTGCGCTTCGGGTTCGCGCTGAACCCCCCCGTCACCAAGCCGCAGGTGCTGGCCGCGCTCGAGCGGCACCTGCTCGCGTTGCGCGGGCGCGGCCAGCGGGCCATCCTCCTGCTCGACGAGGCGCAGAACCTGGACCGCGAGCTGCTCGAGGAGATCCGCCTGCTCTCGAATCTCGAGAGCAACGGCGAGAAGCTCGTCCAGGTGTTCCTCGTCGGGCAGCCCGAGCTGGAGGCCAAGTTGTCGCGGCCCGAGCTGCGCCAGCTGCGCCAGCGCATCGCCGTGCACTACCGGCTGCGCCCGCTCAACGCGCAGGACACCGAGCGCTACATCCACCACCGCATCACCGTGGCCGGCGGCTACGCGCCCGAGGTGTTCCCGCGCGAGGCCTGCGCCGAGGTCTTCGCCGTCACGAACGGCATCCCGCGCGAGATCAACCAGATCTGCGCGCAGGCCATGCTCGACGCCTACGTGTCGGACGCGCCGTCCGTGCTCCCCGAGCACGTGCGCGCCGCCGCCGAGGAGACCGCGTTCCAGAGCGTGCTGCCCGCGGCCGAGACCGACCCGCGCCTGCCGCCGCCCGCGCCGTGGACCGCGACGCCGGGGCCCGCCGCCGTGGCCGCGCCCGTGCCGCCACCCGCACAGCCCGCTCCCGCGCGCCCTGCTCCGCCGCTCGCGCGCACGCCCGAGGCGCCGGCCGCACCGCCCCCGACTCCGTGGACGCCGCCTGCCGTCGCCGTGCCGCCTGCCGCGCCGCCGGTGCCGCCGCTCGCGCCACCAGTGCCACCCGTCGCCGCGGTGCCACCAGCGCCCGAACTCTCCCCGGCCGCCATCGAGCCACTGCCCTCGCCAGTGGAGGAAGGCCCGCCGGCGCTACCCGAGGAGCCCCCCGCGGTCGAGTCCGAGGTGGAGGCCGCGAACTGGGAGACCTGGGTCGCCTCGCTCATCAAGTCGCACGAGCCCGCGCCGGTCGAGGATGGAACTCAGCAGCCCGCGCCACCGCCCCCGCCCGCGGTCAGCACGCCCGCAGCCAGCACGCCGCCGACGCCCGCTCCACCACCCAGAGTGCAACCGCCCGCGCCCGTCGAGCCCCCCGCGCAGGAGCCCGCGCCACCGGCCCGCGCCGGGCGCCTCACCGAGCCCGCATCGCCGTCGGCGACCGAGGAGAGCGAGCGCCGTCAGGCGGACTGGCGTCCGCCCATGTGGACGCCCGAGCCCCCACCCGTCGCCGGCCGGCGGATCGTGCCGCTGCCCTCGCGCCTGCAGGAGAAGCTGGCCGAGGAGGAACGCCCGTCGAGCACGGCCATGCGCTGGCTCGTCGTGGCCGCGGTCGTGGCCGTGGTCGGCATCACCGCCGTGCTCACCTTCCGCTTCAAGCTCTGGGAGATGCTCCCCGGCGCCCCCGGCAGGCCGGCGGCGCACCAGGCCGCGACCCCCACCACGGCCACCGGCGAGGCGGGAGCCGCCGCCGTGACGCCCGCGCCGACGCCGAGCCCGACGATCGCGGACTCCACCTCCCCCGCGCCCGCTGGCGCCGGAACGGCTGCGCCCCCGGCGGTGAGCGGCGGCGGCGCTCCGCCAGCAACGGGCGCGACGCACCCCGTGACGACGCCCACCGCAGGAGCGCCGGGGGGAGCCACCACGCAGCCGCCCGCATCCGCGGCCACCCAGCCTCAGGCCCCGACGGCTGCCGTGCTGCGGCCCCCGGCCCCGGTTCCGACCACGACGTCCACCGTGACCCCACCGCGGCCGGCGACCACGATGCAGTACGGGATCGCGGTGGGCACCTACCTCGACCGCGCGCGCGCCGACGCCGAGCTGGCGCGGCTGACCGGAGCGGCCGCCATCACCGGGCGAATCGGACAGGTGCGGCAGGACAACGCGACCATGTACGCCGTGATCCTGGGCGCCTTCCCGAGCCGCGACGCGGCCGAGCGCAGGGCCAGCGATCTGATCGCGCGCGGCCTCGTGGACGAAGCGCGCATCATCCCGCGCGCGGTGCCGGCGAAGCCGTAGGCCGGGCGGGCACCAACGGGCTCGGGCCGCGGCCGCGGTCGCGCGAACCCAGCGCCGTCGCCCGCGCGGAACCCACTTGCGAAGCGGGCGCACCCGACCCTAAGGTGTGCCGCCCTCAGCCCCTGCGTCCCCATCGTCTAGAGGCCCAGGACACCGCCCTTTCACGGCGGCGACACGGGTTCGAATCCCGTTGGGGACGCCAACCGCAAGCGGTTACGAAACCCCACTGCTACACGCCCGCACGCGGCTCAGCGCCCTGCTACACATCTGCTACATCCCGCCCCCCAGCACCCGAAGCGCCTGCTCCTTGACCACGTCATCGCCCAGACGTGCATACCGCTGAGTCGTGGCGATTGAGGCATGGCCGAGAATCTGCTGCAGCGCTGGCAGGCTCCCCCCGCGCTCGATCCACCGACACGCGAACGTGTGACGCATCATGTGCGGGTGAAACCGCTCGACCCACTCATCCTCCGGACGTGCCAGCTGAACGTGCCCGGGTCTGCCTCGCGGAACGGCACGAGTCGCCCAACGTGGGTGCTGATCTCACTAGCTAGCTCGCCCCCGAGCGGCACTCGGCGGACCTTCCCGCTCTTGGTCTGGCTGACAACCAGCCACCCGTTCTCCGCGTGACGAGACTGGCAGCGGCACAGCTCGGCCCATCGGAGCCCGGTAGCGAGGCCCAGACGAACCACGAAGCCGAACGGCTCGGGCAGGCCGACCAAGACCTCCACCTCTTCGTCCGTGAGCCGGTCCGGCACCCTCTCCTGCAAGCCAGGAAGCAGCTTTCGGGGCACAGGGGACTTGCTCAGGATCCCGGACTCTTCCGCCCACGCAAAGAGGCACCGCGCATCGCTCAGCACATGGGAGACCGTCTGCGGCGACAACTCCAACCGCTCCAGCCCGAGCCGGTACTTCCGCAGGTCGTCTGGAGTCACGTCCCTGAGCAGCCGCCCCCCGAGTGCCGGGAGCAAGTACAGCCGGACCCTCGACGCCGTGAGCCGTTGCTGCTTGGGAGCACGGGCCGTCGCGATGTAGCTCTCCAGCCACCCCGTCGCAGCATCCGACACCCTTACTTCGTCCCCTTGCTGCCTAGGCCGCACGCTCTCACCGATCCTCAGGCGAAGCAGCGCCCGGCACGCCACAGCAAAGTCCGGCCCGAGGCTCATCCAACGGTCCTTTCCGGCCACCTTGCGGCGGACGTAGAAGCTGGAACCCCTCTTGAACATCCCCTTCGGCATCTTCGGCATGTAGACCCTCCTTTCCACTGCCGAAGGGCGTCGCATTCAGCACTTTAGATGCACCGACTAACCATAGGATTCACATATATCTGCAGGCACACTTTTCGCTTGGTACCTCAGCATGTCCCATGGTATATTGCGCTCTGAGGGACGACCCTCAATAACATAGACACCTCCTGAACGACCTGTCCGGACCACGATCCCCGAAAGCCCTTCAGGAGCCCGCACATGCGGGACCAAGCCAACCTTGGGGTGCCTTGCTGCCACAAGCAGCCGGGGACCCCGTTTCATTGAAGGAGGTGAGATCATGGAAAAGACGAGCACTTTCAGAGAAGCCAGGCTCGCGGCGGGGCTAACCTACCGCGAAGTCGGAGAAGCCGCCCGGCTCGATCCAAGCACGCTGGCCCACTACGAGGTCG
>Ga0315295_10003758_pt1 | contig 12902 bp, 12 predicted proteins | sample YL17G14_0_MG_FD_204453 | JGI IMG/M metagenome (GOLD analysis project Ga0315295, IMG submission 204453) | Sediment microbial communities from Yellowstone Lake, YNP, Wyoming, USA - YL17G14_0 | ecosystem: Environmental > Aquatic > Freshwater > Lake > Sediment | place: USA: Wyoming | collected... | reverse complement strand
TTGATGGCGGTCGTGACGATAAACGATATCTTCAGGATATTCAGGAGATGAGGGTTATGTCGTCCTGAGTGAAACGAAGGACCTGTGTTTATTAAAGGCAGATTCTTCACTTCGTTCAGAATGACAATGATGTGTCACCCTGAGCGGTAACGAAGGGTCTGTTTTGAAAAGAGATTCTTCGGTCGCTTCACTCCCTCAGAATGACAATGATGTGTCACCCTGAGCGGTAACGAAGGGTCTGTTTTTTTAAAGGCAGATTCTTCGCTGCGCTCAGGATGACAAACTAAAGATCCTTGCTCAAATCCTCCCACTTGGGATTAACGGATTCAATAAGATCGATCTTTTTACTTCTCAACCATCCCTTTAACTGTTTCTCTCTAATGATAGCATCTCTCGGATTATTGAATTCTTCATAATATGCCAACCTATTTATTTTATATTTCCCCGTGAAACCAGTAATTGATCCTGATTTATGTTGCCCGACTCTTTTCGTAAGATTACTCGTTATTCCAATATAGAGGGTTTTTGACTTGCTGTTCATTATGTAAGTGTAGTATTTTTTCATAAAGGCAGATTCTTCGCCCTGCGGGCATGCGTCACTCTGAGTGAAACGAAGAGTCTGTTTTCATGAAGGCAGATTCTTCACTTCGTTCAGAATGACACGCTAATGTTATCAGAATGACACCATTATGTCACCCTGAGTGTAACGAAGGGTCTGTGTTCATGAAGGCAGATTCTTCACTTCGTTCAGAATGACACGCTAATGTTATCAGAATGACACCATTATGTCACCCTGAGTGTAACGAAGGGTCTGTGTTCATGAAGGCAGACACTTCGCTGCGCTCAGTGTGACAACAAAAGAGATCAGAAACCTTTATCCCAGTTGTTCAACTCCACATCTTTTTCATATACAAGCTTTGTCTGCGATAATACTTCCGCAACTTCCGCCCTTGTCATTTCCTTGTTGGGGCTGAAAGGCTTTTTCTTAAGGTACTCAAGGAGGCCCGCTTTCTTTGCCGCAGCTATGCTTTCCGAGGCCCAGTGGCTTGGCGGGACATCTTCAAAAGGAGCTTCATCTAATTCGCTGGGAACCTCAAGCCCGGCGAATCTTGAGATTATGGATACTCCTTCCGCCCTGGTAACGGCCTTTAACGGCTTGAAAGTACCGTCCTCATATCCGGAGGCAAAACCGAGGTCCACGCCTTTCTTGATATAGAATGCCGCCCAGTTGTTGTTCTTAACATCGTTGAATCCGGTATCAGCTGTCTCGTTCGACATGTAGCCGTTGGCTTTTACGAGCAGGCTCAAAAGCTCAGCCCTGTTGATCGTCTTGTTGGGCTTGAAAGTACCGTCAGGATACCCGCCAAGGAGGTCAAGCGCGGCCAGGAGGGCGATCTTCTTTTGCGCCCAGTGGGTTTTGGGCACATCCTTAAATTCCGGCATCCTGATAAGCCTTATCTTATATTCCCTGAGAGTGGTGCCTATGCCGTCCAGGCAACCGATCCTGACCGCGAATTTACCGTTGGCTGGGACAGGGATCTTGGCATTGATCGTCTTTCCTGCCTCACCGCTTATCTGGAATCTATTCCCGTTGATCTCGAGCTGCGTGACCTTGCTGTTTATGACCTCAAAGCTGACAGTGACCGAATCCGTGTAAATTATCGATCTGTCGGCGGGGTTACTGATGGCCAGGCATTCTTCCGTAAAAGAGGACTGCACCGCCGCTTTTTTAACGGTCGCCTTTACTTCTTCCGTGGTAACTTCCGGCTCTTCCACCTTCTTTTCTTCAGGGAAACCGGAGAAAGCGTAAGACATCGACAGATAACCCATGGTATTTTCCAGGACATCCCCGTACCTGTGATACGCGAAGTCAACGCCAAGATCTCCGTACTTCAGCCCTATGCCGCCCGTATAATTATCTTCGGTAACAAGTTCGCCTTTCGGAGATATCAGGAGCGCCTGGTCAAGGCCCAACCTTAATGCCATATAATCCAACGGCCACCACTCAAATCCGCCGTGGCTCAAAGCGGGAGGATTCGTGCCGTAATGGCTCTGCTCGGCATCAAAGTTCAGGAATAGGACCTGGTCCGATTCTATGAACCCTCCCTTTCCGAGGAACATCGTACTGAAACCCGCCTTGAAACTGGCGGGGATAGGCTCTTCATATCCGTCCGGCCATACGATCTTTCCGCCGGATGCTTTTTCAAGGCAGTTCTGCCCGAACAAGCCGAACTTAAACCAGCTGTTAGCCTTGTATATCAGGCCTACATCTATGTCAAATCCGTTAGCCGGGACGACCTCCTCAGTGGATTCCAGCTGCTGGGAGAAACCTTTAAGGCTGATGCCGAAAGAAGTGTCGTTTATGATCGGGATATCGGCATACTTCCCGAGCTTTACGCCGTAAGAAAGCAGCGCAACAGAACTAATAAATCTCTCGGGGCCAAATTCAACTTCTTCCGTAATGAGCCTTCCTGTCGCAGTCACCCTTGAAGGCACAGCCGTCATCGGATTCCGTGAAGTCGAGCTCATCAGGCCAAGCCCGAACGCCTCGCTGCCTGTCGAGAAATATGTGCCAAATATCGCATTGGCCGTATCATTCCTTACGGAGGTGAACCCGGCAGTTGCCCCCCAGTTCCTTGCGAACGAAAGGCCGGCGGGATTCATGAATATGGAGTTAACGTCATCGGCCGCGGCGGTATACGCCCTTCCCATGCCCAGCGCCCTGGGGCATACTCCGACATCGAGAGGATCGGTAAAGTTCGTGTAAATGACCGCGAAGGCCTGAGAAGATACAGCGAACACTATTGCGAGAACAAATAGTGCGTTGATAAGCGGCTTGGCAATAAATCTCTTCCTGGACATTACAATTTACTATAACATTTGAGTTCGCTTTGTCAAGATTCGCGCGTTATTTTCCGGGGACGGAAAAGGGGGTTATCTTTACAATTCAGTTATTATTAAAATGCCAAGGAAGAAGAACAGGATCTTCTGGAGCATGCTTTTAATGAAATTGACCCTTGTGCAGTATACATAACCGTCGTTGCATTGCCCGCAGGCCTTAAGGTCGCAGACAGGGATCCGGCACTCCATGTCCTTGAAAACAGCGCACATCTTTATACCGGAAGATGTCTTTTTCGCGTTCTTCACCTTTGCCCCGCTTACATTTTTCGGCGAAGTGACGTCCTTTATCGGCGAGGTGACGTCCTTTATTTGTTCTATAGCCGCTGTTTCCATATAAGTATCCCTCAAGTAGTTATCGTCTTTATTTTGCTTTAATTTCACTCTTATGCTAATATTTTCCCCTTGTGGACAAACAAGTGAAATACCCGAAAGAATATGATGTCATTGTCGTGGGCGCCGGCCACGCCGGCTGCGAAGCGGCTCTTTCCGCGGCAAGGATCGGCTGCTCGACCCTTCTTTTAACGATGAACTGCGACACCATCGCTTTGATGTCCTGCAATCCAGCGGTAGGAGGCCCCGCAAAGAGCCAGCTGGTATCGGAAATAGACGCGCTCGGGGGTGAGATGGGTGTTTGCACGGACAAGACCTACCTCCAGATGAAGATGCTGAATTCCGCGAAAGGGCCGGCTGTCCGGTCATTAAGGGCCCAATCGGATAAAAAGCTTTACAACACAACCATGAAGCAGACCGTGGAGGAACAGGAAAACCTTCACATTAAACAGGACCTTGTCGAAGAGATACTGGTCAGTTCAAAGAACCAGGTCGAGGGGGTGAAGACAAGGCTTGACGTTGTTTATAGCGCGAATACAGTGGTCATCTGCACAGGAACATTCCTGAACGGGGTGATACACGTCGGTCTTAATACAATGGAAGCGGGGCGCGCCGGTGAATTCCCGGCAAAAGGCCTGTCGGACAGCCTTGGTAAGATCGGATTAAAACTCGGCAGGCTGAAAACAGGAACGACGCCGAGGCTTGACAGAAGGACCGTCGACTTTTCAAAGATGACCATACAGCCGGGGGATGAGCCGCCGAAATTCTTTTCTTTCATCTGGGAATATGCGGGACTTGGCATGGATGTTCCAGAGAACCCCCAAGCGGCGCTTCCGCAGGTGCCCTGCCACCTTACATATACTAATAAGAAAACGCACGAGCTGATATTGTCGAATCTTGACAGGTCGCCTCTTTACCAGGGGAAGATCAAAGGCGTCGGTCCCAGGTACTGCCCGTCCATAGAGGACAAAGTGGTAAGGTTCAAGGACAAGGAGCGCCACCAGGTCTTCATCGAGCCGGAAGGCCGTACTACGCTTGAAATGTATACGCAGGGGATGAACACCTCCCTTCCCGAAGATGTGCAGAGAGGGATGCTGCGGACAATGGCGGGACTTGAAAAGGTCGAGATAATAAGGCCGGGTTACGCGATCGAATATGATTTTGTTTATCCGTCGCAGCTCAAAAGGACGCTTGAAACAAAGGAAATATCCGGTCTCTTCCTGGCCGGGCAGATAAACGGGACGTCAGGATATGAAGAAGCTGCGGCGCAAGGGATAGTTGCAGGCGTTAACGCGGCGATGAAGGTCAAAGGGCGGGAGCCGCTGATACTTAGAAGGGACGATTCATATATCGGGACGCTGATAGACGACCTTATAACAAAGGATATCGAGGAGCCGTACAGGATGATGACGTCGCGCTCGGAATACCGTCTGCTTCTGCGGCAGGACAATGCTGACATCCGCTTGACGGAAAAAGGACGGATAGCCGGACTGATATCGGACGCAAGATACACGGCATTCAAGAAAAAAGAAAAAATGATAGAAGAGAAGATAAACGACTACAGGTCCAGGAAAGTAAATCCGTCAAACGAGAACAACAGGAAGCTTGAAAAGCTCGGGGTCGCCCTTACCAGCGTATATACCCTGGCGGACATAATGAAGTTCCCCCAGGTAGGTTATGCGGACCTCGCATCGGCGCTGGATATGGGCAGTATTGTCCCGGAAAGCGTATCAAAACAGGTGGAGATACATCTGAAGTACGAGGGATATATCAAGCGGCAGACGGACCAGGTCGAAAAGTCCAAGGGCATGGAAGACCTGGCGATACCGGCGGCCATGGACTATCTGGCGCTGAAGGGCCTCTCAAGGGAAGCCCGTCACAAGCTTGATAAGGTGAGGCCGTCCTCCATAGGCCAGGCCTCGCGCATAGCGGGCGTCAACCCGGCGGATGTTTCGGTGCTCCTGATACACATGAAGGCGGGGGCAAAAAAGTAGTTGCAGGAATCGACCCATGTGGTATAATCCACTTTTGTAGAATTTGAAGAAAAGGAGGGTGAAAAAATGAAAAGAACAGTTAGTTTGCTGGTAATGGTCTCGTTAGTGATGTTCGTATTCGGCAGCACTATCGCTCAAGCGGCCTCGAGCATTGGCTACATTGAAGTCCAGAAGGTCTTCAAGGAATATAAAGCAACAGCCACTGCCCAGGAACAGGTAGCGAAGGAAGAAGAGGCCTTCAAAAAAGAATTCGAAGCTTCTCAAAAACAGCTATCCGATGCCGAAAAGAATAACATGAAGAAGGAAGAGCTTGAAAAGCTGAGAAAGGACCTGGAAGACAAGTTAATGCCGAAAAGGCAGTCCTTGATCACATTGAACGAAAAGCTGACCACGAAACTTCAGGCCGACATACTTTCCGCGACAAAGGCAGTTGCGAAGAAGGTCGGGATTGAAATGGTTTTCGATAAGCAGGTCATCATAACCGGTGGCGTTGACTTAACGGAAATGGTCATAAACAAGCTCAACGAGAAAAAATAGTTCCCGAGATCAATGAAAATCACTCTGAAGGAACTTGCCTCGCTTGTCTCCGGTGAGCTGAGCGGCAACGCGAAGCTTGTCATCAAAAATGCGGCAAACCTGGAAGAAGCGAAAGACGGTGATATCACTTTCGCTTCTGACGAAAGGTCTGCTGCAGAATTTGACAGGTCTAAAGCGTCTGCCGCTATAGTTCCCCTTCGCCTGAAGAAATTCCCGTCAAAGGACCATATAAGGGTCCGCGACATGCGGCTTGCCATGGCAAAAACGCTCGGGGCATTTGAGAACAGGAAAGAACTTAAGCCGGGCATACACAAGTCCGCGGTCATCTCCAAAAGCGCAAAGATCGGCTCAAACTGCACGATAATGTCAGGCGTTGTCATTGGCGATGATACTTTGATCGGCGGCAATACCGTGATCTACCCCGGATGCTACATAGGGGACAACTGCAAGGTCGGCAAGGGAACAATACTTTACCCGAATGTCGTATTATATTATGACACCATCATCGGCAGCAGGTGCATCCTGCATGCCGGCGTTGTCATTGGGGTCGACGGCTTCGGCTACGCATCGGTGGAAGGAAAATACGAAAAGATCCCCCAGATCGGCAATGTGGTCATCGGGGACGACGTTGAAATATGCGCGAACTCCTGCGTATCCAGGTCTACTATGGGCTCCACCATCATCAAAAGAGGCACTAAATTCGACAGCTTGGTCCACATAGCCCATAACTGCAAGATAGGGGAGGACTGTGCGATCGCAGCCTCCACGGCCGTCGCAGGCAGCTGCGAGCTTGGCAACCATGTCTCTATCGGAGGGACATCCGGCGTTGTTGACCACGTAAAGATAGGCGATAACGTTGTGGTCATGGGAAGGTCCGGAGTGACAAAATATACCCCGCCGAATTCGGTGGTGTCGGGGTTCCCGGCGCAGGACCATAAGAAGGAACTTGCAGAGCGGGCGGCGCTAAGAAGGCTGCCGAAATTAATAGAAAAAGTATCCGAGATCGAGAATATCCTCAAGAAGAAATGAACATCGCTTTTTTCTCCGAGTCCTACAAGCCGTATTTGAGCGGCGTCACGAACTCCATTGAAACGCTGAAGAACGGCCTTGAGGATATCGGCCATAAGGTAATGGTGTTCTCTCCGAGCTATCCGGGCGTAAAGGAGATGCCGGATGTTTATCGTTTCCCCTCTCTGCCGGCTCCATATCCCGGATATAGATTAACGATCCCTGTTCCCGGAAAATACTTCAAACTCCTGAAAGAAACAAAAGTCGACATAATTCACTCTCATTCGCCCTATCAATTGGGGCTTCTATCGATGAATTACGCAAGAAAGCTGAAAATCCCGTTCGTTTTCACAATGCATACCATGCTCGGCAAGTATATGCATTACGTCCCTTTGATCCCAGATAAACTTTTGGACCTCATTTCTTCCAGATACATCAAAGGCTTCTGCAACAGGTGCGATCGGGTGATAGTCCCGACCGAAAAGGTCAAAGAACAGCTTTCATCGATAGGCATAACATCAAAGATCGAGATCGTTCCGACAGGGATCGACCTGTCGCTGATTGCTGCCGCTTCCCCATCTGGAATAAGAGGAAAATACGGAATTCCGGACGGGGCGAAACTGCTTATATTCGTGGGGCGCCTTGCAAAGGAAAAGAACCTTGATTTCCTGCTCAAAGCTTTTGAGCTCATACGATCGCGTAATAATGATGTATATCTTCTTCTTGCCGCAAGAGGGCCCATGGAAGCAGAGCTCAGGAAAACTGCGCCAAAGAACGTGATATTTGCCGGAGAGATAACCTACCCAAAGGTCCTGGATTATTATGCCGCAAGCGACATATTCATATTCTCCTCGCTTTCGGAAACGCAGGGCCTCGTACTTGCCGAAGCGATGGCATCGGGCATACCCCAGGTGGCTGTTGACGCGGAAGGCGTTTCTGATGTCGTAAAAGACGGGATCACGGGGTTTTTAACGCCGCTATCGATAGAGGAATATTCAAAAAAAATACTGGGACTGCTTAAAGACCGCGACCTCTGGACGACCATGTCAAAGGCTTCAAAGGATACAGCAAGATCCGATTATTCGAAGGAAGTATTCGCCCGCAAAATTGAATTGATTTATAAAAATGTGATATAATCCGTTCAATGACGCATATAAAAAAGATATCCGCCTTGTGTCTTATGATCTTCTTTCTTAATACCCAGGTATATGCTTTTGTGCCCCAGCCGACCCCGAACGTCATTGGCAGCACCGGCGTTGTCAGGATGCCTTCCGCTGATGTGATACCGTACAAGAATATTAATTTTGGCCTCGATACAGGCAGCAACATATCAAACAACAAATTTTCCCTTCTTTACAAATTCGCCATCGGAACGTTCCAGGGAATGGAGCTCGGGTGCGTCGGAATGGACGACAAGATGGGCGCCATGCAGGAAGGCGTTTTCATAAACATGAAGTACGGCCTTACTGCGGACAATTCCCCTTACCCCACCCTTCTGGCAATAGGGGTGGAGAACCTGGCATCATTCACCCGCTGCGACGTTTATATGATAGCGACAAAATATTTCCCGAACAGCACCCGTTTGCATTTCGGGTTCATGGGGGATTTCCCGGGGCTGACTAACAATAGATTTAGGCCGCTTGGCGCGCTTGGGTTTGACACGCCGTTCTTTACAGAAAGGCTGTATTTTCTTACGGACATGATGGCGGGCGAATCCCTGTATGAATTGAACGTGGGATTCAGGTGGTATGTTTCCGAAACATTTGCCATGAACCTTAGCGGATTGAACGTGCTTGCAGATGATAAGAGGGATCCGGATGAAAAGGCAAAAGACAAGGACCCAAAAACGTTCCTGATAGGTTTTTCCTGGCTGAATCCTTTGTAAAACAGCCTGCCTTCAAACATAAATTTATATGTTGCAACATACAATAAGAAAAGAAATATCTATTTCCGGCATCGGACTGCATACCGGCAGGAACGTCAATATCAGGTTAAAGCCTGCCGGGGTTGGTTCCGGCATAGTGTTCATCAGGGCAGACATGCCGGGACATCCAAAGACCAAAGCGGACCTTATTAATGTATCAAGCACTGTAAGGGGCACAAGCATCGGCGGGATAAATACGGTCGAACATATCCTTTCCGCATTGTACGCCCTGTCCGTAACCAACCTGGAAATTGAGATAAACGGCACTGAGCTTCCCGCCCTTGACGGAAGCTCAAAACAATACAGCGAACTTATTGCTAGGGTGGGCGTTACCGATCAGGCATCGGAAGTAAAATGCATTACAGCGAACGAACCCGTCTTTATCGCCGAAGACGGAAAATGCCTTATTGCCCTCCCTTCCGATAGATTTACGGTAAGTTTTATGATAAACTATCCGCTCGGTTTTATCGGAACGCAATTTTTCAAATTCGAGCTTAACAGCGGGAAATATGTAAAGGATATCGCTCCGGCAAGGACTTACGGTTTCATCGACGAACTCGAAGCCCTAAAAAATCAGGGGCTGGCCCTGGGCGCAAGCGAAGAGAACGCCGTAGCCATAAGCAGGGACGGTTATCTTACGAAATTAAGGTTCAAAGATGAACTGGTAAGGCATAAGATACTCGACCTGATAGGCGACCTGTCGCTGCTTGGAGCAGAAATTAAAGCTCACGTGATCGGAATAAGATCAGGTCACGGTCTGAACATTAAGTTCGCGAAAAAATTAGAGGAGGTCGGTTAACATTATAAATATATTGGGCGGCAAAAAGGGACAGATGAGCATCGGGGATATCATGCGGACGCTTCCGCACAGGTATCCATTCCTGCTTGTAGACAAGATAATCGAGCTTGAAGAGGCAAAGCGCGCGGTCGGCTTAAAGAACGTCACGGTCAACGAACCTTATTTTCAGGGGCATTTTCCAGGGATGCCGATAATGCCCGGTGTTTTGATCCTTGAAGCAATGGCGCAAGTCGGAGCGGTCATAGCGTTAAAGATGCCCGAAAATGAAGGAAAGCTGGTTTATTTCGCCGGAATAGACGGGGTACGCTTCAGGAAGCCCGTTGTTCCCGGCGACCAGCTCAGGATAGAAGTGGAAGCGTTGAAGATGAAGGGCTCCATTGGAAAACTTAAATGCGCCGCAAAGGTTGAGGGGGAGATAGTTGCGGAAGGCGAGATACTTTTCTCGGTGAACGACAGGATAAGCGATGAACCCAAGATACACCCCACCGCATCGGTCCATCCGTCAGCACAGTTCGGAAAGAACGTAGATATAGGCCCCTATGTTGTCATAGGTCCCGAAGTAAAGATAGGCGACAACACAAAGATCGGGTCCCACACGATCGTCAGAAAATGGACCACTATCGGAAGCGACAATATCATACACCACAATGTATCGATAGGCCTTCCCCCTCAGGATTTCAAATACAAAGGTGAAAAGAACGAGATAATCATAGGCGATAGGAACAACATAAGGGAATTTGCAACGATACATCTCCCATCGGGCGAAGGAAAACAGACCGTCATAGGGAACGAGAATTTCATAATGGTCTATGCCCATATCCCGCACAACTGCAAAGTCGGCAACCAGGCTGTAATAGGCGGATACGTGGGGCTCGGCGGGCATACGGTAGTTGAAGACCAGGTCGTTATCGGCGGGCTTGTGGGGATCCACCAGGGAACAAGAATGGGTCGCCTTGCGATGATAGGGTCATCATCAAAGGTCGTCCAGGACATACCGCCGTTCATGCTTTTTGACGGCAACCCCGGAGCTGTCAGGGGATTGAACATCATAGGTATGCAGAGGCGCGGAATATCGGAAGAGACGATAATGGAGATCAAAAAGTGCTTCAAAATTCTTTACGGTGCACGGACGAACACGAAAGCCGCGGTCGATGAGATAAGGAAAAAAGTGAAAACATCCGACGAAGTCGACCAGCTGGTCAATTTCCTCGAGGCGGAAAGCGCAAGGGGCATAAGCAAGAAGAGGGAAGGGGCGGAAGCGGTCATCGAGGAAACCGAGATAGAAAAAGAACTTCTGTTCCCGGACATACCAGAGATCGGGATCTGACATGCGGCCTAAAATAATGATGTCCGCGGCGGAGGTTTCCGCGGACCATCTGGCGGGCTACCTGGCCAGAGAGTTGAAAGATTGCTCCCTGTTCGGCATGGGCGGAGAAAATATGCGCGCTGCCGGGGTGGACATAAGGATAGACATCACCGAAAAAAGTTCCGTCGGCATAATAGAAGCCCTCAAGCACATCCCGTCGCATCTTTCCACCCTGAACTCGCTTAAAAGAATGATGAAAGAAGAAAAGCCCGACGCGTTGATACTGGTGGATGCGCAGGGCTTCAATATGCCTCTTGCTTCATACGCGAAAAGCCTCGGCATAAAAACGATCTATTTCATAGCGCCGCAGGAATGGCTCTGGGGGACAAAGAAGGGCGTTAAAAAAGTGGCGAAAACGATCGACCTGATAGTTTCAATTTTCCGGAAAGAGCACGACACTTACAAGGCCGCGGGCGGCAATTCGGTGTATTACGGACACCCGTTGCTTGATACGGCCAAGCCGAGCATGACCAAAGATGAATTCTTCAGGAAATATTCTCTAAATTCCGGACAGAAGGTAGTCGCCTTGTGCCCCGGGAGCAGGGTCCACGAAATAAAAAGCCTTTTACCTATACTCCTGGATGTGGCGGGCAGGATCAAAGGGACCCAGTTCGTGCTACCGATATCATCATCTAAGTTCAAATATATCATTGAGGAACAAATCTCAAAGACATCGTTACCGATCAAAGTGATCGATGGGCAAAATTATGATGTTCTCGCCTATTCTGACCTTGTGATCGCAAAATCGGGAACGATAGTGCTCGAATCAGTCTGTCTCGGGACCCCGGTGATAATGTTCTATAAGCTGTCTCCCATCACATATTTCATCGGCAAATATTTACTGGGCATCAAGCTCAAATTTTACAGTATGCCAAATATCCTTGCCGGCAGGATGATCGTCCCTGAATACGTCATGCGGCAGGCGACTGCAGATAATATTTACAGCGAATCCATCAAGGTCCTTAGTTACCCGATAAAGGCAAAAGCCGGCTACGAAGAGGTCAGGTCCCTTTTGGGGCAGGCCGGCAGTATAAAGAGGTCCGCACAAAAGATTATTGAGTTCGTGGGTGGATAGGAAACCTGCGACAATATCGTCGCGGTTTCCAATATCAAGATGGCGGAAGCCGCGACGTTCAGTCGCAGGCACTTGTCAATATAAGTGGCCGGGAGTATAATCCACAGCAATGAAAGTCAAATACCAGAGGATCCTTCTTAAGCTCTCCGGTGAGGTTTTCGGCGGCGTCCAAAAATACGGGATCGATCCACAAGTACTGGATGTGATCGCGGAAGAAATAAAGACGATCAAGAGACACAAGATCGATGTTGCTATTGTCGCGGGCGGCGGGAATATCTTCAGGGGCATAGCCGGAAGCGCAAAGGGGATGGACAGAGCCACCGGGGATTATATGGGAATGCTTGCCACGGTCATAAACGCGCTTGCACTCCAGGATGCGCTGGAAAAAAAAGGAGTGGACAGCCGCGTCCAGACCGCCATCGAGATGAAATCCATCGCGGAGCCGTTCATTAGGAGGCGCGCGATGCGCCATATGCAAAAAGGCCGCGTTGTGATCCTTGCCGCGGGCACCGGAAACCCTTATTTCACAACTGATACAGCGGCAGCACTTAGGGCGGCCGAACTTGATGCGAACGTTATCCTTAAGGCCACCAAAGTTGACGGGGTCTACGATAAGGATCCGATGCGTTATCCGAATGCGAAAAAATTCAAACAACTGACCTACATGGATGTCCTGAACAAGGGGCTTAAAGTAATGGATACCACCGCTGCATCGCTCTGCATGGACAATAATATCCCGATCGTCGTTTTTGACGTTACAAAGCGCGGGAACATTGAAAAAGTCATATTAGGCAAACCGGTTGGAACGACGGTTTCAAAGGAATAATAATGGACGATATCACCAGGAATACCGAAGAAAAAATGAAGAAATCATTGGAAGCCCTAAAAAAGGATTTCGCATCAATAAGGACCGGGAGAGCATCACCTTCCCTGCTTGACCATATAAACGTCGAATACTACGGTACCTC
>Ga0315295_10003757_pt1 | contig 12903 bp, 12 predicted proteins | sample YL17G14_0_MG_FD_204453 | JGI IMG/M metagenome (GOLD analysis project Ga0315295, IMG submission 204453) | Sediment microbial communities from Yellowstone Lake, YNP, Wyoming, USA - YL17G14_0 | ecosystem: Environmental > Aquatic > Freshwater > Lake > Sediment | place: USA: Wyoming | collected... | reverse complement strand
CAAATCGAAAGTGAATAGCTATCTGGACACAATCAAGAAAGCAGAGCAGGAAACAGAACGCCTTATAAGGCTAACGGGAGGTCAACACACCAAGATTGACGTCGAGGATTTGAAAAAAGAGCTTGAGAGGCTGGCGCAGGTTAATTTGGAGAAAGCGACATTTGCCGAAAAACGGGATATAATAAGTAAGCTTGGTATCAGGGTCTATCCATCGGAAGATTTGAAAACGATGAAGATTCGATGCTCATTAAACTTCGGCAACGAGAATAATAATCAGGCGTCTGACCAGTGTGCTATAATTCAGTTTGCTTCGCTTCGCTCGCAATGACAATTCTTTAGGTGCGTTTTGTTTTTATGGGGCCCGGAATTTCATTGCCTCCGGTTATTGCTATTGTACTCTTATCTGATTTCCGCTACTCTATTACAAGTCATTTGAGTTGGAGGTCGTCGTGGCAAAGAAAGTCTTAATCGTTATCGGCAGTCCGAGAGAGAACGGCAACAGCACCATCCTGGCGGGTGAAGTCGCTCGCGGTGCGCGTGATAATGGCGCTGAAGTCGAAACATTCAATTTGCATAAGCTCATGATAAATCCCTGCAATGCGTGCGATGCCTGCCGTAAAGAAAATTCTAAGGGCTGCGTCATCAACGATGATATGCAGATGCTCTATCCGAAACTCGTTGCCGCTAATGCGATTGTTATCGCCAGCCCGGTTTACTGGTTTTCCGTTTCTGCCCAGACAAAGCTATTCATCGACCGCTTTTATGGCCTGGGAGAACACCCGAACAACGCCCTCAAAGGCAAGCAAATCGGTATCGTACTGACCTATGCGGATGCTGACCCGTTTATCTCCGGCGCCGTGAACGCCCTGCGCATGTTCCAGGATATTTTCAACTATGTCGGCGCTGAGATTGCCGGCATGGTTTACGGCAGCGCCTGGAAAGCCGGAGAAATTGAAAGCAACAAGGAACCCATGGAGAAGGCGTACGAGATGGGAGCAGAACTCGCGGCTTGAGTCAAAAAATCTACCGTTCTTGCAGTTTCTGCTTTCCCGCCTGGCTGAGGCTTGAGACGACTATGTTGTAAGAGTGGTCAATCCACTCATAGATTTGCTTATCTTCAATCGAGCCGTTAAGAATAACCGTATTCCAGTGCCGCTTGTTCAGGTGGTAGCCGGGGATAACCGCCGGATATTTCCCTCTCAATTCAATGGCAAGGGACGGGTCGCATTTCAGACTGATACGTTTGAAAGCGGCGGCATCTGCCAAGGCGAATATCTTGCCCGATATCTTAAAGACTACCGTTGTCGCATCAAACGGAAAGTCCTCAATTGCGCCCTTTTTGGCAAGACAGTAGTTACGGAAGTCTTGGCGATTCATCGGTTCATTTTCTCGGGCGAATAATAGTGGATTTTCATCGGCAAACCTTGAGAGTCGAGTTTATCCTCTCTGACTGAATATAAGTCGCCCTTGCTTTTTAAGGCGGTTACTGCCAGGACAAGGGCATCCAGAATGTCATCTTTAGCTACATCTTTACGGTAATGCTCATGAATGGCTTTTTCAGCTATTGAATCGGAAGATTTACAGATTGTGCGCAGTAATTTAAGTCGTTCTTCGTAACCCGGAAGTTTTTTCTTCGAATGCTCCATTGGTTTATCACCATTAAGCTTGGCGAAACACAACTCTGGATGTGTCTCTTTGAGCACCAAGAGAGCCGCTGGATTGGAACGGAGGAAATCATTGACCTGTTTAATTTTGGAGCATATATTCCATGCCTGTCTGGAAAGTCCTCGCCCTGTCCTATCCCAGTTTATTTCTGATGCAGTTTTATGGCTGGGGGCATCGAGAGCATCACGGCATGGTGCAGGGAAAACACTCCTTTTTCGCTCACCGAGTAATTGGCGCGCTTCTATATCGCAGGCACGTTCTTCAGTTCCGCCATTGAGCAAACCAATCGGAATATCCATCAGGACAAGCGCGGCATCGGTGTTATCTTTCCACAGGTCACTAATGTTAGGATAGACGGTAATACGCCAGTCGTCTGGCTCGTTTAATATGACAGCAAACCAGCCGGCGGGGCAGCCATCCACACCGACGTATTTCATTAAATTTTGAAACTCTCTTTTGTCCCGCCGTACTTCTCCCGCATCGCCGGTTTTTCTATCTTGCCGGTGGGATTGCGCGGCACGGCGTCGAAGATGATTTTGCGGGGGCGCTTATATCTCGGCAGGTGCTCGGCGCAAAAGGCGTTTACCTCTTCTTCGGTTAATGTCATCCCCGGCTTAACGGCGATGACGGCGACCGTAATCTCGCCCAGTCGCTCGTCCGGAAGCCCGATGACGCCGCAGTCGTAAATCCGGGGATGGCTCCTCAAGACATCTTCGATTTCAACGGGGAAAACGCTCTCACCGCCGGACTTGATGACATCCTTCTTGCGGTCAACAAGGTAGATAAAGCCCTCTTCGTCCTGGCGCGCCATATCTCCGGTGTACAGCCAGCCGTCAACAATAGTCTCCTTTGTCTTTTGCGGATTTCTATAGTATTCACGCATGACCCCGGCGCCTTTGACCAGCAGTTCGCCGATTTGCCCCTGAGTAAGGTCGTTCCCCTTCTCATCCACGATGCGCGTTTGCCAGCCCCAGCCGGGGAGACCGATGGCACCGACCTTGCGCTCATTCTCAATGCCGAGGTGCACGCAGCCGGGCCCGGTCGCCTCGGAAAGGCCATAAGTCGTGTCATACTGCATATGAGGGAAATATTCCTTCCAGTGCTTCACCAGGCTGGGAGGGACGGGCTGCGCCCCGATGTGCATGAGCCGCCAGCGGCTGAGGTCGTAGTCCTGAATACGGAGTTCGCCCCGGTCGAGCGCACCCAGGATATCCTGCGCCCAGGGCACCAGCAGCCAGACGATTGAGCCTCTCTCTTCGCTGACCGAATCGAAAATGATTTTGGGACTGACCTCGGTAAGAAGTGTTGCCCGACCACCTACTACAAGGCTGCCGAACCAGTGCATCTTGGCTCCGGTGTGGTAGAGGGGCGGTATCAGGATAAAATTGTCGTCGTGCTGCTGGTGATGGTGGTGGTACTCCGCCATGGCGGCGTGCTCCATGTTCTTGTGGGTAAGGAGAACCGGCTTCGGCATTCCCGTCGTGCCGGAGGTGAAGTAAAGCCCGCACTCACTATCCTCGCGGATTACCGTGCCGGATGGCTCCGGTGATGCCGCCTCTATGGCCTCCTCAAGGCTTATCATGCCGGAGGGGAGCTTCGGGCCGTGGAAGAGGAATTTCTCCACTGTGTTAAGCTGAGGGCGAATTGCTTCAATGCGGCTGGTGAACTCATCTTCAAGAATAATGATTCTGGCCTCGGATACATCAGCGCAGTATTTGATATCGGCGGCGGTAAAACGGAAATTAAGGGGCACGACCCAGGCGCCGCTCCTTATAATGCCAAAATAGACCTGAAGAAAGGCGTTGGAGTTGCGCATGAGCTGGATGACCCGGTCGCCTTTCTTAATTCCCATTGATTTTAGGACGTTCGCAACCCGGTTGGCGTTTGCCTCAAATTCAAGCCAGCTGAGCTCCTGGCGGAGTCCCTTGCCGGGGGCAAGCTCGATAAGTGCCGTCTCGTGAGGATATCTGGCAGCATTTCGGGAAAGCATCTCAGATATGTTCATCTCTTGGTATCCTTACTTAAGTATTTCAATTGAGAGCAATTCAATCATTTGCATATGAGCAAAAGTATAGCACCGTCCTGATATTTTCTCCAAGTGGGGAATTATCTGCGAGCGAAGCAAAGCAATCCGTGCTCCCGTCATTGCGAGGCTCGAAGAGCCGTGGCAATCTCATAATTGAGTAAGCTATTCTATTATGAGAGATTGCCACGTCGTCCCGATTCAATCAGGATTTCATCGGGACTCCTCGCAATGACAGATTGTATGATTCTGGTTTCGACCGATTGTTTCGCCTTCCCAAGTTTGCCAGATTACCTCGCAATCACTTCACCAGCCAGAACCGGCAAACCGTACCATTATTCTGGCCTATTTGCCCCACCATTCCCTTATGTATATAATACCAGTTGAATAAACATCGAATATTAACACCTGGAATCGGAAGGAAGAAGCTCATGGCGGGCGCTGAAGCCTATCTTGATATCGAAACGACCGGGCTTTCTTCTTATGACGGCGAAGTCACGGTAATCGGCATTTATATTGTTAGAGGTGATGATTGCCAGTTTGTGCAACTGGTCGGCGATGACATAACCAGGGGAAACCTCCTCGCCGCTCTTAAAGACGTGGCTACCATCTATACTTATAACGGCAGCCGCTTTGACTTGCCTTTTATCGGTGCTTACCTTGGGATTGACCTCTGCCAGCACTTCAGGCATAAAGACCTTATGTACGACTGCTGGACGAATAACCTCTATGGCGGGCTGAAATCAGTCGAAAGGCAACTTGGTATCGGGCGTGAGCTTAAGGATGTTGACGGCTACCAGGCCGTATTACTCTGGCGGCGTTATTGTAGATATGGTGATAAGGAAGCGCTTACCACATTGCTGGAGTATAACCGCGAGGATGTCGTGAATTTGAGAACACTGAGACAGATGCTGGGAATCGCTTAATACGTATAGCCTTACTTCAGTTTACGGTAGGCAAATTTACGGTGATGCGCAGCTGGCTCACCACTTAACTATTTACCATTATGACGATATAATATAGCTTGGTATTCAGGTCGGCCCAAATATGATAAGAGGTGAAAAATGTACAGTAAGATTCTGGTGCCCCTGGACGGTTCGGAAAACTCGGAGTGCATTCTGGAGCATGTCAGGACGATTGCGACCGGCTGTCATGTTCCCGATGTGGTGCTGCTCCGGGTGATAGAGCCTTTCTCCACGTATTACAGGGAGGACTACCAGATAGGCGAGTTCATCCGCCAGTCACAGGATGCGGCTAAGGCCGACGCCAAACAGTATCTTGCCAAAACGGCGGATAAAATGACAAAAGAAGGCGTGTCGGTCTCAACCGCCGTTATCGAAGGCAAGGCAGCCGATGCCATCCTGGATTATGCCAGCAAAAACGGCGTGGACCTTATTATCATGGCGACGCACGGGAGGACCGGGATTTCCCGCTGGGCGCTGGGCAGCGTAACGGACAAAGTAGTCCGCACTTCCAGTGCGCCGGTAATGGTGGTTGCCCCGGCGAGCAGCCGTGTAACAGTATAGGGCTGAGAAAAAGCGGGTAGATGGGATTATGGTGGAGGGGCAATTACCATTGCCCGCCTTTTGTGTTAAGATACAGCCATGCGAAAGAATCTGTACCTGATTCTGGCAACCATCTGCTTTATCGCCCTTATCAGTATCATTGTCTCTGGCGGCTACATGGGCGTTTTTGATACGCTTTACATAACTTCAAGGACAGACCAGCTGGTGCTTGGTACGGCTGAACTGATGCAGCCTGAAGCCACTCTCCCGTACAATTATATGCCGGCCCGCCAGATAACATGGGGGACTAAAACCTCTTTTACGTACGAACTGGAGAACCGCCGGTTTTCGCCTTATGAAGCTCGTGTCGAGGTAACTTTCTGGGGTGACAGCCAGCCGGGGCCGCTCTTATTGCTTTCTCAGGATATTAATATCGAACCATTTAAAAAGGTCAAAATGGAATGGAAAATTGACCCGCAAGACCTGAATTCCCGCGGTTTTCAGGCCGGGCTTTACACGCTCCGGGTAAACCGGGGAGGGGTGGAACGCCGTATCATCATGAGCTATACCTCTTTCCCGGCGAAGCCGTACCCGGTGCCCGTACCGGTACCACCCCGGTAGTTTGAAAATGAAGAATATCTTTTATGCGCTGGGTATTATCTGCATCGCCGGGGCGGTTTACCTCGCCGCCGGCTATGCGCGCTATCTTTCTCAGATGGGAAAGCTGGCTTCCCTTTTGCTTGTCGCCGCGATATTCGGTTTGCTGGGGAAGTACTTCGAGGAGAGGGGTTTATAGAGATGCTGGCTGGAATTGCCGCTCTGCTAGTTATGGTTTTTGCCGCATACCTTATCTTCCAGACGCTCAACGGGAGATTCCCCCGGCTTCACGTTATTCTCTACCTGCTTTCGGCGCTCAGCGGTGTCTACACTTTAACCTATTTCCTCAGTATGGGTATCAGTTTCGTTGTTAAAGTTGCCGTCTCGATTGTCCTTGGTATTGTTCTGATTCTTATTGCGACCTCCCTTAAGCGGCGCCGCCGCGCAGGGTAGATTTCAACTTTTGCCGGTTTGTCTTGACAGAGCATTATTGTTAGCCTACTATTCTCATAACAATTACTTTCTCCCTTAACTAAGGAAAGGAAGGCTTTCATGAACGTTCCCTGGTCGGAAACCAAAGAGCAGGTTATTCAGAATGTTACGAGTGATTCAGCCTCGGGTCTTACCCGGGCCGAAGCTGAGGCGCGGTTAAGGCAAAAGGGGCCGAACAAGCTCACCGAACCAGTGAAAATTACCTTCTGGGGCACCTTCTGGGACGAGGTCCGTGAGCCGATGATTCTGCTCCTTCTCGTCGTTGGTGTTCTTTACACCATCTGGGGAGAACTGAGGGATGCCGCCACCATTTTTACCGTCATCTTTCTCTTGGTGATGACCGAGGTCTTTACCGAATACCGGGCACACAGCGCCATCTCGGCTTTACGAAAGCTATCGCCTTCCACAACGCCGGTAACCAGGGATGGCAACTATCTGCAGATTCCGGCGGAAGACATTGTCCAGGGTGATGTCGTCCCGCTTGAAGCCGGCGATAGAATCCCGGCCGACGGCCGGGTGGTTGTGTCTTTCGGGTTGCAAACGGATGAGTCGCCCCTTACCGGGGAGTCCGCCCCGGTCGCCAAGGAAGATAAAGTGCTCGCAGAGGGCGCCCCGGTGACCGACCGGGCGAACATGGTCTTTGCCGGGACGACGGTTACCGGCGGTACGGGTAAAGCCGTAGTCACGGCGACGGCAATGGATACGGAAATCGGCAAAATACAGGGTCTTGTGCAGGAAGCGAGGCAGCCGCGCACACCGCTCCAGCGCGCCATGCGGGAGCTATCCGGTCTTCTCGTTTGGGTGGCTGTTTTTTTCAGCGTCCTTATTCCCGTGGTTGGCATTCTGCAAGGGAAACTATACAGTGAAATGGTGCTCACCGGGCTTTCCCTGGCTTTTGCCGTTATTCCCGAAGAGCTGCCCATCATCATCACCATGGTGCTGGCGCTGGGGGCGCTTGCTCTATCCAAACGGCATGTCCTCATCAGAAACCTGCGGGCGGCGGAGACGCTGGGTTCGGTGACGGTCATCGTTACGGATAAGACCGGGACAATCACGGAAAACAAGATGACTTTAAGCCGCATCGCCACTGACAACTCGGTGAGTAATCTTCCCACCAAGGCGCTTTCGCTCTCTGATGTCCGCCTTCTCAAGGTGGGTGTCTTAACCTCGACGATTAAAAGTTCGCCGGAAGGCGGCTATACCGGTGACCCGCTCGAGGTCGCATTACTCAATGCCGCCAGGGAAGACGGCATTTCGCCGGAGGAGTTACAGTCCCAGTACCGCAAGTTCGAGGAGTTTGCCTTTGACAACCAGCGGAAGGTGATGTCCGTCGTTTACTATGAAGTGAACGGGCTTGTCGTCTACGCCAAAGGGGCGCCGGAGGTCATCCTTTCGAAGTGCTACCGCATTGCCGAGAAGTCAGGCGAGAAGGAAAAGACGCGGGAAGATGAGGCGGCGATTATGAAACAGGCAGAGAATATGGCGGGAGAGGCCATGCGCGTCATCGCCTTCGCTTACAAGAGTGTCAGGAATGAGACGCCGCTTACCCGGGATGAAGCGGAAAGCGGGCTGGCCTTCCTGGGGCTGGCCGGGATGGTTGACCCGCCGCGGCCCGGTGTTGCCGGTGCTATCGAGGCGACCAAAGAGGCAGGCATCCGGACAATCATGGTTACGGGTGATTTACCGCTCACGGCCGAGAAGATTGCCGCGGAAGTCGGCATTGATGAAGGTGCCAGGCTCATTACCGGGGCTGAGCTGGCGGAGATGAAGGAAGACCAGATTAAGAAAGAAGTGAAGGGTGTCTCAATTTTCGCCCGCATCAATCCGGCCCAGAAGCTCGATATTGTGAGAGCTCTCCAGCAAGACGGCGAGGTGGTTGCCGTGACCGGGGACGGCATCAACGATGCCCCGGCCTTAAAGAGCGCCGACATCGGCATCGCCATGGGGGAGAAGGGCACCGAGGCGGCGAGAGAGGCGGCTGGCATGGTGCTCACCGACGACAGCTATAGCTCGATTGTTGACGGCGTACGGGAAGGACGCCGGATTTTCGATAATTTGAGGAAAGGCGTCCTCTACTACCTGGGGGTAAAGATTGCCCTGGTCTTAAGCTTCCTGGTGCCGCTCGCTTTATCGCTGCCGTTCCCGTTCGCCCCTATCCAGATTGTTTTACTGGAACTCTTCATGGATTTGGCGGCTTCGGCAACCTTCGTCGCTGAGCCGATGGAAGCCGGTGTCATGCAGCGCCCGCCGCCCGACCCCAGGCGGCGCTTCATTGACCGGCCGATGATGACGGATATGGTGCTGGCGGCGCTGAGTCTAGCCGCCGCTGTGCTCGTCAATTACTTCATTATTATGGCTCCATATATCGGGAAAGAAGTGCCTTCAGCGATAATGATACAGGCGCGGACAATCGCTTTTGCCACCTGGATGCTGGGGCACATCTTTCTTGCCTTCACCATGCGCTCGCAGCGCGAGACGCTGTTAAAAATCGGCCTGCTCACTAACCAAGTAATGATTGTCTGGGCGGTGGCCGTTGTCATCTTTTTGATAGTGATTACCATGGTCATAGAACTCAACCCGCTGATGCGGGTCACGACGCTTACCGGAATGGACTGGCTCATGGTGATTGGCGTGCCGTTCGTAACCATCTTCTGGCACGAGGTGAAGAAGGCGGTGGCGGGAGGAAAGTAGCCTCAACGGATGGGAATTAACATTAAACACCCTGAAATCCTTCGGGGTGTTTTTCTTTATCCTTGCGAGGTGTGGAGCAATCCGTCTACCTTCTGTCATTGTCGGGCTTCAGCCAGACTTCGTCGCGAGCGCTCAGTCGAGCGAAGGTTCAACCTGAAGGCTTGACCCGACAATCCACGATAAATTAAAAGCATCTGTCTTTCCGTAAATACTATCCGATTTCTACGTCGTGGATTCCCGCTTTCGCGGGAATGACACTATCGGATGGATTACTAATTCGCATCGTAATGACAATTGAATTATTATTGCCAATGGCAATCCAACTTATAAAGCGGTCAGAATAACCGGCTTATTTTTAGTTACAACAACCGTATGCTCGTACTGGGCGACCATGCTCTTATCCGGTGTCCTGAGCGTCCAGCCGTCGGCATCCTCTTTAACAAACTCGGCGCCGGAAGAGATGAAGCCCTCGATGGCGATGACAAGCCCTTCGTGCAATATATTCTTATCGTTTTTCCGGTAGAAGCTGAGGACGTTGAAAGGCTCCTCATGCAGCTTGTGGCCGATGCCGTGTCCGGTTAAATTTTTGATAACGCTAAATCCGTGGCTTCTGGCCTCGTTCTCAATCGCCCGGCCGATGAGGTTGATTTTCGCCCCGGCTTTAACAATCTCGATTGCCGCATAAAGGGCGGCGCGGGAGCATTCGCAGAGGTTCCGCTTGAGTTCCGGCGCCGGCTCGACAACCAGCGTCGCCCCGGTATCGCCAAAGTACCCATCCAGTTCCGCCGATACGTCAACATTAACCAGGTCGCCCTTTTTAATGATTCTACTACCCGGGATGCCGTGAGCGGCGACATCGTTGAGGCTGATGCAGGTACTGCCGGGGAAGTGGTACTGGCATTTGGGAGCGGATTTTGCTCCGTGCTTTTCGAGAACTTTCGCGCCGATGGCGTCGAGTTCCGCCGTCGTAATCCCCGGCTTAATGGCGCTTAACATCTCTTCTCTGGCTTCGGCGACGACCTCACCGATTTTCCTGAGGGCGGTCAAATCCTTTTCTGTATTGGCAGTCATTGAAAGTAATTAGCCTCTTTTCTATACGCTCTGTCATTGCGGGCACTTGTACTTGCACTACAAGTGCAAGCATGATGAAATCCGCCGCAGGCGGATGTAATCAGCGTGGCAATCTCCGATAATGTTAAGCAATCATTATCATAGTCGAGATTGCTTCGTCGCTTCGCTCCTCGCAATGACAGAGTGTTTAGTGGTATCTCTTCACTCCAAATCTATACAGTTTTACCGGCTCGTCCTCGCCAATCCCGCCTTTCATGCGGCAGATGTTAATCTGTTCCTCCGGCGTATCCACCCCTTCGAGGTCGGGCAGGAGAAGCCCGCGGCGGTAGCCGCACCCGACAATCACGCCGTACTTCTTGGCATCAAGTTCGGAGACGCCCTTGACCGGCTCCGGCTTTGTCAGTACGTCAACGCTTATGTCAAGTAATGGAAGCTCCTGCTCACGGATGGCTGAAAAGCGCGGGTCTTCGGTGGCCGCCAGAATAGCATTGTGGATGATTTCCACCGCCACGTTCTGATACGCCGCTTCGAAGGTGCCGATGCAGCCCCTAAGCTCACCCTTCTCATGGATGGAGACAAACACCCCGGCTCTTTCCTTCATCTCCGGGGTAAGCTCTTTCGGCGGGTTGGTTACCTCACCATGCTTGACGTACTCTTCGACCGCTTTATGTGCGAGAGCAACGAGCGGCGACATCGTGCTGGCAGGTGCCGTCCTCTCTTTCTTCTCCGTATCCTGGACGTCTTTCTTCTTTGCCATGCTCCACCTCATTTTTAATAAAAGCCCTAATATCTAAACTCTAAATCCTGAACAATATCAAAATACAAAATATTTCCTTTGTCATTGCGAGGCTCGAAGAGCCGTGGCAATCTCACAATGAGATAAGCTTTACTATATCCGGAGATTGCCACGCCCCGATTCCGTCCCGATATAATCAGGACTCATCGTGGCTCGCAATGACAGGATGGAAGGGGTCGGATTGCTTCGCTTCGCTTGCACTCGTGCTGCAAGCACAAGCGCTCGCAATGACAATTTAGTTGAACTATTTCGCCAGTTCACCTTTCGTCGGCGGGATAGCCGAGCGGGCGCGTATCAATATGCTGGCGTAGCCAACAACGCTTCTATTGTCGCCGGTAACATCGCCGCTTGTGGCGTACCTTACAAGTTCTGCTCCCGCCGCCCCTATTACATTCGCCGCCTGGAGGAGCGCCATCGCCGGAGCATAGCCGCACATGGAAATATCATACTCCTGGATGCGCCGGTAAAGCTCATCCGGGTTAAGGGCAAGGATGGCGTCAATGGCATGTCCGTCCTTCGTTTTAGCACTCCTGGCGGGTTCGTAGTGCGTCATATCACTCGAAGCAATAATAACATAACTCTCGTTAGATTTGGATAGCGCACGGGCAAGCTGGTCGCCCATCTCCTTATAGACCTTGGCATCCGGATAAGAGGCAAGGATGATAGGCACGAACTTGATGTCTTTCCCCAAAAACTGCAAAAAGGGGAGCTGCACCTCGATGGAGTGCTCCTCGGCAAACGCCTCGCCGTCATCTTCAAGATAGCTTGAGACGGCGAGAATGCGCTTTGCCATGTCCGAATCAACTGGCACTTCACCGAGCGGCGTTTTCCATGTACCTTCTGTCATGATGCTGAATGGCTTGCCCAGTCCGGTGTGGTTGGGGCCCATGATGATAAAAGTATCCTTAAACTGGATGCGGGATATGGCGGCACCTGCCACCGCGCCGGAATAAACATAGCCGGCGTGGGGTAATACCGCACCAAAGGCATTTTCTTTCCTGGCGCGTTCGTCCACCATCCGGCTGATAAGCTCTCGGAGCGATGCCGGTGTTCCCGGGTAAAATGTTCCGGCGACAACAGGCTCTCTGACCGCCATATTAACCTCCTTTCGTAACACCTTAATGCGTGGGGGAATAAGGTGCTACGAACAAACTACAAACATACCATCTGTCATTGCGAGGAGTCCCGATAAAATCGGGACGACGTGGCAATCTCCGGATATAGTAAAGCTTATCTTATCGAGAGATTGCCACGGGGCTAAAGCCCCTCGCAATGACAGTTCTTTGGCTTTTTGCTACTGTTAAGAGTCTACGATTTCTCCTTTGCTTCCGCCTTCTCTCCGAGCGTCCGGAAATTGAGGTCAGTCCCGCAGAGGGCACAGGCTGAACCTTTCAGGCCAACGACTTTTGTATCGTAACCCACCCTCTCGACAACAGGAGCGCCGCAGGCACAGCAGGTGGTGCTCTCCCCCGCCAGCCCGGGGATATTGCCCGGATAGACAAACTTTAAGCCAGCCTTATGCCCGATGTCAACAGCATGTTTAATCGTGGCGACGGGAGTGGGCGGGACATTTTGCAGCTGGTACTGGGGGTAGAAGCGCGTCACGTGCCAGGGAGTCATTTCGCCAAGGTCATGCGCTATCCAGTGAGCAATGCCGGAAAGCTGGACGTCGTCGTCGTTCCAGCCGGGGATGATATTGGTGACGACCTCGACGTGCATGTTCCACTTCTCCTTCGCCCGCTTGGCCAGCTCCAGAATGCCGCGCCAGCCACGGAGGCGCGCCATTTTCATGTAAAACTCATCGGTAAAGCCCTTGACGTCAACCCGCCAGGCATCGAGATGCGGCCCGATAACATCCAGCGCCTCCGGCGTCATGAAGCCGTTCGTCACGTACGCGGTGTAAAGCCCTTCTTTCCGGGCCAGCTTCGCCGAATCCAGTGTGTACTCGAACCACATGGTCGGCTCGTTGTACGTCCAGGCGATGCCCTGGCAGTTATAGACTTTGGCCAGCCTCACGGCATCTTTCGGCTCGATTATCTGAGAGTCCAGAAACTCCGGGGTAC
>Ga0315295_10003756_pt1 | contig 12904 bp, 10 predicted proteins | sample YL17G14_0_MG_FD_204453 | JGI IMG/M metagenome (GOLD analysis project Ga0315295, IMG submission 204453) | Sediment microbial communities from Yellowstone Lake, YNP, Wyoming, USA - YL17G14_0 | ecosystem: Environmental > Aquatic > Freshwater > Lake > Sediment | place: USA: Wyoming | collected... | reverse complement strand
AGCCCCGCTTAAATCTGCTGGTTCTCCAACGACCTCAGCTACGACACCAAAGCTATCTTTCAACCGATTATACATGAGATTTACTGCTATAGAAGTAATATCAATACCTATCCAACGTCGTTTTAGTTGTTGTGCCGCAATAATAGCAGTCCCGCAGCCGCAAAACGGGTCAAGAACGATGTCTCCTTCATTGGAACTGACGCTGATGATACGCTCAAGTAACGAAAGGGGTTTTTGCGTAGCATAACCTAAACGTTCTTTAGAAGTTGGGCTCATCGGCGAAAGGTCAGTCCAAATATCTTGAACCGCTACACCAGGTCTATCGTCTAAGTAGTAGATAATATATGGTTGCCCAGAACTACTATAATATAGTAACCCGCTTTTATCCATTTCTGCCATTTTCTCACGAGAGTATGCCCAATAACGCCCTTTGGGTGGTCTAACACCTTTCCATTCATAAGACGTATCCCCACCGGGTTTTTTAGCCGTGGGAGTTACTAGCCTGAATCTTCTTCCTTTGTCATCTATTTTGTAATATTGCTGTGCTATCTGCGCTTCTGAGAATGGCAAAAATTGGGTATTCCACGTGTTACTTTCAGTTTTTGAATAAAAAAGAATAATATCGTGCAAACGTCCGAATTGCTTCGCCCCTTGTTTCCAATCACCATGTGAAGTGCTTCTCTTCCAGGGTATCTCATTTCTAAAGTTCCCAGGCCCGAAAATCTGGTCGAGGACTATCTTGAGATAGTGACTGGCGGCGGGGTCGCAGTGAAGATAAAGCGAGCCGGTAGGTTTTAAGACGCGGTGAAGTTCAATAAGTCTAGCGGTCATCATTACAAGATATGCCATAACATCGTTATGTCCTAGCGAATCATGCAATGCACCAATCAGTTTACTAACTTTTATTGGGCCGTTAGTAACAACGTCATGGTAGGTATCTTGCGCTGATTCAGTCCAGTGCCATGTATCATCAAAGGCTTGCATCTGCGCTTCAGATTCAAGTCCGCTTTTTTCTTTGAAAAGAACATTATAATTCCTGTTGCTGTTGAATGGCGGGTCAAGATAGATGAGGTCAACGCATTCGTCGGGAAAATACTCGCGGTTGCGCAGGATGGGTAAATTATCGCCAAAATAGAGAACGTTGGTTTTCATAAGACTTTACTTCCTGTCCCTTTTAATAAATCCCTCTCAATCTCCCCCTGTTCAAGACAGGGGCAAGCTCTTTGCGAAAGGGAGAAGCTGATGAAATCCCTTTCCCCGGGTTCCCCCCTTTGGCAAAGGTGGAAGTAAACTATTGAAGGTTAAACTTGTGATAGACCTCAAGAAGACCAGGTAGTTCACCGATTATGATATTACGCGACCACATTAATTATGAGTAGTGCTATGCCAGGTCGTCGCCGTTCGTTAAGGCAACCAGATACTCATTTCCATTGTGGTCGTGTAATAGTTGTCGGTAAAGTTAAATAAACCAAATGGATACCCACCACCAAATCCGTGGAACTCTGCCCGGGTTCCATAGAAACACGAACAATGTACATTTCAGTCCGGTTATTCACCGAAAGCTGTGTGACCTGTATAGGGCCAACTATGATATTTTTATCGCCTCTTATTATATCCCAGAGATATTAATTCCACTATACCAAATTTTTCTATCTGTACTTATCACAGTTTTTCTTCAATATTTTTTAAGAACCTATCTTTCCACTTTTGTTCGTGGGGTTAGACCCCCTCCCCCCTCCTTATATCCAGCTACGAATTACCTCCGATATTTTATGAGAGAGCCAGGTAAACCATATGTGGTAAACGGTACGGTAAACGCCGAGGTAAACGGTATAGTAAACCATATTACTGAGTGCTGCCTCGCACAAGTAACCACTGTTCGTAACAATATTGTCTTTTGTTCAGGGCGGGGAAAGCTCCAAGCATAGCTTCCCATTTTTCTGGCTACCCCTTCGAAAATGTGCTATGATAAGTTTGATCGAAAGGTCATTAGCCCGAGTGAAGTACGAGGTGGAGTGAACCCCTGAGACTGGACACTTCAGTTTAGTCAGTTCGAATCCCCTCAGCTCCACCATCAAGGTAATGATATTACCTCAAATCAGCTTCAAATAATCCTCTTACTTAAACGTTTTTCATCGTTTGAATTCATCGTTAGATAATTGCGTTACCTTCCTCCAATCTTCCCAAAGTTGTAAATCACCTTTTTTTAATAATAGTCGTGATACAAAATCGCCTTGACGCTGTTTCTTCTTGGCACTTGCCCTGAATGGTCGGCTATTGTAGAATAAGGTCACATAGGTCACAATACACTTAGAAAGGAGGAAAATTATGAACACCAAAGCCTATCGCTTCAAGGTAGGGAATTTTGAATGCATAGCCATCAGCGACGGCACCATGATATATGCGCCTCCCATGTTCCCACCCCCCGCCACCTTTCTTTTCGCCAACGCACCGAGAGAACTACTTGAGCAAGCACTTCACGAATACAACTTAACGCCAGAACAGTGGACGGAGTGGGTAAGTCCTTATATCTGTTTGGTGGTCAACACAGGGGAACACAGGGTACTGGTGGATACGGGTGCTAATGGTCTTACTCCAAATACAGGGAAACTCCTCCCGAACCTGAAGGCCGAGGGGATTACGCCTGAAGATATTGACACGGTTATCCTCACACATGGACATCCAGACCACATCGGTGGGAACACTGACGACAAGGGGAGGCCAGCTTTCCCCAACGCCACGTATGTAATGTGGCAAGACGAGTGGGAGTTCTGGACCTCGGGACAGGCGGAAACAAAGCTTGATGAACATGTCAGGGAGCGGCAGCTGAGATTCGCACGCAAGAACCTCCCCCCGATTCAAGGCCAGTTGGAACTTGTTGACCATGAAACCGAAATCGTACCCGGTATTCAGGCTGTCGCAGCGCCTGGCCATACACCGGGGCAAATGGCGCTGGCTATTTCCTCAAGAGGTAAGCAATTGCTGTGCGTCTCTGATGTGGTACTCCACCCCATCCATCTGGAGCAACCAGAATGGTGTGCAGGCACCGATTTTTCTCCCCAGCAGGTCTTAGCCACCAGACGCAGGCTTCTGAAGAGAGCTGCAGATGAGAAGGCCCTGGTGCTTGCCTTTCACTTCCCCTTCCCCGGTCTGGGCCACGTCGTACGGAAAGGAAAGGCGTGGCAGTGGCAGCCAGTTAAGATAACGGTTTGACATTGCATAAATAGCCAAAAAGTGACAAGCACAAGGGACACCACAAAGTCACTGCCTGGACCGCAGATAGGAAACAATCAACCGCTGTAAAGCTGGAATCAGTCCTTTCTTCTCAAATAAAAGTTCGGGAACTGTCCCCCAAGGCCCACCATCGTGGACAAAAGGTAAAACTTTTGAGAAGACCTTCCTGCTGGTGTACTAGCTAAGGATTTCGTATGATTTGGCCGTATTAAAGCCGAGAGAATATCCCAGCGTCTTCCATTTTGTTTGCAGGCATAACATTCCGATGAAATGTGACTTTTCAAGCTATTTGAAAAAAATCTTCTTGAACTTTGCTTTTCGAATAACTACAATTAAGCTCAAGGTAAATATATGCCCACAAACGATGAGCTTGCCGAAAAAGTTGAGGCGTTTCAGAATCTATTGATTTCATGGGCGACTGGAAGTCGATGGGACGAAGCACAGTATAAAACTTTTCGGGACGAGCTTATTTCTACCTCACCTACGAAAGAAATCGTACCTAGATTCATGCATTATTGTGGAGATTTACGTCAATTTTGGCATTTCATAAAAGGGATATCACCTAACTACAAAGGTCGTCGTGAATATCTTTGGGCCGAATTCAGACCGGTAATTGATGGATTGAGGTTAAGTGGTGGTTCCATTTCTCCATCAGATAACATTGTTACGGACACTCTTAGTCATATTGATTCAGATTTCGTCAATGAAGCCTGGCAGACCGCGTTGCGAAGAAGGTTTGAAGACCCAAATGGTGCATTTACTGCTGCTCGTTCCTTACTTGAAACGGTATGTAAACACATTTTACATGATGCCGATATTACGTACGACAGAAACGCTAATCTTCCCGATCTTTATCACCTTACCTCAAAAGTTCTGAACTTAGCACCTGGTAAACATTCTGAGCAAGAGATCAAACGTATGTTGGGTGGTATCGTTGTGACTATCGAGGGCATCGGTAATTTGAGAAACATTTTAGGTGATGCTCATGGTAAAAGCATTGATAGTGAAAATCCAGATGTTCGTCATGCTGAATTTGCAGTAAATATCGCCGGAGCATTATCTACCTTTATGATTTCCACTTGGGAATCGCAGAAACGCCTTACGTAGAGTTTCCAACATACATTTGTTTTGGAATGTCACAATGTGGCTTTTTGTTCAATGACCCGAGACTTGAGCACAATAATTTGCCGTAGTAATTGCACGGACAGGGATTCATAAGGTAACTTAATGACGAATTGTTCAATAGTGATCGACTTGAATCTGTGGACGGGGAGTTTGAGCAGACGCGAACTCCACCGCAAACACGGGATGATTGGATCGATGAACTATTTAAGTCTTGTTTGAATAATGCCGATGGTCAACTTTTAGCCTCCTAATTTGCGCTTGCGACATCTTAACAGGGCCGAAAATCGCAGTATATTTTGGACCAGTTTTGGGGGTACGGATCAAATTGACAGCCTGAAGTGGATACTATAACATTAGCAAGATGGACTTTGGGCAAAATATGCGATAAAAATTGAGAATCGAGGTGAAGGATGCCGAAACAGTCGCCGATACCCGAACCGCTGGACAAACCGTTCTATGACGCCTGCAATCAGGGGAAACTCGTTGTCCAGTACTGCAAAACTTGCGACCGGTTGCAGTTCCCGCCGGAGCCGAAGTGCCCCATGTGTGGCGCCGAAAATCTTGAGTGGAAACAACTATCCGGCCACGGCCACATTTACTCCTATGCCGTGATGCATGATACGCCGGTCTCGCTCCTCTTCAAGGAGCAGCCCTTCAACATCGCGATCATCGAGATGGAGCAGGGAATCAAGATGCTGTCCCACCTGCCGGGGACGCCGGCGGACAAAGTCCCGGTGGGCGCGGAGGTTCAGGTCTTTTTCGAGACGACACCGGGGACCGGGCAAAAAGTTCCGGAATGGCGCGTCGTGAAATAGGCTGCCACCTAACGCCATTAACAATGAAAAATGAGGAGGAGATATGCCAACTAAAGTTCAGGCCGCGCCCCCCGAATTTTACCGCGATAGGGAGGGGCTGGGAATTTGGCCAGGCAGGGGTAACGTCGTAGCAGTCGGCATCGGGGTTTCCCCGAGCGCTCGGCGGTGGGACTGGAACCCGGAGACCAGCATGGGCGCCATGAGCCTCATGGCCTTAAAACGCGCCATGGATGATGCCGGGGTCAAGCCGGAAGAGGTCGATGGACTTGTCATGGCCCAGGAGACCACGACCGGGTTCTTCCCGTGGCCGCCCGCTTTCCCGCCGGGACGGGATATTATTGGCGAGATGTCCCGGCGTTTTAAACCAACCGACGATGCCAAGGACGGCATCGCCCAGCTTTCCGCCGAATGGATATTACAGAACATGCCGGAATTGAAGAATGTCAAGTTCACCATTTACGCCCCGACGTGCATGGCGAACTGCGTCGTTGTCGCCGCCGAATCGGTCGCCCGTGGCCTCACTCATACCTGCCTGGTGCTCAAAGGCTGGCACAACTTCGAGGGCCGCTACTACGTGGGGCAAGGCGTGGCCGCGCAGGACAGGGTATCCGGCCGCCAGAAGTGGACGCTCCCGTGGGGCACTGTCGCAGTTTACCAGACGGCCATGCAGTTTCAGCGCTATCTTGATAAGTACCACAAGACGCACGACATGAACGCCAATTTCGTGATTAACTCGCGGAAGAACGGGCTCTTGATGCCGGAAGGGTATTTTGCCCAGCACCGCCCGGAGCTAATCACGAGGGAAGACTACCTGCACGCCCGATGGATTGCCAAACCGGCCAACCTGTTCGACAACGATATGCCGATCTGCGTGGGCGGTGCCTTCCTCTTTACCACTAAAGAGCGGGCTAGAAACATGAAGCAGAAACCCGTTTATATCCTCAACCATGCTTCCGACCGGACCCCGGCGCGCAGTTTCATGTACAGCCTGGAAGAGGTCGAGAGTATTGCCGCCTCGAACGGCCGAAAGATGTACGAGGGAGCCGGGATAACCGCGCGCGACCTTTCCTTCGAAAATTTGTATGACGGGTTCAGCGAATTCCACCTGTTCCACCTGGAAGGCCTCGGATGGGCCGGTATCAAGAGGGGGGAGGGGCTGGATTTCTACGAATCGGAAGATATCAGCATCAACGGGCCGCATCCCGTATCTCCCAGCGGCGGCAACATCGGCAGCGGGCGGTCCCGCTTCTGGAACCACATCGACTGCATCCAGCAGATACAGGGGAGAGCGGGCAAACGGGCCTTGACTCGGGTGAAACCGGAAGTCGCCGTCGCTGGCGGTTATTTCCCGTATGGCGGTAACTTTACGGTTTATGGGGTTAGTGCCGACTAAATTCGGTGCTTGAAGAGGTAAATGCTCTTTTAAACGGTATTAAGCAGGCAACCGGAAGCAAGTTTACGAGACATAATAAACAGTTAGACTACCTATCGAGCAACTTGTAAAAATGTTCACGGTTGCCTGTTCAATATTTCACGCTTGAATCTGAGGCGAACCAGAAGAAGAGCTTTAACGTCGTTAAGAACACTACCGGAACATACTCCTTTGATATCAACCGTCTTACCGGCCAGTTCACTGTCACGGATGAGACCGCCTTACCTATCACATATCCAATTTGGGGAGGCGGAACAGGCACTACCACAGCTATTACCATCCCGCTGGTGGCAGCCGCGGCCATAGCAATTGTCGCCGACTTTCTGCTCAAAAAGCACAAAGCCTAGACCCGGCAGGTGAAAAGAAAAAGATGGAGCACCCCGAATTTCGGGGTGCTCCATCCTCAGGTCATTGTGGGCTCTGATGAAAGCAGAGCAAGTCATGCTTTGTAAAGCTATATTTGTCTGCCCTTAGCTGTGCAAAGGGGAAGCAGCACATTCAAGTTATAAAAAACGATAAGGAACCGGCAAGATTATTCGGGATTTGATCGGGGAACCTTTATGAAACTGGAGCGGGATAATATTCTTACACTAGTTCCTCGACTTAAAGATTTGAAGAGGCATTAAAAAATGAATTCCCCTTATATACACATCAGCGGTGAAAATTACAATCCCGAAATAGAAGAGCGTTACAATAATTGGTATAACTACGTTTACGTCCCGGAACTCCTGATGAAATTCGAAGGGGCCACGGAAAGACGGCGATATAAATTGTTAGAGGGAAACGATGGCTATCCCCAGTATTTAGTCGTCGGTTACTATTATAGCGAGAGGCCCATGTGGAAATTCGTCGAAAGCCGGGAGCGCCGTATTTTTGATACCGACCGAGATCACGAATTCGCTGGTAAATTTGAAGTACTCTGGAACGCTTATTACGAGGTAGTAAAGTATGTGAACAGGGAAATTCCATCCGCTGCAGGTGACCCGGGGGCAGACAGGCCAGTGATGTACATTGAATCATACAAAATGCCGCTGGGAGAGCAGGGGAAATACGTCAATTGGCTTTCCAGCTTTGGGTATAACGCTTATTTGCCTGTGCTGATGAGGTCATCCGGGTTGAAGGAATATGACCATTATATGGTTATGAATGTCGACCGCGGAACGACAGTTCCGATAAAGTATCCTGACAATCCTCCTTACGTTTCGTTTTTTTATTTCGGGAACGTCGACGATTACCAGCAATTCAAGAGCAGCCCAGAACTTGCCGTCTTCAGAAAAAGGATACAGAGTGGCTTCCAGGGAGAAGTACGTTGGAGCGTAGGTTATCAACTCGTCAAAAGCTGGAGGAAGTAACAATGGATAACAAACCTGTTGTCACATTGTCATTTATAAATATTGCTCCCGATTCAGACAGGAAACCATCCATGCCGGAAGACAAGAGATAATAAGCACCACAATGGCTGTCATGAAGCGAACAGCCGCTTTGGTTGTGGTTCCATAATGTGTAACCATTTATGCCTCCCGGCAGAAAATTAGAGGACAAGTAACATCCGGCAATTGTTTTGTAATTTAGGACAATATAAATGTAATACAAACATTCGATAAATCTGCCTATGCGTAGATGAATTCGTGCATATAAACGCGTTGTCGATACTTGAATATCCTGCGTTTGATGGGTGGATAGGCGAAGATCGTTAGTGGATCCAAAAAGGCAGAACATTGGTTGACAGCATAAAGATTGTATTATAACATTAGCGGTATCAGCTCTCATGAACTTAAGGCGATAGGTATTACGATCTAAGGATCGAGGTTAATGTACCAAAGCAATCTCAAGTACCTGATGAATTGGACAAACCTTCCTGGGAGCCTGTAATCATAATCGTCTGGTTATCCAATACGAATGAGCATAGACCGGCTGCTAATACCAATAATAAAATCATTTTAATAAGCCTATTTAGTATAAAAGTTAGCAGACTTGGGAATAGTAATCGCAGGGCGTCGTGTAATCTGCTGTAGTGAAAGGAAGAGTTATTTTTGAAAATATTGATTAGTTTTGATATCGACGGTACACTGGAGATCGGAGATCCGCCTGGACCATTAACAATGGACATAATCAGGAGAGCTCGCGAGAACGGCTGTATAATTGGCACATGCTCAGACCGCCCGCTGAATGTGCAAAAAGAATTGATGGAGCGACAAAAAATACCGATCGACTTTGTCGCGCGAAAGCACGAACTGGCAGAGGTAAGGGCTGCTTTTGAAGCTGAGATATACTATCACATTGGCGATACCGAGCTTGATCAGCTGTTTGCAATGAGAGCAGGTTTTGACTTTTTGTGGATGACGGCCGCCCGAAACGAACCGTGGATTTATTTAACATAATCGGACAATTGACTTGCACAAAGAGAAACACAAGAAAGTTGGATAGCTTTATTTTAATATCAGATTTTCTTAAATTTTTCTTTCTGATAACCCCTTAGTCTAAACACCTTACCTCCTACGGAATCTTCAAAACGTAGTCTTTTCGGATACGCTGATTTTAACACCGCACGCATCTCGGCGCAATGCATCCCCTCTTTGGAGCAGTACAAAACAGTGATGCAACCGAACGAACAGGACTGACTTTCGTGCAATCGGGATTATCTCCCAATGGTTTTAGTTCCGTGATAAACTGATTTCCTATGACTGTGGTCTTCAGGTAGACTACACTGGCGAGCGGTTTTGCCAGCTTCACCTCCGCAGGAGCGCCTCCGCTACTAAATTGAAAATACTCAAGGATTAAGTCATTATTTGGGGCAACTCCTTATTGACGCTTACTCACTTAGCCGTTATCATAGTTAATAGATTCTCTGTATCAAGATTCGCATCTACGTAGAGTTATCACCTTTGCGTGTTCCGAAAATTACCCATCTTCCCGTATATCGAGGGTTTTACCATATCGAATCGATTAATCGGCGTATAACCGAAAGGAAAAGTATGCGCATTACAGACATCAAAACCACCTGTTTCAAGCAGCCTATGGTGCCCATCCACCGGCTGCGATTTACCGGCCAGCAGGAACTCGTTCTGACACGGATTATCACCGATTCCGGTCTCGAAGGATACTCCATGGCGCGAGCGCATGGCGGACAGCCAGGGCGGGGCATCGCCGACGCCATTATCTCAACATTCAAGTCGAAACTTGTCGGGCAGGACCCGCTCGACCGGGAGCGCCACTGGCAGAAGATGACCGAGTCGGAACCAGCGGGTTACGTACCCGTCTTCGCGACGAGTGCCGTTGACGTGGCGCTCTGGGACCTCGCCGGGAAGATTTACAATACCCCACTCTACAAGCTCCTGGGCGGATGGCACGATAAAATCATGGCCTACGCCAGTTCCGCCAATATGGAGACGGTGGATGACTACATCCAAGACGTACGGCGCTCACTTGAGCGGGGATATAAAGCCTACAAAATCCATCCTTTTAACGACCCAGCGCGCGACGCTGTGCTCTGCCGTACCGTCCGTAAAGAGGTTGGTCCAGATATAAAGCTTATGCTGGACGTGAACAAGACCTACGACCGAATGAGTGCCATCAGAATAGGGCGTCTGCTGGAAAGTCTGGATTTTACCTGGTTTGAGGAACCGCTGCCGCAGTACGACATCGAGGGATACGCCGCTCTGAGTAAAACACTCGACATCCCGGTCATCGGGGCGGAGACGGTGGCGGGCGGCCCCTTCGCCGTAGCGAACTACCTGCGAGCGAATGCCCTGGACATGGTTCTCTGCGACGTGTACTGGAAGGGCGGCGTGACCGGGATGCTCAGGACGGCGCATGCCTGTGAATCGATGGGAATAAAGGTGGCCTCCCATCATGGTGCGAGCCCTGTCATGAACTTCGCCAACCTGCATGTTCTATGCGGGGCGACAAACGCTGACCTCATGGAAATGCTCGTGCCGGAAGAAGGCTACAACTTCGCTTTAAAGTCCTTTCTCAAGCCAGACAAAGAGGGCTACCTGCATCCGCCGGAAGTACCGGGACTAGGTGTCGAACTCGATTGGGAATATATAAAGGCGAATACGACATTCGAATTGTAAAAACGCGTCTCAACGGAGAATATCGAATGGGCGCTGTTTTCGGCATCTCCAAACGTGGTGGTGAAGGTGGGAGGGATGGGGATACCACGAACAGGCTTCGGCTGGCACGAATTACCCCAACCTCCGAACTCAGCTGAATTGGCTAAGGATATGGTTCGCTATTATATCTGGTGTATCGAGAAGGTCGGGACGAAAAGGTGCATGTTCGAGAGCGACTTCGCGGTCGACAGCATATCGTATTCATACACTGTCATTTGGAATGCCTTCAATCGAATCGCAAAGGATTACTCACCAACAGAGCGGGCTGACTTATTCTATGACACTGCGGCAAGAGTATATCGGCTTCCTAGGTAATTTGCTCTATTAGCATCTGGTTTACCACCTGTTGCACTGATGTGAAGCTTAGCAACAAAAATAATAGATACCCACGGGCAAAGCCCGTGGTACTTCACGGTACAAGCTTCGCTTGACGCCCTTCAGGGCTATTACAACTTATAGTCGTCAATATGTTAATGGAGACTGAGCGAGAATTGTGTCAATTACTTGTTAATGACCCTTCGGGCGAACCTACATTCACCCACGGGCTCGGCCCGTGGAACTCTGCCCTTCGGGTTTTTTAGATTGAGTTGTAGGGCACGGCATCTCTAGTTCAAAAAATGGATATTGTCTTAACGCGGGTCTTTGGAATCCACAAATCTGAAGAAATTACACGCTTTCACACCGGGAATTTCGAGAAATAGTGGGATATAAACACAGGATGCCCACTTATTAAAGCAGACTTCATATTTCTTGTATTTGTCTCCAGGAATTTTGTATCCATCGATGTGCATTAACGGAGCGCATTCGCTAGTTGGGTCGTTGTTAAGGTGCCGCCAGCACGCGTACCATGGTGTTTGTCTCCGGCTTGAGCAACTTCTGGAAAGTCTCCTGAATGTCCGTCAGGGGCACGATGTTTGAGATCACCGTTGCCACGTTGAGTTACTTCGTCCGCATAAGCTCCCCGATAAGATGGCCGCTCATCATCGGGATTATCGGCGGCTGTATTGTTGTCGTCTCTATTATATTGCTGATATTAGCGAAGCAGATTAAGAAGACAGGACAGAAGGCCAGGAAATAGGGCCAGTCATTATGGTGAACAATATCTGGTGATTACGCGGAATAGTCTTGTCGGAACTTCCAGTTACCGTGATTTATGAAAGTGCTAAAAGTAACATTTGTCCATTATGTGTCTTTTGTTCAAGTGAAGCAGTAGTAAACGGGCTAAATCTTAGATATTTTTAGTTTACATCCAGAGTTACTGTAGTTACATTGACAAATTTTCAAACACAAATTATCATAAAGCCAAGGATGGTTCCTGTGAAGGATACGCATGGCTGTAGATGCCGAGATTGTAGCACTGGCCAAGAAAGACCTTGCCCGTCGAAGGGATATATCCGCTGAGAGAATTGCTCTAAAGCACATTGAAGATGTCGACTGGCCCGATGCCAGCTTGGGTTGTCCTGAAGAGGGCAAAGCCTATGCGCAAGTAATCATGCCTGGCTATCGCCTGGTATTGTCCGATGGGATCAGATATTTTGAATACCATACAGACCGCCATCTAAGAGTCATTTATTGCAGCAGTGATAAGAAATAAAATTTGGGGAGGGATTCTATGAAGTGGCTTCGAATTGGTTTGATTATCGGGCTTATCTTGAGCCTACTTCTGCCTGGTGTGCCAATTTTTGCTGCCGACCGGGGTAACGGGCAAGACTTCGCTCAGGACCGTATCCTGGTCAAATTCAAAGAAGGGACAGATGAGTCTAGCAAGCAAGAAATTCATCACAGGCAGGGCGATTCCGTCGAGGGTGATATCGCTCAGATAGGCGTGAGGGTAGTGAAGATTCCCGCCGGGAAAATGCAGGAAAAGTTGCTGGCTTACCGAGGCGAAAAAGTGGTTCAATTTGCCGAGCCCGACTTTATCGCCACGGCTATTGGAACACCAAATGACCCCTATTTTAGTAACCAGTGGGGCATGACCAAGATTCAGGCGCCGGATGCCTGGGGCATCACTCAGGGGTCATCTACGGTAATGATAGCTATAGTTGATACCGGTGTTTACCAGAACCATGAAGACCTCTCCGGCAAGATTGTCGCCAACAAAAACCTCACCACGAGCGGTACGGTGGACGACCTCTACGGTCACGGCACTCATGTAGCCGGCATTGCTGCTGCCGCGACGAATA
>Ga0315295_10003754_pt1 | contig 12905 bp, 13 predicted proteins | sample YL17G14_0_MG_FD_204453 | JGI IMG/M metagenome (GOLD analysis project Ga0315295, IMG submission 204453) | Sediment microbial communities from Yellowstone Lake, YNP, Wyoming, USA - YL17G14_0 | ecosystem: Environmental > Aquatic > Freshwater > Lake > Sediment | place: USA: Wyoming | collected... | reverse complement strand
GCTCTTTGCTCATTCGCAGTCTCGATACCGCCGAGCATATAAACATTGCAATGCAGGCCCGTGGCTTCGATAGAAACTGGCGCATCATTTCGAAGTTGCAAATTCGCAGCTCTGACTTACTCTTTGCCGTCACCGCCGCATCTTTTCTGCTCGGACTGCACTTTTTTGTAAGACCGTTTTTACTGTAGGGGTCTTTAATGTCGAAAGCAATTGAAATAGAAAATCTTTCATACAAATATCCTGACGGCACAGTTGCTCTCAGTAACATAACCCTGAGTGTCGAACACGGCCAGGCCCTCGCTCTCATAGGGCCCAACGGAGCAGGCAAATCAACCTTGCTGCTCGCAATGGCTGGTTTTATAAAAGGCTCCGGAAAAGTGCTGATTGACGGATTGCAAATCAACAGGCAAAATCTGAAAAAGATTCGCACTTCGCTGGGCTCTTGCCTCGAAGACCCTGATGACCAGTTATTTATGCCCATTTTGTTCGATGATGTGGCATTCGGCCCTCTGAATATGGGCCTTGAAGCCGAACAAGTAAAGGCCCGCGTCGCCGATGCGCTGAAAACCGTTGGCTTGGCCAATATGGCTGACAAAGCGCCTCATCATCTCTCCGCCGGACAAAAAAGAGCCGCCGCTATTGCAACTATCCTCTCAATGTCCCCCAAAATAATCACACTCGACGAACCCGACGGCAGCCTCGACCCGAGAAACCGCAACAATCTTATAAAGCTGCTCGCCGATTTGCCTCAGACCCTGATAATAACAACCTCTAATATGAATTTTGCAGCCGCAATTGCCGACAGGGTCGTCCTTCTCGACAATGGCCACATTGTCGCCGACGGTGACGCTGAAAAAATAATGTCCGATTCGAAACTGATGACCGAACATGGTCTGGAGGTGCCAACGAAGTTCAGGAAGTAACAATTAAACCGCAAACCACTGACGCTTTAATCCCTCCTGGTCACATAGATTACCTGCTCAGCAAACAAATTCGGTGCGAATCTTACCGGGCTAAGGCGTGCTTTACTCAATGGAATCTTCTTTTCTACTTTGACACCGAGCTTCTCGCAGAACTCGTCGAAATCCTTCAGCGACAAAAAGTGTATATTCGGCGAATCGTACCAGCTCAGCGGCAGCTGTTTGGTCACCGGAGCTCTGCCAAAAAGTATTAATTGCGCTCTGCACCGCCAGTGTGCAAAGTTGGGAAAGCTGACAATCACCTTCTCGCCCACCCGAAGCAGCTCCTTAAAAACCTTCTCAGGCTCCTTCACCGTCTGCAGCGTTTGTGACAGTATCACATAATCGAAGCTCTTGTCACCGTAAAACCTGAGCCCCTCTTCGACATTCTGCTGGATAATCGGCAGCCGTCGGCAGACGCAATCCAGCACAAGCTCCTGGTCAAGCTCGATGCCCTTGCCCTTTATGTTCTTGTCGCGTACAAGATTGACCAGCAATTGCCCGTCCCCGCATCCGACGTCAAGCACCGTGCTGTTCGGCTCAATTAGAGATTCTATCAGCTCATAATCCACACGCGCCCTGTGCGCCTGCTCAAACTCGTCGAGCTTCCGCATACTTCGTGCGTAACACGAGCACGTCTGCTGCTCGGCCGCCGGCTTGTACGTTGCCTGCAAAAAGCAGCAGATGAACCTGCCTAATACTTCCGGCTCTAACAGAAACGCATCATGGCCGTACGGCGAAGCGATATCGCAGTAACTGACGTCCCTGTTCGCAGCGGCAAGGGCGTCCACCATCGCCTTCGATTGAGCAGGCGTATAGAGCCAGTCGCTTGCAAAACTGATTATAAGGAACCGCGACTTCGTTTTCGCAAAGGCCTTCTCTAATGACCCGTAATCTTTCTGAAGGTCGAAATAGTCCGACGCCTTGGTTATATAAAGGTAGCTGTTGGCGTCGAATCTTTCCACGAAGCTCTGCCCCTGATAGTCTAAGTACGTCTCGACCGCAAATTCACTGTTGAAATCGTAACTGTAGCTCTCGGCCCCTCGCAGCTCACGCCCGAATTTCGCTCGCATACCCTGTTCCGACAGGTACGTTATATGACCAATCATTCGCGCAATGCCCAGTCCTCTGTCCGGGCCTTCCCCGTCGTGATATTGCCCGCCGGAAAAATTAGAATCCGCCAGTATCGCATTTCGGCCTACCGCGTCAAACGCTATTGATTGTGCGCCGAGATGCGTCGTCGTCGCTACCGCTATCGCCGATTTAACAAAATCAGGATAAGCAATCGCCCACTGCAAAACCTGCATCCCGCCTATCGACCCGCCGATTACGCTCAGAAGCTCTTTTATCCCCAGCTTATCTAACAGCAGCTTTTGCACCTTCACCATATCCGCAACAGTTATAATCGGAAAATCAAGTCCGTATGGCTTTCCCGTTTCCGGATTAATCGAGCATGGCCCCGTCGTCCCGCTGCACCCGCCCAGAAAGTTCGAGCAAATAACAAAATACTTGTTCGTATCGATGCCTTTGCCCGGCCCGACCATAACATCCCACCAGCCGGTTTTTTTGTCTTCTGGACTGTTCACGCCTGCAACGTGAGCATTACCGCTCAGAGCATGGCAAATCAAAACAGCATTATCCCCTGCCTCGTTCAGCTTGCCGTACGTCTCGTATGCCACATCAATCGGGCCTAATCTCTTGCCGCTCTCCAATTCCAGCGGCTCGTCCCGCTCGACAACGCGCATCGTCTCCGTCTTGACGACGCCGACCGAATTTTCCCTGTTCTTTGCCATAGCCAGTTTAAGTATATACTAAAACTCCCCGCTGTAAAGAGCCCTCTGTCATTCCTGCAAAACTTGTCCCCTAGGGAGCGGGAATCCAGATGTTTTTATTCTTGTCCTTACGAAAACGGCTGCCGATATTTTCTGCCTCTAAATTGCTAAAAACACTTGACACCGTGGAACACTCTCCATAGATTATACTTCAAGAAGCCGCTGCAATGCCAAAGCACCGGGGCATACCCAAACGAATATATTCGTGGTGAGCGTACTTGTCTCGAGCGTAGTCGAGAGAGTCGAATCCATTAGCGAAAGGAACTGTAAAATGGCAAAGAAGAGAAAAGCCGCAAAAAGGAAAAAAGCCCCAAAGCCGTGGTCAACCAGTGACGTCAATCTGCTCAAAAAGCTTTTCCCGACAAACCCGACCTCTAAGATAGCCGGCAAACTCAGACGCAAAACCGATGCGGTAAAGAAAAAAGCTTCCAGAATGGGTCTTAAAAAGTCTAAGAAATACCTGAAGTCTCTCGGCAAGGCCTAAACGATTTGCTGTAAAGCTGTTATGTTTAACCCACTAACCCAAAGGTCGTTAGTGGGCGATTTGAGATAGGCAAGATAGGGGGTTTAGGTAAGGGGGGATTTGCGCAGATTTTTTCGTAAAAGGGCTTCAAAGATGTCAACGGCGGGGGTTTATGGGCATATGATAGAAAATATTCGAAAACGTTTGAAAACTGTATAGAAACGTTCGAAAATTGATATGAAACGTTTGAAAATAGTATAGAAACGTTCGAAAACTGTATAGAAACGTTTGAAAATATTCGACAATTTTGCTGTGCTTCGAGGTGCAGGTTGCTGGGTGAAAAAATCAAAAAGCTGAACAACAATTTACTGACAGAAAAATGGGGCTTGATATTTTTTAGGTTTTTTTAAAATCACCGCACCGAGGCCGAAAATGCTTGAGCAGAAAATGGAGCGGGGGTTTTCTACAAGTAAAATGCTCCCGAATTAGTAAGAGGCCAAAAGAGCAACTGTGATACGTTTTGTAATTCCTATTTACTGACTTTTCTTATTTTTTACGAAACCAATGGCATAAAGCTTGTAAAGACCACATAGCGTCAAGGTTTAAGCAGTGCCGTCTAATGGCCGTTTGGTAGAAGTCTATCGACAAAAATACACAGAAGAAAGTCACTATTTTACTGAGCCAATCATTTTGCATACCCTCAAGGAATTTTATATATTTGCAGGGCTTGCAGCCGGATATACCCATATGATACTTTTCTGTCAGATAAGTTTTAATATGACCAGGAAAGCCTCGTCCCATATCGAACCAGTAATAATCGGCCAAAAAGTCATTGATAAGTTGCTCATCGCTGACAGGGCAACAGTCTTTTGGAGTTTGGCCAGGACGTGCAAATAATCTATGGAGCGGTTTTGATGGTTTTCTACCGCAGCGATTTAATCGCTGATTTTGTTTTTCTATACAATCCTTTTTTAAATCAGCCTTCTTTGCAGGAAGCCATACGGTACAGAAGTTCTTTCTTCCATCAAATTTTAATATCAACAAAAGACAAGCAAAGGCAGCAAAAACAAATGAAGCAACCAACAACCAAGTAGTATCTGGGACGTTCTCACGGATGGGTTTATCCTTGCCAATATATTCCTTATAAACATACACAAAACCAGCTACAGCAAGAGTGGCATAGCCCAGGAAACCAAAAACCACTTGTCTAACTCCGATTTCCTCTTGTTCGATGAATTTAGCGATAAACTCTTCTATGCTCATAATTAAGCCCTTTCAGAAAATTTGAGCAAAATAAAATAGCAACTTAACAAAGTTGTCAGCACTTAATGGATAATAGGCAAATTATAGAATCCGCAGCACAGTGTTGAAAACCGTTGCCAGTTGTCCACACAATAGTATAATTATGCAGCAAGCAAGTCTATAAAAAATTAGGCGTAAAATTGTACGAAAAGGTATGGAATCGAAAGTTCATACAATACGTAAGAACTATGTAAGACGAATGGAGCAGATTGCTGTCAGTTATCCTTACAGAGAGGGTGAAAAGTAGGGGAACCAAACCGATCGCTAATCGCCAGTTGATGGGGTTTCCAAGAGGAAATGTGTATCTCGTCCGGCGAAATTTCACAGACTATGCTACCGGCACACCCAATGTCTTTTGGTCGACCTGACTGTGTCTGAATCTTACGATCTGTTGACCGAGAAGGCGATGGAGGCAGGATTATTCCTGGTCTAATGCTCTCTAAATCATCGGAGCATTTCGGTGTAATTTGAGTGCAAATAATTGATGTATCGAGTTTTCTCAGGGTTGATATCATAAGCGGTGAGGGGTGTCCTAATGGATTACTACTCCCAACCGAAATAATCGCAATCTTGGGCGTAGTTATCTCTGAGTACAATCTATAAAGGGTTTGTTCCTCTTGAGAAGGAGTTGCAGAGATCCGACCTCCATGATGCGGAACTGCTATTATATCACAAGATAAAGGCAAGTATGTTGAGAGTCTTTCTGCTATGCACTCCCAACTTTCAATTGTTGAATCACCTGAGAAGACAACGCTCCTAAGGCCGCAAAAAAGACATAGTATACCACTTGTGCGATTCGGTCTTCTTTTGCCTGATTTCTCTGAGTCAAGGGAATCCGAGTAATTCGGATATAGAAGACGCAATTCTATATTAGACTGCGGAGCGCTATAGATAATCTGAGGTTCATTATGAACCTCTAAACGTTGAGGCGGATTTAGCAAATTGCCAACTTCGTATTCATGTTTTGCCAACGTCCAAGTTCGAATTTGATTTGCCGGGCGATCTTGCAAAAAGTAGATATTGCTAATTGACTTGGGGTAATTTTGGATAATCTCAGCAACTCCGCCATCATGGTCACTGTCGTTATGAGAAACTATTAGTGCTTCGATTGTATCCACATACCTTTTCAACAATTGAAGCGGCACACTACTTGTGCGTGGCCCACAATCAATGACAATCGCCCGATGTTCACCGAGTAATATTACGTTTGAAGTACCTTGGCCAACATCAAGAAACCAACATTCAATCTCGGAATGGACAGAGGGGTGTTCCATCAGGAGCAAATCCTTACTTTGGCCAATCCCATTTGGTTTTCGGCAGGTCGGCTCTGGGCGCTGATTCCCACTCTCTGCTCAATTGCGAAGGCGAAGGTTTGAAAAGTGATTTGATCTTTTGTATATGCTCAATTGACAATAGACGATGAGTGACAGGATGTCTCTTAACAATAGCCTCGATCCATTGGCTTGGTGCGCATTCTGCTAATTCTGGAGGAGTTTGAGATAGCAAGAAAAATTCGCTTCTGCCATCTATCCAGTCTATCTTTGCTGGATATGGGAACTTATCCCAAGAAACACACCCAATTTCTCGTAAAGATAGAGGAGTATTCAAGCGGTAATACAACACATCAATAGTGCCGACCAATAAAGTCCATCGTTTCTGTTCCTCGGGAATCATCTCAAACGGTCGTTTGTGGTATAAGGTCTGAAAGTCCACATGCACCAAATTCTCCCAATTACTATAGGCCAATGGGAGTGATTCACCTGTGCCAACATATGCAAAGCCGAAGTTGTCTGACCAACACTTCCACATATTTTCAAACCACGTGAAATTGATCTGCACCGGCCGTATCAGTTCATACGATGCAGACCCTGCTCTGATATTGTGCACGAGTTGCTTCCCTGTCATACTGGTGCCAGCGCGAGTTGCTCTATCTAAAATACTCGCTTGCGTATTTTCTTTGACGAAAAAACTGTCATTGAGACTTATTGGCAAAGTTACAAACACGGTAATCTTCCTCTACTTAAATAATCCAAGCCCCTTTTTAGTGAAGGCAGACAGGAAAGCTTGGAACAGGTCATTGTGAGCTTGGTCGAGCCAACTGGTTATAGTATCCTTGTCGAGTGACCTTATGGAACTTTTGGGAAAGATATGCCAATCCCAGCGGAATCGACCTTCGTTAGAATGCTCTGGCGAAGGAACCTGGGGGTCACTCTGGATCGTGAGGTTAAGTACCCCACTTTCCCAAGTTTCTGGCAATGTAAGTGCAACCATAAAGTTTGACATATCACCAAATTTCTGTTCGGGAACTTCGGGGCAGATATTGAAATAATTTTCCAGCTTTATTTTTTGTTCGCCTTGCAGAGGAACAATAACCAAATCACGGTAGTGCAGCGCAATATGTTGGAGAGCCATAGGGCGCAGAAATTGAATGAATTTACCATAAGCATCCATTGCCTCATCTCTAAGACTATGGTACTCAGGCCAGTCTTTCTCTTTGCGCAAGAGATTGTAAATGAGGGTGTCGCGTCCTACTTGGACGTAACGGTCGCTGTCTGTGTTGGTTGCCCTTGCACGTTCAAAGGTAACTTTCGACGACGTCAATGCAGGAGGACGACCTTCAGATGCACTGAGTGTAAACTCGGTACGCCCAAGGAATGAGTCCACGCGAAATCGACCTTCGAAATAGTCATTTACAAACGCCTGTGCCTTTAACTCGTCCCAATATGGGACTTCGTCTTTGAACGAAAACCTAAACTCGATCCACGCCTCTATCACAGGTGGATTTTTGAATTTCACTCTTGAATCGTCGGTCATTGTGTTTAATGTCGGCAAAGCTTGGTATTAACTAAAAAATCAAAAATCTCAGGACGCCCGCCACTTTATCTAAGCCCTAATCTATACCATAAGTATATAATATCTCCAGTCCGGCCATGATTCCACAAATTTAGCATATACACAAAGTGATTTCAACACAATTCTCACGCCACACTAAGTATATCATAAAGGGCAGTATTTGCTAAATTTAAAGTGGACCTCACGTTGGAATACCCCACAGCAGTGTTGCGGCGGACTTTAGTCGGGCAAAAGTCTTGACATTTGAGGTGTTTTCAAATAGAATCTTCGGGATATTTTGCGTTTTTCAATATAGGGAGCTTAAATTGAGAGTTCTATCGGGGATACAGCCGAGCGGCAGGTTGCATATAGGCAACTTTTTCGGCGCAATGCGCCAGCACCTCAAGCTCCAATCCGAACACGATTGCTTTTATTTCATCGCTGACTACCACGCCCTTACCAGCAACCCAGAGCCAGCAGACGTCGCACAGCATACTCTTGACGTTACGATGGATTATATCGCATTAGGCCTTGATACTGAAAAAACCGTTTTCTGGCGTCAATCCGATGTGCCTGAGGTCTTAGAGCTGGCCTGGCTTCTTTCCTGCATAACGCCAATGGGGCTTTTGCAGCGATGCACAAGCTTCAAGGACAAAGTCGCACAGGGCATAAGCCCTAATCACGGCCTGTTCGCATACCCGGTGCTGCAGGCGGCAGACATCCTGATTTACAAAAGCGATTTAGTGCCGGTAGGGGCAGACCAGAAGCAGCACATCGAGGTCACTCGCGACATCGCAATGCGCTTTAACAACGCATACGGCGAAGTCTTCACTGTGCCGAAAGAATATATCATCGAATCGGTGGCTGTCGTGCCGGGCATCGACGGCCGAAAGATGAGCAAAAGCTATGGAAATACGATTGAGATATTCGAGCCGGAAAAGAGCGCCAGGAAAAAGATTATGAGCATTGTTACCGATTCCACGCCGGTTGAAGACCCAAAAGACCCCGACAAATGCAACGTCTTTGCGCTTTTGAAGTTAGTTGCTTCGCCGGATGAGCTGGCAGAGTGGGAAAAAAGGTATCGCAGCGGCGGAATGGGCTATAGCGAAACCAAAAAACGTCTGGCTGAGCTGATAATAGATTATTTCAAGCCGTTTCGACAAAAAAGAGCCGAACTCGAAAATAACGTCGATTATGTCAAAGAGGTCCTTGCCGATGGCGCAAAGCGGGCAAAGGCCGTAGCCATCAAAACTCTCGAACAGGCCCGCAAAGCCGTTGGATTAGAAAGGCAACCGTGGCTGATTATCGCGTAAATCTTGATATATTTGCAGGTCCGCTGGATTTGCTGTTGTATCTGGTCCGCAGGGAAGAAGTGGATATTTATGACATCCCTATCGCAGAAATAACCGACCAATACATCCGCTACATCGAGATGCTGAAAAGTCTTGATATTGATTTAGCCGGCGACTTTTTAGTAATGGCCTCAACATTAATGCAGATAAAATCGGCAATGCTGTTGCCAAAAGCAGAACCCGACTCTGCTCTCGGCGGCGATTTAGCCGACCCGCGAGCAGAACTTATCCGCCAACTGCTCGAGTACAAAAAGTTCAAAGATGCCGCTAATTTACTCGGCGCCGCAGCCGATGAGACAAACAAACGTTTCCCGCGGCCAGGCACCATTGTCGAGCAGCTAAAGCCCGGCAACGAGCCAGAGATTGACATCGAACAGTTGAGCATCTGGGACCTGCTCGAAGCCTTTGACTCAATTATGGAGGCTACAGGCGGCGGTGGTTTCGACATAAGTCATATCAAGGACGATACACCCATTGATTTGTATCAGATAGAGATTTTGCACCGTTTGCAAACGGAAGGCCCGATGAGTTTTGAACGAATCTTCGAGTCCAGGACCAGCCGCGTAGTAATGATTGGATTATTCCTGGCGCTTCTCGAACTAATCCGAGAGAAACTGGTTGGGGCTGAGCAGCAGGGAACTTCTATATACTTACGGCCGTTGACCGAGAAGAACGCTGAGCAGGCGGTGCAAGAGGCCATTTTTACCCTCGCCGAAACCAACAGCGAACAAGCCATTCAGGCCCAAAAACAGGAAAAACCACCCATCCCAATTGCCGAATTGCCGCCCGAAAGCCAGCAGAGGGCTTCAGACACAGAATATGAAAAAATGGAGCCCTCCAATAAACAACAGGGGGAAAATTAACATTTGACACCGTTTAGCCTCATCACTAAAATAATCTTTGTTCATTGTTCATTGTTGAGAGTTCATCGATGAACTATGAGCTCATAACTACGAACTAACTAAAGGATAAAGTAATGGCTGGTAACATAATTGAACTAACTGACGCCGATTTTGACGAGGTTGTTCACAATTCTGATGTGCCGGTGCTGGTTGACTTCTGGGCACCCTGGTGCGGACCCTGCAAGATGATGGCTCCTATCCTCAAAGAAATTGCAGACGAATATGCAGGCAAGGCCAAAATCTGCAAGCTTAATACCGACGATGCTCGTGACAGCGCTATGGAATTCGGTATAAATGCAATACCGACCATTATTTTATTCGAGGACGGCCAGGTTCAGAAGAAATGGGTCGGCTTAACCAGTAGAAAAGTCCTTGCTGCCGCCATCGACGAGCTGCTCTGACCCGTGCTACGTAGCGAAGCGCTACTTCGCAGGGCAACACAGAAGGCAAGACCCGGCCAACTGATTGACCTTCAATACCAAACCGTAATTACAATATTAGGCTCGGTTTTTTTGCCCTGAATCTCACCTGCAACCGTATTGGTTCGTTTTATAATGATACTGGGGTTATCTTTTAGCCATTTGGTAATTTGCTCATCGAGAAAATCAATAGCGCCTGGGTGCAGTTTTGTAAAGAAGGTCTTAACACCCGTGATTCGTTCGGCGGAGTTTATTTTTTCAGCCGGCTTTTTTGCAGCCGCCCCTGCCGGCTGAGTTGGTCTCTCAATCTTTGGCGCCTCTGTCTTACCGCCACCGCCCAAATCCAATGGCGAATGTGAAACACTTGCGCCACTCGTATCATTGTCAAAAGGAATTGGCTCATTGAGGTCACGACCGGGAGGAGTTTTGTCGATACCAAAATTGTCCATATACAGTCCCTCAACTAAAAATTAAACGTTAACAACATTAATCCGCCGGAGGCGGATAAATTTTAGATACGATATCCCTAATCGCTCTAGTATACATCTACTTTCTTTACCTGCAAATATATTCTTTGAGACCAGCTTTGCGTCCTGCTAAATTAAAACGTTAGACCCGGTTGCGTTTTTCTGCTATTTTTATCCAGCTATGAGAAAGAAAAAACACCAAAAACCTGCAATGGTTCGACAGGCTCACCCTCCCGAGCAAAATCGAGGGACTGTCGGCTTTATAGCTCTGGGCTGTCCTAAAAACATAGTTGATAGCGAAAGGATGTTAGCCGAAATCGCCAAAGCAGGTTTCCTGATAACCACCGAGCTCGACCCGTCAAACGTATGGCGGGCCGATGTCGTTGTCGTCAATACCTGTGGCTTTATTGCACCTGCTAAGGCCGAAGCCCTCAAAGCAATAAAACACGCTGTAGATTGCAAACACAATGGCACCGTAAAAAAAGTGATTGTCGCAGGCTGTCTCTCGCAAAGGTTAGGTGTAGAGCTATTCAATCAGGCAAATGGCATCGACGCCGTAGTCGGCCTCGGCCAGCGGGACACAATAGCTCACATAATCAAAAAAACTATCCGCTCCAAACAACCAGCCTCTTTCCTGGGTCAATCGCCGCACGCAATCAATAACGATAGAGCCAGATTACTCATTACTCCGCGCCATTGGGCGTACCTGCGAATCAGCGAGGGCTGCAATCACCGCTGCTCTTTTTGCACAGTACCGGCAATAAGAGGCCCATTTAGAAGCAAACCCAAAAAACTTATCCTCGATGAAGCCGCAGAATTGGTTTCTGCAGGTGCGGTCGAATTAAACATCATAGCCCAGGATACCACCAACTACGGCCGTGATTTGAAAATAAAAAACGGTCTCAGCGAGCTGGTAAAAGAGCTTGAAAAAATCGCCGGTCTGGCGTGGGTTAGATTGATGTATCTATACCCGGCAGGGATTACAGACCAGCTAATTGAAACCATCGCAAAAAGTGAAAAAATCGTCCACTATTTCGACATCCCCATTCAGCACATAAACGACAAAATCTTACAGGATATGCGCCGACCCGACACCAAGGAACGCATCTGCTCTCTTATTGAAAACCTGCGGACAACTATCCCAGATGCTGGACTGCGAACCACCCTCATCGTTGGCTTTCCCGGCGAGACCGACCGGCAATTCAACGAGCTGCTGGACTTCGTCAAATCGGCTAATTTCGATGCGCTTGGTGCCTTTAAGTACTATCCCGAGTCCGGCACGGGCGCCGCAGAGATGCCCGGCCAGTTCCCGGATAAGATAAAACAACAGCGCCTCAAAGAATTGATGCTGACCCAGCAGAAAATCGCCTTTGCCAAGAACAAAAACCGAATCGGCAGCAAACTTACCTGCATGGTCGATTCCGCTGAAACAAAAAGCCCCGCAAGGGGACGTTTTTATGGTCAGGCACCCGACATCGACGGCATCTGCTTCATAAAAAACTGTTCAGCAAAAGCCGGCCAATTCGTTAACACAAAAGCCATCGACACAAAAGACTACGATTTGGTCGTTGAGCAAATTTAGCGTTGTATTGTGTAGGAGACAAAAGTAAACTTGTTGGTATGGTTAAACAGATTCCCAATATTCTGACTTTCGGACGGCTTGTTTTAACCATTGTTTTTCTGATTATGCTTCTGCTGTCACCGCGATTTTATACTGAGGGCGAACGCCCTTTCCCGGATTTCCTCGACTACGCATTTATAATCTTTGTTATTGCCGGTCTTACCGATGTGATAGACGGTCCCATAGCCCGAAAGCTAAATGTCGCCAGCAAATTCGGACGAATGCTGGACCCGTTGATAGATAAAGTCCTCGTATGCGGCGCTTTCATTTGTTTTGTGAAAATCGGAGAGCCGAAACTATTCGATTTCAATCCGACTACAATGGCTATAATCCATTGGTCGGCGGCCGGGGTTATCATTTTAAGAGAAGTTTACGTTACCACACTGCGTCATATTGCCGAAGCTCGCGGCGTCAATTTTGCCGCCACAGTCTCCGGAAAAATCAAAATGTTTTTACAGTCCTTTGCCATCGGAACGGTGGTAATAAAGATAGCCCACGTCCAGACCGCCGTCTGGGGATACTGGTTCACTACCATAACGTTCGCATTTATGCTGATAGTTACTATTATTTCCGGCTTAAGGGCCACCCAAAGAAGCTCCTGGAAAAAAGCGGCAAGTTAAAGGTGCTACATACCGACACGTAAAATCCCAGAACCCCACCCGCAAAAAAGTTTTGTACTATCCAAACAAAAAAACCGCTCTGAGGAAATAAATCCTCATAGCGGTTTAATTCCCATTTTCGTCGTCAGGATATTTC
>Ga0315295_10003753_pt1 | contig 12908 bp, 12 predicted proteins | sample YL17G14_0_MG_FD_204453 | JGI IMG/M metagenome (GOLD analysis project Ga0315295, IMG submission 204453) | Sediment microbial communities from Yellowstone Lake, YNP, Wyoming, USA - YL17G14_0 | ecosystem: Environmental > Aquatic > Freshwater > Lake > Sediment | place: USA: Wyoming | collected... | reverse complement strand
CAATAAGCAGAGCTTGTCGCTTCGCAATTGGAGATCGACCATTAGCCATTGGCCATTGGCCATTAAATCTAATTTTGGAAAGAAGACCCTCTATATTGCCGGGGGAATTCTTGGGTTTCTTCTTTTGATATTTCTTTTGGTTTTCTTCCCTGCCAAGAATTTCTACTCCAAAGCCATGGCCTTTGCCGCCGAAGGCAGGAAATTAACCGATGTTGCCAAAGGAGGGAAAATTCCGGCAATAAAATCTGAGCTTGTTAATGCCAAAAAGTCATACACCAATTTAAAAAGCGCTTATCGCGGTATTTCATGGATGAGAATTATTCCCTGGGCCGGAGGATTTGTCAGCGATGCCGGCCATGGCATAAATGCGGTAGGCTATTCCTTTGATGCTGCAGATATTGGAATTTCAGCGGTAGAACCCTACGCTGACCTTCTGGGTTTTGGAGACAATAAACAAGGTGATGGGCAAAAGACTACACAGCAAAGGCTGGATTTTGTAATTCAAAGTTTGCCCTCAATTACACCGAAAGCCGGAGATATAGCCCAAAAAGTAAATCTCGCAAAAGCCGAAATAGACAAAATTAACCCCGACAGATATCCTGCAAAGTTTCGGGGAAAACCCCTTAGAGAGCAAGTTAGAAATGGCGTAGAACTTTTTGATACGGCCGCAACTTTTGTTACCAATGCAAAACCTCTTTTGGAAGTAGCACCTTATCTGTTGGGAGTAGATAAACAAAGGACCTACTTGGTTCTTTTTCAAAACGATAAGGAACTAAGGCCAACCGGCGGATTTATGACTGCCTATTCGATTGTGACGGTTGATAAGGCAAAGTTCTCCCCAACCATTTCAAGCGACATTTACAATTTGGACAGCACTTACACGGCGTCCCTCACTGCCCCCGAGCCTATGGTTAAGTATCTGAAGGGTCCTTATGTATTGTCGGATAAGTTAAGGCTTAGAGATATGAACTGGTCGCCCGACTTTGCCGAGAGTATGAAGGTATTTACCAAAGAGGCCGAAAAGGCAGGAATTACGGAGGTTGACGGGGTAATCGGGGTAGATACCGAACTTCTCGTAAATCTTCTTGATGCGATAGGTCCGATTGGGGTAGGAGGGTTCGGCAACTTCTCAACGCAAATAGAGCCCAAATGCAACTGCCCGCAGGTTATTTATGAACTGGAAAGTTTTGCAGACCAAGAGGGAGCCGTTGTTTGGAGCGAAAACGAACCTGGCAAGATTGTTTTTGCCCCCCCAAATTATGGCAATCGCAAGGCAATTATCGGTCCCTTGATGAATTCAATTTTGGCCAACGCATTGGGACAGCCGAAAGAAAAGCTTCCCGGTCTTTTTGCGGCAGCTTTTAAATCCTTGGCGGAAAAGCATGTTCTTTTCTATGTATTTGATAGCAAAGCACAGGCCGGTCTTGAGGCTTTCGGCTTGGCGGGCCGCATTGTCGATTACAACGGAGACTATCTTCATATAAACGATGCAAATTTGGGGGGAAGAAAATCAAATCTCTACGTAACGCAGGAAGTCGAGCAGGATATTAAAGTGTCGGGTGACGGAACTATTGAAAAAACCCTGACTATTACCTACAAAAATCCCATGAAGCAGGACGGATGGCTCAATTCGGTTCTTCCCAATTGGACCAGAATTTATGTGCCCAAAGGCTCACAGCTTTTGTCGGCTGACGGATTTGAGGAAAAGGCAGCGCCGTATGATGATTTGGGCAAAACCGTTTTTGCCGGATACTTCCAGCTTCGTCCCGAGGGAGTATCAAAAATAACCGTTAAGTATCGTTTGCCTTTTAAAATCAGCAAAGGCGAATACAACCTGTTTCTTCAGAAACAGCCTGGAGCGGATGCCCCCCTTTATACTATCAATTTAGGGAGACAATCTCAGGAATTTTTCCTCAAAGAAGACAAGGAGCTCAAACTCCGCATATAATAGGGCATGCGCCCAAGAAATTATACAGATGAAGGAATTGTTTTGGCACGCCGTTCATATGGAGAGGCCGACAGGATTCTTTCTGTTTATACGCTTAATCACGGTCGTGTTTCTTTAATCGCGAAAGGTGTTCGTAAGCCTTCAAGTCGCAAAAGAGGCCACATTGAAGTTTTCGGATATGTCCATTTTTCCGCCGCCCACGGAAAAAGTTTGGATTTGATGACGGAGGTGGAAGTAATCGATGCTTTCTCAGAAGTCCGCAAGAATCTCAAAAAAGTCTCGGTTGCCTACTACTTTATGGAGGCAATAGGCCGCACTACGCACGAAGGCGAGCCCAACAGGGAACTTTTTGGTCTTGTTCTTGAATACCTTAACCATCTCAAAGCGGAAACAAGTTTAAAAAAGCTTCGCCTGGAATTTATCTATTATCTTCTCTCGGTTTTGGGCTTTTGGCCCCGGGGAAAGCCTCTATTGGACCCGGATGCCAAGCTCGAAGAAGTTACGGAGCGCAGAATGTCTTCTGCCCGAGTGGGCAAAAAACTCTTCAGTTGACATTGCTGGAGCATTTTCTATAATTAAAAAGCTCAAAGGAGCAATATAAAGAGTGCGCAGATCCCACTATGCTCAATGATGAGCTACGAGGGACGGCCCCGAAGCTTTATGCGGAGGGCCGGGGAACTAGCCCAGTGATGCGCCGGCAACCCCAGGAGAATCCGCCTGGAAGGTGCCAAATCTAGCCCTGAGTGAAATCGAAGGGAAAAGATATGGGTAATTTTTTTATTGCTAAAACTTATACCGTCGAATCGGTAACCTCGGGGCACCCCGATAAAATCTGCGACCAAGTCTCCGATGCAATTTTGGATGAATGCTTACGTCAGGACCCCAAAAGCCGTGTTGCAATCGAGAGTTTCGGAAGTCACGGACTATTTGTTGTGGGGGGAGAAGTGACAACCAAAGCTGACTTCGATGCGGCAAAAATAGCCGGGAAAATATATAAGCAGATAGGCTATAAAGACAAGCTAAAAGTTGTGACTAACATTGTTAAGCAGTCGCCGGATATTGCCATGGGAGTCGATACGGGCGGAGCGGGTGACCAGGGAATAATGTACGGTTATGCGACTGATGAAACCAAGGAATTTATGCCGAAAGGAGTTGTAATGGTGCATAAATTAACAAAAGGACTGGAAAATCTTAGAAAAGAAAGAAAGATTTCATGGCTTCTTCCAGACGGAAAAGCCCAGGTTACGGTCAAAAACGGCAAAATAGAAACAATACTTGTTTCCTGTAACCATAAAAAGTCGGTTTCCTTGGAACGAATCAGAAAAACCTTAATAGAGAAGCTTATTAAACCATTGGTTGGCAACATCCAAGGAATAAATATATTGGTTAATCCAACCGGAAAGTTTGTAGTAGGAGGCTTTACCGCCGATACCGGCTTAACGGGTAGAAAAATAATGGTTGATACATACGGAGGCCTAATACCTCACGGGGGAGGATGTTTTTCCGGCAAGGACCCCACAAAAGTTGACCGCTCTGGCGCCTATATGGCCCGATATGTAGCCAAAAATGTTGTAGCCAAAGGACTGGCTAAAGAATGTTTTGTTTCCGTAGCTTACGCCATAGGAAAAGCGGAACCTCTGATGGTCGAAGCAAGGGACGAAAAAGGAAGAAGCCTTTCATCTTGGGTCAGGAAAAACTTCGACTTTAGACCGCTTGCTATTATAGAAAGGCTGAACTTAAGAACTCCTATTTACCTTCAAACTGCTTCATACGGACACTTCGGGAAAGACGGGCTGCCCTGGGAGGCGGTGCTTCTTGACAATTAAAACTCTCCTGTAGTATTTTAGTGAGGGCCAATAATGAAATTTGTCATTGTTTCCGGGGGTGTTGTATCGGGCCTGGGAAAAGGCACCGTATCGGCCTCGCTCGCTCTACTTCTTAAATCTCAAGGCTACAAAGTTGCTCCGGTCAAGATAGACATGTATCTTAATGTTGACGCGGGAACTATAAGGCCACAGGAGCATGGGGAGGTTTTTGTTACCCACGACGGTATTGAAACAGACGAGGACTTGGGCCACTACGAGCGCTTTATTCACGAAAATTTATCCAGAGAAAATTACATTACAACGGGTCAAATTTATCAGGAAGTTATTCGCAAAGAGCGGGCATTTGATTATAACGGTGAAGACGTGGAAGCAATTCCCCATGTCACCGACGAGATAATAAGAAGAATAAAACTGGCGGGAGAGTCTCACAGAGCCGATATCGTCATCGTCGAACTAGGCGGAACGGTCGGGGAGTATCAAAATGGGATTTTTTTTGAGGCAACCCGCATAATGAAGCTTAAAAATCCTTCGGATGTTATTCAGCTTCATGTAACCTATCTTCCTTATCTGGCCAACATAGGGGAACTTAAAAGTAAGCCCGCTCAAACTTCGGTCCATATTTTAAACGGAATGGGAATCCAGCCGGATATAATAGTTGCCCGTTCCCAAAAGGCGGTTGATACAAGGCGACTCGAGCGATTGGCTCTTTTTTGCAACGTAAACCCTGATTGTATTTTTTCCGCTCCCGACATGCCGAGTGTTTATGCCGTTCCTATGCTTTTGACCAATTCCGGTAAGGGGTTGGATGACGTAGTTTTGAAGCTTCTTTCGCTTAAATCCCGCAAACATACCCTTCTTAAAAACTGGCAAAAGCTGATACACAGAATCGGTGCCCCCAAGAAAAAAACTATAAAAATTGCCATCGTCGGGAAATATTTTGTTACGGGTGATTATAAACTTGCGGATTCTTATGTTTCGGTAATTGAAGCCTTAAAGCATGCTTCTTGGGAAACGGCAATGGGTGTCAAATGGAGCTGGATAGACAGCGAAGAAATAGAAAAAGGAAAGGCGAGTTTAACAGGGTTCGACGGCATAATTGTTCCTCAGGGGTGGGGCTCAAGAGGAACCGAAGGAAAAATAATGGCCGCAAGGCACGCCCGCGAAAATAAAATTCCTTATTTGGGGCTTTGTTTCGGAATGCAAATGGCAGTGATTGAGTTTGCAAGAAATGTTTTGGGTCTAAAGGGAGCAAATACAACCGAAGCCGACTCCAAAACCAAATATCCGGTAATTCATATAATGCCCAATCAAGCCGAATATTTGGCCAAAAGGCAATATGGTGGGACGATTCGCCTGGGCGCCTGGCCGTGTGTTGTTAAGAAAGGGACTCTTTTGGCAAAAGCCTACAAAGGACGCAAGTTGGTTTTTGAAAGGCACAGGCACAGATACGAATTTAACAACAAATATAAGAAAGAATTTTTAAAGGCCGGTTTCATAATCTCCGGGACTTCACCGGATGGGAAGTTGGTTGAAGCAATTGAAATTAAAGACCACCCGTTTTTTGTGGGAACGCAGTTTCATCCGGAGTATATAAGCCGTCCCTTAACTCCCCACCCTATTTTTACTTCTTTCATAAAAGCCTGCATGATAAAATTTATATAAGGTGTTGTTAAAGTCGGTAACTAAAATTCTCGGCATTTTACTTCTCGTCATTTTTATCTCGGCACTTTTGATAAAAGAAAGACAGAGAACTGCTCCCCAAAACGCGGTTAATATTAGCTTTCCTATCAAAAACGGCTCATATTTTGTCAGCCAAAGCGGCCCGGATGTAGGAGTACACCAGACTCCTCAAGAAAAATATGCAATGGATATTATCAAGGGCTTACCTTTTATGAGTTCTTTTTTAAAAAGAAACCTGACGGATTATCCGATTTTCGGCGAGTCGATATATGCCCCATGTTACGGCAACGTTAAGGAGCTTCGCGACGGATTTTTGGACAACCGACCGGGGGTCAGGGCCAAAACTGCCAATATTATTATCATCGGTTGTAATGGGTTCGATGTTTATATGGCCCATATTAAAAACGGGTCGTTTAAGGTTAAATTGGGGCAGGTGGTAAGGGAGTCCGATGTTTTGGCCGAAGTCGGCAACAGCGGAAATTCCAGCGAACCGCATCTTCACATAATGGCTTATAGCCAAGATAAAGACGGCAATAAAATCCCACTTCCATTGCTTTTTGACGGCAAATATTACCTTAAATGGGACTCCATTGTTAGCCATTAATAGTTCCTTAATTGCTATACTAAAAGGGTGAAGAAAAATATCCGGTTAATAATATTGGCCGGTGCCGCGTTGGTATTGGCCATTTTTGTGGGAGCCAGGGGTTTTAGCGGTGAAGACAACTGGATTTGCGTAAACGGTGAATGGGTAAAGCATGGAATGCCGATTGCCTCCAAGCCGATAACCGGATGTGCGAAAACAGGTCAAAACGTGGAGAAAGGGAACATTGTTGTAATCTCTCCCAAAAGTGGAGAGAGAATTGGACCTCTGATTAAAATAACCGGGGAAGCAAGGGTTTTTGAAAATCAGCTGAATTGGCGGCTTAAGGATATTAACGGAAAGGTATTGGCTGCAGGAACAGCGACGGCTAATGCTCCCGATGCCGGCCAGTATGGGCCATTTAGCGTTAGTTCGGCGTATATAGCCCCCACAGGCATTACAGGCGCTTTGGAAGTTTTTGATTACTCGGCAAAGGACGGCTCGGAAATAGATAAAACGACGGTTCCTGTTACTTTCAAATAACATCTTCCGCAGATTAAAACCTGCGGCCTTGTCTCTAAGGAAAGATGTTGATACAGCTTCAATTCATCCCCGATTAAATCGGGGTTTTCTTGAAGCTTTTAATAAAATGAAAACAGTAGGTAAAATTGTTCTGATTATTTTATTCGTTCCTCTATTTTTGTCCTTTCTGGTAGCCACTTCGGCAAAGTTTCAATTTTTGAATTTCGACTTCTGGAACGGAGTTATCAATAAACAGGGTTTTTATGAACAGCTCGTTTCGACCCTGAAAAAAGGTGCCCAGCAAAAAGATGCAGACATTACAAAGTCGGTGTTGGAAGAAAACCTCAAAAACTTTTTGGATTTTGCCAACGGCAAAGAAAACAAGCTTTTCGTTTCCATCCCCAAAGGTTTACCGATTGCTTCCGGCAGGGTTTCCATAGATGAGTTGACTACAATAAGCCCCGGAGCAAGCTCGTTGGTTGACCCTTTCACCTTAATTCAAATTTCCCGGATAGGTTTATATGCAACATCTTCCTGGATAGTCAGTTTGGCCTTTACCTTAGTTATCCTTTTTCTTCTCTATGCACTCACCGATGCAGGAAAGCGATTTATCTCATTGGGGGTTGCTTTGGTCATTGGCGGAATTTTTCCTTTTCTGTTGATTGGGTCTCTGACTGTAATACGCATTAATTGGACGGGAGACGCCCTTTTGGGGACTATCGCACCTCCTATTTTGCAGGACATGACGAAGCTCTGGATGTATATTGCGGCCGGCGTGATAATTTTGGGAATAATACTTTTCTTCTTCAAAAAGCCGAAGAAGAAATAAATTTTTGCACGCTTGAGAAATTTCCGTCCTTCGGAGTAAGAATAAACTGACCCCCCGGGCCTACCGAATCAACAAAAACATTGGTATCCGTCAAGTGAATTTCGGTTATTTTATAGTCTTTGGGATTTCCCATAAGGTCAATTATTGTATTTATCTGGTTCATACCCAAGTCGGTTCTGACCATTTGGGATAGCGTGTTTATAATTTTGCCGCCTTTGGTAATTGCATTTAGAGAAATAAGTTTTGCCTCAACTGCCTTAAGTACGACAAATTGTCTTTCGCTTCTTGAAAAGTCTCCTCCATAAGTGTCCGAGTGGCGCGAGCGGGTGAACTTTAAGGCCGTGTCCCCGTTCATAACGGTATTTCCCAGGTTAAAATGCAGCTTCTCGTAGCGGCAGGTAAACTGTTTTTCCAAATCAAATCCGGTAAATTTGGTCTTAAGCGCGTCTATTTCTTCGCCGCTTTTACTGCAGGATTCGTTTTCCAGGCCGGGAATGGGAAAGAAATTGTCGTCAAAAGTTTGGGGAATGTTCACGCTGACTCCGCCCAGAGTATTGATGATTTGGGCAAATCCAGAGAAGTCAACGGAAACGAAATAATTTATATTTAGGCCAGTCACCTGAAAAAGAGAGCTTTTTGCCTGGTCGACTCCTTTTACATAGGCGGCATTGATTTTGTCATTTAAAGAGGGAATCCATATGTCTCTGGGGACCGAAATCAAGGCTACCTTTTTGTTTTTTGGGTCAACACTTAGAATAATCATTGAATCGGTCAGATGGGCTCCATCATGGTTCCCTCCGCCGTAGCCGAGAAGCAGAATGTTAAAAGGGGCATCTTTCGGAACAGGCTGTGAGGGAAAAGGCGTTTGACTGCTTGCGGAATGGGGTTGGGTGTTTTTGACAAAGATTTTTGAAAGCGTGAGGGTCGTGTAAGAAATAGTTGCGGCTACAATAAATATTGCCAGATAAAGTAGCCCATGGAGAAGGACTTTCCTGTTTATTTTAATCACACAATTAGTTTACTACAGAATCGGATTTATTAAGTCTTTTACCCATAATCAAAACTAGATATAATCCTAGATATGGATAATGTGATGGAAAAAATCTCCGCCATGGCCAAGAGGCGGGGTTTTGTTTTCCCCGGAAGTGAAATTTATGGAGGCTTCAGTGGTTTTTGGGACTATGGTCCATTAGGGGTTGAGCTTAAAAATAACATTAAGCGCGAATGGTGGAAGAGTATGGTTTATGGCCGGGAGGACATTGTCGGCTTGGACACGGCAATTATTATGAATCCCAAAGTATGGGAAGTATCCGGACATACGAAAGCCCTCGCTGACCCTCTTGTTGAATGTAAGATTTGTCACAAAAGAGTCCGTGCGGATGACGAAGAGGCAATTAAAAAGCACGAAGAGGAACACGAAGGCAAAGGCAATTGGACGGAGCCAAAAACTTTCAATCTTTTGACCGAAGTTTATTTGGGTACCACCGAACCTAAAGAAAAGGCTTATCTTCGCGGGGAAATTACACAAGGAGTTTTTGTTAACTTCAAAAACGTTATAGATTCGACCCGAATCAAAATCCCATTTGGAATTGCCCAGATAGGAAAGGCTTTCAGAAATGAGATTACTCCCGGCAATTTCACTTTCCGCTCAAGAGAATTTGAGCAGATGGAGGTCGAATACTTTATCAAGCCGGACGAAAAAGAAGGGGAGAGAGTATTTGAATATTGGAAAGAGCAAAGAATGAATTGGTATGTCTCTCTGGGAATGAACAAAGAAAGTCTTCGATTTAGGGACCATGAAGAGAGCAAAAAGGCCCATTATGCGCGTAAAGCGACAGATATTGAGTACAAAGCTCCGTTTGGTTGGAGCGAGTTCGAAGGAATTCACCACAGGGGGGATTATGATTTGAAAAACCATAAACTTTCTTATAAAGATCCGGATAGCGGGGATGAATATACCCCTTGGGTAATTGAAACCTCCGGAGGAATTGACCGGACAGCTTTATTTTTCATGATTGATGCTTACACCGAAGATTCTTCGACAAGCTCAGAACCTCGGGTTTATTTAAAATTAAACCCTCGGCTTGCGCCATACAAGGTTGCGGTTTTCCCGCTTTTGGCCAATAAAGAGGAGCTGGTTAAAAAAGCCCGAGAAACCTATCTTAGCCTTAAGCTTAAACTATTTTCTGTTGCTTGGGATGCCAGAGGAAACATCGGAAAGAGATATTTCAGCCAGGATGAGATAGGCACCCCATGGTGCGTTACAGTTGATTTTCAGAGCCTTGAGGATAGTACGGTCACCGTTCGTAACAGGGATACGGCCAAACAAGAAAGAGTGGCCGTTGACAAACTATTAAGTTATTTTCAAAATAAGCTAAGTTAATGAAAAAATTTCTTCCCATAATTCTTTTTGTCGTAGGGATTGTTGTAGTGGTGGGGGCAATAATGTTTGTGAGAAGCAGGAAAAATGCCACGGCGCCCGGCGAGGAAACAACCACTCTCCCCGAAGTTGCTCTTGCCGATAGACCCATTGCTTCTCTAGCTCCAACATCGGACGGGCATTGGTTGGATCTTAAGGTAGAAAAGATAAAAATTTCTGCCGACTCAATGGACTATGAGCTTTTGTATCAACTTCCGGACGGAAGGACTCAGGGCGTGCCGGGAACGATAACCCTGAAGGGTCAGACCCAAATTGAACGAAAACTACTTTTGGGCTCGGAATCTTCCGGTAAATTTAGATACGACGAGGGAGTAAAAGGCGGAACCTTGACCTTGAGATTTAGGGACACTCAAGGGAAACTTTTGGCCAAGTTCTCAACCGATTTTGCCCTATTGTCCGCAACTAAAACTCTGGCAACATCGGACGGCAAGTTTACCGCAACCCTTTCTACAGTTCCGGCAGGGTTCTTTGTAGTTATGCAGACTTTCGGGGCTTATTCAAATCCTCCCGCAGAAGTTGCTGTTGGACCATATGGGCTTTTTGCTTCATCGAGCACAACTCTATCGGGTTCGTTGAGTCTTTCTGGAGCTAAAAATATTTATTCTTCTTCGGGGACTTCCTGGACTAATTATAAAAGTGGAGATAGTTTTTCCCCGGGAATCTTCATAGGTACAAAATAGAGGTAAATTACATAAGGCAAGAGAGAGTGCGTGGAGGGTACCTGTGACCTTGAAAGGTCAAAAAACAGGCACCCTCCTGAGACCTCACTGAAAAACATCACTGGTGATCATTCGTCCTGTCCAGGGACCTCGCCACCAGACGGTAGACTGCGTCCAGTCGAAGGTCGCAGTCACGGTTGAACCGCTCACCTGGCTCCAGGACGGGTTCGAAGGACAAGGCGTGACGGTCAGCGTCCAAGCCGTCCCCATGAGCAGGGTCGGCTGACTGACGTGGCCTCTGACCCACGAATCGCAGGAGTGGGTACCGTCGGCCAGAAAGATCGATGCTTCCCGCGCTGCCTGGAAGGTATAGTACTTTCCAAGTGCGATGTTGACCGCCTTGAAGAAGGGGTCAATCCCTAACAGCAGCAGAAGAAGCAGGATGGGCAAGACCAAAGCAAACTCGGTCAGCCCTTGGCCTTTCTCTTTTCTTGTTACCATGGGATAGGTCCTCCATAGTCCCACGAGATTTCCCGAGACCTCAGCAGAATAACGTCAGCTGGAATGTCATCCAGGCTGTCATAAATCCTGTCCGAGGCTAGCCGCGCAATCACGTTGTTGCAGTTTCTGGGATTAGGCTCGAAACGGGTTATCTCGTAGACCGCATAGCCCACGACAGCCACGTTCTCCCAGTTGCCGTATCCGGGGGCGGGTTTGTAGACGGTTCCGTCAAAGACGATGACCACGATTTTGTCTCCGACTTCCCAACCACCCGCCTGAAATGCATGGCAGAGCTGGTTGTCGGAAGTACCCGACACAATGGGCAACCGCTCGGAAACCGGAGGCCAGATTGAGCAGTTGATGCCCTTGAAGCAGTCCTCGACTAGCCTCTTCTGAGTCTGGGCTGAAGGAGGCGCTTCGGTCAGCGGGTAGAAATAGCGAATGTTCGGACAGTTCGGGTCACCGGAGGGAATGCACCACATGTGGACAAAAACCGCTCCCCGGAAGTTGGTACCGGACTCAACGTCCGCCAAATCCCAGTGGGGGTCACGTCCCAGGATGCTGTACTCCTCGGGAGGGATTCCGTAGAGCGAATCCTCAACGGCACTTTGCCTTACGGCAATTGGTGCCAGTCCCCCGGAGTCGCGTCCGACGCATCGGGCTCTTCCGCGGATTGTCATGTCGCGGATTCCCACGATGCCCAGAAAACCGGTCGGCTGTTGCCAAGTGACAGCTGCCCGCCAGCTTCCGTCTCCCTGATTCTCCAGCCCTCGGGTCAACCCAAGACCCGTCCCTTGGTTGGGGGAATAGGTCTGCGGGAGCATCCCGTTTTGCTGCAGAATATTGGCAAACGCGATAGTGGCGCTTCCGCCTCTACGGTATGCCTCTGCAGCCGTGACACAACCAACCGCTGCGTTGTTGTGGGCAATGATGTTGTTGGTTGTGTAGATGCCCACATCGATCATTAGACCGACGAGGGCCGCCAAAAACACCATTCCGAAGGCCAAAATGAGAAGCACTTGGCCTTGTTCGCCCTCCCGTCTCAGCAGGAAGGCCTTTGCCTTTTTCAAGGCGTTCATTGCCTTTGCTCCTTTCCTCCCGAGTAGGGAGAGAATGTGAGTTCGCGGATTTTTCTCTCTTGCCTTGTAAACGAGCGTCCCTTAAGGGACACCACGCTGAATTCGCCTATTAATAGGGGGCGTTTCCCTTATTTCATTTGCGAAACTTTCTGATTATAGGACAATATGTCAAGGTTTGCAATTCCTCTTGACACCCGCGTGAAAACATATCAAAATGGTGTATAGTGGTGATTAATGGTGAATACTAATCACTAGTTACTAAAACATGTCCTGCCCAAGACTACATAATGCTTATTGGAAGCTATACGGCTATTTTAAGCCCCAAAAGAAGAATCGCCATTCCCAAAAAGTTCTTGAACCAGTTGGGTTTAAAGCCCATTTTGGCTAAGTGGTATGAAGGCTGCTTGGTATTGGTCGCAAGGAAAAGTTGGGAAGCACTTTTAAAAAGGCTTACGGGAGAGGAAAAAATAATTACCAGGGCACAGAGAGATACGGACAGATTCATTCTGGCATCTGCATATGAGCTTTTTCCGGACAAACAGGGAAGGGTTATAATTCCGGAACAAATTGCTTCTTATGCAGGGATTAAAAACGAGGCCGTATTTTTAGGACTTGGAGATAGGGTAGAGATTTGGGATAAAAATGCCTGGAAAACAAGAGAAGAATATGTGGCGAAAGAAGCCGCAGAACTTTTGGAAAGATTATCAAAGAAAAATGAATAACTATCATGAAACGGTAATGGTTAGTGAAGTCCTGGAAGCCTTGAACGTACTTTTAAAGTCTCAAGCTCGATATATTGATGCAACACTCGGAACCGGGGGGCATGCGGAGGCGATTTTGGAAA
>Ga0315295_10003752_pt1 | contig 12909 bp, 10 predicted proteins | sample YL17G14_0_MG_FD_204453 | JGI IMG/M metagenome (GOLD analysis project Ga0315295, IMG submission 204453) | Sediment microbial communities from Yellowstone Lake, YNP, Wyoming, USA - YL17G14_0 | ecosystem: Environmental > Aquatic > Freshwater > Lake > Sediment | place: USA: Wyoming | collected... | reverse complement strand
GGTGGGGGCGTGAGCACGCCGCCCCGCCACGGCTGATCCGGTACGTGCCTAACGACGCCGAGGACTACGCGTCGGTGCTCCCCCCTCCGCCGGTGCTGTCCCCGCCGCGTGATCCGTCCGCCGATGGGGGCACGTGAGAGAGCCACGCGATCAGACCCTCTCGGCCCGGTGACACACGGTCGAGGTAGCCGAGGTTCGCGAGAGGCATGCTCGACACACGGTCGAACCAACCGTGGGTTGGGCCTGAGCGCCGGGTGTGCGTGTCGGCGCTTCTCTCGGAGGGGCAAGGTGAAACCGCGCGTGTCAGGCTTGGTGGGCCAGCGGGTGCGGCGCAGAACCGAAGGATCCGCGAGGAGAAGCTCAGACACCTCGTTCCCACTCCTTCGGACTTCGTATACGCCCGACTCGAATCGAGAGCGGGCCCACAGGTAGCGGACGCTCGGCACCTCCAGGAGCCATCGGCACTTGCGGTGATCCGGATGCGCGCCGCGGCGGCCACCGCATTCTCTCAGGGCGGCCACGACGGGGGCATCCCTCTGAAGCCCCGGGATCGCGTACGGGTAGGTATCGAGCGTGATGGTGATGCTGGAGTGACCGAGGCGTTCGGAGACGATCTTCACGTGTATCCCGCTGAGCAAGCACAGCGTGGCGTGCGTGTGACGCAGGTCGTGACACGCCCCCTCCGTAGGTGGCCGGCATGGTCGGGAGGAGTAACGTGGCCTCGTCACTCGACGGGCTTAGCAGGTGGAGGCGAACACATGCGGATCCTCTTCATCGGGGGTACTTCGTTCGTCGGACGCCATATGGTCACTGAGGCTGTGGGGCGCGGCCATGACGTCACCCTGTTCCATCGGGGAGAAACGGGGAGGGCATTGTTCCCCGAAGCGCGGCACGTCTTCGGCGATCGGGCGAGAGATCTGCCCCTGCTTGCCGGATCCACGTGGGACGCGGCCGTCGACGTCTGCGCCTACGTCCCCCGCGAAGTGAGGCAGGCCGCCGACGCCCTCTCGCGTGCGGTCGGTCTCTACTGCTACGTGTCCACGACCGACGTGTACAGGCCGACGGGCCAAGACACCGTGGTCGAGTCTTCTCCCCTGTTTGACGAGGAAGATCTCAGGGACCCCGTGACCGAAGAGGTGACGGATGAGACCTACGGGCCGTTGAAGGCCTTGTGCGAACATGAGGCGGAGGCCGCCTTCTCCCACGTGATCATCGTGCGGCCGACGTACGTGCTCGGTCCGTTCGACAACACGGACCGGTTCCCCCGATGGGTGCGGCGCGGGGCTACCGGCGGCGAGATCCTCGCCCCCGGGCCGCCCGACGCGCCGGCGCAGGTCATCGACGCTCGCGATCTGGCGGCTCTCACGGTCGGCCTCGTGGAACGGGGTGCTTCCGGCCCGTTCAACGGGGTCGCTCCGACGATCACTTTCGAAGAGATGCTCTCCGAGTGCCTGACGGCCGGCGACGGGACCTTGACCTGGGTAGATCCGGCGTTCCTGCGGGAACAGGGGGTGGATATCGAAACCGAACTCCCGCTCTGGAGTTCGCCGGAAGACTACGAACTCGCACGGTGCGACCCATCGAAGAGCATCGCGCAGGGGCTGCGGCTGCGACCTCTCGCCGAGACGGTCCGCGACACCCTCGCCTGGGACCGCGAGAGAGGACTGCCTGCCCTGAATGATGCGCTAGAGGCCGCTCGGGAACGGGGACTCCTCAAGGTCTGGCGAACACGCGTCGGAACCTGAGGGGCGGGTCCGTTCCTTCTCACACGTGCTCACAGAAACGGAGGGAGCACCTTGCCCGGACCCATGCCGAGAGCGGGTGGCGAGGTCATCGTGGTCGGGATGCCGACCCACCCGTCAGCGAAGGTGCTTGGGCACGTACTTGGCCGGCTCCGCGTCGAGCGTCGCCGAGCCGTCCGTCAGGTCGAGTTTCACGTCAGGCTCAAGGGTGTGCTTCTGCTGGACGAGCGAGCCGTCCACGCTCTTCGCCGATGATCCCCGGACCTCGAACTCGATCCCTCGGGGAACGGCGATGAAGTCGGAGTCGGAGAACTCGTGCGTGACGGTCGCCCAGTCGGTGGTCCAAGTGACCGCGCAGAGAGCGTCGAGGTCGGCGTCAGGGTCATCCCTCTGCTTCCGACTCTGGCCGGCTGGTTACGTGTGGTTCCTGCCCGCTGGCCCGGAAGGCCCTAGATCGTCGATGCCAGAAGGTGCTTCAGGAAGCCAGCGATGGCCGTAACGTCGTCTGGTCGAGCCAGCCGATGTCCGGGATCTGTCCGGTCGAGTTCCATCTCGGCACGATGCAACCCGCAGCGCTATAGGTAGCGGCCGAACCAGCCGAGGATGCGCTCCAGGCGGTCCACCCGCCGATCGGGGCGCCCGGTCCACACCTGGATGTGGTGCTCGCCGGGGTAGCGGACCATCTCGACGGGACGGCCGAGACGGCGCAGGATCGTGAAGACGACCTCTGAATGCACCGGTGGACACCGCAAGTCGTTGTCGGCCTGAAGCAACAGCAGAGGCGCGTGGTTGTGGTGGATCCGAAGCGCCGGCGAGACCGCCAGCCACTCCTCGAGCGCATCCGGAAGCGGCCCGATGCCGACCTCCGGCTCGGTAGCCAGGCCGGCGTCGCCCGCGCCGATGTCGGCGATGGCCTCCGTGTAGGGGTTCTCGCTGACTGCCGCCTTGAAGCGGCCGGGGAAGGCGCCGAGCAAGTGGTTCACCATGAAGCCGCCGTAGGACAAGCCGAGTAGGCCGACTCGCTTGCGGTCCGCAAGACCCCGGCGCACCGCCCAGTTCACGGTCGCGCGCAGATCCGAGGCGTCGGGCTCTCCCCACTGACCGAACAGCGCCTTCGCGTAGTCCTCGCCGAAGCTCACCGACCCGCGTGGGTTCATCGCCAGCACGTGGTAGCCGGCATCGGCCAGCGCGAGCTCTTCGCACAGGCGCGCCGGCCCCGCCGAGTCGTAGGGTCCGCCGTGGATCTCGAGCACAAGCGGGCGACGCTTCCGCTCCGCTCCGGTTGCGCGGGTGAGCCACCCCTGGACCTCGTGCCCGTCGGGGTGCCGGACCACCACCTCCTCCGGCGAACGCCGGAACGGCCCGAACCACCGCTCGGTCTGTCGCGTGATCCTGCGCAGTCCGCCATCTTCGGGGTCGAGTTCGTAGACCTCGCCCGCCCCACCGTCCACGGAAGCGACGACCGCCGCACGGCCACCGCCAGCGAACAGCATCGCGACGTCGGAAGTCGTGTCCGGTGCGAAGAGCGGCTCCGGGTCGCCGTCAGCGGCTACCACGTACGGCATGCAGCGGCCCCGCCGCTGTCCCAGCACCAAGAAGCGGTCGTCGTCGAGCCACGCTGGCGCTAGGCAGTCGGGTAGCGGCAGGGTCTCCGACCACGCGCCTCCCCAGAAGGTGAGGTCCTTCCCAACCGCGAGTTGGCGGACCTCCGTGCCGGTGGCCACGAACAGGTCGACGTTGCGGTAGGCGAGATAGCGTGCCGAACTGCCGGTGAACACGAAGCCCCGCCTGCCCCAGGAGCCGGCGATCGCGAGCCCGTCGAACCCGGGCGCGAGCGGCCGGGGACGCCTCCCGTTCAGGCCAACGGACCAGGGCAACGGTCGCTCGAGGCCCGATCCGTCGTAGGAGAGGTCCGCCATGAAGCCGACTCGCGCGGCGTCCGGCGACCAGAACGCTTGTCCGACGTCGTAGCCCGGATCAGTCACGCGGCGCGGCCTGCCCCGTAGCGGGATGACCCAGGCACTCGCGTGCTGGTCGCGGATCCCACGGCCGTCGAAGCGCCAGTTCAGCTCGGTGATGTGGCGCGCCGTGGGGTCCTTGGGCTTTCCTGCGACGAAGCGCTGCACCCCGGACTTGCCCGTCGCAAGCAGTACATCGCCCGAGGGCGAGAACTGAAGTGACGCCGCGCCCTCCGGCAGGGTGGGTAGGGCCCTCGACTCGCCGCCCGACAACGGCAACAGGTAGGGCTGGCTCTTCTCCTCACCCTCCTTACTGCCCCGATCCGAGAGGAAGGCAAGCGAGCGTGAATCGGGCGAGAAGGTGGGGCTCGTGTCGTTCGCATCAGCATTGGTAAGCCGCTCGGGGCGTCCACCATCCATCGGGACGCGCCACAGCCTGCTGCGGCACTTGCCCTTCTCGATCGTCCGCCGCACGAAGACGAGCGTCTGCCCGTCGGGTGAGACCGCGGCGTCTGCGATGAGCACCTGCGACAACAGATCCTTCGGCGTGAATCCCCTGCGTGCTTGGCGAACGGAGGAGTTCATGACGGACACTGTATCGAGGCGCCGGGACGGCAGCCAGACCGCGGAGCTCGATTGTGCGTGGGTACAAGAACTCGATCACGCACCGGTTCACGGTTCGAATCCTGGCCGGAGTTGGCCCGGAAGGCCCTAGATCGTCGACGCCAGAAGGTCCTTCAGCAGCGCAGCGGTGGTTCGAACGAGTGGACCCCGGCCTGCCTCTGCGTGACCGTCTCTGGCCCACGCTGACCGAAGTTTGCGCGACGTCGCGTCACCACGGCGTCACCACGGCGTCACCACGAGCGGGTTTCGTGGCCCTTCCGAGATGAAGCCTCGCAGGTCGAAGGTAGTGGGCGAGGGGGGAGTTGAACCCCCACCCGGTTGCCCGGACAGGATCCTGAACCACGTGAACGGATGACGCAATAGGGCCAGCTACGGCCAGCGACGGTCATTCCACGCGTGAAGCGGGGGATCGCGTGACCGTTCCTGACCTATCTTGGCCGTTCTTCGTCCGACGTCGCGTCACCACGGCGTCACCACGAAGGACAATCCAGTGGCAGCGCCGAGACTAGTAGTCCGATGGAAGCACCGTGATCCTGACGATGTCGCTCGTTCGCTCGTGGCCGGGAAGCCGGTACTGGAAGCGCCACGGTCGCTTCCTGATGTCGTCGGTGGTCGTGTCCCGCCGACGTCGCAGTCGGATTGCGCTTCCCTGCCGAACCGACGCCCGCTGGTGCGAGCGCTTGGCTGCGCGCTAATCCGACGACGTGTGCCAGGGGTCAAGGCCGCTCAGGTGCTGAGACCCGTCACGACGTAGTAGATGCCGAGCCCCGTCACGAGGGCCGCGAGGATGCCTTCGATGAGCCGGACGGGAAGGCGCCGCTGGAGGCCCGCGCCCAAGTAGCCACCCACGAGCCCGCCGATGCCGAACAGCACGCCGAGCAGCCAGTCCGGCCCCTCGGCCCGAGGGGACACCGAGACCCACGAGAGGACCACGAATCCGGCGACCCCCACCACCGAGGTGAGCAGGGTAGCGAGCAGCGTCGCTCCGGCCACGCGGTAGATCGAGAGCCCGGCGAGGCCGACCAGGTAGGGCGCCAGCATCGAGCCGCCGCCCACACCGTAGATGCCGCCGACGATCCCGACCGCGAACGACACGGTCACGATGCTGCTCCGCCTACCGGCGATACCGGCTCGAGAGCCAGGCGGATGCCCCCGGGGTGTTCGAGCGGAACCGGCCGAGCATGGTCACGGCGAGCAACAGGAGCACTGCGCCGACGAACGGCTTGAACGAGGCCGGACGAGCGAACACCTCGACGCGTAGTACGACCCCCACCAGCACCCCCGGCAAGCTCCCCATCGCCACGAGGCCCGCCAGCGATCGATCGAGCCGACCCTCCCGGTGGAAGCGCGCGATACCCCCCGGCGTGGAGATCACGTTGTAGAGCAGGTTGGTCGCCGTGACGCTCGGGCCCGCCACGCCGAGGACGCTCAGCTGGAAGGGGACAAGGAGGAAGGCTCCTGACACACCTGCGGGCGTGGCGATGACGGCCACGAGAAACCCGGCCAGCAACGCCACGAAAGGTGCCGCGGGAGAGGCGGACAGATGCACCGCGCAAGTCTATCGGGCAGGTCCCGTCGCAGATGGGAGGCTCTTCGGCACCGACGGGGTCCGCGGGCTCGCACTCACCGACTGCCATGCCGGCGTCGTGCGCCGGCTGCGCGGAAGTTAGGACCTGATGCCGGGGAGAAGCACGAGGGCGCCCAACCCGGACAGAGCGGCTGCGTACGCGAAGCCCCATGCCGGCGCGCCGACCGTCCAAAGCACGCCCACGATGACGCTGGAAACGAGGTCGCCCACGCCATCCACCAACCCGACAACCCCGAATCCCCTGCCCCGCAGCGCGACGGGAAGGAGCTCGGCCGCGTGGCTCGCCTCAGCGGTCTCGACGAGCGCCGTGGAGGAACCGACAGCCACGAACAGCGCGGCCAGAACGGCGACGCTCGTGGGCGAGAAGGCGAAGGCTGCGCATGCGGCCGCGAACAGCACGACTCCGAGGAAGAGAACGAGCCGACGACCGATCCGATCGGCGAGCGCCCCCGCTGGATACGCGACGACGGCGTTCGCGGCGTTGTGTGCCGCGTACAGGAGGACCGCGATGGCGGCCGCCGATGTGTTGCTTCGACCGGTGGCAGAGAGGATCTGGGTGGCCCGGAGAATCAACAGCGTGGCCGAGAAGTTGCCGAGGCCGTAGAGGCCGACCCCGGCGAGGAGCGATCGGAAGCGCCCCGGTGCCGTCGCGAGTTCGCGGATGCTGAGGCCGATCTGGTGCGCGACGGCACGCGCCCGAGGCACCTCTTGGGCAAGCAACAGGACCGAGAGCGCTGCACCTAGCGCAGGGAAGAAGCTGATCGTGAAGAGCCATCGGTAGCCGATGACGCCGATCAGGGCGGCCACGATGAGCGGCCCGAGGATCGCGCCGATCGAGTCGCCCGCACGCTCGACGCCGAATGCACGTCCCAGGTACTCGGGCGGGACGGCCTCGGCCAGCAGGGCCTCCCGCGCAGGTGTCCGGAAGCCCCTCGCCGCCCATGCGATCGCCCGCCCGAGTGCCAGGGCTGGCCACGATCCTGCGAAGGCGAAGGATCCGTAGCCGAGCCCGGTCACGAGGTACCCGACCGCCGCGACCTGACGGCGATCGACCCCCGGTCGGTCGGCGACCATGCCTCCGGCAACCTTCGACGCGGAGAGGGTCGCATCGGCGATGCCTTCGATCGCCCCGAGGGCGGCTGCCGGCGCTCCGAGGGCGTTCAGGAACCCGGGAAGCGCCGCCGTTGCCATCTCGTGCCCGGTGTCGGAGAAGAGGCTCGCCAAGCCGACGCCGACAACGGTGCGGTTCCGGATTACCGAGACGCGTTGCTGCCTCCTAGCGGTCATCGGTCCGGAGGCCTTCTGGGCGATGGCTCGCCGACGAGCCGGTAGACCGCTCGTGCCCACGAGCTGGCCTGCTCGTCGGTGAAGCCCTCGTCCCGGAACCGGTAGTCCTGCTTGCGACTGAACTCCACGAGGTCGGCGCGGAGGTCGGCCTCACCGTGGAGGTACGCATCCACGAGGCGGCGGACCGCCTGGTCCGACCGAGCAAGACGCAGCCCCATCGCCAGGTGGGGTAGGCAGAGGCCGCGAGTGGGCTGCCGGATCGCGCGCCCGGGCGCGGAGTCGCTGTCCGCCTCCGAGAGGATCTTCAGGTAGTTGGCGACGACGAAGTCGGCGCTCCTGCAAGCAGGGCACCTACCCGTGGCGCGCGGGATCCCGGGCATCCGCTTCCCGCGCCTGGTGCCTTGGTGGGGTCGGTTCGCGGCCGCGATCACCTCATCGCGGACGTGCCGCAGGAAGTCCTCGTAGAGGATGGCTATCCCGCTGCCCGCCGCCTGATGTGAGGCGACCGCGAGCGCCGTGAGCCCGTGCTCGCGGCAGAACCCCCTGCTCGCGCGAAGCGTGTGCCGCACCCCTGGATCGTTCACGAACTCCCAGAGCAGCGAGTCGAGGTACCGCCAAGCCGCCCGGTTCACGCCGTGGCACACAGGGCACCCGGGTTTGCGCAGATCGGCAAGGAGGTCGTGGTAGCCGACCTCGTCGCGGAGCTGCCGAGGGCGCCGTCGCTCGTTCGCCCTCATCGTGTGACCTTCGCAGATGCGTCGGTCGCCAGCGACAGCGCCCCGCGCCAGTACCGCAGTTGCGTGATGGAGCCGGTGGGAAGGTTGAAGTCCCAGAAACCCGACCCTTCGATCCGCTTGAGCCTCGCAATCACCAGGCGGATGGGGATCTCGTGCGTGACGGCCGCCACCGCAGCCCCCTCATGTCGCCGGGCGATCCGACGCAGCGCTTCGAACTCCCGATCCTCGACATCGGCGATGGCCTCGCCCTCAGGAGCTCTCGCCAACTGCGGCCGCCGCCGGAACAGTGCATAGGTTTCCGGATCACGCTTCTCGGCCTCGTCCGGGGTGACCCCTTCCCACCGCCCGAGGTCGGCGTCCACCAGATCCGGCTCGGGGACGAGCGGAACGCTGGCGGCACGTGCGATGAACTCCGCCGTCTGCACACACCGCAGCAGCGGGCTGCTGTAGACGGTCCGGAGCCCGACATCGACGAGGGCGCGGGCCACCTCGGCCGCTTCCCGGAGGCCCGGGCCGTCGAGCGGCGAGTTCTCACGCCCACGGAACCGGCCCTGTGCGTTCAGAGCCGTCCGCCCGTGCCGCACGAGGTAGATCGTGGTCGTCACGGTTCACCGGCCTTGCGGAAGAACTCAACCACCGCCCGTCTGCGACTCTCGTTCGTCTCGTACTGAGGGCGTTCGTAGGCATCCACCGACAGCGTGTTGGGCCAGTCGATCCGGGGCTCAATCCCACCCGGGTCGATGCCATGCCTGCGTGCCTCCTCCTCGAGCTTGCGGACCTCTGCCCGCAGGACCTTCGCCTCGAGCTTAAGCGGCGGCACCACGTCCTTCTCCAGCTCCAGGTACGTCTCGTACGTCTCCTGCTCCGACTCCTCGGCCCGCGCGGCCCGCTCGCGGCCCGTGAGGATCTCGAAGCGATGGACGGCGACGCCGGCTGCTTTCCGCGCGAGGAGGTCGCGGAGCCGCCCGACGCGCTCTTCGGTGGGAAGACCCTCTGGAACCCGCTCTTCGATCGATCGTTCGACGATAGCCCCACCCCGCTCGAGGAGGCGCGCGGTCAGCTCGGGCTCGTCCACACGCGGGAAGGCCTCGCGGAGGATCGCCCAGTCCGAAGTGAGGATCTCGATCAATCTCGTCACCCCGATCCCTCCTCGAGCCCCAACTCGAGCGCCGCGCGGAGGCCGGCAATCCTCGCGTTGTAGGCGTCGATGTCCCGACGGAGTCGGGGAAGCATCCACTCGGACGTGAGCGCGATATCCTTGCCGCGCATCCGTGCTATGAGCTCTCGGCTCTCCGTCAGGCTGGATTGCTCGAAGAGCGCGAACCGGAAGGTCGGCTGGATCGAGCGCACAGCCGAGAGCGACGCGGAGAGGATCCGCACGGACTCCTCGCGGTCGCCTGGCATCAAAGCCTCCGCCAGGAAATCGACCAGGCCTACGTAGACGAGGAACCTGGCTCGATCGCCCGATCCCGGTGCCTCGGGCAGGTCGAGGGCAACCGTTCCGGGCGCGACCGCCGCGTCCCCCAGCTCTCGAACGAAGCGAGCGAGCAAGTCACCCCTCACACGCTCACCTCCTCGTGAGCCGCCTCGCCCGCCGCGGTTCCCAGCGAGCGCTCCAGTTCATCGAGCTCCCGCCGCCAGCCGCGGACGCGCTCGGTCGCCAGTCTCACTTGGTCTGCACCACGCGCTCGCTCCTGCCGGGAACGGCCGACACCTCGGCGAAGGCTCTCGATCGTGCTCGCCAGCCTCTCGTCGAGCGTTCGCTCCAAGGTTCGACAGCTCTGGTCGAGCCGCTGGACGAAGTCGTATCGGAGCCGGCCGGAGTGCTTATCGACGAGGCGAGGGATCTGTTCCGAGATATCGCGCTCGAGGAGCCTGCGGGCCATCTGCTTCGGCAGGTACCTGCGGACGTCCGGCAGGAGGGACTCGAGGATTGTGGGGACCTCGAAGAATGAGTACGTGAAGCGCGTCTCCCGCGACAGGTCCACCGGCTCCGTCGAGGATGAGAGGCGGATGCCGAGGATGTCGCCGCAGAGACGGATCGTCTCCTCGACCCTGTGCCCGGTCTCTTCGACCAAACGGGCGGTCGCACTCCGGAACGCGTCGCCTATCCTGCTGTCCTCAGCCCGGCGCCATCGGTCGACGTCGGACCTCAGCGCGGGCCTCACAACCTCGTTCAACTCTGACGCGGCTCCACGCAGATCGCCGGTCCCCGCAAGGAAGTCGTTGGCCGTGGCGAAGAGGGTTTCCTCCTCGTGCGCACGAAGCTCGGCCAGGTCGCCCTCGAGCATCTCGACGAACCGGTCCCGTTCCTTGCGCAGGAGCGCGTGCATGTCGTCCCGCCACTCGCTGGCTCGCGAGAAGACCGCCTCCATCTCCTCGATCTTGCCCGCGAGTTCCTCCTGCGGGAGCCGCGCCGCGCGCTCCTCGACATCGATCGAATTGCGGAGGTTGGTGACGAGCCTTCGAGCGTGCCCCGCCACCGAGTCGAGGATCGTCCGGCCCTTGTCCCGGAGCAGGAACTTCCGGAAGTCGCGCTCGAAGGCGGCGAAGTCCGTCCCGAGGAGAGCCCGCGTGTCGCCGGCGAGCTTGGCCTCGAGTGCTCCGCGCGCGCTGACCGCGTAGAGCCTGACGCTTCGCCCGAGCGACTCCTCCAACACGCCGCGCGTGAAGGCGAGTGCCTCCGATTGGTCTGGCTCCGACAGGTAGTCGATCTTGTTCAGGATGAAGAACATGTGGGAAGCCTCGCCGCGGACCTCCTCGAGGAACGTGCGTTCGCTCTCGCCGATCGGGGGATCGGCTGAGGTCAGGAAGATGGCGGCATCCGCCTCTGGAACGTAGGCACGGGCCGCTTCGGTGTTGTGCGCATACACGCTGCCGACGCCCGGCGTGTCGACCAGGAACACACCGTCGTGCAGCTCCTCGACCGGGTAGAACAGCACGGCTCGCTCCACTCCGAGTCGGTTCTCCGGGTTCCCGGGCTCGGTGATGTACGCCGGCAGGTCCTTTGGGGCAACCTGCTCGACCCGGCCATCCAGGAATGCGACCTCGGCCCGCACCTCGTCTCCCCACGTGACCGCGGTGACGACCGAGGTCAGCGGGACGACGGCCGCCGGTAGCACCTCGGCGCCGAGCAGGGCATTGACGAACGTCGTCTTGCCCCGCTTGACCTCACCGACGACGACGACGTTGAACCGCTCTTCCGCGAGCTTCTCGTCCAGAGCTCGCGCGGCCCGGGCCACGCCGCCCTCCCCCTGCTGCTCTGCGAGGGCCTCGAGTCGGACCAGGTGCGAGCTCAGCCGGTCCCGCTCCCGAGCGTAGGTCCTGCTGGTCATAGAAGAAGCTCCTACCTCCTTCTGGTAGGAGCTATCAGCTCACCCGAGCGATTAGGCGAGCTCCATCGCCATCAAGAAGTATAGGCGCACGACGCGGCGAGCTGCGACCGCTACTCGTCCGCGAAGTCCCAGGGGCTGCAGATTCCGGCGCTGCTCGCCGACTTGTTCAGGCCGCGAGACGCCGGTAGGCGCGCGTTCCTACCGGAGATCCCACACCCTACGTCTCCACCTAGGCAAACGCTTCCGCGGCAGGCCGAGTGTCTAATCCGCCTTTCCGGTCGTGCCCGAAGCAACCCGAAGACCACGAGTGGGGTCGGTCCTGCGGGGTAGACTCGCTGAAGAGCGATGGAGCTCGCTCACATAAGCCGGTGACGGCTGATGGCTCCTGGCGCAAGCCGGGAGCCTTTTCGTTCCGTCGGGCAAATGCCAGGCCAAGACAGACACCCGGGACAAGCCGTGTGGACGGAAAGGGGAGCAAGGGATGAGCTACAGGATCGAGAGCCTCGGCGCGATCGAGATCCTCGACTCAAGGGGACGGCCAACACTCCAGGTGTCGATCCGCCTCGAGGGCGGCGCCACAGCGGTTGCGGGGGTACCGTCGGGGGCCTCCACGGGTACCTCGGAGGCTGTCGAGATGAGGGACCGGGACCCCGAGCGGTACGGAGGGTTCGGCGTGCGGCGCGCCGTGATGGCCGTGGAGGGCGAGATCGCGGACGCGCTGGTGGGCAGGGAATGGGGTTCCCTGGCTGAGATCGACCGGGCACTCATCGACCTGGATGGCACGGAGAACAAGGCGCGCCTCGGAGCCAACGCGATCGTGGGCGTTTCGATGGCGATTGCCCGGGCGATGGCGCTCGCGGAAGGCGTTCCCCTGTACGGGTTCCTAGCGCCACAGGGGGTGGCTCCCCGCCTTCCCGTGCCGCACTTCAACGTGATCAACGGCGGCCAGCACGCCGAGAATCCGCTCGATTTCCAGGAGTTCATGATCGCCCCGCTCGGCGCGCCGAGCTTCCGTGAGGCCCTTCGCGCCGGCGCGGAGGTGTACGCGGCGCTGCGCGGCGCGCTCCGGGACAAGGGCCTGTCCACGGGCCTCGGCGACGAGGGCGGGTTTGCCCCGGACCTGGCAAGGCCGGAAGAGGCCCTCGACCTGCTCGTGGGAGCGATCGGGTCGGCTGGCTACGAACCTGGTCGGCATGAGGTGGCGATCGCTCTCGACCCGGCGGCCTCCGGATTCCGGCAGGAGGACGGCCGGTACCGGGTCGCCGGGGAGGCTCTCTCCACATCGGAACTCATCGCCTACCTCGAGGAGCTCGTGGGTCGTTACCCGATCTGGTCGATCGAGGACGGACTGGGCGAGGACGACTGGGACGGCTGGATCGCGCTCACGCGGCGCCTCGGGGCCCGCGTCCAGATCGTCGGCGACGACAACTTCGTGACGAACCCCGCCATCATCGAGCGGGCGATCGGTGCTGGCGTCGCGAACGCCGCCCTGATCAAGGTGAACCAGGTGGGAACCGTCTCAGAGACGCTGGAGGCGGTCGACGTATGCCGGGCAGGCGGCTACGCGCAGATGATCTCGCACCGGTCGGGAGAGACCACCGACGACTTCATCGCCGATCTCGCAGTCGCCACCGGCTG
>Ga0315295_10003751_pt1 | contig 12913 bp, 10 predicted proteins | sample YL17G14_0_MG_FD_204453 | JGI IMG/M metagenome (GOLD analysis project Ga0315295, IMG submission 204453) | Sediment microbial communities from Yellowstone Lake, YNP, Wyoming, USA - YL17G14_0 | ecosystem: Environmental > Aquatic > Freshwater > Lake > Sediment | place: USA: Wyoming | collected... | reverse complement strand
GATGGAAAGTCCGTATCGGTCTTGAGCGGTCCTGACCGCCCAGGTGCTGGGCTCGATACCGGCGACGTCCCAGTCCCGCCGCCGCGCTTCGTCGAGGAGGATCCCGGTTGCCGCTCCGACATCGAAGAGCCGGCCCTTTCTGGGCATCACCTTGGCGAGATAACGCAGAATCCTGATGAAATTTTTTGCCCGGCCTTCGGCTTCCTCGGAGTAGAGGGGGTCTTCGACGCGGCTGTAGAGGTGGAAGATGAACTCCGGTTTGGGGCAGGGGTTGGCGAAGATATGACCGCAAACCCGGCAGAAGCTCATATCCCAGGTTTTACCGTATTGGCTGTCCGTGATCTTGATCTGTTCCTCGCTGAGCCCGGTGTAGGGGATGGTCCCCTTTTTATACGGCAAGATGCCGGGGCTGGAGCAGGCGGGGCAGCGGGTCAGGAAAATATAGTCTTCTTTCATGGGAGAGAGACTTATTATAAAAGGAATAAACCCAAAAATGAATTTATTCTTTTGGGCAGGAATTACCCCATATTTTATTTGCAGCAGAAAACCGGGTCCTGTCACGGCCGGACCCATAACCCCTTCGCTCAAGACCCACCCACCCGCCACAATGAGCTTCGGGTGTTATGGGCCCGGCCGCGCCACCCGGGCGCCCGTCTCAGACTGACACTTTATATTTACTGAATTTCGTTGTCCTTCAGGGAGTTCCATAAATAATAAATAACAATATGGAGGAACTCCTGATTCTTTTGGGAAATCGCGATGATTTTCGAGGACCTCGTCTGAACGCTCCGCTTCGTTTCGGGAAGACCGGAGGCCTTTCCCGGGCTTTTTTGATAAAATACCGCGGCTGTGTTATCATTTTGGGCCTTAACTCATGAAAAATCGCCGGTATCGTATGGATTGAAATATGGGGACCCCGCTTGAAAAATGGGTTGATGAAGTGGCCCGGCTCACCCAACCCAAGCACATCTACTGGTGCGACGGCTCCGAGGGCGAGGCCCGCAAGCTCATTGAGATGGGGATGAAGGAAGAGCGGATCGGTCTGAACGACATCTTCTACGAACTCAATCCGAAGACCTGGCGCAATGCCTACCTCCACCGCAGCCACTCGACCGACGTGGCCCGGACCGAGCACCTGACATTTGTCTGCCAGCCGGAAAAGGAGGCCTCGGGCCCCAACAACAACTGGATGGAGCCCAAGGAGGCCAAGGCGCTGATGACCCGGCTCACCAAGGGGTGCATGCGGGGCAAGACCATGTACGTGCTTCCCTATATGATGGGCCATCCCGACTCGCCCTACGCCAAGGCCTGCGTCCAGATCACCGACGTCTCTTATGTGGCCATCAGCATGCGGATCATGACCCGCATGGGCCGCCGGGTCGTGGAGAAGATCGGCGGCGGCGAAAACTTCGTGCGCGGACTCCACTCGGTGGGCGATTTCGATCCCAACAAGCGCTACATCATGCACTTTCCCGAGGAAAACTTTGTCTGGAGCGTCGGGTCGGGCTACGGAGGAAACGCCCTCCTGGGCAAGAAGTGCTTCTCGCTGCGCATCGCCTCATGGCAGGGGTTTAAGTACGGCTGGCTGGCCGAACATATGGTCATCATCGGCGTCGAGGACATCAAGGGCAACATCACCTACATGACGGCCGCCATGCCCTCGGCCTGCGGCAAGACCAACCTGGCCATGATGGAGTCGGCCCTCCCCGAGTACAAGGTCTGGACCGTCGGCGACGACATCGCCTGGCTGAACATCGGACCGGACGGCCGGCTTTACGCCATCAATCCCGAGTCGGGTTTCTTCGGCGTCGCACCGGGGACGTCTATGAAAACGAACCCCAACATGATCCGCACGCTGAAGGCCGCCCGGGTCTATCCGACCATCTTCACCAATACGGCCCTGGACAAGGACCGGAACGAACCATGGTGGGAAGGCCTGGACCTCCCGGAGAGCAAGAACATCGTCGACTGGCAAGGCAAGCCCTGGGACCCGGCGGGTGGGACGAAAGGGGCGCACCCCAACTCCCGCTTCACGGTGTCCATTTACAGCTGTCCCACGTTATCGCGGGAGTATGATAACCCGCAGGGCGTGCCCATCTCGGCCATGATTTTCGGGGGCCGGCGGTCGCACCTCATCCCGCTCGTCGCCGAAGCCGCCGTCTGGCCGCAGGGCGTCTTTATGGGCGCCCGGATGGGGTCCGAGACGACGGCCGCTGCGGCCGGAAAGGTCGGCGTCCTGAGGCGCGACCCGTTCGCCATGCTGCCATTCTGCGGCTACAACATGGGCGATTATTTCCGGCACTGGATCAACATGGGCCGGCTCCTTACCAGGCCGCCGCGGATCTATTCGGTGAACTGGTTCCGGGTGGACGATGATGGGAAGTTCATCTGGCCGGGATTCGGCGAGAACGCCCGGGTCATCAAGTGGATCGTGGACCGGGTGAACGGCCGCGTCGGCGCGCGCGAGACTCCCATGGGGCTGGTGCCGGAGATCAAGGATCTGTCGGTCGCCGGCCTGAACATCCCGAAAGATAAATTGGATAAGCTGTTCGAGGTCAAGCCGCCGGAATGGAAAGCGGAGCTTCAGGACATCCGGAATTTTCTGGGCCGGTTCGGCCGGCACATTCCATATGAAATCCGGCAGGAATACGACCGCCTGGCCAAGAGTCTCGGCTATTAGGGGACGCTCCCCAAAGGGACACCCTTGATTTCGCATTCTGATTATTATGAATAATTTAAAAAAATCGAGATCTCTCTTTTCTGAACCTGGGACATCAATTTGGAGAATGTTCCTTTGATCGTCATTTTCTTATTCGCTGCCATCATCGCGCCGGCGGTCTTCTGGATCGCCTACTTTTATTACAAGGACCGCTTCCGTCCCGAGCCGGTGACCAGGCTCATCGAAACGTATCTGGTGGGAGTCCTGGCCGGATTCTTGTGCTGGGCGTTTTATGAGATTCAGCCGTCCTTCGGAATCCCGGCGAATTTCATGACCGTTTTGGCCCAGGGCTCGAGGCTCGACTTTGTGCTCTATTCCATCGGCGGCGTCGGCTTGGTCGAGGAGGCCTTCAAGATGCTGCCATTTCTCGTCCTCGTCCGCAGGTTCAAGGCGTTTAATGAAAAAATCGACGGCATCATCTATGCTTCTGTCTTAGCCGTCGGGTTCGCTTCGTTCGAGAATGTGGGCTTTCTTCCCACGATGAAGGGATGGGCGCTCGTCGGCCGGGCTTTTGCTTCGCCCTTGACGCATACCGTCTTCGCTTCGATCTGGGGTTATCTCATCGGGAAGGCCGTGATCCGGAAACAGCCGCTCCTGCCCGCTGCGCTCAGAGGATTGTTCCTGGCCGCCTTTGTCCACGGACTGTACAACGTGTTGACATTCAACCCGGTCCTGCGCGTTCTTTCCGCGCTGCTTATCCTGGCGGTTTGGGTCTGGCAGATCCGGACCCTGGAGATGGAGGCGAAGAAGGAGAAAGAGGCGGCCGCGCCGATGCCGCCGGCTTAGCCAAGAGAAAGATTCTCTCCGCGGCAATCGGCGGAGGAATTGACGGCTCTCCGGGGTGGCCGCGTTTCATGGGATCAAGTGTGCTTGGAGCTCGCCGGGAACCGTTCCCCCCCTTTATTTCCAGGTCATCCGGTAGACCTTGAAAACCTTGTACCCGCTCTCTTTTTCCTGGACGCAGTACAAGCGGCCGTTCCGGACCTTGATGAATATCCCGAAGTAATTTTGAAAAACCCTGATCGGTTTCCTGAACATGAGCACGCCGTCGGGATTGAAAATATCGAAGATAAATTCCCCGGGCTGTTCCCCGGTTTCGTAAGTCATGACATAGAGCCGGCCGTCTTCATCGGAGGTGAAGCCGATGAAGGGGGGCATGCCGTCCGGAAAGTAAATTTTCTGTATGATATCCTTGAACTGGGGCGCTTCGAACTGCTTTATGAATTCCTTCTTATGGGTTTCGGGAACCGGAACGGGCTTGTATTGCTTCCGGATCTTGCGGATCGGCCGGCCTTCGAAATCGTAGACGAAGATGTCGTAGCCTCGATCCTGATGGCCGGTGAAGACTTTTCCCCTTGAAACGCTCCAGGATTGGATATGGTAGGTTCCCCTGAGCCGTTCTCCTTCCATGGGATTTTCCAGGATGCCGGTGTCGAGAACCTTGAGGGGCTTTAAATCCGGGCCTGCCAGGGCCATGGGAAACTCGAGAAGGACGCCGGGCCTCGGGACGGTGATTCTGTCCCACACGAGAAAACGGCCGTCCGGAAGCGGAAGCACCGCATTGAAATTCGCCGTGAAAGGGATCTCGCGGAGGAGTTGACCGTCCGCGCCGAAGATGGTGAGCCGGTTGTTGCCCTCATTCGTGACCGATACTTCGTTCTGGTCCGTAACGAACAGAGAATTGACGCCCTGGATCTCGCCGGGCCCTTGGCCTTTTCGGCCGAATGATGTGACGTGACGGCCCTGCCGGTCGAACTTGAGGATGGTGTTTTCACCGGCCTTCATGGAGGCGAAATAGATGTTTCCGCCGGAGTCGATGTCAAAAGTTCCGATCTCGCCGAGCCCGGTGCCGGCGACAGCGTCGTTCTCCGTGTCGAGCGCCATCTCTTCTTCGAATATGAGCGAGGTCGGCGCGGCCTTGAGCCGGACGGGCTCGATGCCGTTGAGGACGACCTCGACGCCGTTCTCGTCCACCGTTTTTCGGACCTGCGATTCCTTGGAGCCGCAAGCGGCCAGAAAGATTATTGCGGCCGCCGCGGCGAGGGCTTTTTTCACTTTTTCATCCCATACTTCTTCTCGAATTCCTTCAAGAGCTTTTCCCGAGCCTTCAATCTTTCCGGGTAAAGATGGAGGTCCAGTATTTCGACGGCCACAGAGCCCGCGACGGCGCCGATGGCCTTTTCCCCGGACATCTCGATGCGCTCGCCTTTCACGTCTTCTACGAAGTCTCCGAGCTCTCTTTCGATGAGCGGGGATAAGATCCCTTGTTGATCCTCCAACACCATCAGCCAGAGCACCATAAGGATCCGGCGGTATCTTCGGAAAAATACGGCATCGATCCGGTTCTCCTCCTTGGCTTTTTTGGCGTCCGCCAATAAGGCCTGGAGTCCCGGAACTACAGCGGCTTCCCCGCCCGAGCCTTTTTCCGCCAGGTCTTTGAACATCAGGTTCAGCCTGTCGAGAAGGGCCGTTCCCTCCTTACCTTGGGCCGTCAGTCCGAGGCTGAAGGATAGCAGAAAAACGATTATCATGGTTTTTCGGATCATGTCATCCCTCCTGAGATTTTTTTGAAAATTCCGTAAGACATTTTTCCAGGCTGCGGTCGTAGAATAGAATCCGGATGGTTTCTTCAAGACTGAGGGGAACTTCGGGAGCTCTCGGTGCGGTGAGAGACAGCGTTGTCGTTTCCCGCGTCTTGGACGAAGGCCGGGCGCTGAACAAACGTTTAAACACGGAGCCGAATCCTTCGGAATCCCTCGGCAGATTTTCGGGACGCCGTTCGCCTTCTCGTTCCTTTATGACTGACCGGATTCCAGGATTGGTCTGAAGATATTTTATGACGGCGTCCGGCAGGCTGATAACCTGTTTGGGAACAAGCCAGAGACTCCGCATGACGACCGCGACGGCAACGAGAATCAGAGATGCCGTTAGAACGGGGACGGGTTTCAGGAACCAAGTCCCGCGTTTTCGCCGCTTCCGGCTTTCAGCCGCGATCCGGGCCCTGAGATGCGCCTTCCGGGATTCTTCGGGGACAAGGCGGGAGGCCGCTTCCATCTCCTCCCGGACGATGCGCCCGATTTCATCCCATTCATTTTCCCGTGTCTTGCGTTCCATAGCCTTTCTCCTTGAGCCGGTCCGTGATCGCCCGGCGGGCCCGATTGAGCCGTGACATGACCGTCCCGGTCTTGACGCCCAGAGTTCCGGCGATTTCCTCATAAGAAAGCTGCCCGTATTCCCTCAGGACGAACACCACCCGGTATTTTTTCGGCAGCCGCCGCACGGCGTCTTTCAGAATTTGGTTCCGTTCCTTCCGGAGGACGACCGCTTCGGGCGTGTTTCGCTCGACGAGGGGAAACGCGCCTTCTGAATAAAGCCGCCCATCCGAGCGCTTTTTGCGCAGGTGATTCAGGCTGGTGTTCCTGGCGATTTTCAGAAGCCATGGTTTGGCAGAATCCTTGTTCCTTAAAGAACCGATGTCGCTCCATGCTTTCAAGTAGACTTCCTGATAAAGCTCCTCGGCCACATGAGGGTTCGCGGCGAAGCCGAGGCAGATGCGGAAGACGATGTTGGAGTAGCTCAAGAGCTCATCAAAGACTCCCGGCCCGCGGGCGACGGTCTCTTTATCCATAGCGCGCTCGATATTCTTTATATAGACACATTGAAGTCTGCTTTATTCCAAAACGCTGAATTTCCCTCGCTTTTATTATTTGCAAATCTCGCCTGAAAAGGCTGGAATCCTCATGCCCGCTCGGGGAGGCGGCCGGGACGAACAAAGCGACCATAACAGGACTTCGGGAGCGAGTCCCTTCCGGCCGTTAGATATCGATACCGATCTTGCGCATAAGAATCAGGGCGTTGAAACTCTCGCATTTCCCCTTTTTGAGCCTGTAATCAAAGAGCAGCTTATCACCCTCGATATACCCGTCGAAATGGTGGTTGATGATCCTGTCCGGAAATTCCTGCTCCAGTTTGGTGAGTTCCAGGTCGTGTGTGGCCACGATCCCCGAGGATTTGCCGGCCAACTGCCGAAGGAGTGCAATGGCGCCCTTCTGACGGTCCAGGGCATTCGTCCCCTTCAGGATTTCGTCCAGGAGGAAGAACACCCTCTCCTCCCGGTCGACCGCGTCCAGGACCATTTTCAGGCGCTGCAACTCGGCGTAGAAGAGGGATAAGCTTTTGTCCAGCGAATCGCTGACTTTCATGCTGCTGTAGAGCCTTACAGGCCGGATGGCGAAGCTGCGGGCACAGACCGGACCCCCGGCCAGGGCCAGGACGATGTTGACTCCGACGGTCTTCAGGAACGTGCTCTTCCCGGCCATGTTGGGCCCTGTGATGATGAGGATACTCCCCGGGCCTCCGATCCGGAGGTCGTTCGAAACCCGCTCTGCGTCCGGAATCAGGAAATGGCCCAGCGAAACGGCTTCCAAAAAGACTCCTGTTTCCGAAATCCGGGGAACGGCCCAGTCGGGATGGTTGAATCCGAGGCAGGCCAGGCTGGAGAGCGCTTCGAAAGAGCCCATGGCCTCGAACCACCCGGGGACCCGTCCGGCCGCTGCCTGGATCCAGCGCTCGATTCGATAGAGGCAGTGGAGGTCCCAGAGAAGGAGAGTGTTGAAAAGGACATGGAAGAATTCGCTGGTCCGCATATCGAAATAACCCGCCAGTGAGGCGAGCTTCCGGATCGATAAAGAGGCGGGGCGATATTCGTCGCGCAGGCCCTCCCGGATTCTTTTGAGGAGGGGGCTTTCGAATTCCGCGCCTTCCAGCTCGAGGATGATGCGCGAATAGGCCGTCAGGATTTCGGCGGTCCGAGAGGTCATGCCGTAGACCCGGGCGACTTTGTCGCGCATCCGCCTGTTCAAGAGAATCTGAAGGAGAACCGGTGCCGGGACGATCAGCCAGGGCAGGCCGGCAATCGCCAGGCCGACGGCCCCGATGGTGATCAAGGGGAGTAAATGAATGACTGTGACCAGGGCTCGCTTCGGGAGCAAGGCCGGAGGCTCGGCCAGGAGTCCTTTGAGACCATCTCGCTTAGCCGGCGAGTCTTCGATGAGCCGGCCGTGGAGCTGGACGTTCTGCCTGAGGTCAAGCTTCCCTTTAATCTCGGCCGCGGCCGCCTGCCTGTCTTCGATCTCGCGAACGTCTTGGGGCCGGGGAGCGCTTTTAAGCCAGCCGGCCAAGGTTTCCACCCCGGCGCTCGTTGCGGCGCGGTTGATGTAATGAAACACGCTTCTCCCGCCGAAGAGGTCGATGTCCGGCGCGTAAGGATGGTCCGAGTCCACAAAGCCCGCGCCGGCGTCGACTCCCAGAAATTCATGTTTTAGCGAGCGGATCTCGTCGGCATTGATATCCTTGAGCAATCGGAGGGCCAGGCTCTTCCTGATGAATATTTCGTGGATGATTGCAGCCGAAGCGAACAAAATGATAGCGCCGACGAGCATAACGAGCCACCCGCTGGAATAGGCTGTGCCGGCCTTAAAGAGCGCAAACAGCCCGGCCGCTGCGATGAAAAGCTTCAGCACCCCAAGGGACGTCTCGATTCTTCTCAGGCCGGCGAGCCTGCGCTCGCAGTCTTCAATTCGCGCCGTGTATATTGATTCCGGGCTGAAATCATTCATGACGATGGGCCTTTCATTTGGTTTGCCGGTCCGCGCCGATTTTACCAGAAAACAGGATGTTCCCCAAAGGGACACCCTTGAATTTGACGGCTGAGAGACTGTTTTTATAAGCCATTAGAGAATACTCTGCTTTCGAACTTAGACAAAAAGATTTTTTTATGTTATTCATTTTCCTTGAGATATTAGGTCAAGGGTGTCCCTTTGGGGAACGTCCCCTATATGAAAGGAAGTTATCAGACATGATCCCAGTATTTGTCGCCTATTTCATCCTGACCCTGCTTTTAGGTCTCTGGCAGGCTAAAAAAACCAAATCCCAATCGGACTTCGTCCTCGGGGGAAAAAGGCTTCCGGGCTGGATGCTGGCCCTCTCGGAACGAGCCACCGGCGAGTCGGCCTGGCTTCTCCTCGGCCTCACCGGCTTCATCTACTCCACTGGGCTTTCCGGAATCTGGACGGGGGTCGGATGCCTTCTGGGCATCATGACTTCTTGGGTGGTGCTGGCCAAGAAGTTCAGGTCGGAAGCCGAGAGATACAATGCCATGACCATGCCGGAGTATTTCTCGGCCAGGTTTCCTCGCAAATCGAACACCATTCGGGTCCTTTCGACGACCATCATCGTCTTCTTCTTTGTCTTTTACGTCGGCGCCCAGTTCGCAGGCGCCGGCAAGACCATCTTCCAGACCTTCGGACTTGACCCGCTCTGGGGCATTGTCATCTCGGCCGCGGTCATCCTGGCCTACTCCACATTCGGCGGATTCATCAGCGTCGTGGCTGTGGACACCTTCCAATCCGTCCTGATGCTCACCACCCTAGTCGTCGCGCCCATTTTGATTCTCATCAAGGTCTTCTCTTCGCCGGTCTCGCTGAGCCAGGCCTTTGCTAATGCCGGTCCCGGATTCGGTTCGCTCACGGGCGGCCTTACTGGGTTTGCGGCGGGCCTCATGTTCTTCAACAACCTGGCGTGGTTTTTCGGCTACCTGGGCGGCCAGCCCCAACTTAACGCCCGCTTCATGGGCATGAAGGATGATAAGAACGTCCGCATCGGCCGCAACATCGCCGTGCTCTGGACGGTCATCGCTTATTCCGGAGTTGTCGTGATCGGGCTCGGAGCGCAAGTCCTTTTCGGACCCCAAGCCGTGTCGGACACGGAGATGATCCTGCCGTTCCTTCTGAAAAAGATGTTCCCCGGCTGGCTGGCGGCCCTTCTCCTGGCCGGCGCGGTGGCGGCCATGGTCTCGACTGCCGAGAGCATGCTGCTTGTCGCGGCCACTTCCATCAGTGAGGATATTTATCGGGGCATCATCAAAAAAGGAAAAGCCCCCGACCGGATGCTGCTCGGGATCTCCCGGGCGGCGACTCTGGCCATCGGCGTTCTCGGCCTGGTCATGGCTTTGACTACGAAGAACTTGATCTATTACATCGTGAGCTACGCCTGGGCTGGCATCGGCTGCTCGTTCGCACCGGCCGTTCTGCTCGCATTCTACTGGGACCGGTTCAGCTCGGCCGGGGTTGTGACGGCCTTGCTTACGGGGCTGGTGACGACGGTCGTCTGGATGCTGACCGGTATGGAAAAAACAGTCACAGCCCGGGCCGTGACCTTCATCGCAGCCATGGGGCTGGCCATTTTGGTCACGCTGTTCACCAAGAAAGAGAAGACGCCGGAGCCGGTTCTGCAGGCCGATTAAACTCCGCATGGCTGCGGAGCGAGGGCATGCCGGGTCACGCCGTGACAGGACCCGGATTTTCTCCCGGCTCTTTTCTGCGTCTCAGGCCTGATTTTCGCCGCTTATTATCTGAAGGACGTTATAAAACGGCCCAAAGAGTTTTCCCAGACCCCTTGAGCGCCGCTCGCGGGGATTAACTTCGTCACCGATTTTTTTGACACCCTGGGCATCGGGAGTTTCGCCCCGTTCATGGCTGAGGAGACTCTTATTTATTAGCTCAAGCTACCGGGATTCTTGCGCTCCAGGAGGAGTTCGATGAAATGGACGGGCGTCAAGGCGTCGCCGCCGCCGAAGCGGACCTGGTAGGAAAACGAATTCAGGCTCGGCTCGGTCGTACTCGGCGCGCGGGATTCGCCTTCCGGGACAAAGTAAGACAGGTTCAGGACCAGCCGGCCTCCTTCTTTAGCCTTCAGGCGTTTGAGCAGGACGGCCGGAACAAGGATTTCATAGGTTGTCATGTCCTTGTCCGTCCGGCAAGCGCCTTTCACACCCGGGAGCACATCCCCCGGTTTATGGCCCGGCGTCCGGTCCCTGGCCTCGGCCACGAGCCCGGCTCGCGCGAACCCCAGCCGGATTTGATCCGGCCCGAAATCTGTATCGCTGAGACGGTCGACGATCCCGATCTGGAGGTCGTCGCGGAAGGAGGGATCGGCGGTCCCAGCCGCCTTGGGGGCCGGGACGGTGACGGCCAAGTAGAGGTTCTCGCCGTCATGGAACGCCCGGACAGCGGCCTCAGGGCGTCCTGCCGCTCGAAATTCTAGAGAGGGCACGCCGGCCCAGTCCTCAATTTTTCCGTCCAGCGCCGGAAGCTCCGACCGGAAAGGCGCCTTCATTTGGCTCAAAAAGAGAATTTCACGCTGAAACTGGTGATGCCGTCCCCCCGAGGCGACGTCGAATTCCAGCCGCGGAAGCGACTGGAGCGGAATGCGATCCTCAAGCGCTTTCAGAGTGAATTCGAAAGCTTTCGTCCCTTCCGGCGGGATGCGGACCTCAATTTTTTCGGGCTGCACATCGAAAGCCGCCCTGTCGAAGTTCCACACGGCATGGCCGATGAGAAATTCCTGGTAGGGATTGTCCAGGGAGACGGAAAATTTCAGGCCCGGGACGAGGTCCGCCGGATCCCGTGCGAGGCCGATCCATGAGCTGTTCTTTTCCGCGAATAAAAGGCCGCCCATGACGTCGGCTTCCGCGTCCGTCAGTTCCCCCTGTTCCGTGACCACCCGCGGCTCGATTTTGTCGGCCGACACCTTGATCCTCAGGAAGTGGAAATCGCCGCCCGCCTTCTTGTAATCCGGCCTCAGCTCGGCCCCGCCGCCGCCTGTGATGAAATAGGGAATGCCGTCGAATTCCCGGGTCGGACCGTAGCAATGAAAATGGCCGCCGAACACGGCCCGGACGCGCGACTCCTTGAACAGCGGGTGAAGAATGCGCTCCCAGAACTGGTAATATTTGGGCGCTATGCGTTCGGGCTCCCAGACGGGAAAATGGAGGAAGACGAAAACCGGCTGCGCTTTGGCCTGCTTGAGGTCGGCCTTCAGCCATTCGAGCTCGGCCGGTCCCATATAGCCCCAGCGGCCATCCTCGCCGTTGTCCAGGAGGACGAAATGGCAGCCGCCGTAGTCGAAGGATTCGTAGAACTTGCTGAAGCGTTGGCCGTAAATCTTCCGCGCCGTCTCCGAGAAAGTGTCGTGGTTGCCGGGGATCTGGTAGTAGGGGACCCTGAAGGCCTTGATGACCTGCTGGTACTTGTCCCACTGTTTTGCCGTGCCGAGTATGCCGTATCCATAGATCATGTCCCCCAGGTTGATGACGAAGGCGGGCTTGACGGCGTTGATTTTCGGGATGAGTCTTTCAAAAATCTGGAAACTCTCGCTGGCCAGGCGCGGCCGAGTGTCGCCGATGACAACAAACTCGAAGTTTTGAGCCGGGTAAGCGGAGACCGCCAGTGCCGCAAGAAGCAAAATGATCACTGAAGTTCTTATCGGCGTTTCCCCTTCAATAATGATTTTTTCCTGGAATAATTATAACAATACGGCCCCCGTCCTTTCAACATTGCGGTCCCGCGTTTGGAGTATCGTCAAAAATTGAAGAGAACCGATAAGATATTGAAAATAGCGCGATGATAAGGTTTATGGAATCGCGAACTGAGGCGAGAGTTTAATAAAAAGGCAATAAGCTCATCGCCCGGGCCCTCGCCTCACCTGACCCTGAGGTCGATGCTGCCGATTCCCGCGTCGATGTTGATATTAAGGGTGACTCCGCCTTTCCCGTAAGCGTCGTTGGTATAAGCGCCGTCGGACTTGGTCATATGGGAGGCATTGACCGAGCCGATGCCGCCGTCCACCTTGACTTTAACCCCCACATCCGAGGGCAGATAGATCGTGGCTTCCCCGACTCCGCCGTCGATTTTGACGTCCAGGTCATGTTTCCGATTGTCCGAGAGGTCGAGAGACAGCTCACCCACGCCCATATCGATATCGAGAGACTTGATGTCCATGCCCCGGAGGTCAAGCCGGTTCTCGCCTGCGCCCATATTGACGTCCAGTTCCACCGGAACATCGTTGTTCAGGCGGATATCCCACTTGTTTTTGGTATGCCCGAACGGAATCCCGGAGTGCCGGCGCTGATTGATGCGAAGGATTCCCCGGCTGCCGGAGACGTTGTAATCAACCTCCGGCATCCAGCGCTTGATATTGGTGGCGAACTCGCCCTCCATCAGCTCTTTCGCGCCGCCCTGGACGGTCAGCTCCCCGGCGCCGATATCAATGCGGACTTGGGCTGATTTGGCCTCGCCCAGGGGGACGGATTTGGTTTCTGTGTTCATCGTCCCCACGTGCTCGCAGGCGGCCGCG
>Ga0315295_10003750_pt1 | contig 12915 bp, 8 predicted proteins | sample YL17G14_0_MG_FD_204453 | JGI IMG/M metagenome (GOLD analysis project Ga0315295, IMG submission 204453) | Sediment microbial communities from Yellowstone Lake, YNP, Wyoming, USA - YL17G14_0 | ecosystem: Environmental > Aquatic > Freshwater > Lake > Sediment | place: USA: Wyoming | collected... | reverse complement strand
CCAAGTCCCCCGGAGGACTTCCACCTCCCAGTCAGTGCCCTTGCTGGGCGTACCACGAAGAGCCTCCGGGCCCCGCGGCCCGGAGGCTCTCGCCGTCGAGGTCCGGATCTCAGCGCAGGTGCACGATCTTGCGCGTCTCCTTCAGCGCGCCCGCCCGCAGGCGGCACAGGTAGATGCCGGCGGGCAGCCCGGCCGCGTCGAAGTCCATCTGGTGCTGGCCCGGACCGCGGGGCTCGTCGTCCAGCAGCGTGGCCACACGGCGCCCCGCGAGGTCGTAGACGGCCAGCGTCACCCGCTCGGGCCCCGCCAGCGTGAAACGGATCCGCGTCGAGCCCGCGAAGGGGTTCGGCTCGTTCGTGCGCAACAGGGTGAGCGCAGGCTCACCAGGCGGGTCCGCGACGTCCACCGTGCCGGTCGTGATGGCGACGAGGCGGGGCTGCTCCCGCGTGCCCACGCCGCCGAAGATGCCGCCCGCGTACACCGTGGACCCGTCCGTGGCCAGGGTGCGGACCGTGTTCCACACGATCGGCGCCCACGACGTCAGCTCGCCGGTGCCCGCGTCGATGGCGGCGATGCGCGAGCGCGAATGTGACTTGATGATCCAGAAGTCGCCGCCCGCGTAGATGGTCGAGCCGCTCTTCGCCAGGGCGTAGACCTGCGCGATCGAGTTCGGGTCCCAGGCCGTCGCCAACCCGCTCGTCGCGTCCAGCGCCGCGATGCGGTTGCGCGTCTGCCCGCCGATACCCGTGAACTCGCCACCCACGTACACCGTGGCGCCACCCACCAGCACGGCCCGCACGGTCGTGTCGGCATCGGGGTTCCAGGCGGCCGCCAGTCCGGTCGTCGCGCTCAGCTCGGCGATGTGCTTGCGCGTCTGGCCGCCGATGCTGCGGAACGCGCCCCCCGCGTACACCGTCGTCCCGTTCACGGCCAGCGCGTGGACCGCGTTGTCGGCGCCCGGATCCCAGCCCGTGGCGCTCCCCGTGCCGGCGTCGAGCGCGGCGATGCGGCCGCGCGCCACCAGGCCGATGCTCGTGAACTCGCCGGCCGCGTAGACCGTCGTCCCGTCCACCGCGAGGGCGCGCACGGCGCCGTTCGCCTGCGGGTCCCAGGCGGTCGCGAGCCCCGTGGTGACGTCCAGGGCGGCGACGTCGGCGCGCGCGGCCCCGCCCGCCTGGGTGAACGAGCCGCCCGCGTAGAGCACCGTCCCGCCGTGGGCCAGCGCGTACACGGTGCCGTTCGCGCCGGGATCCCAGCCGGTCGCGAACCCCGTCCGCGTGTCCAGCGCCGCGAGGTTCGACCGGACCGCGCCGCCCATGGTGACGAACTGCCCCCCGGCGAACAGCGTCGAGCCGCACAGGGCGAGCGCCAGCACGGAGTTGCTCATGCGGGGGTCGAAGGCCGTCACCGCGCCGCTGGTCCGGTCGACGGCCGCCAGGTGCCACCGCGTCTGCCCGCCCACCTCCTCGAAGTCGCCGCCGGCGTAAACGAGCGCCGGGGTCACCAGCATGGCCGAGACGCGGCCGTTCACCTGCGGATCCCAGGCGGTCGCCCGGCCGGCCGCGGCGCCCACGGCGGCGAGGCCGGATCGGTTCTGCCCTCCGATCGCGAGGTACCAGCCGCCCACGTACACCAGCGTGTCCAGGGGCGCGATGCTGTAAGGGTAGCCGCTCGGCTCGGGCGCCCACGACGTGGCGAGCCCGCTCGTCGCGTCGAGCGCCGCGAGGAAGCGCCGCGCCTGCCCGCCGATGTTCCCGAACTCGCCGCCGACGTAGACCGTGGCCCCCTTCACCGCGAAGATCCACGTGCGGCCGTCGCTGTTCGGATTCCAGCCCGTGGCCAGCCCGGTGGCCGAGTCGAGCGCCGCGATGTGGTGCCGCGTCTGCCCGCCGGTGAGGTCGAAGTTGCCGCCGGCGTAGACGGTCGGGCCGGCCGCGAGCAGCGCCTCCACCATGCCGTCGCTGCCGGGGTTCCAGGGCAGGACGGCGCCCGTGGCCGTGTCCACCGCCGCGAGGTTCGTCCGCGCGGGCGAGGTGATGGTGAACGATCCGCCGATGTAGACCACGCCTCCGGCCAGGGCCAGCGTCTTGATGTAGCCGGACGCGACCGGCGGGTTCCAGGGCGCGACGACATTGTTCCACCGCACGTGCGCCAGCCCCCTCCTGTAGAGCCCTCCCACGCTGGAGAAGGAGCCCCCGATGTACCAGCCGCCGGATCCGTCGGCGACCGCGGCGTAGATGTCGCCCCCGGCGACCTGCGGGAACGCGCCGGTGCGCCGGCCGCTCTCGACGTCGAGCGTCACGCCGCGCCCGGTGGCGGGCCCCACCTGCCTGAACTGGCCGCCGATGTAGAGCGTGTTGCCCGAGAGCTGCGTCGCGTACACCGGCCCGTCGGCGACGTAGAAGCCGTCGCGGACGATCTGCGCGCCGGCGTCGAAGAAGCCGCAGACGATCGCGGCAAGCGTGCCGAGCACCAGGAGCACGAGCGCCATGTACGGATGCGAGCGGGTCGCGGAAGCGCCGACAGCGGTCGATGCAGGAGCAGGCTGGGCGGTGCGGATCGGATGCGGCCTCATGGCGGGCTCTCCTCTCCGGCGCGGGCGCGTCGCGCGGCGACGTGCCCGCCCGTGCGCGGGGTGGCACGAGGGCTCCACGGAGGCTGGGAGCGGACGGGGCGGCCAGCGGCCTGGCTGGAGCCGACCCGCGGATGCTACACCCGGGACCGGGTGCGGGGAATCCCTCTCACGGGTCGGCGCGCGCGCCGTGGGCCGGGGCGGTCGGAAACGCGGGCGCCTGGAGCGCGCGCCTCGGGCATTCGGTCACGGCCCGCGGGGCTCCCCGCCGCTACGGCGCGATCACCTTGACGAGCGTCATCCACTCGTCCCCGCCGGAGACCGTGCGCTGCAGGACGAGGCCGAAGCCGGGGGCGTAGACCTTCCGCTCCTTCACCCCGTGCTCGAGCGGCGACCAGTCCTCGGTCTCGACGCACGCGGTGAGCGTGGCTTTCATCACCGACGCGCCGGAGGTGATGCCGACCACGCGCGCCATGTCCTCCGCCACGCCGCGGCGGTACTCCTGCCGGTACACCATCCCGGGCTGGGGGATGGCCGGCATGATGATCCCGGCCTGCGCGCTGTCCCGCCCCGCCTCCCACGAGCCCGCGGTGCCCACCACCTTGCCGTCGCGCATCTCCCGGGTGTCCTCGCCCAGGTACCAGACGTTGCCCTTCCGGTCCTGGGCGTACCAGTCGAAGGACTCCTCCACCAGCTTCCCTCCGCGGTAGGTGCGGTCGCGCACCACCAACGCGACGACGCCCAGGATCACGCGCGTCTCGCGCGTCACCGTGACCGTGTCCACGTCCTTCGTCCTGCCGGCCTCCGTCTCGTACACGTAGACCATGCCCGGGCGGAGCGGGAAGTACGGGTTGTCCACGATGTCGCTGAACTCGGAAGGGTCGAACGCCGGGATGGGCGGCTTGAGCGCCGCCGGCTTCTGAGGGGCCGGAGCGGCCGCGGCGAGCAGCGCCGCCAGGACGAAGGGGCCGAGCGTGGCGATCATGGCGTGCGTCTCCCTGAATGCCGGCGTGGGCCCGGAACGCCCGCGGCGCGGACGTCCCTCATACGACCAGCACGGCGTCGAGCCAGCCCAGCAGGTCGCGCACGGCCTGGCCGCGCGCCGGGTCGTTGAAGACCTCGTGGAAGGCCTCGGGGTAGGTCTGCAGGCGCACCATGCCGTGCGGGGCCGCGGCGTTGAACTCGAGCGCCGCCTTCGGGTCCACCACGCGGTCGCCCATGCCCTGCAGCACGAGCGCCGGCACCTGCAGGCGGCGCGCGTCGCGCAGCACGCGCTGGCGCGCCTCGTTGAAGGCGAAGTAGAGGCGCGGGCTGATGCGGTCGTGCACCAGCGGGTCGCTCTTGCGCAGCGCCAGCACTTCCGGATCGCGCGACATGCCGCTCTCGTCGAGCCCGTGCGGGAAGCCCGCGCCCGGCGCCGTCACGAGCGCGGCGTGGCCCAGCGCCAGCTTCCACCACGGCGGCATGGTGCCGCGCAGCCCCGGCGCCGAGGCCACCACGGCCACCAGCGTCTTCGGGTGCGCGAGCGCGTAGTCGAGCGCCAGCACGCCGCCCATGCTGTGACCGAGCAGCACCGGCGGCAGGTCCATGGGCTGGCCCGGCAGCCCGCGCAGCGCGGTGAACATGGCGGGCACGACCTGGTCGCGCAGCTGCGTCCACGACGGCACGTCGCCGCGCGCGCCCGGCGCCTCGCCGTGGCCGGGCAGGTCCAGCGCCACCACGGTGCAGCGCGCCTGCACGAGGTCGCAGGCCAGCGCCGCGTAGCGCCCGGAATGCTCGCCCAGGCCGTGCACGACGGCCACCAGCGCGCGCGGCCGGTCGGCGCACCAGATGCGGCCGGGGAGCTTGAGCCCGCGCTCGAGGCGCACCTCGACGGCGCTGGCGGGCACGCGGCCGGCGGAAGGGTTCACGGCCGCCCTGCCGGTGCGGGTGTGCGGACTCCGGTCTCGATCATGCCGTGCGCATCTTAGTCACATCCGGCCGGGCCCGCCACTTTTCAACGCGCTCCGGCCGGGGTAGATTGCCCCCGCGCCGCGCTCCAGCGACTCCGACCCGGGAACCCGATGCCCCCTGACGATCCGAAGAAGACTCCGCCCCCCGGCCGCATCATCCTGCCCGGCTCCGAACCGCCGCCCACCGCCGAGGCACCGCACATCGTGATCCCGCCCGGCGCCTCGGTGGAGGAGCACGACGAGCTGCCCGAGTACCCGCGCCTGCGCCCGCTGGTGCTGGTGCCCTTCAGCGACAGCCAGCGCGAGTTGCTGCTGGTGAGCGACCCGCTCGGCGTCATCCCGGGCCAGCCCGTGCTGGGCATCGAGGCGCTGGCCATCCTGCAGCTGCTCGACGGCTCGGTGTCGGTGAACGACATCACCGCCGCGCTGATGCGCGAGAGCAAGGACATCCGCATCGGCAACATGGTGCGCGACTTCATCCGCCAGCTCGACGACCTGCTGATGCTGGACTCGCCGAAGTTCCAGGCGGCCTGGCAGGCGCTGCGCGCGGAGTACCACCCGCTCGAGATCCGGCACGCGACACTCGAGGGCCACTCCTACCCCGCCGAGCGCGAGGCGCTGGAGCGCTTCCTCGACGCCCACTTCGCCGAGGCCGAGAAGCTGCGCGCCGAGGCCGGCCAGCCCGTGGCCGCGCCGGACGCGCGCCCGCGCGCCCTCGTGGCCCCGCACCTCGACCCGCGCCGCTCCGGCGCCAGCATCGCGCGCGCCTACCTCGAGCTGGGCCCCGAGCAGGGCGGACCGCTGCGCGTGGTCGTGCTCGGCACCGGTCACTCGCTCTACGGCGACCTGTTCGCCCTCACGCGCAAGCACTTCCAGACCCCGCTGGGGAAGATGGAGTGCGACACCGCCTTCGTGGACGCCGTGGCCGAGGCGCTGGGCGGCGACCCCTACCACGCCGAGCTGGCCCACCGTGACGAGCACTCGATCGAGTTCCAGGTGCTCTACCTGCAGCGCCGCTTCGGCAAGCGCCCCGTGAGGATCGTTCCCATCCTGTGCGGCGGCTTCGGCGCCCTGCTCGAGCAGGGCGTCACCCCGCGCGAGGAGCCCGCCGTCGTGCGCCTCGCCGCGGCGCTGCGCGCGGCCGAGCGGGACCTCGGCGGCGCGACCGTCTACGTCGCCGCCGTCGACTTCGCGCACGTCGGCCCGCGCTTCGGTGACGCGCGGCTCGACGAGCGCACGCGCGCCGAGGTCGAACAGAAGGACCGCGCCGCGCTGGACGCCGCGGCGCGCGGTGACGCCGACACGTGGTACGAGGCCATCGCCGCGCACGAGGACTCGACGCGCATCTGCGGCCTCTCGGCCGCCTGGCTCATGCTGCGCGCGGTCGAGCCCGGCGCCGGCCGGCTGCTGCGCTACCAGCAGTCCGACGAGCCCGACGGCTCGATGGTGAGCGTCGCGGCCATGGTCTGGCCGTAGCGGCCGGGCGGCTCCCGTCGTGAGCGAGCCGGCCCCGCGGGGGCTCCTCCGGCAGGTCGCCCTGCCCGGCGAGCACGGCAGCTGGGCCTTCCTCGCCGAGCCCATCGTGCTGGGCCTGCTGGTGGCCCCGACCGTGGCGGGCGCGCTGGTGTCGCTGGCGGCGGTGGCCGTCTTCCTCGCGCGCCGCCCCCTGCGCATGGTCATCACCGACCGGCGCAAGGGCGCACGCTACCCGCGCACGCCGGTGGCCGAGGGCTTCCTCGCCGGCTGCGCGGTGGTCGGCGCGCTGGCGCTGGCCGGGGCACTGCTCGCCGCGGGCGGCTCGTTCCTGCTTCCCCTCGTGCTGGCCGCCCCCATCGGAGTCGTCGCGCTCGCCTTCGACCTCGGCCAGCGCTCGCGCGAGTTGGCCGCCGAGGTGGCGGGCGCCCTCGCGCTGGCCGCCGCGGCCTCGGGCATCGCGCTGGCCGGCGGCTGGACCCCGGGACCGGCGCTCGCGCTGTGGGCCATTCTCGCCGCGCGCACCGTGCCCAGCATCCTCTACGTGCGCGCGCGCCTGCGGCTGGAGCGCCGCGACCCGGCCGACGTCACGGGCGCGCTGCTCGCGCACCTCGCCGCCGTCGTGCTCGCGCTCGCGCTGGCATGGCTGCGGCTCGCGCCCTGGCTCGCCGCCGCCGCCATGGCCCTGCTCGCCGTGCGCGCGGCGTGGGGACTCTCGCCGCGACGCCCCGCGCTGAAGACCTGGCAGCTGGGCGTCAGCGAGATCGCCTTCGGCCTCGTGACCGTGCTCGCCGTGGCCGCCGGCGTGGCGTGGAGGATGTAGCGGGCGGAGCGGGCCTCAGCGCAGCACCACGGCCTTCGCGGTATGCGAGAGCCCGCCCTGCGTGAGTCGCACGAAGTACACGCCGGGACGCACGGCCCTCCCTTCGCCAAGCGTGACCGTGTGCGGACCGATGCCGAGCGCGCCCACCTGGCGCGAGACCACGCGCCTCCCGGCCAGGTCCAGCAAATCGAGCGTCGCGGGCTCGGAGCTGCGCAGGGAGAAGCGCACCGCCAGCGATCCCACGGACGGGTTGGGGGCCGCGCCCGCGAGCGAGACCAGCGCCGGCCACGGCACCGTGACCCAAGTCTCCTCGGTGAGCGCCGTGGCGGTCGCGACGTCCACGAGGCGGTAGGCGTAACGCACGCCGGACTCGGCGCCCGGATCCTCGCACGCCAGATTCCCCGCGCTGTCGGCGCGGAAGATGCCGACCGGGTGCCACACCTCGTCGCCCTCGGACCGTCGCTGCAGAGAGGCGACGGCCGCACCGCCGGCCTCCCAGGTAATCCGCGCGCGCCCAGGCGCGGCCGACGCTTCGACCAGAGGCATGAGAATGGCCGGCGCGTCGTCGAGGTCGAGGAACCAGGTCCCAACCGAGTACGTTCCGCCGAAGGCCACCGCTTGCTGGCGGATGGGATCAAGGATCATGGACTGTCCGTCGCGCCCGACCGAGCCGGCGGTCATCCGGGTCCATCGCAGGCTGTCTCCCAGCGAGAGCGCCCACATGTCACGGAAGTCCATGTACCACTCGTCGCCACTCCCGTTCGAACCGCCGGCGATGAGCAGGCGGCGACGCGCCGGATCGTAGAACGCCGAGAGATTCTCGCGACCCGGGGGCGCGAGGGTGGAGTCCGGCCTCAGGAGGCGCCATGTGGGATCGCCATGCAGCTCGAGCGCCCAGACGTCGCTGTTGTGAACACCGCCCATACAGGCGTAGCCAGGGGGACATTCCCCACCTTCACCCCCGAAGACGATCATCCGGTCCCGCACCGCATCGTAGACGGCGATGGGCCCCCTGCGCGCCGCCGGCGGCGTGCCACGGGGTGTGAGGCGCGTCCACGTCGGCTCGGACCCCAGGCCGAGTGCCCAGACATCGTTGGTCCACCGATACCAGTCCCCTTCCGGCACGACGCCGCCAAAGACGAGCATCCGTCGCCTGAGCGGATCGTAGATCGCCGTGTGTGCCCAGGTCGGCGGTGGCGTCTCTCCCTTCGGTTCAATCCGACGCCAGGTCGGCGAGGCGCCGAGGCGCAGCTCCCAGAGGTCGCCCGACGTGCCCAGCGGGGCCGCGGTGCGCCGACCGCCGAAGATCACCATCCGATTCGAATCGGGATCGAACACGGCGGCGTGGTAGGACAAGACCGGACCGGCTCCCTGCGCCGGCAGCAGGGACCATCGTCGTGGCTCCGAGAGTCCGAGGGCCCAGACGTTGCCGACTCCGGTCCCGCCGTGGATCAGCATGCGGTCCTCGATCGGGTCGTAGACGGCACGGTGGAAACTCCGCGCCGATGGGCGCGGCTCGGGCGCAAGCAGGGTCCAGGCGGTCGTGTCCCCCAGGCTCAGCGCCCAGGTCTCGTTCCGGGATTCCCCGCCGTAGACGACCATCCTGTTCCGCAGGGCATCGTAGTCGGCCTCACCGCCTCCGATCGGCCCCGCACAGCCCAACGCGACCCAATCGAGGTCGCCCGCCGAGTCGCGTAGAGCCCAAGTGCAGTTGCCTCCATGGATGACCACGCGCCGGCCGACCGTGTCCCAGACGGCAGTGACCTGGGCCAGACGCGGTGGCGAGTGAGCTGTACCGAGCTGTGACCAGGCGACGGTGTCCCCGAAGGAGAGCACCCAGGTCACGTTGTCTCCGTACTCGCTGGTGGGCCGCCTCCCGCCGAAGACCACCAGCCGGTCGTGGACCGGGTCGTAGACGGCGCTCTGCTCGGTGCGGTACGCGGGACAGGGATCCATGAGAGGAGGCAGTCCCGCCCAGCGTGGCGTCCCCGACAGGTACAGGAACCACGTCTGCCCCGACAGCAGACCGTTGGTCGTCTCGCCCCCGAACACGATCATACGATCCCGTTTCGAGTCGTACGTCGCCGAGTGCCCGTTGCGCGGAGCGGGACGACAGGGCGCGATTCCCTTCCAGGCGAGCGGGCCACTCAGGTCGAGCGCCCACACGGAGTCGTTCGTCGCGGACGTCCCGCCGTAGACGATGACGCGGTCCCGCACCGGGTCGTAGATGGCGGAGTGCCCCGAGCGTGGTCCGGGCCTCGATCCCACGGGCGCAACCTGGTGCCAGGTCGAGTCGATCATGAGGTCGAAAATCCAGACGTCCGAGGCATCCTGACCGCCGATGAGCAGCAGGTGGTCGCGGACTGGGTCGTACACCAGCGGGCCACCGGGGCATGCGGGTGGCGGCAGTTGCGTCCACGCCGCGGCGCGCGCGAGCGACGGCAGGGCGAGGATGGCGACCAGCAGCAGCAGCGCGAGGAGCGCTGCGGGGACTCGCGAACCCGAGGTGGAACGCGGGTACATGGCGACCTCACGATGACCCGGTCAGACCCCTCGATAGTGCGCCCGCGCCCCGGGTGGCGACAAGCCGAAACTCGCGGCCCGCGCCCGCCGGGCGCGGCCGCCTACAGGCTCCCCTTCCCCACCCGCGCGAAGGGCACCAGCCGCGGCACGCGGCGCTGGTACTCGCGGTAGGCCTCGCCGAAGTGCTTCTCGAACAGGGCCTCCTCGTAAACCGTGTGGAAGAAGAACGGCACCAGGAGGAGCAGCGCCAGCAGCAGGGTGAGCAGGCTGTCCCACGCGAGCGCGGCGCCGAGCACCATGACCACGAGGCCCGTGTACATCGGGTGGCGCGTGAGGCCGTAGGGGCCGTCGGTCACCAGCTCGTGCCCGGGCTTGATGCCGAAGGTGCCCGTGAACCAACGCCCGAGCCGCAGCCTGGCCCAGACGCAGAGCACGGCGCCCACGAACACGACGAGCGTGCCGGGGAGCGCGAGAGCGGACTCCCAGACGCGCGGGAGCAGGTACCGGTCCCAGCGCAGGTAGAAGACCGCGATCGCCCAGAGCGCCACCAGGTCGAGCTCGAAGCTGAGCAGGATGATCCGCTCGCGCAGCCGGTTCACCTCGTACTTCTGACCGAAGGTCCTGAAGGGCGCATCGGCGACGATCAGCACCAGCACCGCGAACAGCACGAGGCAGGCGTAGCGCAGGGTCTGGATCATGATCTCCTCCGGAGGGCTGCGGGGAGTCTACCGCGTCGCGCCTCGGTGGTGACAGCGCGCGGGGGCGGCGCCTCGGCCGGACGAGCAACTCGCTCCGGAGCGAGTTGGGTCCCGCGGACTTCGCGAAGGCCAACTGGCCCCGGGGCCAGTTGGGTGCCGGGGTGTCGGCGTCGATCGCACTGAGAATCCCCTTGACACGCTGGAGAGCTCGCTCTCCGGAATCCCGCCGCGCCCGCTGCATTCGCGCTCCAGCGCGAACTGGAGGCGCGCCCTCGGCCCCGATGGGGCCACGCCAGGAGTGAATGCATGTGGCTCCGTCCGTCGCGCCGTGCGGGGCTCTGCGAGCGTCGCGGACGGGTGTGATAGAAGAAGAGACGTGCCCCCGTGACCCGCCCCCGCGGAGTCACGCCCGTGAACCGCTACTGCCTGTCTCACCTGTCCGACCCCGACCTCCTGCGCGCCCTGCACGCGGCCGTCGCCCGTGAGCGCGTCACCACCGCCGACCTGCTCGCCCACCTGGCCGAGGTGGACGCCCGTAAGCTCTACCTGCCGGCGGCCCATCCCTCGATGTACGCGTACTGCGTCGGGGAGCTGCACCTTTCCGAGGACGCTGCCTACAAGCGCATCCAGGCGGCGCGGGCAGCGCGGCAGTTCCCGGCCATCTTCCCGGCCGTGGCCGAGGGGCGGCTGCGCCTGAGTGGCGTGGGACTGCTGGCGCCCTACCTGACCGCGGAGAACGCCGGCGACCTGCTGGCGGCCGCCGCAGGCAAGACCAAGTCCGAGATCGAGCACCTGCTGGCCGAGCGCTTCCCCCGGTCGGAGATGCTGGCCTGGGTGCAGTCGCTCGGGTCACCGACTCCCCCGGGCGACCAACTGTCCCCGGGGACAGTTGGATCTTGCCAGGGTGAACTTGCCCCGGGGCCAGTTGGATCCTGCGACGGTGAACTTGCCCCGGGGCAAGTTGGCACGTCCGCCCGGGTCGCCCCGGTCGCCCCGGAGCGCTATGCCCTCCAACTCACCGTCGGCAAGGCCACCCACGACAAGCTGCGCTATGCCCAGGCCCTGCTCGGTCACCAGATCCCCTCCGGCGAGGTCGCCGAGGTGCTCGACCGCGCCCTCGATGCCCTCATCGGCCAGCTCGAGCGCCGTAAGTTCGCCGCGACCAGCCGGCCGCGTCCCCGGAGCCCGCACGTGTCCGCGAACCCGCGCCACGTCCCGGCCGAGGTCAAGCGCACGGTCTGGGAGCGGGATGGCGGCCAGTGCACCTTTGTGAGCGAGGATGGCCACCGGTGCTCCGCGCGCTCCCGGCTCGAGTTCGACCACGTGGACCCGGTCGCTCGCGGTGGGCGGGCGACGGTGGAGGGGATACGCCTGCGCTGCCGGGCCCACAACCAGTACGGGGCGGAGCGCACCTTCGGGCCCGGGTTCATGGAGCAGAAGCGCCGACAGGCGCGAGAGGCGGCCGTGGAGCGTGCGAAGGCCGAAGCTGCGGCAGAGGTCATCCCGTGGCAGCGGGCGCTAGGCTTCCGCACCCGCCCGCCCGTTGCGCCGTCCCCCACCGGGGACTAATCTCCGCGCCATGACGAAGGCCGAGGCCCGGAAGAGGATCGAGCAGCTCGCCCGCGAGATCCGCGAGCACGACCACCGCTACTACGTGCTCGACCGGCCCAGCATCTCGGACGCCGAGTACGACCGGCTCTTCCGCGAGTTGACGGCCCTCGAGGAGCGCTACCCCGACCTGCGCCCTCCCGACTCGCCGACCCTGCGCGTGGGGGGCGGGCTGCGCACCGCCTTCAAGAAGGTGCGCCATGTGAAGCCGATGCTCTCGCTCGACTCGCTCATGGAGCGGGACGAGGTGCTGGAGTTCGACGGCAGGGTTCGCAAAGGACTGGAGGTCGAGGCCGTAACTTACGTCGCAGAGCCCAAATTCGACGGCCTGTCTGTGGAGCTGGTCTACGAGGACGGGGTCTTCGTCCGGGGCTCCACCCGGGGCGACGGCGAGACCGGCGAGGACATCACCGAGAACCTGCGCACCATCCGGGCGCTGCCCCTGAGGCTGGACGATGACGGGATGAAGCCGAAGGGCCGGATCGCCGTGCGCGGCGAGGCGCTCATGACGCTGCCCGAGTTCGAGGCCCTCAACAAGCGCCTCATCGAGCGCAGCGAGGAGCCCTTCGCCAACCCGCGCAATGCCGCCGCGGGCACGGTGCGCCAACTGGACCCCAAGATCACCGCCTCGCGCCGGCTCGACCTGTACGCCTACGAGATCATGGACGCCGAGGGCCTCACCTTCGCCTCGCAGACCGAGATGCTGGAGGCCCTGCGCGGCTGGGGCTTCCACGTCGAGAGGGACGTGCGCGCCTGCCGGGGCATCGAGGAGGCCCTCGCCTTCCACGAGGCGCTGCAGGCGCGGCGGGACGCGCTGGAGTACGAGATCGACGGCGTGGTCATCAAGGTGGACCGCCGCGACTGGCAGGCCCTGCTGGGCATGCGCTCGCGCAGTCCGCGCTGGGCGGTGGCCTTCAAGTTCCCGCCGCGCATCGAGGTCACGAGGATCCTCGACATCGTGGTGCAGGTGGGGCGCACCGGGAAGCTGACGCCGGTGGCGGTGCTGCAGCCGGTGGACGTCTCGGGCGTGACGGTCTCGCGCGCCACGCTCCACAACGAGGACGAGGTGCTGCGCAAGGACGTGCGCGTGGGCGACACGGTGCGCGTGCGGCGCGCGGGCGACGTCATCCCCGAGGTGGTCGAGGTGATGAAGGAGAAGCGCCCGCGCGGGACCGGGGCCTTCGCGATGCCCGCGAAGTGCCCGGTGTGCGGCGCGAAGGTCGAGCGCGAGGGCGCCTACCACGTGTGCACGAACGGGCTCTCCTG
>Ga0315295_10003747_pt1 | contig 12920 bp, 12 predicted proteins | sample YL17G14_0_MG_FD_204453 | JGI IMG/M metagenome (GOLD analysis project Ga0315295, IMG submission 204453) | Sediment microbial communities from Yellowstone Lake, YNP, Wyoming, USA - YL17G14_0 | ecosystem: Environmental > Aquatic > Freshwater > Lake > Sediment | place: USA: Wyoming | collected... | reverse complement strand
CGGAAATGGTCAGGGCGGCTCAGGGAACAACAAACACGGAGCAGATGGCGAGGACCTGATAATCAAGGTCCCGCCAGGCACACTCATTTACGATACCGACCTGGATCTGCTCCTCAAAGACCTCAACGAGATTGGATTGAAGGTCTGTATCTGCCGCAGCGGAAGGGGCGGGAAAGGTAATAAGGCCTTTGCAACCTCAACAAATCAAACGCCAAGATATGCTGAACCCGGCAAGAAGGGCCAGGAAAGAAATATCCGGCTGGAATTGAAACTCATCGCCGATGTCGGCATAGTCGGAATGCCTAACGCCGGCAAAAGCACGCTCATTTCACGCTGCTCGGCTGCAAGGCCGAAAATCGCCGACTACCCCTTTACCACGACCGAGCCGGTGTTAGGCATCGTTGAACTTAGCGACTACCGCCGGTTCGTTATGGCTGACATTCCAGGCCTAATCGAAGGCGCCCACAAGGGAACGGGACTCGGCTACGAATTCCTAAAACACATAGAAAGGACCCGAATAATCGTCCATATACTCGACGTGATGCCACTGGACGGTTCTGACCCGGCGGCGAATTACAAAACCATCCGCAGCGAATTAGAACATTACAGTAAAGCCCTCGCCGGCAAACAGGAGGTCATCGTTGCCAACAAAATAGACCTCGGCCCCGATGGGAAAAAAGTAAAGGCCTTAACAAGAAAACTCAAAAAAGAGATTCACCCGATTTCCGCGGTTACCGGCAAAGGCGTCAAAGAACTGACCGAACTTTTGTGGCAAAAAGTCAAGGAAACAAAAGGCGAATCTGATGGTCGTTTTTAATAAGACGAGTAATTCCATCGAATCAGGGCGAGTATTTCGGCAGTTTTTCCAGCATTACCGGCAGAAACTGGTCGAAAGGCTTGCCGCTCTTCTCAAAATCGGAGAGCAGCAGATACAGGGGCTTGAGCAGGGTGTAGCCTCCCTTGGTTAGGCCGTCCACTTCGGCTTCGATTCTCTCCCTGATTGTAGAGTCAGAAATCTGCAAAACCGAGAGCCGATGGGTTAGTGAATGTATAAGACACTCGGCGGCGAAGAGAGCGGGGTCCGGATAGGGTTTAGAGATTTCGGCGTCTTTTCCTGCGTTGAAGTATTCCTGGAGCTTGCCCATTTCCCGGGCATAGTTGTCCTTGACCAGGTTGTTGACGAAGGTGTGCAGGTACTCGTGCACATCGAGGCTGCCCCCCGTAGACCCGGGGCCATCTATTGAGTAGAAGTAGTTTTCATACTTGGCGCCGCTCGCCATGGCGTGTCTTTCGAGAGGATTTGGGACCTGGACAATGAGAAGCATATCGCTACGACTCATTCTCAAGTAATCCCACAAAAAGGTCATTTGCTGTTTCATTCTCCCGACGTCATACATATTGATTTCCGCAAGGTAGTCACCCTTTACTTTGCTCCAGACCTCATCCAGCTTTGCCGTAACCCAGAAGTCATTAAGGACCTCTGGAAAATTTGCCAACAGCCGGCCAGTCCACGGATAACCCAGTTCTCCGTCAGGCCGAATACGCCTGAATGGATAGTCCGGGCTCAGACTCAAGGCAAAGTCCACGTATTGCCACGCGCCCATCAGCCGCGACTTGTAGTACTCTCGCCAGGCGTGAAGCTTCTCCGGGCTGCGCGCTATGTTGTCGGCGACCATTTTGCGGACCTTGAGCCGAATAGGGTGCATCTGTGTACCGGGCACTTCCTCATCATAGCCCGCAGCATTGAGAAAGGCCATTACAGCAAACACTCTCCGGTCGGCTAACACCATAAAACCCTCACCCTTTACCATTTCATCTGGATGGGTAAAAACTACCGGCTCAACCTTTACATGAGGAGCAAACAAACCCGCGCACCCCGCCACAAACAGGCAAAGTAACATCCCACCAAGCGCAAGGTATTTTCTCATAAAAACTAATCTCCAAATCTTCAAAACCACGCCTATGCTATACCAAGGCACCAGCGAAATATCCGTTTATTCGGTGTGCGAATCCGCATCAGCGTAACAAGACATTAGGCGGTGCCTTCCAACTCACGGGAGCTTTTCGAGGTCGGCTAAATCCTGGTGTCTGCCAGAGGCCTTTTTGTTGAGTTTCAGGTGATTCAAGCTAATCAGATTGACTTCCACTCCATCCAGAACATCCACGACCCGACGGGCGTAACATTCGCTGAAATTGACGCCGGAAATTGTTGTAGCAATCTCTATCCTGACAGGAGGCACACCCATACGGAGGACTTGCCATTCTTTCAGGAATAGCTCCGGCGACAGTTCCGGCAGGTCGAAGCCAAACTCTTTCAGGACAGTAACTACCCTTTCCGCATTAGACGGATTCATAGCAATCCAGATATCTATATCGGCAGTGGCTCGTGGATAGCCATAGTAGCCGACTGCGTATCCGCCGATAAGCAGATACTCAGCCTGATGAGCGGTTAATAACTTCAAGAACTCTTTGAAGTCGGGTGGCAGATGGATTGTAGCCATAGATTATCTGTCGCATCAATTCAACGGCTTCCAGACGTTCATAAGGAGTCCTGGAAAGCCAATACGATTTCTCATCTGATTGGTCAAAAAGCGATGCTACTGTAAAAGCAGTTTTGTCTATCTTCGGAAAACCGAACCTGTCCATAACTCAACTATACCAGAAACAAACGGCCGTGTAAACAAAACTTCCGCTCGTATCTTGTCAAGGCGAAACGGCGTGGAACAACAACCAGCGCAAGGGTAACGGTGCCATCACAGTCAGGCGGAACGGCTTGTCAGGCGGGCTGACCCGCCCTTTGAAAGTTCGTAGGGTGGGTCATATTTTACCGCTTTGGTCTTATTGCACTTACCGGGAATAACGGCCGCCACCGCCGCCTCCTCTATCTCCGCGGCCTCCGCGACCCTCTGGACGGGGACGCGCCTCGTTGACACTGAGTGTTCGTCCCTTTAGCTCCTTGCCCTCCATCCCTGTGATAGCGGCCTGGGCCTCGGCTTTAGAAGGCATCTCCACAAATCCAAATCCTCTTGATTCACCACTGAACTTGTCCTTGATGATGGTTACTGAGGTAACCTGTCCAAAAGGTTGGAATGCCTCCTGTAAGTCTGTTTCGTTAGCTTCGCGCGGTAAATTGCCCACATAGATATTCACTTCGGTTTCCTTCCATTTATAGATATTTCAACTTTATAATCCTGCCACCCGGTATCATGGCACCGTAACTGTTTCAAGATTCGGCCTTGCCTTGCGGTTCTAAATGCGGCAGCTCCGGCTCTTTGCATAAGATTATGCAACTGAGGTGAGGCACACCTCCACTTATAGTTATTCCGAATTTAGATAATACCCATCTTTTCGAGCACCTGTCAAATTAAAAACGGCGTGAAATGGCCATAAATTGACAATTGGCAAATAATAAGGTAGGCTACAAGGCAATCCGCCAAACGAACGGCGGACAAGAAGGTAAAAGGGCAGACGACGGACAAAATCCGAAATTCGAATATCGAAATCCGAAACAAATTCAAAATTCTAATGAACGAATGACCAAAACGTAAAATGTGACACGCAATACGAAATACGATTCACGAGCGACGAATAATGAACATAATCACGATAGATATAGGAAATACGAATATCGTCATCGGGCTTTTTCTCGATGGCGAGGAACAATTCATTAAATCCTTCGCAGGGGAGGCCGGCAAAGAACTCACAGACTGTCTGGTATCCGCCTGGGAGAAAATCCCTGTTGCCAAAAGCTCAAAAGAAGGAAAGCACGACGGCGTAATTGTCATAAGCAGCGTTAAGCCCGTGTGGACTGAGCTGGTCACGGAGATAATAAAGGACAATCTCGGCGAAAGGGTCTATATCATCGGTAAAGACATCCCTCTTCCAATATCTCTGTGGGTGGATGAACCCGACAAAGTCGGCACCGACAGGGTTGTCGCAGCCGCAGCGGCCTACGCTGTCGTCAAGGATGCCGTAGTCGTTACCGACTTAGGCACCGCCGTTACCATTGACCTGGTTGACCAGAACGGCGCCTTTCTCGGCGGCGTAATATGCCCGGGCTTCGAAATAAGCGCAAAAGCCCTGAATGAAAACACCGCCCAACTGCCATATATCAAGGTTACAAGACCCGAAGCTCCTTTCGGCAAAAATACAGCCGAGGCCATAAATTGTGGACTTTATTATTCCATCATCGGCACACTGGAGGAAGTCATCAGACGCTACGCGGAAAAAATCGGCAAATGGCCCCAGACAGTCATCACCGGCACCGGCGCCAAGCTTATAAAAGATGACTGCCCGTTTATAGACAACTACGTGCCGAACCTGGTCGTAAAAGGCATCATCCTGGCCTACCAAAAGTATATCGAAGAGAAAGCACACTCCTGTGACCTATGACCGCTTTCGCTGCAGTAATGACCGGCAAGGGCACCGCTGCGATATCGACCATTCAGGTATTCGGCGACTCAACGGAAACCATCATAAAAAAAATATTCAAGCCCGCAGGGCTGAAACCGGCGGAATTCAAGCCCGGCAAAATCCTGCTCGGTGCAATCATCGACCCGGCACGGCAGGAGGCCATCGACCAGGTTACTATCGGCTGTGAAGGGCCTGAATCCATCGCAATACACTGCCACGGCAATCCGCTTATCGTCGAAATGATAATGCAGCTATTGCAGCGAAACGGCGCCACACTGCTGACAGCAGAAGAGCTTTTAGCCAAAATCCTGACCGCCCAAAGGAGCATCAGCACTATCACAGTCGAAGCTAAATTGGCCCAGTTGAAGGCGCAAACACTTCAGGGCACCAAAATAGTCGTAAATCAAATCGAGGGTGGTTTAAGCAAGAAAGCAACGCAATGGTTGCAGAATATAGACGCCATTTCCCTTAAAGAAATAATATCCGGTGCTGAGCAGATAATTCAAGACAGCGAGATTGCAAAATTGATTATCTATGGCTGCACGATAGCCATCGCGGGTCCGCCAAATACCGGCAAAAGCACCCTCTTAAACTGCTTGGCAGGCAGACAAAAAGCAATCATAAGCGAAATTAAAGGCACAACCCGGGACTGGGTATCAGCCCGATGCCAAATCGAACCACTCTCTATAGAGCTAATCGACACCGCAGGGCTGGATGAAAATCTCGCGTCGGCCCCAAAGAACACTATTGAAAAGGCCGCTCAGAAAAAAACTGTCGAAATCCTGAACAGAGCAGACCTGATTCTGCTGGTTCTGGATAATAGTCAGCCCGAAAACTCCATTGACAGCCGGCTCTTAAAAAAAATCGCTGATAAAAAAATTGTAACTGTCCTGAACAAATCTGACTTGCCAGCCAGATTCGATGCCGGCAAGCTACCCGGAATTTTAAGCAATACAGTCTCAATAAGCGCCAAATTCGGCGACGGAATCGAAAACCTGACCCGCAAAATCCTGCAAATCTGTGGCGTCGCCGATTTTGACATTCATACCATTATTTGTTTCACTCCCCGACAGGAAAACCTCTTAAGACAGTTGCAAAAAGCCAAATCCAAAAAGCAGGTAACTGTGCTTATCACGGAGTTGTTAAACGGCAAGATCAAAAATTGTCATTGCGAGGAGACCTGCCGTTAGGCGGGACGACGAAGCAATCTAATCCGTTAAAATGTTATATGAAACAGTACTGGGTGTACATTCTAACAAATGTGGGTAACACGGTGCTTTATACAAGTGTTGCGAATAATCTTCATAGGAGGATCCAGGAGCACAGGAGCGGAAACGCCTCAACATTTACAAGTAAGTATAAAGTGACAAAGTTGGTCTATTACGAACGTTTTGCTCGTATTCAAGATGCGATAGCCGCTGAGAAAAAGATTAAGGCTGGCTCGCGAGCCAGAAGATTCGGTTAATAGAAAGCGTTAATCCCCAATGGAAAGATTTGTATGGGCAATCGTTTAGTTGAGATTGCTTCGTCCGCCTTCGGCGGACTCGCAATGACAGTGTGATTCGAGTTGTTAAACGGCCGGGTTCGTGTATAATCTCGCCTATGGCTGGAGTAATCGAAAAGCTAACGCCGGCGATGAAGCAGTTTCAGCAATTCAAGCAAAAATACCCCGGCTACATACAATTTAAACTATTTTTATAAAAATATACCTTCCCTGATTGCCTCACTGACAATGCCTATCTGGTTTTTCTTGGCTTCAAATTCCTCAGGCGTGTAACATAACGGCTCTATCTCAATAGGCCAATGCTGCCAGAAATCGTACATTAAAGCAGAACGCTTGCTAAAGAATATGTCTCTAAAATCATCTGAGACCAGGATTATATCATAGTCACTGTCTTTCAAATGCTCGTCTTTGGCCCTGCTGCCGAAGAATATGGCTTTGTCTATATTGTACTTCTTTCTTACTTTTTGTAAGAAATCAGCTATTCTTGAATCTGCTTCTTTACCCATTCTATTACCTGTTCAGCAGTCTTAAGGTGGCGGGCTGCGATACTCTCATCATATAACTCAGCGGGAATACCCGCTGCCATATCAGGATATGGCGGATGCTCAAATACTCCGGATTCAAATCTCTTATCCCAGAAAGCATATATTCTGGAACATCAGCTTTCTGGGCAAGATAGATTATCGAATGACCCTTTGGAAACTCTCTTAACTTGTATAAACATAACGCTTTTAACGCCTTCTCAACGGCCTGCTGAGATGCAAAAACAGACATGTAAAAATCGTATGATTTTTTACTGTTCTGCGCGCTTTTTAAATCAGCTTCTGCCTGCTTGAACCAGCTTGTGACTTCTTCTCTCATATCGGCTTATTATAACACGATATAAACTTTTTAGCCATACCGCCATTCGTGACAATCACCTAAATCAACTGCCCCATTAAAGCCAAACTACCTCGACAATAACATGGCAAATCCAGGATTATCATCCTGTTTTATTTTCTCTATTTTCTTGTTGTTGTAAAGAAACAAATATAAAAAACCTCTTACCTTGTTAAACGGGCCGCTCCGTGTATAATCTCGCCTATGGCTGCAATAATCGAAAAACTAACGCCTGCGATGAAGCAGTTTCACCAGTTCAAGGTAAAATACCCCGACTGCATACTGTTTTTTCGCATGGGCGATTTCTATGAGACCTTTTACGAAGACGCCAAAACCTGTTCCAGAGTCCTCGGCTTAACGCTGACCAGCCGGAATAAAGGCGACAATCCTATCCCGCTGGCCGGCGTCCCATATCATGCTGTTGATGGGTATCTAAAAAAGATGTTAGAGGCCGGCTACAAAGTCGCCGTCTGCGAGCAGGTCGAAGACCCCAGAACCGCAAAGGGCGTCGTTAAACGCGACATCGTTCGGATTGTCACACCCGGCACGCTCACCGATGATATTCTGCTGGACGCCAAAAAGGACAATTTCCTCTGTGCAATCAGTCTGGGTGCAAGAAACCAAACCGCTATCAGCTGGGTCGATATTTCGACAGGGCACTTTTTTGCCCAGCAGTTGCCTGAAGGGAAACTATTAGATGAGCTGCTGCGACTTTCACCAGCCGAGTGTCTACTGGCCGATAGACGCGGCGAACTGTTTGAAGCCGAGACAAAAAAACTCGCCAGGGACATCACACAGTTGACCAAAGCCAGCTTAACTGAACGCCCAAGCTGGTATTTCGACCCCTATCAGGCAAGGCAGCGGTTACTAAAGCACTTTGGCACCGCCACACTCGAGGGCTTCGGCATTAGTGACAATGACGATGGCCTCATCCCGCCTGCCGGCGCCATCATCGAATACCTCAACGAGACACAAAAGACTGCGCTTAGCCATATCCGGAATCTGAAGAAAATCGAGCGCCAAAACTATCTGCAAATCGACCCGGCCAGCCTGCGCAGTCTGGAAATACTGCAAACTATCCGCACGGAAAGCACAAAGGGAACGCTGCTGGACTGTCTCGATGAGACGCTGACCGGTATGGGCGGCAGGATGTTTCGGAACTGGCTGTGTATGCCGCTGTGCGACCTCGGCGCTATCGAACTGCGTCAGGATGCAATCGAAGAGTTAAAAAATTCGGACTCATGCCTATCGGATATTCGCAAACTTCTTTCAAATATATCCGACACCGAAAGAATTGCAGCCCGCATCAGCACATTTCGGGCCACTCCGAGAGACTTGCTTGCCCTGGCGGCCACACTCCGGCAGATTCCGAAACTACGACAAATTTTACAGCAGTTTCACGCTGACCTGCTTATACGATTAGCCAGCCAGTGTGATAGTATGGACGAATTAGCTGACTTGCTCGAAGCAGCAGTTGAGCCGGAATGTCCCTCGCATCTTCGCGACGGCGGCGTAATAAAAACGGGCTTCAATCAGGAACTCGACGGGCTACGCTCAATTTCCAAAGACGGCCAAAGCTGGCTAAAGAACTACCAGAAAGAGCAGGTCCGGCGAACCGGCATAGGCAATCTAAGAATCGGCTATAATCAGGTCTTCGGCTACTATATCGAGGTAAGCCGCTCGGCGGCGGACAAAGTCCCGCCCGACTATGTCCGCAAGCAGACAATCAAAAATGCCGAGCGTTACATCACCGAAGAGCTTAAAAAATACGAAACGCAGGTCCTCGGCGCCGAGGAAAAGGCGCTCGAATTAGAGCAGCAAATCTTTGAAGACCTCCGCCGGCAGGCCGCTCAATATGTAAGCCGAATGCAGGCCCTCGCTGAAACTGCCGCACAGTGCGATTGTCTGGCTGCTCTGGCGTATCTTGCGAAACGCCGCAGTTATATCCGTCCTAAAGTTACTAACGGCAGGGAGCTTATAATTCACGATGGAAAACATCCAGTCCTTGGCGAGATTCTTGGCTCGGGGTTTGTGCCTAATGATATTGAGATAGGTAATGGCGCCGGCGACATACTCGTTATCACAGGCCCCAATATGAGCGGCAAAAGCACCTACATTCGCCAAGTCGCCCTTTTAGTTTTGATGGCGCAGACCGGCTCATTTATTCCTGCTAAAGATGCCCAGATTGGCCTTGTCGATAGAATCTTTACCCGCGTTGGCGCTTCGGATGAGCTGGTCAGAGGACAATCAACTTTTATGGTTGAGATGACCGAAACCGCAAATATCATCAATAACGCCACCGAAAGGTCGCTGGTCATTCTCGATGAGGTCGGTCGCGGCACAAGCACTTACGATGGCCTGGCTCTTGCCTGGGCAATTACCGAGCACATCGCAAACAAAATAAAATGCCGAACGCTCTTTGCTACGCATTATCACGAGCTGACCGAATTAGCCGAGCTATTCACCAACGTCAAAAATTGCAACGTAGCCGTGCGGGAATGGATGGATGAGGTCGTTTTTCTATATAAAATCCTGCCCGGCGGCACCGACAAAAGTTACGGCATCCACGTGGCCAAATTGGCCGGCGTCCCCCAATCAATTCTGGAGCGAAGTAAAGAAATCTTAGAAGAATTGGAGAGCGCTTTCACCAAAGAAGTTACCGGCGACCGCCTTGCAAAGCACAAAACCAAACAGCCGGACAAAGATTCTCTCTTCGTCCAGAAACACAAGTCCGTCCTCGAAAAACTGGCATCAATTGATGTCAACAACCTAACACCGATTGAAGCAATAAACTTGCTTAACCAGATACGAAACGAGATTGCCGACAGATAAGCTCAGGCAAAGCTGACCGCGAAAACATTTGAAGGTCCGGCTCCTGCAGTTTATAATTGAGTCTATGATTAGCAATGAAGTAATTCAGAAAGTAAAAGACCGGCTGGTTAATGGCTTTCACCCTAACAAAATCATTCTCTTCGGCTCACATGCAAGAGGCACAGCCGACGACCGCAGTGATGTGGATATATTAGTTATATGTCCCTTCGAAGGTAAGCGCCGGCATTTAATGGTCGAAATGGACAGGGCATTAGATGATCTGGACTATGCCTTCGATATACTCATCCTAAACCCTGAAGAATTCCAGCGAGACCGTCTCATCCCGGGCACCGTAGGCAGATATGCTCACAAGGAAGGAAAAGTGGTCTATGAGCAATCCTGAGCCGGAAGTCATCAATAAAGTTATGCAATGGCTGAGTTTCGCTGACGAGGATATAAAGTTGGCCTCTTACGCACTTACTCTTGGCACTGGCAGCCCTTATCGTTTGGTTGCATACCACGCCCAACAATGCGCAGAAAAATACCTTAAGGCGTTTTTGGTTTATCATAATGTAGATTTCCCGTACACGCACAACATTAGAAGACTGTTGAAACTGTGTGGGAAACATGCTGGCTGGGTGCAAGCCCTTAAAGATGCAGAAGAACTTACGCCGTATGCTATTACCGCCCGTTACCCTGGTGAGGACGAGGTCATTACACGAGAGGAGGCACAAGAGGCCATTGAAATCGCCCAGCGAGTGCGAAAACAAGTCCGGTCAGCATTGAAAGAGTTCGGCCTCAAGCTGCCGGAGTGACGAACGGGAATAAAAAATGAGACATGTCCCGCCCAATTCGTGATTAGTCGCTCGCCATTCGTATCTCGATTCGCTATCTGCGTCCTCTGCGGTCTCGGTGGCAAAATCCGTGGTTCGATAATTCCTGAACCTTTCTGTTGCTTCTGTGGCCAATTTTTTATAAATTGAATCCGGGAAATCTGTGGAATCTGTGGTTGAAATAAGGAACACAAGATATGGCAAAGATTACCAAACTCGATGACATCGTATCGTTATGTAAGCGAAGGGGGTTTATATTTCAGTCCAGCGAAATCTACGGCGGGCTGGCAAGCTGCTATGACTACGGGCCGTTAGGCGTGGAACTAAAAAACAACGTCAAAAAGGCCTGGTGGAAAAACGTCGTCCAGATGCGGGACGACGTCGTCGGCCTGGATTGCAGTATCCTGATGCACCCATTGGTCTGGAAGGCCTCCGGCCACGCCGACAAATTCGCTGACCTTATCGCCGAATGCAAAAAGTGCAATACAAGGACCCGCGTTGACCACCTAACTGGGCACGCCGAAGAACACACCGAACATATCGCACTCGATGCAGCTTTGGCAAAGACCGGCGATTTGAGCAATAAGGTATGTCCCAACTGCGGCGCAGCAGGACAATTCACCGAGCCGATGCCGTTTCGGCTGATGTTTGAGACCCGGATGGGCGCCAACGTTGACGACTCGATGACGATGTTCCTCCGCCCCGAAACCGCACAGGGAATCTTTGCCAATTTTAGAAACGTCCTCGACTCCACAAGGGTCAAAATCCCTTTTGGCATCGCACAAATCGGCAAAAGCTTCCGCAACGAGGTAACCACAAAGGCCTTTATCTTCCGAACCCGCGAATTTGAGCAGGCGGAGCTTGAATTTTTCTGCGAGCCAAGCACAGATGAACAGTGGTTCGAGCACTGGAAACAGCATCGCTTTAACTGGTACACCGATTTAGGAATAAAAAAAGAAAACCTTCGCTTCCGCGAGCACGACCGCGAGGAGCTTGCGCACTACGCCAAGAGCTGCGTTGACGTCGAATACAGATTTCCCTTCGGCAGCGGCGACTGGCAGGAGCTCGAAGGCATCGCCAACCGCACCGACTTCGATTTAAGACAGCACCAGCGCGGTATGAAAACTATTACCAAATGGTTTGAAAACAATCGCGACCTTTCAAAAATCGAATTGGCCGAAGAGGCCGAGGATTACCAGTCCGGCCCGCTCTCTTACTTTGACGATGAGAAAAAGAAGCGATACATCCCTTATGTGATTGAACCAAGTGCCGGCATAGATAGAAGCACACTCGCTTTTTTGGTTGATGCTTACGATGAAGAAGAAGTCCGCGGCGAAACGAGAAACCTTTTAAGATTCCATCCCGCACTTTCGCCGATTAAGGTCGGCGTTTTTCCATTAGTCAAAAAAGAAGGTATGCCGGAGGTGGCCCGCAATATCTACAACGACCTGAAAAGACACTTTAACTGCTTCTACGATGAAAAAGGCGCGGTCGGCAGACGCTACCGCAGACAGGATGAGGCCGGCACACCATTCTGCATCACCGTCGATGGCCAGACCCTGCAGGACCAAACTGTAACCGTCCGAGAGCGCGATTCAATGGAGCAGATAAGGGTGGCAACCGACCAACTTCTCAATCACCTGCGCGAAAAATTAGAGGTCTGAAAAATGACTGAAGAAAAGCAAAAAAAGAAAAAGCGAGGAATTATAAAGCGAATCTTTGGGTGGATTTGGCTGGGGATACTTACATTGCTAATACTTGGGGCGCTTGTCCTTGATGCTCCCTGGAAAGTAATAGCGCTTTTGCTCATTATACTTGCGGCCCATACCATTTTGCCGAAAGCGGCCATAAAATGGTTCTGGCTATCAGTTGCCGCGGTGGTGGTGATACTAATTATCTGGGTCTTTCTGCCAGATAAAAACGGCGGCTGGCAACCTTACAAATATAACTTCGATGAGGAATTAACTGCCATCGAAGCAAAATATGTAATTCCCGATGAACTAAATGCTGCAACAATCTATAACAAATTATTGCAGGATTATGACTGGGAAGACTTTTACCCTAATCTATCCCAGGAAGAATTACCTATGCGCGAACCCTGGTTGAGCAAGGACCATCCCAAAATCGCTGAATGGCTCCAAGAACAGCAGAACACAATAGAAAAATTACTCGAAGCATCCAAAATGGAACGGTGCCTGTTTAGAATAACTGAACCTGAAAATTTTGAAAACCAAATTAACAGAAACCCCGCTATGAGACGCTGGGCCTTTTTGCTTGTCTCGGCAGCCAATAACGATATCGCCGAAGACCGCGTAGATGAAGCTTTGCAGAAAAATTTGACCCTTCTACAAATGGGAAATCATCTCTGTCAGCAACCATCAACAACAGATTTGTTAGTCGGCATGGCCATAAGAGCTCTTGCACTACCTGAACTTAAAAGATTCGTTATTACCAGAGAGCCTGAAGAAACACATTTAAGA
>Ga0315295_10003746_pt1 | contig 12920 bp, 10 predicted proteins | sample YL17G14_0_MG_FD_204453 | JGI IMG/M metagenome (GOLD analysis project Ga0315295, IMG submission 204453) | Sediment microbial communities from Yellowstone Lake, YNP, Wyoming, USA - YL17G14_0 | ecosystem: Environmental > Aquatic > Freshwater > Lake > Sediment | place: USA: Wyoming | collected... | reverse complement strand
AAGAAAGAAAAGGAGACCGACAAGACTCCTTCGGGAAAGACAGTCACCATCGAAGGAATGGAACAGATCAAGGGGGTCAACCCTCCGAAGCCGGAGACTCCAGCATCCCCTGCAAAGCCCTCAGCCGCGCCCCTTCCTCCAAAGCCGGAAAGGGGTAAGGAAACCCAGGTCGCCTCTGTCCCACCAAGGCCCTTCAGCTCCTCCCTCCCCTTTTTCCAGGCGGGTTACAGAAAAAAGATTGTCATCTTAAACTTCGAGAATAAGACCACCTATCAGGAAGAGAAGATCGGGGAGGCGGTAGCCAAGAGGCTCTCGGATAAATTGGATGCGACCCAGAGGGTGGTCATTGTTGATGAACCCATCGTTTCAGACCTTTTCGGAAAGGAGGGGTTCAGTTTCAATGCCCTTTCAGATCCACCGGCCATGAAACGGGCACATCAGTCCCTGGGGATCCAGGCCTTCGTCTCTGGAACGGTGGCGGATGTGAGCCTCCTCTCCTCGAAAAAATCGGAGGCCTCGGATGAAGAGGTCTCCTTTGCCACATCCAAGGTTGAGGTTCGACTGATCGATGCCTCAACCGGAAACCTGTTGAAAACATTGATCGGGAGAAGCCCTATCTTCGGCACAAGGGAGTCAGGTGAAAACAGCCGCAGCAAGGCGGTCTCCAGGGCCATCGACTCCAGCCTTGAAGAGGTTCTGGAAGGGTATCTCCGGTATCTCGATCTTCTTGAATGGTCCACCTCCATCGCAAAAATTGAGGGGGAAAGTCTCTATCTCAATGCCGGCAAGTTGTCGGGATTAAGGATTGGAGACACCCTGGAGATCTACGAATCCGGAAAGGAGATCATTCATCCGACAACCAACGTCTCTCTCGGCTGGACCACCGGGAAATTGAAAGGGGCCCTGCGGGTCAGCGACCTCTTCGGAGTCGATGCCGCCGTTGGAAAGGTCGTTCAGGGCCAGGGATTTACCCAAAAAGACATCGTAAAATCAACGATTAAATAGTTTGAAATGCCTATTGCCCTATCTCATAGAATAGCAGTCATTGCATTGATTCGTCGCTCCGGCGAAGGCCGGAGCCCAGAGAATTTGACCTTTCAATACCTTCTGGATTCCGGTTTTTACCGGAATGACGGACTCTCACACCACTCCTCTTTTACCAGACAGCATTTTCAGACATGATACAAGCCCTTTATGGGGAAATTCTTTTGTCCCTCACCCTTCAGCTCTCCCCATAGGGGAAAGGTGAGGCGGCGCTATGCAATTTCTGTAGGAGCCCGGTATGCGTCTTCCTAAATTTGAATACATGGATCCCGGGTCATTGAAGGAGGCCTCAAAAACCCTTGCCCTCGACCCCAAAGGCTCTGTCCTGCTCGCAGGAGGGACAGACACTGCTGAAAAGGGTAACCTTGGGGTTTGAAACGTGAGTTTGGGCGTCGAAACACTGCCCAACACTTCCTTCCTGTAATCCACGAGCGACCACTCTGGTAAAATATGTTTGATTTCGATTGTTAATCATCGTTGATATTTTTAATGGCATTTTACCTCTTGACATTCAACTTCTGTTTCTCATACATTTAACTTCTCCTCAAGAAAGGTCTTAGTGTGACAGGTAAAGTCGGGAGAATCCATTAGGTTGAGAAGATCTCTTTCAGTATGAACCGTCAAAAAACCGAGATGATTTCAGTCGCTGCTCGTCATTTGGCAGAATCCTATTCTCTTGAGAGAAATTGGAGAGAGATGAAAAATATCTTTCAGCAGAAATTTTTAGAAGGAGACACTTGAAAATGAAGAAAAAGTCGTTCCTATATCCGTTTGCCAATATAAAAAACCGTTTCCTCTTTGGTTCCTACGGGAAAGATGTCTACATCGAACCCGGAGTGGTGATCAACCGGCCGAGATACATTCATATAGGAGACCGTACTTTCATCAAACAACACACTAATATCAATATCCACCCGGCCGATAAAAAGTCAAAAGAGGGGATGCTCTTCCTTGGGAAACATGTGACTATCTCGCAGGGATGCATCATCAGTGTCTTTAAACGGATCGTGCTTGAGGACGAGGTCGGGATGGCGCCCTATAGTTGTATCCTCGATAATACACGGAATCCCACAGATATGACCCGCCCCCTTCAAGAACAGGATATTAAAGTGGGGCCTGTCCATATCGGAGAGGGTTCCTGGCTTGGCTACAATGTCTGTGTACTTCCAAATGTGACGATTGGAAAATACTGTATCATCGGCGCCCTCTCCCTAGTGAAGAAGGATATTCCGCCGTATTCCGTAGCGGTCGGCTGTCCAGCGAAGGTAGTGAAACGATATGATTTCGATCGGGGAAAATGGGTGAGGGCCGATGAGCGAGGAAATTTCCTGGAGTGAATTAGGTGCCCATATTGGTGTCTATAGGCGATACCTCTCCATATCCTTTAATCTCATTTAATACACTGGTGGAAGTGGATACAAAAACCGGACCCATCCTTTCTCGATTACGGTCTGCCAACGGCTCTCGAAATCCCTTCCATCATATCCATAGAAGTCGAGACGAATGACCCCGAGGGACCTTTCGGTGCGAAGGAATCCGGGGAGGGAACCCAACTGGCCCCAGCCCCAGCCATCATCAATGCCATCTACGATGCCATCGGCGTAAGGTTTAACACCCTTCCCGTCACCCCCGAGAAGGTTCTGAAGGCCCTGCAGGAAAAGGAACAGAAGAAGGAAAAATGATTCTGCGGGGAGAGGGAGGGGGTGAGGGGGACTTCTTGAAGAATGTTAGAGATAAATTGAGCGATTCTTTCAAAAAAGAGTTGCAGCCGCAGACTTTAGTCTGCGTTAAGGATCACCCGTTGGGTGAAAAAATAAAAACCCCCAAACCCTCGCAACCATTAACCTCCCCCTTTGGAAAAGGGGGATTGAGGGGGATTTCCCAGGGTCTCAAATCCCCCCTCGCCCCCCTTTGCTAAAGGGGGGTAATCCGGTCGGGAACGTGTCGACAATTTTTTGTCGAGATTGATGCGCTAAGCGCCTAAATTTCATGGCGATGTTGAGATGCGGAGAGAGGTCCTTGACTTCTTCTCAGGCTCTGTGTATGATCATTCGTCTTCGGCAAAAATGGGTCGGGCCGAAGAGATGCCTTCTTTGAAAGTCCAAATGGGGAAAGGAACGTATGGAATTTGCCTATAAGCAACGGAGAGAATGGAGCAGCGCTGCCCAGAGGTCTGTCGTGATGAGTTCTCAAGGGATCGCCGCCTCGAGCCAGCACTTGGCCACGCTGGCCGGTTATAAGGCCTTATCGAAGGGAGGGAATGCCGTCGATTCGGCAGTGGCAATGGTCAGCACGCTCAGTGTTGTTGAGCCCTTTTCTGTTGGCATCGGGGGCGACGCCTTCGCCCTCATCTATTTAGCCAACGAAAATAAACTGATCGGGATGAACGCAAGCGGCAGGGCTCCTTATCGTGCACACCTAAAATGGTTCAGAGATAAGGGATTGAGCGACATCCCGGAGCGGGGTATCCTTCCTGTCACCGTCCCCGGGGCGTTGCAGGGCTGGGCCGAGGCCGTGAGCCGCTATGGAAGACTGACCCTCGGGGATGTGTTCGAAGATGCGATTTATTATGCAGAACAGGGTTATCCTGTCACCGAGGTTATTTCAGGGGAATGGAAAAACTCGGAGAACGTCCTTCTTTCTCACGAAAGCGCAGCAAGAACCTACCTCATTAACGGAAAGGCCCCCCGGCCCGGACAGGTTTTTTTCAATAAGGATTTAGCCCGCGCCTATAAGACGATTGCCCGGGAAGGGATAGGAGCCTTTTACGAGGGCGAAATCTGTGATGCGATCGTGGACTTTTCGAATCGAAATGGCGGCCTTCTCTCCCGGAAGGATTTTAAGGACCACACCACCGCCTGGGTGGAGCCGATCTCGACCGATTATCGCGGCTATACGGTTTACGAACTGCCCCCGAATGGGCAGGGAATGGTTGCCCTGGAGATGTTAAATACCCTCGAAGGATTCGAGGTTGCCAGCCTGAAGCATAACAGCCCTGACTATCTTCATCTGTTGATCGAGGCAAAGAAGGCTGCTTTTAGCGATAGGGACTATTTCATCACCGATCCCGAATTCGAGAAGATCCCGGTCGCCGAGCTCCTTTCCAAGGAATATGCAAAAAGGATCAGAGAGGGGATCGATAGGAATAGGGCAAAGTTGCCACCGCACCCCTCTTCCTATCGAAGGAATTCTGATACGGTCTACCTGACCGCTGTTGATAAAGACAGAAATGCGGTCTCCTTCATCAGCAGTATTTTTCTCCACTTCGGATCTGGAATGGTCGTGGACGGGACAGGAATCATCCTCCACAATCGGGGGAAATCATTTTCCTTAGATCCTCAAGGCTTCAACCGGATCGAGCCCCATAAACGACCGATGCATACGATCATTCCGGCAATGCTGTTTAAAGACAGAGAATTTTTGATGAGCTTTGGTGTGATGGGCGCCGATATGCAGCCCCAAGGCCATGTTCAATTTCTGGCGAATCTCATCGACTTCAAGATGAATCTCCAGGAAGCCATGGATGCCCCCAGGGCCAGGCATATGGAAGGCATGGAGATCTATCTGGAAGACGGAATTTCGGGGGAGACCCTCTCGGCCCTGGAGGAAAAAGGACACCGGGTGATGAAAGGGGATCCCGCCACCAATCAGGTGGGCGGGGGACAAGCCATCTATATCGATCGAGATCAAGATATCCTCCTTGGGGCATCGGACCGGAGAAAGGATGGATGCGCCATCGGATACTGATCCGAATTCTTTGAGCGAAAGCCCATGTCATGGGGACACGGGATTGTTGCTTTGTTCATGAGACAAAACTTTAATCGAAAAGGAGGCAAAAGGTATGAACGAAGAACAGGTTAAGAAGAATTTGGCAGACCGACTGAAGGCGGAGTTTGATCGCCGATCCTTTCTTAAAGGGGTGGGAGCGACTACTTTTGCCGTTCTCGGGTCATCCATCCTTCCTTCCGGAATCGATTTCGTCAGCCCCGGTCCGGCGCTTGCCCAGGGAGCGCCAAAGTACGGGGGCACCCTCAAGGTGGCGTGGCTTGGGAGCGTTGATTTCCTTGATCCCCATTTTACTGCCCTTACCGGTGGTGTTCAGATGGCCGGCAACCTGTACAATGGCCTTCTAAAAATCACCTATGATGGGAAGCGGGTCAGTTTTAAGCCCGATCTGGCCGAGAAATGGGAGATGCCAAACGAAAAGACCCACATTTTTCGCCTTCATAAGGGAGTCAAATTCCACGATGGAAGTGAGTTCGATGCCGAGGTGGTCAGATGGAACCTCGAAAGGGTAAGAAACAAGGAGACAGGGTCTCCCCATGCCTGGAAGCTTGCCCTTCTTGACACGATCGAGGTGATGGATAAGCATACCGTTCGCTTGAATTACAAGAAACCCTATGCCTTCTTCCCGGTGGCCATGAACGGAACAACAGGCCGCGCCGGAACAATCGTCAGTCCCAAGGCCGTTGAGAAATATGGAAAGGCCTTTGCGCGAAACCCTGTGGGAACCGGTCCGTTTAAGTTCGTTGAATGGGTCGATAATGATCACATCACCCTGGTGAAATTCCCGGACTATTTCGAAAAGGGGCTCCCCTACCTGGATAAAGTAGAGGTCAAGCTGATGACAGAGGCATCCAGTGCGATTGCCGCATTGCTGACAGGAGAGATTGATGGCATCACGGACGTTCCGTTTCAGTTTGTGAAACAAGTCAAGGGAAACCCAAAGGTGAATCTTTACTCGCAGGTCGGAGGTAATTATATCTTCCTGGGTATGAACTGTTCGAAGCCTCCCTTTAATGACGTGAAGCTTCGCCAGGCCGTATCGTTCTGCATCGACAGAAAGGCCTTCATCGACCAGATCCTCTTCGGAGAGGGAATTCCTGCCCATGGCCCCATCAGTCCGCCGATGTCCGATTTCTATGAACCGGAGTTCGAAAAGGGAAAGAACGGACAGTATTTCGATCTCGATAAAGCCAAAGCGCTGATGAAGCAGTCCAAATATCCGAATGGGGTTGAGTGTGACTATGTTGCCGCCGCTACGTACACCGGGGAACTCGCAGGAGCCCAGAGAAACGCGGAGCTTCTTCAGGGCGCGCTTGCAAAGATTGGGGTAAAAGCCAACATCAAACCCTATGAAAGGGTGGCTTACCGAAAGACCTTGATCGAAGGAAAATTTGATCTCTTCGATTATTACTGGGCCTTTGATCTTGATCCGGATGAAACCCTTTATCCGGAACTTCACAGTGGGGAGTCCTGGAACTGGGGAAAATGGAGCAATCCGGAATTTGATAAACTGGTAGAAGCCGCCCAGGTGAATCTTGATGTAAAGAAAAGACGGGAATGGTACCATAAGGCAAATCGGATTGTGGCAGAAGACGCACCCTACGCCCTGATTGCCCACGTGAATGAACGTAAGGTTTTCGGGAAACATGTGAAGAATTTTAATCCGATCCCTGCTGAGCTTGCGAATCTTGGCGATGTATGGATTGACAAGGGATAGGCATGTCGTTCAAAGATGGGGCGCCTTTCGAGGGGTGCCCCATCCTCCTGTTCAGACCTGGCCGCTCCTATCACATTTTTCCATAACCGGTTCCCTTTCTCCTGAAGCCACAAGAACCTTTCAAGGGATTCGTATTGTGGGGGGAAGGGTCAATCGATCGGAGACCATCGTCTATGCTGCAACTGTTGACAAAAAGGTTCTCTCATACCGTGATCGTCCTGATTATTGTGGCCATCATCGCCTTTGCCATGATGCGATTCATCCCAGGAGATCCTGTTTTGATCATGCTCGGCGGTGAATACTCCCCCGAGGTCTATGCGAAACTGAAGCATGATCTGGGTTTTGACCGGTCGGTCGTTCTGCAATTTTTTATCTGGGGAAAGAATATCCTGAAAGGCGATCTGGGGTACTCCTATATTTCCCACGAGGAAGTGAGCAAGATTCTCAAGGACACCATTCCCGTTACCATCCAATTAAGCCTCTGTTCTCTCATTATTGCGATTCTCATCGGCATCCCTGCAGGAATTCTTTCAGCCCTGGGGAGGAATTCATGGATGGATTATCTCGGTATGAGTTTCGCCATCTTCGGCCAATCGCTCCCCAGTTTCTGGCTGGGGATCCTTCTCATCTGGATATTTGGCGTCAAACTGCTTCTCTTTCCTACAATGGGGTACGTGCCCATCTTGACTGATTTTTGGAAAGGGCTTTACCATATGGTGTTGCCGAGTTTCACCTTGGGGTCTTTTTATGCAGGGATGATTGCCCGGATCACCCGAAGCAGTCTCATCGATGTTCTGGATCAGGACTACATCAAGCTGGCCCGCGCAAAAGGGGTTGTCTACCGCGTCGTTGTTTATAAGCATGCCATGAGAAATGTCTTGATTCCCATTACCACCATCACGGGTCTTCAACTTGGGATGCTTCTGGCAGGAGCGGTCATGACGGAGACCGTCTTCCAACTGCCCGGAATGGGCAGACTGGTGGCAACCTCCATCCTAAACAGGGAATACCAGGTGGTTCAGGCATGCGTTCTGGTGATTGCAGTGATGTTCATAGGAGTAAACCTCACAGTGGATCTGCTCTATAATTTTTTGAATCCAAGGATGAGGAATAAATAGGCTATGGAAAATGGAGTCCGTGAGACCCTTCCGAACGAGACCGCCATTCCCGGTCCTTTGAAGCGGTATGATAGGGGAAGCGAATTTAGGCGGATATGGAAGAGGTTCAAGAGGAATCGAGGAGCCTTTGTGGGCCTCGCCATTTTGGTGATATTCTTTCTTCTGGCTATTTTTGCAAATGTTTTTGCACCCTATGATCCGAAAGAACAGAATGCGCTGAGCGCACTGCAGCCTCCTTCGAAAGAGCACCTGCTGGGCACGGATAATTTTGGCAGGGATGTGTTCAGCCGACTGATCTATGGAAGCAGGGCTTCGCTCTCTGTCGGATTTGGCGCGGTCCTCTTCTCCATGATCGTCGGTGTGACCCTCGGGTTGATCGCCGGGTACTACGGAGGGATGATTGAAACCATCATCATGAGAATTGTGGATGGATTGCTATCCTTTCCTGCCTTGATCCTCGCGATTGCCTTGATGGCGATTCTCGGCCTTGGATTGCAGAACATCATGATCGCTGTCGCCGTAGGCTTTATAGGCCATTTTGCCAGGGTAACGAGGGGAGATGTCCTCAATATAAAAGAAGAGACTTACATCGAGGCTGCAAGGCTCATGGGGGTCAGTAATACCAGGATCATCCTGTCTCATGTGTTGCCCAATATCTTGAGCCCCATTATCGTCCAAGCGGTGTTGAGGGTTTCTGCAGCCATCCTTACAGAATCCTCGTTGAGTTTCCTCGGGCTTGGGCTTCCGCCCCCCACACCTACCTGGGGATTCATGATTGCCGAGGGCAGAGGGTTTATCGTCATGGCCCCATGGATTTCAACCTTTCCAGGCTTAGAACTGTTTCTTGTTGTTTTTGGCCTTAATCTCTTTGGAGATGGGTTGAGGGATGCGCTCGACCCAAGAAGTGCAATCTCTTAGGCCATGAAAGATGGAGGAGATTCTCTTTACTGGAATGTGTGTCAGTGATGCGTGTCGGTGTCAGGTTCCCGCAGCCCTTTTTGTTCATTTCTCTTTTCCTGTCACAGACTCTGTCGCGAAACACTTCATTACTGACCGATTGCTTGCTTAATGGGAGAAAATAGTGCCTGACCCCATATTAAAGATAAGAGGCTTGAGAATAGGGTTCCCTATCGACATTGGCTATAGCTTCGTCGTTGATGGGATTGATTTCGAGATCGAAGAGGCAAGCATCGTGGGCTTGCTTGGGGAATCCGGTGCAGGAAAGTCCCTGATTGCGGAAGCCATCTTGGGCCTGACGAAAACCCCCCCTGCCAGGGTTGAGGGAGAGATCCTGTTCAAGGGCTCGAATATCTTCAAGATGAATGACGCGGAACGCTCTAAAATCCGAGGAAAAGATCTTGCCATGATTCTGCAGGACCCCACTTCTGCCTTGAACCCGGTCTTCAGGGTGGGTGATCAGGTTGCCGAACCCATCGAGATTCATCTGAAGAAGGATAAGAAGACGGCCTGGCAAATGGCCATCGATATCCTTAAGAACATGGTGGGCATCCCCTCCCCGGAATCAAGGGCCAAAGATTACCCGCACCAATTCAGTGGGGGCATGAAACAGAGGGTCGTCGTGGGGATCGGTCTATCCTGCAACCCACTGCTTTTGATCGCCGATGAGCCCACCTGTTCCCTCGACGTCACCATCCAGGCACAGATCCTCGAATTGATCCAAAAGCTTGTCTCGGAACTGGGAACGGCTGTCTTGTACATCTCGAACGATCTGGGGGTTATCTCGCAGATGTGCAAACAGGTCATGATCCTTTATGCAGGGAAGATTGTGGAGAAAGGCGATGTCGATCTGGTATTTAATGATCCTGCACACCCTTATACGAAAGGGTTGATCCGATCTGTTCCAAGGCTCGGGATTAGAAAACTTGACCCCATCCCTGGGACCATTCCAAGCCTTGGCGAATACCCGGAGGGCTGCAGATTTCAGGCCCGCTGTCCTATGGCTTTTGATCCGTGCGTCAGAACACCTGCCCCACCCTTTTTCAGGACAGAAGCCGGTCAAGAGGTGGCCTGCTGGAAATATAGCAGGTTGCTGAAAAAGTGAATTTTCCCAGGCTGCTCAAAAACGTCCAGATGCAAGGCTCCCGAAATCCTGAGGAGTGAGGCGTACCCGGACGTACGCCGCAATGACGAAGGATGAGGGAAACGCAGCAGATGGGCGTTTTTCAGCAGCCTGATAGAGGATGATGGCGTGGCTCAACAAATATTGCAGATAAGAGATCTAAAAAAATATTTCATCATTCCCAACCCTTTCCTTTTTAGGACGGTTTTGAGAAAGGTCGAGCACAAGACGCTCAAGGCCGTCGATGGTGTGTCACTCGATATCTTTTCAAGGGAAGCGATGGGCTTGGTGGGAGAAAGCGGTTGCGGCAAAACAACGATAGGCAGGTTGATCTTAAAAGCAATCAAACCGACTGCTGGAACGATTCGGTTTGGGGACAAACCGGTTGAAACCCTTGAGGGAAAGGAATTGATGGATTTCCGAAAACAGGTTCAAGTCGTTTTCCAAGATCCTTTCCTATCTCTCAATCCCAGGATGAGTGTCCGAAGAATAGTCGCCGAACCTCTGCTGGTTCACCAGATGGTTCCCCCCGGTCAGGTTCAAGAGAGGGTTATTGAATTAATGGAGTTGGTCGGTTTGGATCCCCACCTGACCACCCTCTACCCCTATGAATTGAGCACAGGACAAAGGAAAAGAATCGCCATTGCCAGGGCGATTGCCACGAATCCAACGCTTCTTGTTGCAGACGAAGCGGTATCAGGACTCGATGTTTCGGTGAAGGCACAGATATTGAACCTGCTGTCAAATCTCCAGGAGTCATTAGGATTGACCTATCTTTTTATCTCTCATGACCTGGGGGTCGTGCAGTTTGTCTGTCACACGGTGGCCATCATGTACCTTGGCAAGGTTGTTGAATTCGGGGATACAAAATCGATCTTCGAAAAACCGCTCCATCCTTATACCATGGCTCTCCTCGGGAGTATCCCCAAGGTCCGTGCAAGGGGAGAGGTTCCCACCCCAATTAAATCGCCTTTGAAGGGGGAAATCCCGAGCCCCATCGATCTCCCGAGCGGATGCAGATTTCATGTGAGATGTCCCAAGAGAATGGCGAAATGTACGGAATGGGAGCCCTCCTTCATGGATGTTGAAGCAGGGCATACGGTTTCATGTTTTCTGTATTGTTAACCAAAGCAAAAACTGGCTTCGAGCGAATGTCCCCCAAACCGGTCTATGCCGGCATCCCGGCTAAGCCGGCTTCGGCGTTGAGTCTCTGCCACAAGGCATGATAGGCAGGGTTTTTGAAGGATAGATCGGCGTGCGCACGTAGCCGAGCGATCCACACCTCAGTTGCCCTCATCGCTTCACGGAAGCAGTAATCCACAAACTCGTACTTCTCGGCGTTGGAGCCCTTCTTAACGGATGGAGCCTGCCCCAGGAACTCATCTTCCAGTCGTTCGAAATCTTTTCGGATTTCCGGCACCAGGTTATCGAAATCGGCCATTGCGCGGCGGTGAAGCAATTCATGCTTCCACCACAACGACTTGGGGTTAAAATGCTCGGTTGGCAGCGGGCCGATGTCTGGTAGATCAATGCCCATGAATACCGGCTTGAAAATCGACACGCACGTGCCCGACGTGCCGGTCACCCAGACGATCGCGCCGTGATTGTCAACCTCGGTGACCATTACGCTATCGGCTTGCCATTGGCGATCCTTCTGCGGCCCTGCGTGAACGCAGATGTTGCGGGGTGCCTCTGCTGTAGCGGGATGATAGCCCTCGCCGTGATGGCGCATAATGTTAAATGCGGTCTTCGGTGTGATGCGACCCATCTCTGCCCTAAGGCCCTCAAAGGTGATGTACTGTCGGTCGGGCGAGCCGAGCGTTAGTGGCACTTCAGGCAGGGCAAACGTCGCCGCCCAGTCCAGATTGCCGTTGCCGTATGAGGCCGAACATCGATCCCAATCTCGACCAATGCCCAGCATGTTGGAAACCGAGGCAATTGTGTCGATCTTCTTGACGGCCCATTTGCGACCGGCGGTCTCCAGGATGTACGCCTCGGACACATCGGACAAGATGAAGCTGCTGTCGAAGTGCGAGTTGCCCTTCAGTTCGGCGCTACCGCCCTGACCATACTTTTGCAGCAGCATTGTCATGATGTCGATAGCCTCACGGCAGTCTTTGGCTCGCTCCAACGCCAGTCGCATCAAGTCCGGCCCAATGATGCCGTCTCGATCTTCCTTGGCCATCTCAGTGGTGTACACGGCTTCTTCACCTATGGCCAGACCAAATTCGTTGATGCCGATCTCGCAGCCGTATGTCCAGAAGGCCTTGGTGAGCAGGATTTCGTGGGTCTCCTCGGCCTGCGGAATAACCAGGTGTGTGATGCGGATGGCCTCCCCCGGCAGATGTTTCTGGCGTGGGATATGCACTAGGGCATTGGCTTCATTCACTTCGCAATCAGCACTCTTGGCGAAGAGTACCGATTTGCTCAGCGTTGCGGTTTGCAGAGCGACAAATGTATCGCACATTCGAGCCTCCTTGGGTGTATGTGTTTGAATTGACTGAATCCGTGGTTGCTAAGGCTTGAGCCTGTTCCTGGACCGCCGAATCTCCTGCTCCTGCATAATGCTTGACGGTTGAAGAGTCGAATAGATCGGTTTCTCCAAATACCGTAGGTTCAGCTTTGCTTTCTCTGTTAGCCTCTTGGTTTCCTGGTGGTGCCATAATATTTCAACCCTGTATCCGTTGGCCTCGGTGCCTCTTATCAGGTCGCATGCAAATCCGAAATCACGCCATGGAAAATGGGATATTTCCTTCAAGATTTTGTAATGTTTAAGTTTTTTCTCCCATAAATTAATTCAGGGCTTGGACAAAGATCGGTGGAACCTGAACAATCCTCCGCTCCTTGTAATTATAGGCCAATAGCCCTGTTTCGACGAGAGCTAAGGGCTGGCCATCTCTTGTCAGTCTGTGGAAGAGGCGGAAACCGTTCCGGGTCACCTCACCCACATGGCTCTCGATCCGGAGAGCATCGAAAAGAAACCCCTCCCCCCGATAGTTCACGGCAAGATCAAACATGATGACGCCTGTCCTGCCGTCCCCCAGGTCCAACTCGCTCAGTCCGAGGGAACGGAGGAGGTTTGCCCTGGCAGAATGGACAAGGGCGATCAGAGACTCGTGTCCCAGGTGTCCGGCAGTGTTGACGTCCCTGGGCTGCACCACGACCTCATATTGAA
>Ga0315295_10003745_pt1 | contig 12921 bp, 7 predicted proteins | sample YL17G14_0_MG_FD_204453 | JGI IMG/M metagenome (GOLD analysis project Ga0315295, IMG submission 204453) | Sediment microbial communities from Yellowstone Lake, YNP, Wyoming, USA - YL17G14_0 | ecosystem: Environmental > Aquatic > Freshwater > Lake > Sediment | place: USA: Wyoming | collected... | reverse complement strand
GCCCTCGAGCAGGGCCGCGTCGTCCTTGTTCTTGACCGCCTGGTTGCCGTAGTCCCGCACCACCTGCTTCACCTCGTAGTTGAGCACCCACACCGGAACGAAGACCACCGCCGCGTAGGCCCCGGCAGCGATGCCCAGGACCAGGACCAGCGTCACCCAGCTCGCCGTCCCGCGTTCCGCCTTCTTCCCACGGATCATGGTCACTCCTCCACCTTGAGAACGGCCAGGAAAGCCTCCTGGGGAATCTCCACCTGGCCCACCTGCTTCATGCGCTTCTTGCCTTCCTTCTGCTTCTCGAGGAGCTTGCGCTTCCGGCTGATGTCGCCGCCGTAGCACTTGGCGAGCACGTTCTTCCGGTAGGCCTTGATGGTCTCGCGGGAGATGATCTTGGACCCGATGGCGGCCTGGATGGCCACCTCGTACATCTGCTTGGGGATGACCTCGCGCAGCTTCTGGCAGACGTCCCGCCCGCGATGGTAGGCCCGCTCCCGGTGGACGATGACCGAGAGGGCGTCGACCGGCTCCCCGTTGATGAGGATGTCGAGGCGCACCAGGTCCGCCTCCTGGTAGCCCTTCAGCTCGTAGTCGAGCGACCCGTATCCTCGCGAGACGCTCTTCAGCTTGTCGAAGAAGTCGAAGACCACCTCGGCGAGCGGGATCTCGTAGGTGATCTGGACGCGCTTCGTGCCGATGTATCGCAGGTCGCGCTGCACCCCGCGCCGGTCCTGGCAGAGCTTGAGGATGTTCCCCACGTCGTCGGTGCGTCCGTGGATGTGGCAGGTGAGGATGGGCTCCTCCAGCATGGCGATCCTCTGCGCCGGGGGCAGCTTGGCCGGGTTGTCGATCTCCTGTACCTCCCCCTGCGTATCGGTGACCCGGTAGACCACCGACGGCGCCGTGGTGATGAGGGAGAGGTCGTACTCGCGCTCCAGCCGCTCCTGGACGATCTCCATGTGGAGGAGCCCCAGGTAGCCGCAGCGAAATCCGAAGCCGAGCGCCTGGCTGGTCTCCGGCTCGAAGGTGAAGGCCGAGTCGTTGAGGCGCAGCTTGACGAGCGCGTCGCGCAGCTGGTCGTAGTCGGCGGCGTCGATCGGGAAGACGCCGCTGAAGACCATGGGCTTCACCACCTTGAAGCCGGGGAACGCTGCCTCGGTGGCGCGGCCCGCCTCGCTGATGGTGTCGCCCACCTTGGCGTCGTAGACGTCCTTCACGTTGGCGACCACCACCCCCACGTCGCCGGCCATGAGCCGCTGCACCGGCCGAGAGAACGGGGCGAAGACGCCCAGGTCCTGGACCTCGAACTCCTTCCGGTTCGAGAAGAAGAAGATGCGCTGGCCTGGGCGAAGCGTCCCCTCGAAGACCCGCACCAGCATGACCACCCCGCGGTACGTGTCGTACCAGGAGTCGAAGATGAGGGCCTTGAGCGGGGCCTCCGGATCGCCTGCCGGGGGAGGCACCTTCCTCACCACCTGCTCGAGGATCTCCTGGATGCCCACGCCTTCCTTGGCGCTGGCCGAGACCGCGTCCGCCGCGTCGAGGCCGATCACCTCCTCGATCTCCTGCCGGACGCCTTCCACGTCGGCGCTGGGGAGGTCGATCTTGTTGATGACCGGGATGATCTCCAGGTCGTGGTCGAGCGCCTGGTAGACGTTGGCCAGCGTCTGCGCCTCCACCCCCTGGGTCGCGTCCACCACCAGGACCGCCCCCTCGCATGCGGCCAGCGACCGGGACACCTCGTACGCGAAGTCGACGTGACCGGGGGTGTCGATCAGGTTGAGGACGTACTCCTTCCCGTCCCGGGCCCGGTAGGTCATGCGGACGGTCTGGGCCTTGATGGTGATGCCGCGTTCCCGCTCCAGCTCCATGTTGTCGAGGAACTGGGCCTGGGCGTCCCGAGCGGTGACCGTTCCCGTGAACTCCAGCAACCGGTCCGCGAGCGTCGACTTGCCGTGGTCGATGTGCGCGATGATCGAGAAATTGCGGATGTTCTGGTTCGAGTCTTCCATCGGGTCGGGGCTTTCTAGCACGCGGTACCTGTCCCGGCACCTCCCGCCTCCATCCAGGCTGACGCTTCGCGTCATTCCGGCTCGACCCTCTCGACAGGGGGAACCCTCGTGGGTCAGTTTCGAGCGCGACGAGCTCGAGCCTACATGAGACTACCCTCAGATCAGGCGGAATTCACCGTATTTGGTGCCTGTCAAGGCCATACACCACAATATATTGTGGTTACGGTCTTGACACTCATCACGCCGCCGATATCGTTCGCCCTCGCCGCCGCTGCCCGATGTCGGACGCGGCCGGCCGGTGCAGGCGAAGGGGCGGGAGCGCCCCCGTGTCAGAGGCGACGGGTAAAGCCTCCGGTCCACCCCCGCGGTGGACGCGGAGGCAGGGATTGGGAAACGGGGCTGGGCCGAGACGTCTCATGCCCCTGGCAGGCCGGGAGAGGGCCCGGTCCGGAGGTCGGACATGATCGAGCGGGAGAGCGCCGGCGCGCAGCGTCGCGCCGCACGTGCGCAGAAGAAGTCGGCTCGCAGGGGCCTCGCCGTTCCCCGGTACTTCACGACCCCGGGCGTCGATCCGGCCGAGGAGCTGGCCTGGGAGACCCGGACCGCCGCCATCGTGGGCGAGTCGGGCAAGGTCATCTTCGAGCAGAAGGACGTCGAGGTCCCGAAGAGCTGGTCCTTGCTCGCCACCAACGTGGTGGCGTCGAAGTACTTCCGCGGCCAGAACGGCACGCCCCAGCGCGAGACCTCGGTCCGCCAGCTGGTCGGGCGGGTGGTCCGCACCATCGCCGGCTGGGGGCGCAAGGACGCCTACTTCGCCACCGACGCCGACGCCCAGGCGTTCGAGGCGGAGCTCTCCCACCTGGTCTACCGGCAGAAGATGAGCTTCAACTCTCCCGTCTGGTTCAACGTCGGCGTCGAGGAGCGGCCGCAGTGCTCGGCCTGCTTCATCAACTCCGTCGAGGACTCGATGGACGCCATCCTGCGCCTCGCCCACACCGAGGGCATGCTCTTCAAGTACGGGTCGGGCGCCGGCTCCAACCTCTCCCGCATCCGGTCGTCGAAGGAGTACCTCTCGGGCGGCGGCGAGGCCTCCGGCCCCGTCTCGTTCATGCGCGGCTTCGACGCCTTCGCCGGCGTCATCAAGTCCGGGGGCAAGACCCGGCGGGCAGCCAAGATGGTGATCCTCGACGTCGACCACCCGGACGTGCAGGAGTTCGTGGGCTGCAAGGCCGACGAGGAGAAGAAGGCCTGGGCCCTCATCGAGGCCGGCTACGACGGCGGCTTCAACGTCCACGGCGGCGCCTACGACTCGGTCTTCTTCCAGAACGCCAACCACTCGGTGCGGGTCACCGACGCCTTCATGCACGCGGTGGTGGACGACGCCGAGTGGCCGCTCCTGGCCCGGACCTCCGGAAAGGCGCTCGAGCGGGTCCGTGCCCGCACGCTGATGCGCCAGATCTCCGACGCCGCCTGGACCTGCGGCGACCCGGGGCTTCAGTTCGACACCACCGTGAACGACTGGCACACCTGCCCGGCAACGGCGCGCATCAACGCCTCCAACCCGTGCTCGGAGTACATGTTCCTCGACGACAGCGCCTGCAACCTGGCGTCGTTGAACCTCATGCACTTCCGGTCGATCGACGGCGGCTTCGACAGCGAGTCGTTTCGTCACGCCGTCGACCTGACCATCCTGGCGCAGGAGATCCTGGTCTCGAACTCCCGCTACCCCACGGAGGGCATCGCCAAGAACAGCCACGACTACCGTCCGCTCGGCCTCGGCTACGCCAACCTGGGCGCCTTCCTCATGGCCACCGGCGTTCCCTACGACTCCGAGTCCGGGCGCGCCACCGCCGCGGCCATCACCGCCGTCATGACCGGCGAGGCCTACGCCCAGAGCGCTCGCATCGCCTCCCACACCGGGCCGTTCGACGGCTTCGAGCGCAACCGGGCCCCGTTCCTGGGCGTGATGCGCAAGCACGCCGCTGCGGTGAACCGCATCGACGCCGAGAAGGTCGCCCCGGAGCTGCTCGATGCCGCGCACCGGGCCTGGGCCGACGCGGTCGCGCTCGGTACCCAGCACGGTTACCGGAACGCCCAGGCCACAGTGCTCGCGCCCACCGGCACCATCGGCTTCATGATGGACTGCGACACCACCGGCATCGAGCCCGACATCGCGCTCGTGAAGTACAAGAAGCTGGTCGGCGGCGGCATGCTCAAGATCGTGAACAACACGGTCCCGCTGGCCCTGCAACGGCTCGGCTACGGCTCCGGGGAGATCGGGGCAATCCTCCAGTACATCGACGAGCTGGAGACCATCGAGGGGGCGTCCGGGCTGCGCGACGAGCACCTCCCGGTCTTCGACTGCGCGTTCAAGCCGCAGAATGGCAGCCGGACCATCCACTACATGGGTCACATCCGCATGATGTCGTCGGTGCAGCCCTTCCTGTCCGGCGCCATCTCCAAGACCGTGAACATGCCGACCAGCGCCACGACCGCGGACATCGAGACCGCCTACCTCGAGGCCTGGAAGCTGGGGCTGAAGGCCATCGCGGTCTACCGGGACGGCTGCAAGCGCAGCCAGCCGCTCAACGCCGGCAAGGCCGCCGAGGCCAAGCAGGAGGAGCCTCCCAGCGCCGAGGCCCTCGCCAACCTGCAGCGCCGGCGGCTCCCGGACGAGCGCAGCGCCATCACCCACAAGTTCTCCATCGGCGGTCACGAGGGCTACATGACCGTCGGGATGTACGGCGACGGCACCCCCGGCGAGCTCTTCGTCACCATGGCGAAGGAGGGCTCGGTGGTCTCCGGGCTCATGGACAGCTTCGCCACGTCCATCTCCATGGCCCTGCAGTACGGGGTTCCGCTCAAGGTCCTGGTGGACAAGTTCAGCCACACGCGCTTCGAGCCCTCCGGCTTCACCGGCAACCCCGACATCCCCATCGCCAAGTCGATCACCGACTACATCTTCCGCTGGCTGTCCCTCAAGTTCCTCCCCGTCGAGGACGGCCTCTCCGCGGCCAAGGAGATGACGCCGGGCGCGGCGCCCGCGGCGCCCCGTCTCAAGGCCGCCCAGCGGACGGTGGCGACCTCCTCGGTGTCCTCCGCCCCGGTCATCGCCTTGCCGGCCCGGGAGGACTCGCCCTACCTCGCCCAGGCCGACGCCCCGCCCTGCCCCAACTGCGGCAGCATCACGGTGCGCAACGGCGCCTGCTACAAGTGCCTCAACTGCGGCACCACGACGGGGTGCTCCTAGCGGCGCGGCGCTCTGCGCCGGTAGCCCGTGAAGGCCCTACCCGCTGCTGAAGGGCCGAAGCGCTGGAGTGCGTTCCGGGAGGGTGTCACGCGGTGCAGACGAAGACGGCAGTGCGCTTGCGGCCGCCACCGGGCCGCCCGAAGTCGTCGTTTCGCTCGATCACGTGCAGCGCCGCCGCTTCCAGCTCCGCCGAGAGCTCGTCGGGCCCGAACGGGCGGATGGTCTCGCGGGTGACGGTCTGGCGCAGGATCCGGCCCGCCGCATCCTCGACGCAGTAGCGCCGCTCGATCTGGTTGGTGCGCCGCTGCCGGTCCTTCCGGATGGTCTTGGTGCGGGAGAGGACCCGCCCGTCGGGCAGGGGACGGCGATAATCGAGGAAGACGTGGTCATCGGGCAGGTCATCGAGGGCCGGATCGGGGATGAAGGTGTCGAGCGCGAAGCGGCCGCCCTCGCCTACCAGCGCACGCACCCAGCGCAGCACCTTGCCTCGATCGGCATCATCCACCAGGTAGGTGATCGCCGAGTAGGGGAGGAGCACGAGGGCGAAGGAGCCGCGAAGCGAGCAGGAGCGCAAGTCGAGGCAGGCCGTTCGCAGGCGAGCCGCCAGCTCCTGGGGGAGCATGGCCTGCTTGCGCCGGAGCTCCCTCAGCATGGGAAGGGAGCGGTCCACGCCGGTGACGTCCGCACCCCCGGCCGCCAGCGCCAGGGCCACCCGGCCGGTGCCGCAGGCCAGCTCGAGGACCCGCCCGCGCGTCCGTCCTGCCAGCGCGGCGTAGAACTCCAGGTCCCCGACCGGCGCACTCCGTCCCATGTCCTCGTCGTAGAGCTCCGCGATGAGGTCGTAGCTCGGGGTGCTCACCTGGACACCTCTCGGAGCAGGGCGATGAGGGGGCCCGCGCATCGGCTCCAGCTGCAAGCCTGGAGCACCGCCGCAGTGGGGCGCTCCAGCGACCGGCGCCAGGCCGCGTCGGTGAGCAGCCGCACCAGCGGCTCCACGAAGTCCTCGACCCCCTCCACCACCACAAGTCCGGGGGCCTCCAGGCCGAGGAAGCCACGAGCCCCCTCGCGGGTGGAGACGCAGACCCGCCCGGCGACCAGGGACTCCACCAGCTTCAGCGGCGAGCCCCGGATCCCGAGGAGCGGGTTGATGGTGACGGCGGTCCGGTCCAGGAACTCACGCGGGCGGGGGGAGAGCTCGTGAAGCACCACGCCAGGCTGCCGCAGCAGCTCCGGCGGAGCGCCCGCGGTCCCGGAGAGCACGTGGAGCTCGACGCCCGGCACGCGCTCCCGGATGGCCGGGAAGGCACGGGCCAGGAAGAGCTGCAGTCCCTCCCGGTTGGGGGCGTAGCGAAAGGGGCCGATGAAGAGGAGGCGCGGCGGGTCGGGCGACGGCAGGTAGCCCGTCACCGCGGCGCCGTTCGGCACCACCGCGACGCGCGGGTGGCCGAGCAGCGCCGCGTCCTCGCCGGAGCAGACGACGACGGCGTCATGGCGCGCGATCAGGGCCTCCTCGAAGTGATCCTCGGGCCCGCGCTTCCCCTCCGACAGGGTCACGTCGTGCAGGTGCAGCACCCAGGGCAGCCCCAGCTTCCCGTCGCGGACCAGCCCCGCCAGCTCGACGTGCTCGACCTGCACCAGCGCTGCGCCGTCGACGAGCGCGCGGCGCCGCAGGGCCTCGGCCAGCTCGGGACGCGAGTGGCTCTCGATGCGCGCCACACGCGGCGGCAGCGAGATGCTCGGCTCCCATCGCGTCCGCATGACCGGGTGGACCGCGGCGAAGGGAGCGATGTCGGCGGCCCCCAGCCCGGCGTAGCCAGCGCCCTCGTCGCTCACCAGCACCACCCGGAACTCCTTCGCCATCTCCAGGACCAGCGCATGGAGGCGCACCGCGCTGCCGTGACGCGGCGGCAGGACGCCGTAGGGGGAGACCACCAGCAGCGTCGGCACGCCCGGCCGCGCGGACGCCGGCTCCACCAGGCGCCCGGCGGTGGCGTGGATGAGGTCGCCGTCGTCGAACGGCGCGGTCGCCGCTCGCAGCTGCGAGCAGAATACGCCGAACACCTGGGCGGGCGATACCACCCGGAAGAAGCTCGCCCAGTCGATGGCGCGGAGATCCTCGCGCACCCTGCGCCTGTCGCCGAGCACGCGCAGGTTCCGGAGATGAAAGAGCAGCCGGTGGCGCTGGAAGATCCGCTCCACCTCGTCGGGCGCATAGACCTTCCCGACGGTGGCCCGGTGGTGATGCCAGACGATGGAACGCGGACAGAAGAGCACGCCGTAGCCCTCGGCGTGGGCCCGGACCCCCCACTCCGCGTCCTCCCAGTAGAAGGGGGCGTAGGGGTCGCGACGCCCGACCATGCGCGTCAGCAGCTCCCTCTGGAAGAGGGATGAACCGCCGCTGGCGTAGAGCGAGGTGCGCACGACGTCGGGATGGTCCGGGAGCTCCTCGAAGGCCTCCACGCGCCCGTCGACGATCCGCATCGCCCCCAGCCCGGTCTCCTCGCGCCGCTTGCCCGGATCCTTGAAGAAGATCTGCGAGCCGATGGCGAAGACCCGCGGCGCGCGCCAGGGCAGCAGTTCCCGCAGGGCGTCCGGCGCCAGGACCATGTCGTTGTTGAGGAGGTAGACCCAGCCGTGCTGCGCCAGCTGCAGCCCCTTGCGGATGGCGGCCGAGAAGCCGAGCGGCTGGCGGAAGAACCTCCACCGCACCGCCGGGTACCTCCGCTCCAGCTCGGCATAGTCGCCGCGCGGGGAGCCGTTGACGACCACGATCACCTCGACGGGCTCGGCCAGGTCGCGCGCCGCCACCGCCAGGCTGTCGAGGCAGCCGCCGAGCAGCTCGGCGTTGGCTCGCTCCGGGATGAGGATCGAGAGCCCGGGCGCCGGACTGGGCTGCCCTGGAAGGCGGCGGGGGAGGAATTTCCCCAGCAGGTCGGCGAGCGCCAGCGCCCCCCGGAGCGGCAGGAGCAGGATCTTGCGCGCCCACCGGCGCAGCTCCTTCCTCAGCGACGCGAGCGTCACGGCACCGCCTCGAGCGCGATGTCGGTGGAGGGGGCCTGCACGCGACCGGGGAGCCGCCGCGCCGTGTCAAGGAGCATCGGTGCCCTCTCCTACGCGAGCAGGCCCACCAGAGACCGTTCCACCGGCTCGCCCGCCTCGACGCGGTCATGCAGCCAGAGCGCCTGGAAGGCGAAGATGCCCGCCCAGACGTTCCAGTGGCGCGGCGACGCCACGGGGGGAGCGAAGCAGACGGCCCCGCTGGCCGCGACGTGGTCGAGCAGCGCGGTGCGCAGGCGTCGCATGGCGCCGAGGCTGTCAGCAGAGAGCGGGATCCCGACCAGCTGCAGCGCCGAGCCGAGCCGCAGCGCCTGCGCCATGATGTCGGAGCGGGTCGCGCCCGCCGGGTCGTCCAGCAGCGCCGGCAGGGTCCCGTCGGCGCGCTGAAGCGAGAGCACGCGGAAGAGGCCGGCATGGGCGTCATGGAGGTAGGGAACGTTGCCGCGAAGCCCGATCAGCAGCTTGCCCTCGAGCCCGTAGAGCAGCGGATGGATCTCTGGCCCGCCCGCGTCGGGCGCCCCCTCCCACCGCTCCACCAGCGCGCTCGCCCTCCTCCGCAGGGGCTCCGGCACCGGCTGGCCGAGGAGCAGCGCCGTGGCCAGCTTGAGGTGGTAGGGGCCGCCCGCCGTCGACCAGCGACGTGGCAGCTGCACGCCGGGGCCCGGCAGCGCTGCGACGGCCTCGCCATTGAGGAGATGGAGCGCCAGATGCCCGAGCACGGCCTCGCGGAGAGCCGCCCGATCGACGTCGAGCAGCCCCCAGACCGCGTCGACGCCCCGCAGGCACATGCCGAGGTCGAAGGCGAAGCTGGTCGCCGATCGGAAGTCGGGCGGTTCGCCGAAGGGGACACGCGCCAGGGGCTCCCCGGTCTGCGCCCGCCGGAGCAGCCAGGCTGCGGTGCGGCGGGCGCGGCGCCTCGCCTCGTCGGCGAACGGGGGCGACGTGGCCGCGGCGAAGGCAAGGGCGGAGAGGTAGTAGCCGGCGATCTCGGGATAGAGGAACGCGGGTCGGCCATCGTCTCCGAGCCAGCCGGCCACGGCGCCCTGGTGCTCGCCCTCCTCGAGCTGGACCGCGCTCGAGAAGAGCCAGTCGGCCACCGCCCTCGCCTCGCCCCCACCGCCCGGTGGAAGGGGGCCGCCGGTCGGAGTTCCAGCCCGGAACTCCGGCAGCGGCGGGCCGCCAGGGGCGGCCGCCAGCGACCGGGCGACGATGCTGGCGATCCGCTCGGCCGCGCGACCATCGCCGAACAGCTGACGCGCCTGGGCCATGGCGGCATGGGCCGCGGCGTCGGAGAAGAGCCGTTCGATCTCCCGCTCGAAGAGGGCGGGGTCGCTTCCCACCAGGATCGCCCCTCCGGCGTCGACCACCTCGCCTCGCTCCGTCTCGTCGCGAAGCAGCAGGAGCGGCTTGCCCAGATGGGACGCCTCCTCCTGGATCCCGCCGCTGTCGGTGATCACGACGAACGCGGCGAGCAGCAGCGCCACCAGCCCCGAGTGGTCGAGCGGGTCGATGATCTCGACGTTGGAGAGGCCAGCCAGCGCGCTCCGGGTGGGCCCGGAGCTGGAAGGATTGGGGTGAACCGGGACCACCAGGCGCGCCTCCGGCCGGCGGAGCGCGAAACCGCGCAACGCGCCGAGGATGCGCTCCAGCGGCTCGCCGTGGCTCTCGCGACGGTGCACGGTCACCAGGGCCAGCCGCTCCCCGGGGCGCAGAGGCCGCACCGAAGCGGGCCAGACCGGGCCTCGCCGGATCGTTCGCTGCAGCGAGTCGATGACCGTGTTCCCGACCAGGTGGATCGAGGACGGGTCGTACCCTTCACGCAGCAGCGCGCTCCGGGCCCGCTCGGTGGGGGCGAAGTGCCAGCGAGCCACCACCGAGGCGAGCCTCCGGAGCCCCTCCTCGGGGCGCGGCGCGCTCAACGTGGAGGTGCGCAGGCCGGCCTCGATGTGGCCGAAGCCGGTCTCGGCGTAGTAGGCGGCCAGGCCGGCCGCGAAGGCCGAGACGGTGTCGCCCTGCGCCAGCACCGCGGCCGGCTGGAAGCGCCGGATGACCGCATGGACGCCCGGCACCAGTGCACCGGTCAGCTCCGAGAGGTCTCGCGTGGGCGACAGCACCGGCAGCCTCGCGTGCGCGGTGATCCCGGCATCGGCCAGCGAGCCCGCGAGCAGGGACTCGTGCTGGCCCGTGGTGAGCACGATCGGCTCGCACTGGCAGGCGGGCAGCGCCTCGATCACCGGCGCCATCTTGATCACCTCGGGCCGGGTGCCGAGGACGCACAGGACACGCATCATGTCTCGAGACGTATAGCAGGGGCCCCCGGGTCCCCGGTAGCAGGTGCGACAGGGGCTGCCCGTCAGATCCATGGGCTAGTCCTGCTGGTCGTGACCCGGGCCTCCTCCATGCCCAGGACTGTTTCTTCCTGCGCCCAGTGCGCGCAGTCGAGCCCGGATTGGCTCGGCCCCTTCCCCGCCTGCCGGAAATGGAACACCCTCCAGGAGGAGGCGCCGCGTTCCTGACATGCGCTCGCAAGACAAACTGGATGTGGCGGGACCAGATCGCCGGGCATGGAGTGGATACGCCATTCCCTCTCGCCTGGTGCCACTCCGGTGGCGCCAGGTCTTCGCGCTGTACCTGCAGTATGGCGACGAGCATCACGCCTCCGGGATGGCCGTCCTGCGCCGGCAGGTGGCGCGGTTGTTCCCGCGGAGCCGGGCCTCCTTCCTGGTGATCGACAATGCGCTGGACGCGGCCACGCCGCCGCGGGTCGACGGGGACGAGACCCGTCTCGCAGGCGACAACGCCAACAGGGAGTTCTCCGGGTGGGACCGCGGGCTTCGGTGGCTGCGCTCCAGCCGCAGGGTCTCGCCGAACGACATCGTGGTTCTGGCGAACGACACCTTCCACCGCTCCTATGGCTCGGAGTACCTGGAGCTCTTCCGGCCGCGAGAGATCGAGCGCGCGCTTCGAAGGAACGCGCTGGTGGGATACATGGACGCCTACCCGGAGCCGGTGACGCTCTTCGGCCACCGCCTGCGGAGCTGGGTCCGTTCCAGCCTGGCCCTCACCACGGCGCGAACCATCCACTCGTTGCTGCCCTTGCAGGTCGGAGAGATCGACCACCTGGTCTTCTCCGAGGCGCCCGCCGAGTTCTTCCGGCGCGACGCCCCGCTCTGCGAGAGATACCAGGGTTACCTGAGAACCTGGCTCTTCGGAGAGGAGGCGGCGGGTGGGTTCCGCGAGCGCTGGCACTCCAGGGCGCCCTTGACCGAGGCCAACCGCATCCAGATGCGGGCCAAGGCCAGGTGCATCTTCGCCGAGCACGCGCTCTCGGCCCGGGCGCGCGCTCTCCCCGTGCCGGTCCTGGACGTTCGCGGCGTCCGCTACGACCTGTGATGCCGGCACTCCATCCCGCCGGGGAAAGCCCGGTCTGGAGGCTCCGGATGGATTGCCGATCGAGATGGGGTACGCTCTCGCCCGCCGCTTCGGGCAGAGAGCTGGATGGAAATGGCCGCGGACAAGAGGGGCGACGTCGGTGAACTCCTGCGACTCTCGGTGGAGTACGCGCGGGAGCTCTCTCTGGTGAAGCGGGAGGCGGAGCCGTCGCCGACTTTCTGGTATCCCTACGGAACCCTGGGCAATCTTCACGTCCTCGACAGGCTGCTTCGAGGGAGCAACCGGTTCCTGCTCGACCTCGCCGCGGGCGGGTCCATCGCCGACGTCGGGGCGGCCGATGGTGACCTGGCCTTCTTCCTGGAGCAGCGGACAGGGATCACCATTTCCATCGTCGACCACGCTCCGACCAACTTCAACTCGCTGAAGGGCGCCCGTCTCTTGAGGGAGCGGCTCGCGTCCTCGGTCGAGATCCACGACATCGACCTCGATCAGCTGCACCGGTTGCCGCAGGAGAGATACGGCCTGGTCTTCTTCCTGGGCATCCTCTACCACCTCAAGAATCCGTACCACGCGATGGAGCAGTTCGCGCGCTCCACCAAGCACCTGATCCTCTCGACCCGGGTGGCCCGGTTCACGCCCGACAAGAAGACCAGCCTGCGGGACCTGCCGGTCGCGTACTTGCTCCATGAGACCGAGGCGAACAACGACTCGACGAACTACTGGATCTTCTCGGAGACGGGGCTCCGGCGTCTCTTCGAACGCACCGGCTGGGAAGTCCTCGAGTACGGGACGTTCGGCGACACGAGGAACTCCGACCCGGCATCGCAGACTGCGGACGAGCGCGCGTTTTGCCTGCTGCGGAGCCGGCTCGCCTGAGCGATCGTGCCGACTCGATAGGCCCCAGGCTCCTGAAGACCTGGCCCTTCCGAGAGGAGGCGGCGGTGGGTTCCGCGAGCGCCTGCACCTCCAGGTGCCCTGTCGCGGTCATCCGGGCCCGGTCGCCACTGGCAGGCCCCGGGCACCGCGGGGTCCGTTCCTCCGCACCGGGAAAATCTCGGAAAGCAGGCTGCTCACGGCCGCCTCGGAGAAGTGCTGCGCCACGTGACGCTGGCAGTTCTCCGACAGCTTCTGCCACAGCACCCGGTCCTGGTACACGCGGACCACCGCGTCCGCGAAGGAGTCCGCGTCGTCGGCGACCAGGGCATGCTCCCCGTC
>Ga0315295_10003744_pt1 | contig 12926 bp, 11 predicted proteins | sample YL17G14_0_MG_FD_204453 | JGI IMG/M metagenome (GOLD analysis project Ga0315295, IMG submission 204453) | Sediment microbial communities from Yellowstone Lake, YNP, Wyoming, USA - YL17G14_0 | ecosystem: Environmental > Aquatic > Freshwater > Lake > Sediment | place: USA: Wyoming | collected... | reverse complement strand
TTTGCGATATCGGAGGGTGACGGTGATGGACGCCTTAAAAAGCTGCCAGCTTTGTTTGAATTTCGCAATCATAATGTTGAGGCATTCCTTTCTTTGATGAAACTTAATAATTCGCGTTCGGTCAGGCCGCTGCTGGCTGCGTCCGCCAATAGTCGGTGATAAAGGTTTTTGAACTTGTTTTTTTTCTCCCTGACGCCTGGCGCGGGCGTGGTTGCGGGCGGCTGGGCTTGGATGAAGGACCCGCTGCCGCGTTCGCTGACGATGATTCCCTTCAATTCAAGCTCGCGGTAAGCCTTGGCCACCGTGTTCGGATTCACGTTCAAGCGCTCGCTCAACGCCCGGATGGTTGGCAATTGGTCCCCGGATTTGAACACGCCTGTCGCCACCGTCGCACAGACATGGTTGATGATCTGCCGGTAAACCGGGATACCCGAATTATACTCGACCTGCCATTGATCCAACTCGTTGCCAGCCATAAACATTTATATCCTATTTAATTATTATACTAATATACTAGCACACAGCCGGAACTCGTCAACAAATATTTTTGTAAGCGCTTATAAAGATCCGCCAATTATACAAGAAAGTCTGAGAGCGTGTCTGAAAAAGGCAGAAGACGACGTAAGGAGGCCCGTTTTTCGGGAGATGTCAGTGAACGCATCCACGCACGTCCCAGAGCGCCGAACTCTGATTCGGCAAGGTTCGCAGGAAATCGCATGTTCGTGCCGATTCGGAGATCGGCGCTCCGCTTTCCATGATGCTGCATGGGTAGCACGCCATGCGCCCAGCGTCAGTGATACCAGGACTTCTGGATTTCTTCGAGCGTCATCAGGTGGGCGGTTTTCAGGAGACGGCAAAAATCCTTCTTGCTGACGTGACAGAAGGTTCCCTCGCGGGTGGTAAGGCTCTTGACGGACTTGTATTCCACTTCCAATCGCTCCAGGTGCAGGATGCGAAGATATTCCTCGCCGCGTTTCCAGACCTGATCCTGTTGCAGTTTGATTTTCTTGGCCATGCGAAATCGGCTACTACTTCTTTTACGGGCCGATGGTGGAGAGGTTTCCTTGAACCCCTGAACGGAAAAAACATTCAACATTCAACACCCAACGTCGAATTGGCCTTTGCTTGGATGTTCGAAGTTGAATGTTGAGCGTTGAATGTTCCTGGGTTCATGGGTAGGGGACCGGTCTCCCCTGATTTCAAATCAGGAGAGACAGCGGCAGCTGTTTACTTTTTTGCCTGTTTGGCGGCCACAGCCTGCTTTTTCTTGTTGGCAGCAGTGCTGGCCTTGGACTGTTTCTGCGTGGACTTCTTCTGGTTGGATTTCGGGGATCGGTCGCCCATAATTTTAATTTTCTTCCGCGGTTTGAGTCACCTGCGGCATGGTAGTTTCTCCGAAGGGAGGATCATCATGCTTTCCCCCGCGGCCATTGTAAATGATGGACGCGAAATCATTTGGCGCATCCATGCTCTGCCCCCGTTCGGAGTTCCGCGTTTACGCGGCGCGGAAGTCATGTGCCGCCCGGACCGGACCGCCTGAAGGCGGAACTACAAACGTTCAGCCGTTACGCGGCGCGGCGCGCCCACCGGAGCTTGGCCGGCGCGGAACGGGGATTGGCATGGCGTTCGTCGGCGGTGGGCCGGATGACTTCGTGGGCAATGCCGGCGTAAAGCCCGTTACGCAGCCCGTCGGCAAAGGCTTTCTTCACGCGGCGATCTTCGCCGGAATGAAACGTTAAAATCGCCACGCGGCCGCCGGGGTTCAGGCACGCGGGCAGGTTTCGGAGTAACGTGTCGAGCGCGGAGAACTCGTCGTTCACCGTAATGCGCAGGGCCTGGAAGACGCGTCGGATGGACAGGTCGCCGGCTTCCTCGTCCAGGCGTGGCAGCGCAGCGCGGACGGCGCGGGCCAGCGCGGTGGTGGTGGCGAAGACTTTTCCGGCGAGGACCGGGGCGAGCACGGCGGCGTACGGTTCGTCGGCATTTTCCACCAGCATTTCCGCGAACGCGGCGGGTTTGATTTTTCCCAGCAACGCCGACGCGGGCTGGCCGCGACGGGGATTCATGCGCATGTCCAATGGGCCGTCCAGCTTCACCGAAAAACCACGCGCCGGGTCGTCAATCTGCATCGAGGAAACCCCCAGGTCGGCCAGGATGACGTCCGCGCCGGGCTGGAGCGCGGCTGTGTGCGGAGCACCAGCCGCAGCAGATTTGTCATGTTCGGCGTGCTGCGGCTGGGTCTGCGACCACAGCCGCGCTCCAAAATCGTTGGCCAGCACCTGTGGCAGCCCGGCGAAGTTGCTGCGCTGCACGGTGAATAGGTCCGGATCGAACCCGAGCGCGCGGAGGCGGGCTTCGGTTTTAGGCAGTTCCAGCGGATCAATGTCGAGGCCGATCAATTTGCCGCCGGGCTGGATTCGCGCGAGGATTTCCTGCGCGTGGCCGCCGTAGCCCAGCGTGCAGTCCACGGCCAGTTCGCCGGGTTGGGGCGTGAGCACTTCCAGAATTTCCGCCACCATGATGGGCCGGTGCGTGCCGGCCGGAGTCTTGCCGGACGCGAGGACTTTGGCGACGGTGTCGGCGTAGCGTTGAGGGTTGTGTTCCTTGTATTTCTCCTCGAAACGGCGCGGGTTCTTTCCGGCATAACGCGGACGCCGCCGGTGCGGCGCCGGCATTGGGGTGGGCGCGGAGCTGTCAGCCATGCGATTTATCGCCGGCGTTTGTGCCGGGAGAAATCCCGGCGCGGACGCGCTGGACCCGCCGGTTGATATTTCCGCCCAGCCGGCGGGGCTTTGGCCGGTCGCGCCGTTCCGGCGGCGCGGTCGGCGGCCAGCCGGAAATCCACCTGTTTCTTGAACGAATCCACCTTGGCGATCTGCACCTCCACTTTGTCGCCCAGTCGGATCACGCGGCGATGGCGCCGGCCGACCAGGTGATTGCGATCCGGGTCGAACACGTAAAAATCATCCGGCAGGCTCGAGAGATGCACCAGCCCGCTCATCGCCAAGCCGGGCACGTCCACGAAAAATCCGAAGTTGCGCACGTCAATGACGAGCGCCGGATACCGCGGCGGGTCGGCGGACAGCAGTTGCGCCCGGAGGAAGGCGTACAGCTTCACGTCCTTGCTGTCGCGTTCCGCGTCGGCGGAGTTGCGTTCCGTTTCCGAAATGTGATCGGCGGTCTCGGGGAGCGAATGCGTCGGGCCGTGGCTGTCCCGAAACAGCGCGCGATGCACCACGAGGTCGGCATAGCGGCGGATGGGCGACGTGAAATGCGCGTATTCCCGTTTGGCCAGCCCGTAATGGCCGAGCGGCTCGATGGCGTAACGCGCCCGCATGAGCGAGCGGAGAAAACCGATCTTGAGCGCCTCGCCGATGGGAATGGTGTCGAGCTTTTGCAGCAGCTTCTGGACTTCCGGCCGCTTGCTCAAATTGCCGCAGGGCACGTGGTGGCTGAGGATTTCCTCGCGGTACTCGTTCAGCCGCCGTTCGTCCGGCGCCTCATGCACGCGATAAATCGCCGGCAGGTTCTGCCGCATCAGCCGCCCGGCCACCGCCTCGTTGGCGAGCAGCATGTATTCCTCGATCAACTGGTGCGAAACGTCGTTCTCCACCTTTTCGATGCGCTGCACCCGGCCCTGGTCGTCGAGGCGGATTTTCATTTCCGGAAAATCCAGCGCGAGCGAGCCGGCCTTGAACCGCAGCCGCCGGATCCGTTGCGCCAGCTCGTGCGCGTCGTGCAGCATCCGCTCGATGGGATCATTCGGCGGCCGCTGCAAAATCTTCAGCACCTCATGGTAGGTGAACCGGCGCTGCGAATGAATCACCGCCGGGTAAAATTTGCTGCCGAGCACGCGGCCATCGTTGCTGATGACAAACTCCACGCACTTGGTCAGGCGGTCCACGTCGGATTTCAGCGAGCACAGCTCGTTGCTCAGCGCCTCGGGCAGCATCGGGATCACCCGGTCCACCAGGTAGGTGGAGTTGCCGCGCTTGCGCGCCTCGTCGTCCAGGGCCGTGCCGGGCTTCACGTAATGCGACACGTCGGCGATATGTACCCACAGCTTCCATTGATCATGCGAAATCCGGCGCAGGCAAATCGCATCGTCAAAGTCCTTCGCGTCGTCCGGGTCGATGGTAATGACGGCGTGCCGCCGGCAATCCTCGCGCCCGGCGAGTTCATGCGACGCCACGGTGGCGCCGATGGCGCGCGCCTCCGCCAGCGCGGGCTTCGGGAAATGCAGCGGCAGGTCGTACTGCCGCAGCACTGACAGCATGTCCACGCCCTCCTCGTCCGGGGAGCCGAGCACCTCGATGATTTCGCCCTCGGGATTGTTGTGGCGCGAGACCCACTCGCGCAGTTCGACCACCACCTTGTCGCCGACGTTGGCCGGCCGGCCGGTGTCCCGCGGTGGCGGCACGCTGATGTCGTGCGGCATGCGCGGGTCATCGGGGATGACGTAAAGAAATTGCCGGCCGCGCTGGAGTGTGCCGACGATTTGGGTGCGCCGGCGTTCCAGGATGCGGATGACCGTGCCGGTTTCCTGGGTCGGGCGTTCCGGGCGCAGGCCCCGGGCGCGGATGTCGCGGCGCACCAGCACGCGGTCCTCGTGCAGCGCGGTGGACGTGGCGTCCTCCGGGACCATGATTTCCTTCAAGCCCGCATCGTCCGGCTGTAAAAATCCCTTGCCCTGGCGGTTGATCCGGATCCGGCCGGGGACAAGGTCCGCCTCGCGGGACAGGATGTAGCGGTTGCCCTTGGTGCGGGTGATGCGGCCCGAGCGCTCAAGCCCGAGCAGCGCCTGCTGCAATTCCTGCTGGCGCGAGGGCGCCCAGCGCAGGTGCCGGAGCAGTTCCGGGACGTTGGCCGGCGCGTAGCCATGCTGGCCGAGCAATCGTAGAATTTGATCTTCCATTTTGTTTTCGGGCGTTAGCCGGGTGAAGGTCAGCGCTGTTCGAACCGGGCCAGTCTGGAGCGTTTCCTGCCGGAAAGCAATCCGCGTTCAGGGACTCATGGGGCCGGACGGCGCAACTGGACACAGTGGCGGCAACGCCGCCGGCACCAACACGGTGCTGGCCTTTGACGTATTCCGCTTCGGTGAGACCTCCGCGGATGTGGCGCCGTATTCCTCCGGTCCGGCGCAACCCCCGATGATCACCGGCCAACCCGCAGACACCACCATCACGGTCACCTATCCGGCCACGTTCTCCGTGACCGCGATGGGGGAAGCGCCGCTCCGCTATCAACGGTATTTCAACACGCCGCCGCCATTGAGCAAGGACCAACGCGACCCTTTCGTTCGTCATCGCTTCGACGAACGACGCGGGCGGTTATTCGGTGGTGGTCACCAACAAGTTTGGATCGGGCACCAGTTCTACCGGGTGGCGGTGGATTGACCGGCTGCCCAAAAATCCTTTCTCGTAGCAGCCGAGGTAACGAGGCTCAAACTTCATTCGAAAGGAGCGCTCAGTTGGAGCCTCACGTCGGCTGCTACCGGGGGTGACAACGGTAAAATGCTCGATCAACAGCCTCTGGTGCGATGGTTGAGACGGGACTTTGGCGCGTGGCTACGCTACGCTGGCGCCGATGGGCGAACAACAAATCATCGTGGTCGGCGGCGGCGCGGCGGGATTTTTTGCCGCCATCGCGGCGGCGGAGCGGGGCGCCTCCGTGACGGTGCTGGAAAAGACTTCGCGGTTTCTCGACAAGGTGCGCATTTCCGGTGGCGGGCGTTGCAACGTCACCCATGCCTGCTTCGATGAGCACGAATTGACCACCCGCTATCCGCGCGGCGGGCGGGCGTTGCTGGCGCCCTTCAAAAACTTTCAAGCGCGCGACACCGTGGCGTGGTTCGAATCCCACGGCGTGAAATTGAAGACCGAGGCCGATGGCCGCATGTTCCCCGTCACCGATTCATCGGAAATCATCACAAATTGTCTGCTGCACTCGGCCCGGGCGGCGAACGTGAAGCTGCGGTTGAATTGCGGCGTTGAACACGTGGTCAGGCGGGCGGGCGGCGGATTTTCAGTTTGGAGTTCCGGCTTTAGCCGGCCTGCACCGCCTGAAGGCGGAACTCCCAACCAAAAAATCGAGACGATCGCCTGCGCCCGGCTGTTGCTGGCGACAGGCGGCTGCCGTGCGGCGGCGGGGGGACAACTGGCGGTGTCGCTCGGCCACACGCTCGAACCGCCCGTGCCGTCGCTGTTCGCGTTTCACGTCGAATCGCCGTGGCTGCGGACGCTCGCGGGCATTTCCGTCGGAACGGTCGAGGTGTCCGTGCCGGCGGCCAAACTGCGCGAGCGCGGGCCGTTGCTGGTGACGCACGAGGGCCTGAGCGGCCCGGTGATTTTGCGGCTGTCGGCCTGGGGCGCGCGGGTGTTGCACAAGTTGAATTACCGTTTCCCCCTGTCCGTGAACTGGCTGCCGGAATTGAACGCGGAAAAAATTACCCGCGAATTACAGTCCCGCCGTGAAGCGTCGGGCGCGCGGCTGGTGGTGAACGTGCCGCTGCCACCGTTGCCGGCGCGCTTGTGGGAGCAACTGGTACTGGCGGCGGGCATCGCGCGGGACACGCGCTGGTCGGCGCTCGCGCGGTCGCAGACGCATGCGCTGGCGCAACAGCTCGTCCGCACGGAATTAGCTGTGACCGCCAAGAGCCTGAACCGGGACGAGTTTGTGACGTGCGGGGGAGTGCGACTGGGCGAGGTGAACTTCAAGACGATGGAGAGCAAGGTCTGTCCGGGGCTGTTTTTCGCGGGTGAACTGCTGGACATTGACGGCATCACCGGCGGCTTCAATTTCCAGGCGGCGTGGACAACGGGCTGGCTTGCCGGTCGTGCGATGGCGGCGAAGTGAACCAAATAGCTGCGGAGCAGCGGCAGAGAGTAGCCCACGGTGAAACCGTGGGTATCAATGTACAAATGGAAAAGCCCCGGATGGGGCGACAGAAATTCCCGTCGGCGATTTTCTACCGCCCCATCCGGGGCTTGATTTTTTTGGGGACGACCCACCCACGGTTTCACCGTGGGCTATTGTCTTACGCCACTCCGTGGCTGAAGACAACTGCGACGTGAACCGCTGATTCCATCAGCGGTCATCGCATTTGATAAAAGGTCAGACGCGGGATTCTGCGGGTGCTGGAAACCGGCGCTCTTTTTTCCACGCCCGCCGCAGAACGAAGGCCGCACCCGCTGCCAGAACGGAGATGCACAACAGCGACACCCATCGGTTCGGCGTACGGAATCCGAAGTCGCGGCCTTGAATCCAGGTTGGGCAGGCTATCCCTTTTTCCGCCAGCAACGCGAGCGTAGGCTCATCCGGGGGAGAGATGTAATAATTCGGGAAGAGAATGTGCAGGGGAGGTCGCCGGTTATTCTCCAAGATAATCCACAGCTCCCTCTGTCCATTGCTCCACTGGTACACATGGCAAAGGGTGATTTTCGATGAAGCGATGATTTCCCGCGCCTCGGCCGAGGAAATGGACCGGTCCCGCCAGCAGGTCAATAGGACCAGCGGGATGATTGCCGCGAGCAGCACCAGGGCAACGCCGGTGCCAAAAACCTTGTTCGCCAATCCATCCAATTGTTGCATTTTTCCGGTCTGCTGTGCGTCCATTTCCTGCGGGTTGAACTTTCCTGGCTGGCGCAGGAGAACGACGCCGCCGATTGCCAGGATGAAGATGCAGAACACCGGCATAAATTTGCCGGGCCAGCCAAGCACCTCGAAATCGCGGCCTTGGACGTGGATTGGATATTGGATGCCTTGTTCCTTGAGCAAGGCAAGTGTCGCATCATCCACGGGCGCCCAGAACCTGGCCCGCTTTCCGTTTTCCCGCAGCGATACCCAACAAACACTGATGCCGTTCTGGTATTGCTGGATGGAAAACTGGATTTCCTTGCCCTGGCTGTTTGCGACCATCTTCTGAACCTCCGCAGCGGTTATTCGCCGGGCCTTCCAGTCAAAGTGCAAAAGAGAATCGCCGAGCGGGCACGCCGCTATGACCATCGCGATAACCACCCAGAGGACGACCCGCTTTTTCACTCTTGTGTCCGACACGGCTTCCGGTTCGGGGATGGCCTGCGACTGGAACTTCCGGCGACGCTGCCACGCCCACCATATCAAGGCGGCCGGCAACACGGCATACATCAAACCCATCCAGATGGTCATTCCGCCAAACACTCTCTGCCGGAAATCGCCGGAAAAATCCACGGGGAGAAATTTTAGAACCAGCAGTAACAGGAAGGGAAGCCCGACAAACGTTGCCAGAGACCCAACGATAATCTGCCAGAACGTGGCGACCGACTCGCGTTGTTGCGAGGATTGCCGGGTGTCACCGCCCATCTTGAAACCAAAAAAGCCGCCCAGCATCAGGAGGGGACTCCATGCAGCGATGGCTTGTAAGAACGCACCTAGTCCCGTCACCTTTGCCATTGCGCCGCCCTTGGTCGCGGCGGCGGTCGCCGTCGCCGCCTTGGCGGTCGTGGCCAGCAGTGGCAGGGCCACCATCACCCCGAGTGTGAATGCCTTGTCCGGACTGGTTTGTTTCAGCGCGCCGGCGACAAAGGCGAGGAATTGCTCCTGCAAAAGTTTCCGCCCCCGCGACAGCCGTTGCTTTACCGCGTCCTCGCTCAACTCCAAATCCTGCGCCACGGCCTCGATGGATTGGTGCTCGCGATAAAACAGAACGAGCGGTTCGCGATAGATCTCCGGAATGCGTTCGAGCGAACGCCAGAGAATCGCCTTTTCCTCCTCGCTGATGACCTGATCCGGCGGCAGCGGTTCGGGTGAGACCCATTCATCCACCGCTTCCAGGGATTCGGCGGCATGAGCCGGTTCGCGCCCCAGGCGCCGGAACTCCTTGCTGATGAGGAAACGGGTGATGCTGCACAACCAAGGCCGCAGTTTGGCCGGCTCGCGCAGTTCCGCCAGTTGTTTCCAGGCGGACACGAAGGTTTCCTGGGCGAGGTCTTCGCTCTGGCTCACGTTGCCGGTGGCGCAATACGCCAGCGAGGAAATCAGGGTTTGATACCGTTCCACAATCCGGCGGAAGGCATCCCGGTTTCCGCCCAGGCTTTCGGCCACCAATTCGGCATCGTTGAATTCCGCCGTGTGCATTGCTTCGGTTGTCATCATATCACCCGGTAAGCACCCGAAAAGGGCCAATAGGTGACAACGAAATGCAACGAAAGTGATGTCGAAGGAATTTTAACCACGGATGAACACGGATGGACACGGATAAAAAACGATTCCCCGGCGAGAACATCGCCTCACGAAAAAGCAGGCTTTGAAATCCGTGTGGCATGTTCCTTTTCCCCAGCCCAATCCGTATAAATCCGTGTCCATCCGTGGTTTCAACAGTTGGCGATGCGGTGGGTGGGTCAAAAAGATAGTTGCCGATAGTTGTGGCTATTGCGGCGGAACCTGTCACACTGCGCCGGTCTGTTAGATAGCTTGTCTCTTTCAAGGCATGGTGAATCTTCAAGTGAACCTGGTTCAGTGATGATTTTAAACCCGATGTTCGGGAACAGTCTGTGGAAAGTGCCGGTTTGTCGGACAGTATAACATCACATGAGCAATAAATTATTTGTCGGGAATCTTTCCTTTGACACCACTGAAAACGACCTGCAGGACGCGTTTGCCGCGCACGGCACGGTCACCGAAACCAACCTGATGATGGACCGGACCACCGGGCGTCCCCGTGGTTTTGGTTTCATCACCATGAACTCCCCCGAGGAGGCGCAAAAGGCCATTGCGGCCCTCAACGGTTCGCAACTGGGCGGACGCGCCCTCACCGTCAACGTGGCCAAGCCGCGCGAAGAGCGTCCGGCCGGCGGCGGTGGCGGTCGTCGTGAATACGGCGGCAGCGGCGGCGGTCGTGGTCGCTACTGATCATCGCAGGATTTTTGTGGCGGGGTTCGGGTGATCCGGACCCCGTCTTTTTTTTGATTTCGTTTTCTTCGCCACGTTCAACTTTACACGCCGGACCGGCGGTCATAATCTTGGCGCATGGCCAACCTTGCTCCACTTTCGAGGAGTTTCGCGTTTCACCTGGTGCTCACGTGTTTTCTTGGCGCACTGCTGTTCAGCGGGTGCGGTAAACCGCCCGAGGCCCCCAAGAGTCCCGCCCCGGCGACCACCAATGCCGCGAGTGCGACGACGGAGGCCGGGCCGGGGCCGGGTGAGAAGATATGCTTCGCATGCAAAGGCGAGGGCACGGTGTCCTGTCGCGTGCCCGGTTGCGTGGAGGGAAAGGTGGATTGCCCCGGACCTTGCCTCAAACTCTCGCGGGGGGTGTGGATCCACATGAACGTGCCCGGTCATGATCCAAGCGAACTGTGCCAGAAATTTCCGGACCGCGATGGCCGGGGTGGATCGTATTCCTTCAGCCAGAACCATCTCGGCGAGGTCATCGAGTATGAGAACGTCAGAGCCGTCAGCCGCGGCCCGTGCAAGATCTGCGGCGGCAGCACCCGGGTGACTTGCAATGGCTGCAAAGGAACGGGCAAACAGACCTGCCCGATTTGCAACGGGAAAAATTATATTCCGGTCGCCTGGAACCCGACGAACAATCCATGGTTTGACAGCCAGCCCGACGTGATCCGGCTCGCGGACGGGCGGGTGCTGCTGGGCCGGGTGGCGTCGTCGGTGGGCGATGATCGAACAATCGTCACGCGCGACAAAAAAATCCTGCACGTGAATGCCTCGGACATCCTGCCCAAGGCGAATACAAATGTTCCTCCCGCGCCGGCTTCGCCGGCGAAATGAGCGCACGGGCTTTTAAGCGAATTGTCGCGAATTCTCCGTGATCCGATACGCGAGACGGCCCGTCAGGCGTCACGCGTCGCCCGACTCCTCGTCACGCCGGCACCGTTTGACCGCTTTCGTTCCACCTTCGCGGCGGCCCAGTCAATATTCGGCAGGTGGACATCGCGTTCTCCGCCGTTCGGCAGGCGGACTCGCTTGCGCCGCTGGACCGGACGTTTAGTCGCGGCGGGTGACGGGGCAGGCTCGGGCGTTGGCGGTGCCGCTGCGGGTTGATTCTCGCCTGGCGCCGCAACCGCCGGAGCGGCCACGGCGGGAGCTACGACGGCAGAAACCGGGGCCGAACGAGCCGCGACGTGAGGAGTTGCAACCGCGCGAGCCACAACCGCAGGATGCTTCAGCAGCAGGAGTTTTAGCGACCGGAGCTTCAACAGCAGGAGCGATATGATCAGGAGCGATACGAGCAGAAGCAACAGTAACAGGAACGACAATATCGGGAACGCCGCCGCCGGAGCACCGGCAATGGGAACAACAACCGTCGGAGCGGCAGCAACGGGAACAACAGTCGCTGGAGCGGGAGCAGCCGCACTGACCGCCGCCGGAGCCGCCAACGGAGTTATTGCCACCGGGGCGGTTTGCGGAGTCGCCGCTCTTGGGGGAACCGTCTCGGTTACGATGGTTGCGGATTTACGGGATTGTTCCACCACAGCCGCGGAAAGGGTGTTCGTTGCCGGCAGCGACTGGGTTTGCGGAATTTCCGGATGGTTCAGCTTTTTTATCAAAACCGCGCGGGCAGCGGCCTGGTCCGGGTTGTCGGCTGCGCCGAAAGAAATGAAGCTTGCCCCCAGGACGACGCACAAAGCCAAAGCGATTCTGAGTTTGATAAAATAATCCATCATCATCCGCTTTTGCCAGCATTCCCAAGGCCAATTTGGCCGGTTTCCGCGCCAAAAAGCATAAAGGCTGAAGGCTAAACGCTTAATGCTGAAACGGTGCCCCGGGTCGCCCGTTGGGCAACTCATTCACCCGGGAACAACAGGTCGTACGTGGCGTTGCCCGGACTGCTTACTCCCCTCGCCGCCTTGCGGGGCGACAGGCACCGGGCCGTTCCGTCGTGAACCGTCCAATTCGACGGGTGGGACTTGCACCCACGAGCGCAACCACCTTCACGGGCTGCTGCGTAACTGGACACAGTGACAGACGAAGTTGCCTCGTGGCGGAAGGAACGCCGGATTGATCCGGCAGGGCATTCGATTTTGCAGGCCCGCTGCCGCATCAATGCGGCGTTACCGCCACCGTGTCCGGTTGCGCCCCCCTGAAAAACCGATGACAACATTGGCATTGACGGTTCAAGCAAATCATGTCACAAGCAGTTTCAATTCAGCCCCGACCATGGCAGACAACTCTCCAGAGGGTCCGGATTACTCGATTCTTTCGGGTTTTCAAGGGGCTATTGCCCCTCCGAAAACATCTTTCTTCTACCAATGCGGCCTGGTGCTGGTGGCCCTAACGATGGTGCTGCTGTTGTTGTGTTATGTGGCCATCGTGGTGGCGGCGGCCGGCGCTGTTTACTACCACGCCGTGTATGATTGGAAGCCCATCATGGGTTTTGGCGGCATCGGCGGTGGCCGGGGCTTGATAATTAAATTCCTGGTTTACGTCACCCCATTGCTGGCCGGAATGGTCGTGGTTTTTTTTATGTTCAAACCCATTTTGGCACGGCGTCCCCCGCAAGCCCAGCCCCTGGCCTTGAATCCCGCCCACGAACCGCTGCTTTATGCCTTCATCGAGAAAATCTGTGGTATCGTCGGCGCGCCTTCCCCCAAACGGATTGACATGGATTGTCAGCTCAATGCCGCGGCCGGGTTCCGCCGCGGGTTTCTCAGTTTTCTGGGTAACGACCTGGTGCTGATCATCGGTCTGCCGTTGGCGGCCAATCTCAGTGCGCGCGAGCTGGCCGGGGTCATTGCCCATGAATTCGGACATTTTACCCAAGGCGTCGGCATGCGGTTGAGTTACCTGATCCGGACAATCAATTATTGGTTCGCCCGCGTGGCGTACGAACGCGATGCCTGGGATGTTGCCCTGGAACGCTGGTCCATGGAGGCGGAAGACTTTCGGGTAACCCTCGTCATCTGGACCGTGCAGGTGTCCGTCTGGTTTTC
>Ga0315295_10003742_pt1 | contig 12927 bp, 15 predicted proteins | sample YL17G14_0_MG_FD_204453 | JGI IMG/M metagenome (GOLD analysis project Ga0315295, IMG submission 204453) | Sediment microbial communities from Yellowstone Lake, YNP, Wyoming, USA - YL17G14_0 | ecosystem: Environmental > Aquatic > Freshwater > Lake > Sediment | place: USA: Wyoming | collected... | reverse complement strand
CGTACTGCTGCCCAAGCTCTTTCGACCACTGGAGGAGAGCGTTCTGGGCCTGCGAGGCGTCCGCCGCCTGGTTGCCTGCCTTCCTCGCCGACGAAGCTCCCGACATCGCTCCGAACGCGCTGATGATGAGGGGGATGGTCATGCCGCCCATGTCACGCCTCCACCTTGTACTCCACGATGTAGCCGCACGTCCGGCACCCCACCGCCTCGTCCAGCTTCCTGATCTTGTCGGACATGACGTGCCCGAAGATGGTGCCGATGCCCCGTTGCTTCGCTGCGTCTCGGGCGGCCTTGTAGAGCACGATCGCCACGCTCCACCTTCTCTTCTCCGGCTTCACCCAGAGGATCGGTAGGTGCGCTACCACCTTGCCATCCCACGGGTTCGGCGGACCCCACACGATGCCCACACAGCCGAAGGGTCCGTCCTCGTCTTCCACGAACGCCGTCCATGCGTGTTGCGAAGAGAGCAGGAAGGTCGCGTGTTCGAGCGCCCGCTGTCCGGCTCCCTTCGTAACCTCGAAGCCCTCGTCGTGCCACTGCCGAATCAGCATCGCGGCGAGTGATCGCTGATCGCACCACTCCGCCTCCCGCAGCCGCATGTTAGCTCTGGTAGAAGGTGCGGCGGTAGGCCGTCCTCGTGGAGGTGCGAACGATCACCTCACGGCTCCTCGCCCGGAAGCCGATCGTGGGCCTCCGCTTCGCGATCGGGTTGCCTCTCGGTATCTCGATCGTGCGGGCACGGCCCGGCTGATCGAGCCGGATGATGCCTTTGCCCGGAACGTAGCGCACCCTCATATCGCCATCCTTCCACCGCGAGTGAAGAGGTCGAGAATCTGCTGTATGTTCGACGCGTTGTAGATGCCGACCGGCGCGCCCAGGGCTCTCGGCTCTCCGGCCTGCGGCTCTCGGGCGGGCAACTCGAACCCCGCCCTTGCCTCCGGCTGCGAACCTCCACCAGTGCCCTGATTGAACCCGAGCATCTGCATCATCCGAATGATGAACTGCATCGGGTCCTGGAAGTCGCCGCTGTATGTCTGGCCGTAGAGGTTCTGCCCATAGGCCTGACCATAGGCGTCCTGGAGCATCCCAGGGATGCCGCCACCGGCCGGGCTCTTGAGCGTGCGCCCTCCGGTGGCCGCTCCGTAGTTGTCGGTGCGCTGCGCCCTCTGCTGAATCGCTTTGCGGAGGGCCACGTCCGAAGGGCTCTGGGAGCGGGCCATCTTTACCTAACCTCGCCCATATGCTATGGTGCGCGTATGAGAACACCGAAGGAGCGAGCGAAGCACGCGGCCTACATGCGTGCCTACAACGCGGAACCAGAGCACAAGATCAAGAAGGCCGCGCGGGACAAGGCTTACCACACGGCCCACCGTGAAGTCGCGTATGTCGCCAACCTCGCCTGGAGGGAGGCCCACCCCGAGGCGTGGAGGGGCTATCAGGAACGGTATCGAGAGCGCCACCGGGAGGCGATCAGGGAGCGCCATAGGCTGTGGGCGGCCAAGGAGCGTCAGGAGAAGACGCACCACGTTCGCGTGCGGCACCGCCAGAACGAGAACATCCGGCGAACCCGCAAGACCGAAGCCGGGGGCAGTTTCACTACCTCCGATCTTGAGCGCCTGTGGGCCACGCAGAAAGGCAGATGTCCTTACTGCGGCCGCTTCCTGTCCAGAGCCTCTCACCATATCGACCACCGCGTTCCCGTCTCCAAGGGAGGGAGCAGCTATCCCTCCAACCTCTGCCTGTGCTGCCCGGCCTGCAACATGCGTAAGCATACCAAGGTAGCGGTAGGCTAACGCACTTCGTCTAACCAGACATCTACGCTCTCGATCCCCGTCTCCGTGTCGTGAGCGCCGCCGATCTCGATTGCCAGGTTGCGGCCGATGATGTCGTTGTGAACGAAGTGCGAGACGGCCTTCACTCCGGTCCCCGAGGGGATGGTGTCGGTGTAGGTGCGAGTGGCCGTGCCGCTCCGATTACAGTACCACTTCACGGTGAGCGTGTCCGCGCCCGTCCCGATGTGCCAGATTCGGTAAGCCCGCAGGCGCTTCTGACAGCGCGGGCTCGATCCGAAGTTCTCGAACTGCTCTGCCCGGCCCTTCATAAGCCAGGTGATGTTGCTCCCGTCGTCGTCCTCTCCAAGGTCGAACTTCGTGAGCTTGAAGTAGGTGGCCCCCTTGTTGAGCGCGAAGGCCTGCGCCACCGAAGGATCGTCGCCATAGGCCGTCGCCGCGTACACCGCGGAGTCATACCCGGCCGACCAGGCATCTTCATCGAAGTCGTAGAAGCGGCAGTAGTTTCCGGCTCCCGCGTTCGGCAGGAAGAGGTAGTAACGCCGGTTGATCCAGGTCGCGCAAGCCCCGGCCACCTGGGCGTCGGTGAGGTCCGCGAAGAAGTCCTCCAGGGGCTTCGAGAGCATCTTCTCCCCGGCCCCGACCTTCCAGGCGTATATCTGCCGGTCCTGGGCCATGAAGACCGCGATGCCATCGCAGTCAACGGCCGTGCGCCACACCTTCAGCCCCAGGGTGGGGTGCACCTGAATCACGTCTATGTCGTCCATCGAGGAGCCCGCGATCAGGTAGATCAGGGTGTCCTTGAACACGAGCACATCGGACCCATGCTTGAGCGCCCCCGCCACCTTCTGTGCGTCCGCGTCACCGATCAGGAAGTGGCCACCGGCAAGGCCGCTCACTTCCTCCTCGTCTCCAGTCACCGGAGCCATCTGATCGGGAGCCCCGAAGTTCGACATGAAGCAGAGGTTGTCAGCGCGGCAGAGGAGCCGGTAGAGCGGCGGGTAGGCGGCCGCCGAATCCCAGAAGTTGCCAAGAGTGAGACCAGTGGGCCGAGCGGTGCAGGTGATCTTCCAGTCGTACCGCTTCGGATCGAACATGAGGTCGCCGAAGCTCGTAGCTGTGAAAGCGAGCCGATACCATGTGCTCCCGGAGTAGTTCTGATTCGCAGACGCACTCGCCACTTCAGTCCAGGAGCTTCCGCCGATCGTGGTGCGATAGAGCTTGAAGGTGAGCGTGCCGTTGCCCGTGAGCGCGACATAGAACTCGATCCCGTACACGGGGAGCGCCGGGTAGGGCGAGGGGTTGAGGACGCCCGTGGTGCGGTTGAGCGGATCGCTCTCGCTGTAGTAGTTCTCTCCCCGTGAGGCCACCACCAGGCCTCCGAAGTGCAGCATCCGATCGGCGTGCGGGATGATCCACTGCGCGCGAGGGGCCTGGCCAGGCCAGAGCACCAGGGCGAGGTCCTCGGTGAGGAGGCGGTCGGGCGTCGTGTCGGTGTACGTCCAGGCGTTCGTCGCGGGCGTGATGTCCGCGATCTTGTAGAAGGTCCCGGCTCCCCCGGCCATCGTGCGGCGCAACCTGATCTTTCCCGTGGAGGTTATGTCGGGAGGCATATAGATCGTGTTCGAGGGGATCAGGAAGGAGCGTCTCGGGCAGGCCGTCGTGGGATCGTCGGGCTCCTGCGTGGCGATCGTGCGGAAACACCCGAGGGGACCCTCGATCCCCGTCGCCGGATCGAGGAAACTGATCGCGTAGGTGTACTCACCAGCCAGCGGGCCCGAGTGAATGATGTGATCGAGGTAGACCACGCAGGCCGTGGAGGTTGGGGTTCCGAAGCGCAGGTAGCGGATCGCGTCGCGGGAGCTTGGCGTGATCGCCCGGATGTCCCACACCTGCTGCACCCAAACGTCTACCTTGTCCTCCGGGATGGTGCACCAGAAGGTCTGCCAGGTGGAGTTGTCCTCGCTGATCTTGAGCACGAACTTCGTGCCCGCCACGTTGCTCTTGATCCAGAAGGAGAGGAAGTCGGAGTCCGAGAGGTCAACCGTTGCGCCCGCGCCGAGGTCATGGTCTATGCGGTCGCCGTCCGCGCCCGTGGAGGTCCACCGCACGGAACCAGTGTTGAACATGAAGACGGAGGTATCGAGCGCGACACTCCCACCCCCCGTCGCGATCCAGGTCGCCGTCACCACATCGCACTCATCTATCAGGCAGCGGGTAGGGATTGGTTGGTAGTCGAGCGGGGTGTCCTCGGGGCGCGGGAAGTCCCGCACCGCAGAGGCGGCGGTTCCGCCCGCAAACCGGCGCAGGATGTCCCGGCCGTTGGCGATGAACGTGGCTCCCTGCTGCGAGGCGAAGCACACATCCTGCGTGGCATCGAGCCCGGTTACAATGTCCGTCCAGGAGCCGCCCGCGCCGTCACCATCGAGCTTGATGTCACCGTCCGCTGCGATCAGCAGACGCGGATCGCCGGGGTAGGGGTGGAAGCCGATACCCTGGCCCTTCGAGGTGGCGTCGGTGTTGACCCCATACTGATCCGTGCCCCGGTCCTTGAAGAGGAGGCCCTTGTCTACGCGGACGCGGGTGGCAGTCTGAAGCTGCCCCTCATCGAGGCGAGTGGGATCGTCATGGGTGTTGAGGCCACGGCCGAACCTGATATTGGCACTGGGCCGTCCCAGGCGATCGGGCATCTAGGACTTCCCGTGGGCGTAGACCGAGAAGGTGAAGGTGGCCGTGGTGGGCGTGCCGCCCACGATCGTCGCGTAGGCCCGGATGAACTTCGCTCCCAGGTTGGCGATCTGGAGGCACTCGCCGTTGGCCGCGGTGATCTGCGTGAACGCGAGCGCAGTCTTGAAGTCGAAGAAGTTGGTGCCGTCGTAGCTGCCCTGGAGCTTCACGTCCAGGGAGGTCGGGCTTCCCGTCTTCACCGTGCAGCGGAGCACCACTACCAAGTCCTTCGAGTGGGAAACGTCTACGGCATCGCCAGCCACCGACGCGTCGCGAGCCGCCGAGGCGAAGAGAGTGTAGCTGTGTGTAGAGGTCCGTGCCATGAGAGTCTCCTGTCGCTACGTCACGATCACCTGGAAGGGGGCTCCGTCGTCGGCAGCATGTCCCGGTGCCGCTCCGCCCCGCACCCAGAGCTTCGCCCCGATCCCCGTGCGGCCACCTCGCAGCCTCGCGATCGCCGTCCAGTAGCGGGGCTCGAAGTAGGCCAGCGCGGCCGCCTTCGTCTGCGGCGATCCTTGCATCTCGTGCAGGGCTGCGAAGTAGCAGACGCCCCATGAGAAGGCGTCATGCAGGTGGGCCGGGACGGGCGGTACGTCCGTCCCCGACGTGAGCGCGGCCGGCGTGCGGTAGCCGATCATGGTAATGCCGTTCGAGAGTGCCGCCGCAGGCACCGGATAGATACCGATGCTCCAGTTCGTCTCGGTGAGGAGCGTCGCGTTTTGCTCTCCGATGTACCAGGCAGTCGGGGTGCCCTCGTTGGTGAGCCAGTTCGAGTCCTGATCTTCGAGCAGGTCAACGGAGACGGGGCCTCGGAGTTCTCCCTGCGTGCTGTGCGTGATCCCGCCCGGCCTGATCTCAAGGGCGTAGGTGGGCACCATGTAGAGGCGCTGCGCGTGCACGAGGCTGAAGGTGTAGCTGAAGGGCACACACTTCGCCTCCACGCCCATCTGCTCGTACGCGATGTTGAAGGCCTCTACCCACCGCGCGGGATCGAGGCTCGTGGCGACACGCGCATTGAAGTAGAAGCTGGCTCGCTGAATGATCTGGGCGCGGGTCACTGTGCCCCTGCCTTCTGGAGGGTCATGTAGAGCGGCGGGCCAAATGCCCATCCCTCCATTCCGAAGTCGATCATGTGCTGAAGCAGGGCCGTCTTCCGGGCGTTGTACGCACCCTCGAAGTATTCGAGCTTGGCCTTGTTGATCCCGGTGCGATCGAGGTCTTTGACCGCGGCGAGCCAGCACATTCCCCACGCGATGTGCTCATGCAGCGCGGTCGGCATCTGCGGTGTATCCGTCCCCGCCGCGAAGGCCGAGGGGATTCCCCACCCGAGGAGGATGAGACCGCTGGAGAGGCTCGCGTCGGGCACCGGGTAGAGGCCGATCCCGAAGTTCTGGGAGCCGACTGTTCCCACGAGGTCTGTCTCGAAGTACCAGTGCGTCGGCGCGCCGGTGGCCGTGCGCCAGGTGGCGGACTCGAAGTAGAGGTCCTCCAGGGTCATGGGGCCTTTGAGGGCACCCGTGGTGGAGTGCAGCACGCCGCCCTTGCGGAGACCCGCCAGGGAGGCGTTGAGGGCATAGGCGCGGGTCCCCGACACAATGTTCGAGGTCGCCGAGAGGGGCAGCGTGCGGCAGTCCCTCGCGATCTCCTGATTGATCGCGTCGGCGAAGGTCTGGAAGTCACTCGTTGTGATCGTGTCGCTGGAGGCCGGCTCGTTGTAGAGCAACTGCGCGCGGGTCACAAGCTGATCGCGAGTCATGGCTTCGCCTTAGTGGCGGAGGGCCCAGGGCGTGCCCGAGACCCTCCGCCTGCACGGTGCCGCGTCTACTCGGTTACTGTGTGCGGTTCCGTCGCCCGCTTCGTTGCTGTGGGCGGCACCTGCTCCTCTGCCGGGGGCGCTGTCTCCGTCGCCTCCTCTGCCGGGGGCGCTGCCTCCGTCGCCTCTTCAGCGTCGGGGGCGTCGGGTTCTGCGGCCTCCGGTTCGCGTGCCCGTGTTCGCACTGGGGCCTCCTTCGAGCGACGGGTCAGGGCTCTCCCGAACCGGCCACTCAGGTACAGGATCGGAGGGGGCTATCGGCCCCGTCTGGGAAGGGATTGGCCTGCCCTCCAGGATGGCCAGCACATCCTGTAGCTCGCAGATTCCTCCGTGACAGGCGTTGGCGTTCGAGACGGCCTGCTGTTTCGATTCCTCCAGGGAAGCGATACGGGCCTTGATGTGATCGAGTAGCTCGTCCGTCATGCTCGCTCCCCTAAGAGACCGTCGCGTGGCCGATGAAGTAGTACGGGGTTCCACCAATGTTCATGGCGATCTTGGCGGTGTTCCCGCTGCCCGCGTACGTCCCGCTCTTGACGGCCGCGAAGCCGCTCACGGTGGGGCAGTTCAGGAAGTAGGTGAAGCCGGAGCCCGAGTGAACAGCGCGGAGCGCCGCGTCCTGAGTCCCGCTCATGTTCCACAGGCAGATGCCTGTGCTCTCGTCGGCGTTCGATCCGGCCGAGTCGTCGCAGAAAATCTGGAGCGCGCGGTGCACGGAGCCGCCCACCTGCGCGCCAGCTTCCTCGTTGTGGTAGCCGATGTTGCCGCCGAGCATGGTGGCCACAGGGCCGTCCGCGTCGTAGGCCCAACCCTCCAGGCCGATCAGGCTGGCCTCCGCGTGCATGTGGTTGCTGGCGTGGGTGTGAACCGCGACGAACATACCGCCGTAGATCACCCCCGCCGTGATGTGGGCCGTGTTATATCCCACACCCTTCACGGCCTGAATCCCCTTGTAGGCCATGTCCATCGCGCCGCTGTTGGTGAGCCGCACGAACAGGCCCTGGAGTCCGCCGTCGCTGGTGCCTCGGAAGTCCCCGGTGAGCTTCACGATCGCCGAAGATCGGCCGGAAGAGGAGAGGCTTACGCCGTAGGCGGAACTCCTATACGTGCTGTTCGTATTCATCACGAGATTCAGCATGTTCTTCTCAGCCGCGGTCCCGTAGTAGTCCCGCCGCTGCATTACCGGCAATCCAAGAGCACCTGCCATTGTCGATCCTTTCATGGCCGGAGGAACCGGCTTGGTCCGGCCCCTCCGGCCTCGTCTCGCCTAGTGTTCGTGGCCGGCCTTAGCTGGACTTCACCTCGATCGCGTCGCCGTACATCCAGATCGCCGTCTTCGAGGAGGCGGTGGCGGCGAGAGCGATCGCGAAGTCGGCGGAGGTCCGCAGCGGCGCGGTCACTCCACTGTCGATGGCCGTCACGCCGGAGTTGATACACTCCAGCCCCATGCCGGCCGTGAGTCCCGAGGAGGCCACGCTCGCGTAGTACCCCGCAACACATCCCTCGAAGTACCCCGCCGAAGCGTGAGTCTCCGGGAAGATGATGATGTTGGTGAGGATGTTCGTGGCGATCGCCGCCGTGTATCCGCACGGGTAGTCGGCGGTCACTCCGAACATATAGGGCACGTTCAGCGTGACGCCCGAGTGCGTGCGGACCTTCTTGTAGACGGAGGGGAGAGGGCCCCAGGTGGTAGTGGTTGTCCACTTCACCCGCGCCCCCTCGAAGCCGCCGCTCAGGAGGTTATCCTGGCCGGCCTCCTTGTACATCAGCGCGCTGAAATCTGGCATGTCTCGCTCCTTACCCCCTGGCCCTTACGGGGCCGACTTTCCGCTCTGGTAGCCGAGCGAGCTTCTCCGGGAGCAGGTCAACGAGAACATGCCCCAGAGAATCCGGGTGTTCGCGATCTGGTCATTGGGCTTCCCCTCCCAGACCAGGAACTTCGCGGCGCTGTCGCTGTGAGGAGTCCACTTCAGGTACTTCCCGTTGAGGAAGAAGACGTACCCGGAGGGGCAGTTCTCATCGAAGGCCACGTCCGCGTTCATAAAGCGCAGGGAGGTGAACCCGATGTCACCCTTCCGCGCATCGCTGAAGCGGTAGTAGGGGAGCACAAGCTCCCCGTAGGCCTCGAAGAGGTCCTGCGTGGTGAGCAGAAGGTCGGGGGCCTCGCCGGCCTGGCCGAGGGAGCAGTAGTTGTAGGTGTTCCCCATGCGGGCGGTCGAAAGCGCCTCCGAGGTGGTCTCGGCTCGCGCCGCCCACCACGACTGCGCCGATACGTCGATCCCTCCGATGTCCGTGGAGGTGTCGATCATCGCCGGAATCGAGATGAGCTTCGTGGAGTCCGACCAGGAGGTTGCCCACAAGTCGGTGTTGATCGCGTCGAGCAGGCCGCGCTGGAGGTTGTCCATCTTGGCCGCGAGCAGGTTGACCTTCTGCGAATCCCCCGCCATCTTCATCTGGTCCTGGGGATAGGTCGCGATGCCGTCGCCATAGGTGGTCCAGTCGTACTGGGCCACGGTGGCGATCGCTCGATCCGCGAGCACGAAGGTCGAGCCCTTGGTGAAGGAGCCGGCCGTGGTGCCCTGCGCGTACATGAGGGGCTCGTTGATCTTGAGCCCGTCCGACAGTGGGCGCTGATTCCTCTTGAGCCAGTTCAGCAGGAACGTCTTGTCGAAGATCTGGTCATAGAGGGCGTCGTTCGCCCACCGTGCGATCGCAGTTGCTACGAAGTCGTCGCTGAATGTGCTGTTTGGGACCGCCATAGCACACCCCTTTCCTGGGAGTGATCGGCGGCCCTAGTCGAAGGCTACTTGCCCTCTATCGTGGCCAGGATGGCCTCCATCGCGGTCTTCGCACGCACGGGAGCCTTGCCCCCGCCGCCTGCTGCTCCGCCCGGACCTGCGGCCACCTGCTTGCGACGAATCTCTTCCTGCACGCTTGTCCTGCCCCGCTGCTCCGCGGTGTCGAAGTGCACGATCTTGTACGCAGCATCGAGGTCGGTGAGGCCCATCTTGTCCGCGGTCTTCAACACCGCGTCTTCATCGAAGTCCCCATGAGCCGCATGAAGTCTCGTGAAGGCCTGCTCGATGCTGCTATTCGCGAAGCTCTCTGTGTGGCGAGCGAGAGTCTGCTCAAGCTGCTGCACCCTCTGCGCCATGCCATACATGAGTTGAAAGGCCGCCTTGGTCGGTTCGTCCGCCTGCTCCCAGAGTTCATTCGCCCGCTCCGCCGTGATCGTCAACTTCCCGGCCGCGTTCGGGTCTGGGATACCGGCTCCGTCCGGCTGATCGTCCTCGGTCAGGAATCGGCCGTAGCGTGCTTCGAGTTCTTCCGTCGCCGCTTCAAGGGCGCGTCGTTCCTCCGCTAGGGCTTGCGTCTTCTGGGTGTAGTCGGTGTGGAAGCCACGGACTCGATCCTGCACCTCCGCGGGCAGAGCGCCAATCTGCTCCTCGGTGAGGCTGGAAAGGTCTGCGGCACCGCTACCCCGAGCGCCTGTCCCGACTCCTGCTCCCGCGCCTTCCTGGCCGGAGGTGCCCGCGGTCGGGTCTCCTGATCCAGAGTCCGGGGGTTGGTCGTTTGGTGCGCCGTCGTTCTCGTCAAGCACTGGGTACTCTCCTTACTTGGTTGCGTGATTGTCGCCGCTGGAGCCGTGACTTGATTGCCTTCCGCTTCACATGCTCCGGCAAGCCTTCCCACCCGCCGTACTTCTTCGTCCACCGCCGCGCGATAGTGGGATGACGGGCCCACAGGAACTTCGCTTGCGCGGCACTTCTGAAGGGCATCCTACCCTCCGCTGCGCGCTTTCGCAAGGGCCGCGAAGCCCTTTGCCCCGTACTTCTTGCGGCCGATCATGGCCGCAACGGCTCCGGGATTGCGGACCTTGCCGCGCGCTGCGATCTTTCCCTTGAGCGCAGCGAAGCCGACATAGGTGCCTTTCTTCTTCGCTCCCGACCGCTGCTTGATAGCAGCCTTGATGTCCGCCTTCGTGATCGCCATGCGCTTCTCCTTACTGCCCACCCCCCGCAAGAGCCGCAAGAATCTCTGGCGGTAGGTTCGGGGCTCCTTCGCCACCTTCTCCTCCCATCCCCGCCTCTGGCATCCCTGCGCCACCCGCTCCGGGCGCGCCTGGCGGTCCTGCTCCTGGCATCGGCTGCGGCACCTGCGGGAAGTTGCCGAGCACCTCTTCCACCTGCGGGAAGTCGAAGGCCCGCAGGTAGGCCTCGATCAGCGGCCGCGGGTTGATCCCGGCCGCCATGAGCGGCACGATCAGTTGGAGCCGCTGCGCCCACTTCTGCTCCTCGAAGGCCTGGTCGGGCGGGTCCATCGAGCCGGGCTCCACGATGCACTCCACGCCGGGTGTGAGCGTCTTCCCCGTCCACTCCTGCGGGGCCTGTCCCGGCTGCTCCGGCACCTGGCGCATGTCGGTTGTCCAGCGCGCGAGGAGCGAGTGCACCTGCTCCCCAAGCTCGCCATTGAAGTCCTCGAAGGTGGCCCTCTCTTCCGACTGGAGGCCCTGCGTGCCGGCCTCGATCTGGCGGGCCTCGGTCGCGTACTTGATCCCCGGCACCGCGGCACCGCGGGCGTAGGCGGAGGCACGGGAGAGTTCGCTCATGTCGGAGCGCGCGGCTTCAAGCGTGGTGTAGGCCTCCTGCTGCACGGTGTCTCTCGGCATCATGCCGATGATGTCGGAGAGCTTCATGCCCGGCTGGCCCTTGATCTTGATGATGGCGTTCTCCACGCCGGACTGAATCTGCTCCAGGGCCGTCTCATCGAGGATACCTTCGAGCGCCATCATCTGCCCGTTGTTCTGGCGGCGCACGAGGGCGAGGAGGCTGCGGGCGATGTCGATTTCCGCCTGCTGCGTCTCCGTCACTTCGATGTCCGAGAGCCCGTAGTGGCTGTCCATGAGGGGGATGTTCTGAAGCAGCGCGTAGGGGTAGTAGGGCCGGCCCATCGGGTCCTGCGGGTAGAACTCCGCGTCGCCCACCCAGAGCGGTTCGTCGGGCACCTCGGGCGACCAGTCCACCACCACCCCGAGGTCCCGGCAGTAGATCGTGTAGCCCTGCACGCGGTTGAGCTTCTCGTCGCGCTCATCGAGCCCGTACCAGTTCTCCTGGGTGCCCGCGTTCTTCGCCTGGCCCAGGTAGTCCGGGATCGTCTCGCCCTTGAGTTTATCGGCGATGTGCTCGTAGCGCGGACTGCGCTTCATCTGCACGAGCGGCACTTGCCACTGCTCGCCCGCGTACCACCCCTTGTGCCAGTCGTCGGGATGGTCGGGATCGAAGAGACCCCACTCCGGCTTGATCCGGCGCACCTCGGGCCCGTCGTAGACCACCGCGTTGTCCGCCGCCTCCTCGGGCTTGTCGCCTCCGGTGTAGATCGAGGTGAAGGTCTCCACGCGCCAGTTCGTGCCACAGAGACCCGTGCCGCATATCTTGCAGTCGAAGAGGGCCGTCTTCGTGGCGAGCTTGGCGCGGATCGAGCGCCAGGTCCAGTTGAGCACCTGCCGATCGAGGGTGGTGTCAGCCGACCTGTCCTTCGGGATCACCCGGAAGTTGGGGATGCCGAAGGATAGCTGCGCCACCTTCACCAGGACGTTGATAAGGGAGTAGTTCACCACTACCCGGTCGCTCTCGTTGATCTTCGAGAGAGGTTGTGAGGGGTTGTAGTGATCGCCCTTGAACCACTGGCGCATCCGGTCGATCCGGCGCTCCTTCACGAGCTTGGAGTCCGAGTAGGCCTCCGCGGCCTTGATTCGCTGGCGCACCAGCTTCAGGTCGGAACTGTCGAGCCTCATGGTCTCACTCCGGGCCGACGATCTTCGCGCCCTTCACCGGCACGTCCGCGAAGACCGCAACCTCGTGGTTGAACTCATCTGCGCCGTGCGTCGTGTAGGCGTCCGCAGGGATGTTCTCCCTGGGCACCGCGATCACATGAATCCGCGTAGGGCCCGAGCGCACTCTGATCGGAGGCGAGTACCCGCTCCTGCACCGTGGGCATGGCCGAGGCCATCCGGCCCTGCGATCGGAGCCGCCGCTGCTTCTCGGCGTACTCGGGGTTCGTGAACACCGATCGCAGGAAGTCGGTGAAGGTCACGGCTTCAGGCCTCCGGGCCTCCGCATCTTCGCAAGGTCCGGTCGATCTGGTCGCGTAGACTGGGCCGGAACACGCTCTGCCTCGCCCACAGGAGGATCGCCATGTCTTGCCATGTCGCGACTTGGCCGGTCTCCCGCATCCAAGTCGGTGCGCCACCGCCCGTGGGCACGGTAGGCCCCTTCGAGGAACTTCCGCCGTTGCGCCGGATCGGCAGGGATGTACGTCCTCTCATCGTGACTGCTCCGCATGTAGAAAGGCACCCAGACCTTCTGGCGGGCGAAGGCCTGGGCGCGCTGCATCGGGGCATGGCACACCCCGCACTTCTGGGAATCCCGCTCCGCTACCGGGACCTGGCGCTCCTCGGTCTGGGCACAGCGGGGGCAGGTGTAGTCCCAGAGCATCTCACTCCTCCGCGAGCACGCTTCCGGCCGGCACTCGCAGCGTACCCCCGGCGAAGGGACGAGCCACAGACCCCTCTCGCTGCATCCCGTGGTCGGGACCGGGCAC
>Ga0315295_10003741_pt1 | contig 12927 bp, 11 predicted proteins | sample YL17G14_0_MG_FD_204453 | JGI IMG/M metagenome (GOLD analysis project Ga0315295, IMG submission 204453) | Sediment microbial communities from Yellowstone Lake, YNP, Wyoming, USA - YL17G14_0 | ecosystem: Environmental > Aquatic > Freshwater > Lake > Sediment | place: USA: Wyoming | collected... | reverse complement strand
CACGCGCAATTTGCCGGCTTTTTCAAAATTCCTGTTTTCCGCCGCTCTAACGAATGGAATGCTATTGAACTATTCGAATGCTGCAAGGGATGCGGGGGTTTCGGTGAAAACCATTCGGGAGTACTACCAGATTCTGGATGACACCCTGATAGGGAGGCAGCTTTCTCCCTGGAAAAAAGGGAAAAAGAGGCGACTCATCGAAACATCGAAGTTCTTCTTCTTTGACGTGGGGATCGTGTCTGCCTTGTTGAACTACAAGTCCCTCACACCGGGAACCAGAGAATATGGCAGAGCCTTCGAACATTTCATTCTTCAGGAGTGTTGGGCTTACAGCCATTATAGCAAAATCGAATTCCCTATCACCTTCTGGAGAACGGCAAGCGGAGCGGAAGTTGATCTCATCCTGGGAGACGCTGACGCTGCAATTGAAATCAAATCCTCGGAAAACGTTGGGGACCGACCAAAGGGTCTTCATCTCTTCCTTGAAGAGAAAAAATGCAAGAAATCTTTCATCGTCTCCAGAGAGCTCATACCCAGAAAGCTGGATTCCCACATCACGGTTCTGCCATGGCAAACCTTTTGCGAAATGCTCTGGGCCGGTAAAATCATCTAGGGCCTCACGTCTTCGGATCACCACTCTCCCCACGAACCCACGAATTCCACCCCATGCTGAAGCAAATGAGACCCTCCCTTTTGAATGGAAAAGAAGATTTCGCCGCTGTCACGCTCACCCTTCACCGAATCAAACTTCCTAACGACTCTCCGCGAGTCGTCTCATTTTGGACTTGACAAGACCGGTGAGCCAAAGTAGAAAAAACTAACTTTAGTTTTATAGGCTCCTCATGCTAAAGAATTTGGAAAAAATCGTCGTCCCGCGGATGAGAATCTCTGATCAAATCAGGGATGAGCTCAAGCGGATGATCTTGGAAGGTGAACTGAAGCGCGGGGTCAAGCTGCCTACCGAGGAGCACCTGGCCGGACAGCTCAAGGTCAGCAAGGTGAGCGTTCGGGAGGCTTTGCGAAATTTGGAGACGGATGGCCTCATCGAAAAACGAAGGGGTGCCCGTGGTGGCAGTTTTGTCGCACACCCCGGAACTGAGAAGATGGGCGAGTGGGTCATCAACTACTTCAGGATCGGAATGATTACTCCTGAGGAGCTGGTGGATTTCAGGCAGACTCTCGAACCCGCCCTGGTCGCCTTGGCCGCTGAACGAAGGACGGATAAGGACCTGAGAGCCATCAAGTCTGTCATAGACGAGATCGAGAAGGGGATACGCCGAGGCAAAGCAAGCACACCCAAGGCCGTCGAATTTCACCGTTTGATCGGCGAGGCCTGCCACAATCGCTTGATCAGCATGGTGATGGAAGCCTTGGTCAAGGTGTTTGAAGAGATTCTTGCGAAGATTCCGCTGACCCTCGAAGATGCGAAATACGATTTAAAGCACTGCAAGAAGATTTATGGGTACTTGGTTCAGGGCAGGAAAAAGAAGGCTCAGGACTTGATGGTCGACCACTTCAAGACCCTGGCCAAGATCATTGAGCGAGGCAAGAAGAGCGGTCGAAAGAGACGAAGAGCCCGTTCCCTCGGTTCACCGTGAAGGGGGAGAGAGGAGACAACAATGGCCGTGATCTTAAGAGACGCACGGATTATCGATGGCCGCGGGGATGTCCAGGCCCGCGGCTTTGTCGTGATAGAAAAGAATCGAATTACAGAGGTGGGGAAGGGGCCTGGCCCTGCAAAAAAGAACGGTTATGAGGTGATGGATCTTGAGGGGAGGTGCGTCCTTCCGGGGATGATCGACTGCCATGTCCACCTTTGTATCGATGGGAGCGCCGACCCCATGCAATCCCTCCAGAAGGATTCCGCAGCGATGATTACCCTGAAGGCAGCCAGGCATGCGCATCTCTCCCTTCTCGCCGGCGTGACGACCGTGCGAGATTTGGGCTCCGTCAACGGCATCTCCGGTTCCCTCAGAGACGCCATCAACCTGGGCATCGTGATTGGACCGCGGATCGTCAGCACGAACCAGGCAGTCTGCATCACCGGCGGTCAGGGCTGGCAGTTCAGCCGGCAGGCGGATGGGGCGGACGGAGTGCGACAGGCCGTGAGGGAACAAATCAGGGCCGGGGCCGATGCGATTAAGATGATGGCCACTGGCGGCGTGATCACTCAGGGGGTTGAACCAGGATCCCCGCAATTCACCCTTGAAGAGCTCAAGGCCGGTGCGGAGGAAGCCCATAAAGCCGGCCGCAAGATTGCGGCCCACGCCCAGGGAAATGAGGGGATCAAAGACTCTCTAAGAGCCGGGTTCGACACCATTGAACATGGAATTTTTCTAGACGACGAGGCCATCGGGCTCTTGTTGGAAAAAAGGGCGACTTTAGTACCAACCCTTTCAGCCCCCTTCAACATTATGGAGAAGGGCGATAAAAGCGGAATCCCCGCTTTTATCATCGAAAAAACTCGAAAAGTGAAAGACGCTCACGTGGATTCCATAAAAAAAGCCTACAAAGCGGGAGTAACGATTGCCTCTGGGGCGGATACAGGCACTCCCTTCAATGGTCACGGAGAAAACCTGAGGGAATTGGAACTTCTGGTGGGCATTGGACTTTCCCCCATGGAAGCTATTGTCTCTGCAACACGCGTTGCTGCTGAGACCTTAGGGTTGGGCAGCCGGCTCGGCACCATTGAGCCGGGAAAATGGGCGGACCTCATCGTTGTTGAAGAGGATCCGCTCAAAGACATAGCTGTGCTTCAACGGAAAGAGAAGATCGTTGTCGTCATGAAGGATGGACAATTCTACAAAACGTCCATCTAAAGGAGATTTGAATATTGGACGAACACTTCTTTGCAGGCTACGAAGAAGTTTTTAATGGGGCATTGGTTTCTTTTCTGGAGTGACTGGCGGGAGGCCTTCCTCATTTCATGGAGTTACGGAATGGGGGACCCGATGGCCCCGAGCGAACGCGAGGGGAACAGCGAGGCAGTGCCCGCCGAATCGCGAGCCGTGAGGCGAAGCGGGCGGGCATCACCCGTCCGTAACTCCTTGAAATGAGTCCCGCTCACAGAGCGGGAGAACGAAAGAAAAGATACCAATGGCCCACTGATCCAGTTTTGTTGCAGCCAAAGGCCTGCATTATGGAAGCCGTCACGGAAAAGGAGTCCTTATGAAGATTATGAGCGTGGAGGCCTTTCCGGTTTCTCTGCCCTTGAAAAAACCGTTCACCATCGCTCTGGGAACCATGACCCATTCTCCTCACGTCGTGGTGAAAATGACTACCGACGAAGGAATCGTGGGATATGGCGAAGCCTCCACCTGGCACGTGGTTTACGGGTATGATCAACATGAATTGGCCTGGGTGATTGATCATTACCTTGGTCCTGCTGTAAAAGGGATGGAGGTGACCGATCTTGAGTCCATCCATGCCAGGATGGACGCTGTTCTTCCCAAGAATCTCATGGCCAAGGCCGGCATTGAGATTGCCTGCCAGGACGCAAGAGCCAAGGCCCTGGGAACCTCTCTCTCCCGCCTCATCGGCGGCACACTGAAGGATCCTCTCGAGGTCATCGAGGTGGTGGACATCGTCCCTCCTCAAGAAGCGGCAAAGATGGCCATTCAGTTTGTGCAAACCGGTTTGCGATGTCTTAAAGTCAAAATCGGACTGGATCCTAAGGAAGACATCGAAAGAGTCCGCGTCGTTCGAGAAGCAGTGGGCCCGGATATCAGGATCCGCATCGACGGCAACCAGGGATACGATCGCGCTACCGCCCTAAAAGTTTGCCTGGCCATGGAAGAACTTGATCTTCAGTGGATCGAACAGCCCCTGCCCGATTGGGATCTGGAGGGCTTAGCCATGCTGGCCGACGCCATTCATACTCCCATTGCCGTTGACGAGAGCCTTTACACGGTTCATGATGTGTACAAAATCGCAAAGGCAAAGGCAGCGGATGTGATCAACATTAAGGTGTCCAAGTGCGGTGGGATCACCAATTCCCTCAAGATCGCCTCTGCGGCTCAATCCATGGGCATCCCCTGTTTCCTCGGCGGCTGTATAGAAACAGGTGTGGGCACCGCGGCAGCCCTCCATTTCGGGGCCTGTTCCCCCAATCTGTTTCCGGCTTTGGAAATCGCAGGCAGTGGCCCCTTTACCGATGACATCATCACCGAGCCCTTTGTCGCCGAACACGGCGTGGTTCACCTTCCCGAGGGACCTGGTTTAGGGGTGACGGTGAATGAGGAAAAATTGGAGTTTTATTCAAGGAAAAAAGAATAATAAAAGGCGTACCGAACCAAGAAACACTTGAAAGGAGGCAGATTATGAAAAAAGTATTTTGGGTTTCCTTCATCCTGGCCGCGGTCTTGATGGCAGGGGTCTGCTCTGCGCAACCCAAAGGGGAACTGGTAGTCTTGCAGGGAGCCGAGATCAACGCAACTGACCCGGCAAAGTACAATTCCATTCCGGAGTCGAACTTTGGTATCGCAGTTTTTGACACCCTCTACTTTAACGATGAAAAGGCGATTCCTCAGCCCCGTCTTGCTTTGTCGCACAAGCTCATCAATGAGACGACTTGGGAGTTCCCGCTCCGGAAAGGGGTGGTATTCCATAACGGGACACCCCTGACGGCCAAGGATGTGAAATTCTCATTTGACCGAGCCCTCGACCCCCAAACCAAGACCTTCTTCATGCCCTTCATCAGCACAATAAAGGAAGTCAAAATCATCGACGACTTCACAATCCAGATTATCACGAACGGCCCCGATCCCCTGTTGTTGAAACGGTTAAGTTTCTCCCTGTTCGTGTTTCCGGCCGATCTCTTCAAGGAAAAAGGCGCAGAGGCCTTCTTTCGAAATCCGGTCGGCAGTGGACCCTTCAAGTTCGTTAGCTGGACGAGAAACGATCGGATGGTCCTCGAGGCCAATGAAGCGTATTGGGACGGAGCACCCAAGGTGAAACGAGTGATCTTCAGGCCCGTGCCTGAAGTGGCGACAAAGATCGCCGAACTCCAAACCGGTAACGCGGACATTATTACGAATATTCCCCCATTTCTAGTTTCCCAGGTCCAAAATTCTGGAAATGCAGTCGTCCAGTCTATCCCGAGCGGCCGGGTGATGTTCCTTTATATCAATTGTCTTGCAGAGGGTCCTCTTAAAGACAAGAGAGTTCGTCAGGCCCTCAATTATGCCGTTGACCGGAAAGCGATCATCGACAATGTCCTCAAAGGCAGCGGGGTGCAGGTGCCCGTCAATCTCACTCCCCTGCACTTCGGGTATGATCCTGACCTGAAGCCCTACCCCTATGACCCTGCAAAAGCCAAGAAGCTGCTTGCCGAGGCCGGCTATGCGAGTGGTCTCAAGCTCGTGTTCAACTCCCCTAGCGGCCGGTACATCCTTGATAAAGAAATTGCCCAGGCCATTGCGGGCATGTACAACGCGGTGGGGATCGAGACCGATATGAAGATCCACGAGTGGGGAAGCTATACCCAGATCTTGACCGGCAAAAGGCTCCAGGACATCGGTTTCATTGGATGGTCCCTGGTGCTGGCAGACGCGGATTCCACGTTCTTCCCCTATTTCACTCCGGAATCGGCCTTTTCCTATTATTCCACACCGGAGCTGAAAGAGAAGATCCTGAAGGGCCGAACCACGCTGGATGCAAATAAGCGGATAGAACTCTACAAGGAGATCCAGAAGGACATCTTTGAAGAAGCCCCTCTCGTTTATCTGCATCAGCAGATCGACCACTACGGCGTGGCCAAGAGGGTTCAGGGTTTCCAGGTTCGCGGTGATGAATTCATCATCCTTAATAAAGTGAGCAAGTAAATGACGTGGGCTTAGTGCTTCGATTCGCAAATACGGTGTCATATCCGAGGGTTTAAAAGTTGACGAATGGCTCCCTCAGCACTAAGTCCTGAGGGAATAAATTCGTCACCGAATTTATGACTCGATGGACTTAGGCCTGCGCATCGAGCACGGGCCATGATGGAAAGGCCCTGAACCGTTTGCCGGTTCAGGGCCCCATCCAACAGGGAAATTGCCTCCCAACGTGCTATCCCAAGAAACCGGGGTCTTTGAAGGCTTATGGGCGCTTTTATTCTGCGAAGGATGCTTCAGTCGGTCATCGTGATCCTAGGGGTTATCGTCATCACTTTCATCATATCGAGAGTGTTGGGTGACCCCGTTGTTTTGCTGCTGCCTCCCGAAGCCTCACCTGAGCAACGGGCGTATCTGACGAAAGACCTCGGGCTCGATCGCCCAATGTACATCCAGCTCGCTGTTTATGTCGGCAAAGTCATCAGGGGCGATTTCGGCATGTCCTTCCGGCACGAGGAGCCGGCCATGAAGCTGCTCCTGGAAAGGGTTCCGGCGAGTCTTTATCTTTCCCTTGTGGCCACCTTTTTTTCAGTCTGCATCGCCTTGCCCCTGGGGATTATCTCGGCCATTAAGCGGGGCACCATCTTTGACCGGATAGGGATGACCCTAGCCCTGTTGGGACAATCCATCCCCGCCTTCTGGGCCGGGATCATGATGATCCTTCTTTTCGCGGTGCAACTCGGATGGTTTCCCCCCTCGGGCTACGGCGGGTTGAGCTACGTCTTTTTGCCGGCTCTAACACTTGCCTTCTTCTTCACAGCAGCAACAGCCCGGCTCACGCGATCCAGCATCCTGGACGTCCTGGATATGGACTATGTGCGCTATGCGCGTCTCAAGGGTGTTCCGGAAAGAACGGTCATCCTACGGCATGTCCTGCGCAACAGCTTCATCACGATTCTCAACATCGTCGCTCTTCAGCTCGGATTGCTTTTGGGAGGCGCGGTCATTACTGAGTTCATTTTTTCCTGGCCGGGGATCGGCAGGCTCTCCTTGGACGCGATCTACAACCGGGATTATCCCGTGATCCAGGCCACAGTGGTCGTCGCTGCCGCCTTTTTCGTGGTGATCAACCTCCTGGTCGACATCATTTACAGCGCCACGGATCCGCGGGTGAGCCGGAGGTAATTTCCTCTCTCCTTGAAAAAACGGAGAGGGAGGATTGGGAAAGCAACTTGGATAAAGGACTGAACAAGCCGGGTAACGCGATATCTCAGCAGGAGAACGTACCGCTCACCTTGAGTGAAGAACGATCGCTCAAGGTTCGAAAGGTATTTCGAAGGATTCCAAAGACGGCTGGGGTCATCATCCTGCTCTTGCTGCTCTGCGCGATCTTCTCCCCGTGGATTGCTCCGCACGACCCGATCAAACAAAGCCTGGTGGATGCGCTCAAACCGCCCTGTTGGCAGCAGGGGGGATCCTCGAAGTACATTCTGGGCACCGACAATCTTGGCCGCGATATTCTCAGCAGGATCGTCTATGGTGCAAGGGTTTCGACGATCGTCGGATTTGCAGCAGTATTCCTGTCCGGCCTCCTCGGCACTTTTCTTGGAATCATTGCAGGATATTTCGGCGGCAAGATCGATGCGGTCATCATGCGCTTCACCGACATGATGCTTTCCCTTCCCTATATCCTGATCGCCATTGCGATCATCGGGGCGATCGGCCCTAGCCTAACCAATCTCATTATCGTCCTAGGAATCACCCAGTGGGTAGGGTACACGAGGATCGTCCGCTTCGAGGCCATGAGCCTTTCGAAATCTGAATTCATTGAGATGGCGGTCATCTCCGGTTGCAAGTGGTGGCGCATTCTGCTCGTGCATATCCTCCCCAACGTGCTCAACACGGCAGTCGTTCTGGCTAGCCTGGATGTGGGCAAAATGATCATCTTCGAAGCGGCCATGAGCTTCCTGGGTCTGGGGGTGAAACCTCCCACACCGAGTTGGGGAGGGATGCTCGCTGATGGGAGAGTTTATCTGACCTTCGCGTGGTGGATAGCCACTTTTCCGGGCATTGCGATTTGCATCACCGTGCTCGGAGGAAACCTGCTGGGAGACTGGCTCCGGGATGAACTGGATCCGAGACACCAGCTCAAAGCATAGTCGAGGAGAGCAAGGGGCTCATTAGACCCTTGAATCGCATGACGAAGAAAAAGAAATGACAGGGAAAAACGAAACCATCTTAGAGGTCAAGGATCTTCAGATCCATTTCCACACGGACCGAGGGGTGATCCGGGCTGTGGAAGGCGTGGACTTCACCGTGCGAAAGCAGGAGGTGTGGGGCCTGGTCGGAGAATCGGCCAGCGGCAAGAGTGTCATTGGTCAAGCCCTGGTGGGAGTGGTGGCCAAGCCTGCAGGCCGGATCGTGTCCGGAGAAATTTTCTTTAAGGGCGAGGACATCCTGAAGAAGAATCCCAAAGAGGCTCAGAAGATACGGGGAAATCAAATTGCTTTCATTCCCCAGGATCCGACGACTGCCCTTAACCCTCTTCTTCGGATCGGGTTTCAGATTGGAGAAGCCTTCAAATATCATCGTCACCAGCGGGTAGAGACAATTTCCGAAGAAATCGTCAATGTGATGAAAGTGGTGAACATTCCTTCCCCTGAGATGCGCATGAAGGATTACCCTCACCAGTTGAGCGGCGGGCTGAAACAAAGGGTGATCATTGCTACGGCCCTTTCCTGTCAGCCCGATCTTCTCATTGCCGACGAACCGACCAGCGCCCTGGATGTGACGATCCAGATGCAGATTATCAAGCTGATCCGGGAGATCCAGGCCAAGTTCCAGATGACCATGATCCTGATCACCCATAACCTCGGCCTGGTGGCAAAAATGTGTGACCGTGTGGCGGTCCTCTATTGCGGCAGAATTGTGGAAGAGGCCCCGGTCAGAGAGCTTTACAGGAATCCCAAACACCCCTATACGCGAGGGCTCCTCGCATCCCTGCCCAAAGGCGAGAAAGGAGATGTGGAGCTGTATACGATCCCGGGACAACTTCCTAACCCGCTCTACCACCCGGTCGGGTGCAGCTTCTCACCCCGGTGTCCCCATGTTTATGACCGCTGCAAAGAGGTGCCGGGCATGGAACAGTGCTCTGACGGGCATCGCGTGCGGTGCTGGCGCTGGAAGGAGATCTAAATGGGGACCCTGCTCCAACTGGACAACCTGAAAAAGTACTTCCCCATTGTCTCCGGTTTTATCCGGAAGAAAGTGGTGGAACTGAAAGCCGTGGACGGGGTTTCCTTCACCATTGAGGAAGGGGAGACCTTTGGTCTCGTGGGGGAGTCCGGATGCGGGAAGACTACGATCGGGAAGTTGCTGCTAAAACTCTATGAGCCCACCGCAGGCAAGATTTTTTTTCGCGGGGGAGATATTACTCAATTGCGGGGGGCCTCTCTGGACGAATACCGAAACGCCATCCAGGCCGTGTTCCAGAATCCTTACGCCTCTCTCGATGGCCGGATGAGGATCTGGAGAATCATCGGGGAACCGCTCATCGTGAAAGGATGGTCCGCCACTAAAATAAAAGAAAAAATCGAAGAGCTGCTGGAACTGGTCATGCTCCCGACAGACTGCGGCCCACGTTTCCCTCACGAAATGAGCGCAGGACAGAGACAGCAGATCGCCATTGCCCGGGCCCTCTCGATCAATCCCAAATTCATTGTGCTCGATGAACCGACCTCGCTCCTGGATGTCTCGGCCCAGGCATCCATCCTGAACTTGATCGTCAATCTCCAGAAAAGGCTAGGGCTCACCTACCTCTTTATCTCCCACAACCTTGCCGTGGTTCGCTTTCTGAGCAACCGCGTGGGTGTTATGTACTGTGGAAAACTCGTGGAAATGGCTGACAGCCGAACCCTCTATGTTTCTCCCAAGCATCCCTACACGCAAGCCCTGTTGGCTTCGGTGCCGGTCCCGGATCCGGAGTTTCAAACGGAGGAGATCGTTCTGGAGGGGGATGTGATCAGCCCGATCAATCCTCCAAAAGGCTGCCGGTTCTCTCCGAGATGCCTGCAGTACAGGGATGGTTGTGAAAAGAACGAGCCGCCCCTTCTCGAAATCGAACCCCGTCACTTCGTGGCCTGCCACCTCTTTGTTTCCTGAAAGAGTGTTTATGGCGCCCAAGCCTCCAACGTCTTCCTCCTTCCCTCCCCCTCGAAACCGCCAAGATTATGTTCCTCCCGCAGGCAAACACGTTTTCTCCACTATCCTAAGAGGGCGTAAAAGAGGTTGAGAATTTAAGCAACAGGGTGCTATTATTTATGTGGTTCCTCGCTAGGGCTTATGAAGAGAGTCAACAGCAAGGATTGCCATTTCCGGTGGGTTTCTGGAAGTTTGATGAGGACGGACAAGCGGACTCACAAAATGGGAGGGATGATTGAAACCCAAGCGGACTAGGCCTGAATTTGTCATCGTGAAGGGAAGTGAGCTCTCCCTTTCGGGGTCTGCTCTGGTTAAACTCCTCGGGGCTGTGCTGGGTAAAGGAGCACCGGTCAGGTTCAGGGCCAAAGGCTTCAGTATGTCTCCTTTCATAAAGAACGAGGATGTGGTCACCCTCTCCCCATTGCAGGACGCATCCCCGAGCGTGGGGGATGTCATCGCTTTTGTCCTTCAGGGAACAGATAAGCTCTGTGTTCACAGGGTAGTTGGGAGGAAAGGCGATTGCTACGTGACAAAAGGAGATAACAGCTCTGAAGCCGATGAGCCTGTCCCGAGAGAAAACATTCTTGGCTTTGTCACGAGAGTGGAGAGGGATGGGAAAGAGGTCTTTCTGGGTCTTGGCCCGGAGCGTTTTCTGATCGCTTTTCTCGGCCGCAGAGGACTCCTTTTACCTCTTATTCTCCCTGTGTGGAAGGTCATCCGTGCCATTAAGAAGAGGGCACCAAGTTGAGCAATCTCTTCCAAGGCTCTATCTCTTCGACCGAATTTTCCCTCTGGGAAAAAACGGGTTTTCATCTTTTTCTCTTCGCTGAAGTAACGGATAAGAAGATCGGTGCCTGGAGCAGGTGAACCATGGGAAAGCATCTTGTTCTGGTCGGGGGCGGGCATGCCCATTTGACCGTTCTTTCAAACCTTGCCGGGTATGTTCAAAGCGGCCACAGAGTCACTCTGATCGGCCCTTCTCCTTACCACTACTACTCCGGCATGGGACCGGGGCTGCTCTCCGGAATCTACCGTGCCCAGGATGCCCGTTTCCATGTGAAGAAGATGGCCGAGGACCGCGGGGGCACCTTCGTCCAGGATAAAGTCATCAAGATCGACCCGGGGCAAAGAACCCTGAATCTCCAATCGGGCAAGCAGGTTTCATATGATGTGGTCTCCTTCAACACGGGAAGTGATGTACCTCTCAGCCCCCTCGTTTCCGCGCCCCCGGAAAACATCGTGCCCGTCAAACCGGTTTTCAATCTCCTCCTTGCCCGCCGTGTCATCTTGCCGGCCTTGAAACAGAAGTCCATGGAATTCATTGTCATCGGGGGCGGGCCTGCTGGAGTGGAGATCACCGCCAATCTATGGCGGCTGGTGAATGAAAATCGTGGGAAGGCATCGATCAGGCTGATCGCCGGCCGGAAGCTCTTAGTCGGTCTTCCGGAAAAGGTTCAAGGCCTGGCCCTCCGGTCCTTGACCGACCGGGGCATTGCGGTCACAGAGGGAAACCGCGTGAAGGAGATGACCCGCGACGAGATTCGCTTGACCGACGGGTCATCGCATTCCTTTGATGTTGCTTTCATGGCCCTCGGAGTCCAGCCTTCCCGGATCTTCCATGATTCGGGAATCCCCAAAGGTCCGGATGGAGGCCTGCTGGTCAACTCTTTCCTTCAGAGCGTGGCCCATCCGGAGATGTTCGGCGGAGGGGATTGCGTGAGCTTTGCGGAGCAGCCCCTGGCCAAAGTCGGAGTCTATGCGGTCAGGCAGAACCCGATTCTCCTCCACAACCTTCTGGCTGCACTGGAAGGCAAGGAGATGAAGGCTTTCATGCCCCAGAAAGACTACATGCTCATCTTCAACATGGGGAACGGACGCGGGATTCTGTGGAAAAAGAATTTCCTCTGGGAAGGCCGCCTGGCCTTTCTCTTGAAGGACTACATCGACCGCAAGTTCATGAGAAAGTTTCAGGTTGCCGGGGAATTGAATGAAGAGGAAAACCAGGTCGCATCACCCCAGAAACCCAAGTAACGCCTGATCCCGCATCTTGTTGGGCTGAAACAAGATGGAGTAGTGATGGGTTCCTTCCAGGTCCACCTTCCTGGCATTGGGAATCTCGCGAACCATCCCTTCTGCCACGTCTGCAGGCAACACGAGGTCATCCTCGGCCAGCATCCCCTTCGTGGCCCGCAAAATCAGAGTGGGGGTCATGACCTTTTTGTAGAATTGACTCGAGTCCATCTTCCTTAAGTTTCTTGCCTCCTCCTCAATATGTTTTGGATGAACCCGAGATCGCACACCCCCCTCCACGTCTTCCACCTCGTATCGGAAGTAGGTTTCAAAAAAGGAATTCCACGGCTGCATGAATGGAGCCTGCTTGAGAAGAGCCAAGTAGGATTCGAAATCTGGAAAAACCTTTCCCAGACGATCCAGGGATGGTTTGATGCCTGCAAAGACCTTGGTCATTTGAGCGTCCGACAGCTTTCCCCCGCCGTCTACCAGGATCAACCGGTCCACACGGCGAGGATACTTCGCCGCAAACACAAGGGAAATGAATGCTCCCAGAGAGTGACCCATGAGCACAGGACGTTCGAGGCCCTGGTCGTCCATCAGGGCCAGAATGTCCCTGCAATGGTTTTCCACCGAGTATCCTGATGGAGGGCTTTCTGAAAAACCTCTCCCCCTGAGATCCATAGCAAGGACTTTATGCTGAGGCGCCAGCGAAGAAGCAAGAAGGTCCCATGATCTGCAGTTTGCTGTCAGACCATGGATACAGAGAATCTGTTTCCCCTTTCCTTCCCAGACAGCCAGCTGGATTCTGACGCCGTCCCCTTTGGCTTTGATCATGATGGGTTTAGGCATAACGCATCCTCCCTCTTCGGTGAATTGTAACATTTTGAAACGTTCAAAAGTG
>Ga0315295_10003739_pt1 | contig 12933 bp, 14 predicted proteins | sample YL17G14_0_MG_FD_204453 | JGI IMG/M metagenome (GOLD analysis project Ga0315295, IMG submission 204453) | Sediment microbial communities from Yellowstone Lake, YNP, Wyoming, USA - YL17G14_0 | ecosystem: Environmental > Aquatic > Freshwater > Lake > Sediment | place: USA: Wyoming | collected... | reverse complement strand
GACTTATCGGACGCTCATTAACCGCGCTTGGCGCGCGCGGCGAAGCGCACCGCCTCGTCGGCGGCCTTGAACAAAGCGCGTGCCTTGCTCACGCATTCGGCCTGCTCGCGCTCGGGCACCGAGTCGGCGACGATGCCCGCGCCGGCCTGCACATACATGACGCCGTCCTTCACCACCGAAGTCCTGAGCATGATGCAGCTATCCATCTCGCCGTCGGCGGAGAAATAGCCGACGCAGCCCGCATAGAGCCCGCGCGCCTCGTCCTCCAGCTCGTCGATGATCTGCATGGCGCGCACCTTGGGCGCTCCCGACACGGTCCCGGCCGGGAAGCCCGCCATCAGCGCATCGACGGCATCGAAATCGGAAGCGAGCGTCCCTTCGACATTCGACACGATATGCATCACCTGGCTGTAATATTCGAGGAAGAAGCTGTCGGTGACGCGCACGCTGCCGACTTCCGCCACGCGGCCCACGTCGTTGCGGCCAAGATCGAGCAGCATCAGATGCTCGGCGCGCTCCTTGGCGTCGGCGAGCAGCTCCTTGGCGAGCGCCTTGTCCTCTTCGGGGCTTGCACCGCGGGGACGGGTGCCGGCAATCGGCCTGATGGTGACCTTGCCGTCGCGGACCCTGACCAGGATCTCCGGGCTCGACCCCACCACGGCGAAGCCGCCGAAATTGAGATAATAGAGGAAGGGCGAGGGATTGACGCGCCGGAGCGCCCGGTAAAGCGCGAACGAGGGAAGCGTGAAGGGCGCCTCGAAGCGCTGGCTCAAGACCACCTGGAAGATGTCGCCCGCGGCGATGTAGTCCTTGGCGCGGCTGACCTTCGCCATATAGGCCTGAGGCTCGGTGGTCGCCTTGGGCTCAGGATGCGCCGCGCTGAGATCGGGCTCGCCGGCATGGGGCAAAGGCTGCTCCAGCCGCTCCAGGACGAGATTGAGCCTATCGGCCGCCCGCGCATAGGCCGCCTTGGCGCTCACCCCGGCTAAGGGCCTGACCGGCGTCACCACCGTCATCTCGTCCCGCACGCTGTCGAAGATCACGATCAGCGTCGGGCGCACCAGGATGCTGTCGGGAAGACCGAGCCGGTCCAGCTTCTTGCCCGGCAGCTGCTCGATCAGCCGTACCGTGTCGTAGCCCATATAGCCGAAGATGCCGGCGGCCATGGGCGGAAGCTCGATTGGCAGCGTGATGGCCGACTCGGCAAGCAGCGCCCTGAGCGAGGCAAGCGCGGGCATCGGCGAGGGCGCAAACGCATTGGGGTCTGACTGGGGCGCGCGGTTGATCTCGGCCTTGGGCCCGTCGGCGCGCCAGATCAGATCGGGCTCGCAGCCGATGATGGAGTAGCGGCCGCGCGTGGCACCCCCTTCGACCGATTCCAGGAGAAAGCTGTTCGGCCGCTCACGGGCGAGCTTCAGCATGGCCGAGACCGGCGTCTCCAGATCGGCGACGAGGCGCGTCCAAGCCACCTGCGGCACGCCCTCGTCGTAGCGGCGCGCGAAGCTCGGAAAGTCCGGCTCGACCGGGCGACCCCCGCCTTGCTGCGCCAAGGGCGTGACGGAGGCGGGAGCGGAGATCATGGTTCCTCGCCGCTGCCGGTCAGCTTGGCGAGAGCCGGCTGGTTGACTTTCACGCCATAGCGCGTTTCCAGCGCGGCGAAATATTCCGAGATCGCGTCTTCGCTGATGAGAAGCCCGAGCTGTTGCTTGAGCCGGTCGGCCTCCGCGGCGGCGAGCGGCTCAGGCGGCGTGACCTTGTCGACCTGAAAGACGATGCGGCCCTCTTCCACGGCCGAGGGAGCGGAGCCATAGCCCTTCACAGGCAAGGTGAAGGCCTGCGCCACGGCAGGGGGCAGCACATTCACGGTGATGCCGTCGCGCTTCACGGGATCGCTGGTCATCACTTCCGCTTTGAGATCCTTGGCGACCTCTTCGAGGGTCTTGCCGCCATTCAGGCTGGTGACCAGGTCTTGCGCATATTTGGCGACCTTGGTTCGCAGCTCGTCGGCACGCCAGTCCTTGGCGGCCTCGTCCTTCACCTGATCGAAGGGCTTGACCTGCTCGGGCACGACGCCGAGGACCTCATACCAGATGACGCCTTCATCCTTGGCGTCGATCGGATCGTTCTCGACCCCCGTGTCGGTGGCGAAGGCTGCGTTCAGCAGGTCCTTCTGCGCCGGCAGCGTGACCGCCGACCCATCGGGCTTGCGCCCCTCGCGGTCGACCTGGTCGATGAGTTGATAGGTGATCTTGAACTTGTCGGCGATCTCCGACAGCCTGGACCCCGAGCCGAGCTGATCCTCGATCTTGTCGTGCAGGTCGAAGATCGCGCCTGCGGCGCGCTCCTTCAGCAGCGTCTTCTCGAGTTCGGGTTTCGCCTCCTCGTAGGTCGGGGTCTTGCCGGGCTCGATCAAAGTGACGCGCAGCAAGACGACGCCTCCGAGCTTGCCGGTGACCGGCTCGGCAACCTTGTTCAATTCGAGATTGAAGGCTGCCTCCGCGATCGCGGGATCGGCCAGCTGGGCGCGGCTCAGAACGCCGAGATCGATGTCGGTCTCGCTCAGATTCTGTTCCTTGGCGAGCGCCACGAAGTCGGTACCGGACTGCAGCTTCTGATAAGCGGCGTTGGCCGCGGCAAGATCGGGGAAGGAGATCTGCTGGACTTGCCGGCGCTCCGGCTTGCCGAGGGTGTCCTTGTTCGCTTCGTAGGCGGCCTTTAGATCGGCCTCGGTGATCGTAACCTGGTCCTTGACGGTCTCGGGCGTGACGGCAAGGACGCCGATCTTGCGGAATTCGGGTTGCGTGAACTTGGTCTGGTGGTTCTCGTAATAGCGCTTGAGGTCCTCCTCGCTCGGATCGGGAATGGTTCCGACCACGCTTTCCGGCACCAGCACATAGCGGAGCGTGCGTGTTTCCCCGTTATAGCTGTTGAGCGCGCTAATCAGCATATCGGGGCTGTTCACCACCTTGCCGACGGTGGTGAGGATCTGCCGGCGCAGATTGCGTTCGCGGAGCGAGTTCAAATAGCCCTGCTCGTTCATGCCGATGGTCTGCATCGCCTGCTGGAAGGCCAACGGGCTGAAATTGCCCGCCGCGTCCTTGAAGGCGGGATCTTTCATGATCTGCTCGAGAAGCGTCGAATCGGCGATGCTGAGATGGAGCGACTTCGCATGATTATCGACGGCCGCGCCGCCGATCAGCCGTTCCAGCACCTGCCGATCGAGCCCGAGCGCGCGCGCCTCTTGCAGGCTGAGGCTGCGCTTGGCTTGGGCGCTCATCGACCTAAGAACGTCCTGTTGCGCGCGCATATAGTCTTGCGATGAGATCTCGGTATCGCCCACGCTGATCAGGGTCTGCTGGCCATAGCCCCTGAAAATGTCGGCGATCCCCCAGACCCCAAAGCTGACCACCAGCATGCCCATGAGGATCATGCCGAGCAGCCGCCCAGCCCCTTTGCGCAAAGTGTCGAGTGCCACTCTTAAGAACCTTCCATTCGCTAATTGCCAAAGCCGCGCTGGCGTCCGATGCTGGACGCTCCTGGCGCGGCGGCGGCATCATAGGTAGCAAGCGCAAGCGCGGCAAGGCAGGGTATTTGGCCGAACCCTTGGCAGGGGGGTCGATAACAGCTTCCGTGCGGGGACGGCCCGGAAACCGGCAAATCAGAGAGGGGGCGCGGCCTTGAGGAGACCGCTCGTCGCAGGCAATTGGAAGATGAACGGCCTCGGGGCGTCCTTGGCCGAGCTCCGGGCGCTGAAAGACCGCCTGGCGCAGAGCCCCGTGCCTGAGGCCGATGGCATGGTATGCCCGCCGGCGACCCTCCTGGCCCAGGCGCGGTACATGCTCTCCGGGAGCACGATCATCCTCGGCGCGCAGGATTGCCACCCTCTGCCCTCCGGTGCCCATACCGGCGACATCTCGGCCGAGATGCTGGCCGATGCCGGCGCGGCAGCCATCATTGTCGGCCATTCGGAGCGGCGCAGCGATCATGGCGAGACCGACGCGCTTGTGAATGCCAAGGCAAGCGCCGCCTATCGCGCGGGGCTGACCGCCATCATCTGCGTCGGCGAGTCGGAGCAACAGCGGCGCGACGGCTCGACCTTGGAGATCGTCAGGCGCCAGCTCCAAGGATCGCTGCCGCAAGAGGCGCGCGCCGCGAACACGGTGATCGCTTACGAGCCGGTCTGGGCGATCGGCTCGGGTCTCACGCCGACGCCTGCCGACGTGGCGGAGGTGCACGGCTTCATCCGCGGAGAGCTCGGCCGCTTGTTGGGGCGGGGGCCGCCTTGCGCCTCCTTTATGGCGGCTCGGTCAAGCCGGCCAATGCGAGCGAGCTTCTCTTCGTGCCTGACGTGGATGGGGCGCTGGTAGGAGGAGCGAGCCTGAAAGCCAGTGATTTCTATGCGATTCTATCCGCCTATGCGGGAAGGGGCGCCGGCTGATATCCGGCAAGACCGATGCGAGCAGGGTTGGCAAACTGGGTAAATTTCGCCATTCTGGCAGGGGGTCGATTTGCGGCAGGGGGACGACTTCCCACGGGGACGTCATGATGCCGGCGCTGCGCGTCATTGCCGTAGCCTTTCTTACAGCCAGCTCAGCGCTGCCCTTCGGCGTCGGCGCACAAGCCGAGCCGCTGGAAAAGGACGCTTGCCAGAACTTGCAGCTTGAGCAGAAGAAACTGCTCACCCCGCAGATGCGAGTCGCGCTTGAGCGGGGTCCCGACTGGGTCAAAGACCATTTGAACGACCAGGAAATCGAGCGGGTCCGGGATTTCCTGCGAGTCGAGGAGCAGATCGAGTTCCGCTGCCGGGGCGGGGGCGTGGCCAAGCCTGTGGTCACGCCGGTTGAGGCGCCAGCGCCGGTCAGCGCCGAGGGTGTGCCGCTGCCCGATCGCAACCCCAACCGCCAAGCCACCGCGGCGGTTGACACTAAGCCTAGCCAAACCGTAGCGGATTCGGATAAGACACCGCCTTCGAATGCGAAGGCTACACGATGAACACAGTTCTTCTCCTGATTCACGTCATGGTCGCCGTGGCGCTGGTTGGCGTCATTCTGCTGCAGCGCTCCGAAGGGGGCGCGCTTGGCATCGGCGGCGGTGGCGGCGGATTCATGACCGGCCGCAGCGCCGGCAATGCCCTGACCAAGACCACGGCGATTCTCGCCGCCAGCTTCTTCGCCACCAGCCTTTTGCTGTCGATCCTGGCCAGCCAGCATCGCGCGACGCCCTCGATCCTGAACCCGACCGGCGAAGGCGGAGCAGGGGGTTTGGCGCCGCTTCAGCTGCCTGGCGGCCCCGCTCCTGCGGCTCCAGCGCCGGCGGCTCCTCAGGCCCCTGCCGCTCCCCAGGCCCCGCAGTCGCAATAGCGGGCTCACGACTCAAGGGCCGCTTAAGCCAAAGCGTGGGTCAAGCGCTGTTTGGGGCTACGACTCAGTCTCGTTTCAGTGTATGAACGAGGCCCATGGCGCGGTACGTCTTCATTACCGGCGGCGTGGTTTCCTCACTCGGCAAGGGGCTCGCCTCAGCGGCGCTCGGCGCGCTGCTCCAGGCGCGCGGGTTCAGCGTGCGCTTACGCAAGCTCGACCCCTATCTCAATGTCGATCCAGGGACCATGAGCCCCTATCAGCACGGCGAGGTGTTCGTCACCGACGACGGCGCTGAGACCGACCTCGACCTCGGCCATTACGAGCGCTTCACTGGCCGCCCTGCCTGCCAGGCCGACAACATCACCACCGGGCGCATTTATCAGGAGATCATCGGCAAGGAGCGGCGCGGCGACTATCTCGGCGCGACGGTCCAGGTGATCCCGCACGTCACCGACGCCATCAAGGCTTTCATCACCTCCGGCAACGAGGGCGTCGATTTCGTGCTGTGCGAGATCGGCGGCACCGTGGGCGACATCGAGGGCCTGCCCTTCTTCGAGGCGATCCGCCAGCTCGGCAACGAGCTGCCGCGCGGCTCGACCGCTTTCATCCATCTGACGCTCGTGCCCTACATCCCGAGCGCCGGCGAGCTCAAGACCAAGCCCACCCAGCATTCCGTCAAAGAGCTCCGCTCCATCGGCATCCAGCCCGACGTGCTGCTCTGCCGTACCGACCGGCCGCTGCCGAAGGACGAGCGGCGCAAGATCGCGCTCTTCTGCAATGTGCGCCCCGAAGCCGTGATCCAGGCGCTCGACGTGGCGAGCATCTACGACGTGCCGATCGCCTATCACGAAGAGGGGCTCGACCGCGAGGTGCTGGCCGCCTTCGGCATCACCCACGCGCCGGACCCTGACCTTGAGCGCTGGCGGCAGATCTCGCAGACCGTCGCCAATCCAGACGGCGAGGTGACCGTGGCGGTCGTCGGCAAATACACAGGCCTGAAGGACGCCTACAAATCGCTCAACGAGGCGCTCGTCCATGGCGGCATCGCCAACAAGGTGAAGGTCAATCTGCAATGGATCGAATCGCAGACCTTCGAGAGCGAGGACGCCTCGGCCTATCTGGAGGACGTGCATGGCATCCTCGTGCCAGGCGGTTTCGGCGAGCGCGGCTCCGAAGGCAAGATTCAGGCGGCCCGCTATGCGCGCACCCGCGGCGTGCCCTATTTCGGCATCTGCTTCGGCATGCAGATGGCGGTGATCGAAGCGGCGCGCGAGGCGGGCATCGAGGGCGCGAGTTCCACCGAGTTCGGCCCGACCGAGGAGCCCGTGATCGGCCTCATGACCGAATGGATGAGGGGGAACGAGCTCCAGCAGCGCCAGTCGAACGGCAATCTCGGCGGCTCCATGCGGCTCGGCGCCTATGAGGCGGTGCTGGCCAAGGGCAGCAAGGTCGCCGAGATCTACGGCACGACCCGCATCTCCGAGCGCCACCGCCACCGCTACGAGGTGAACATGCGCTACCGCAACAAGCTCGAGGCGGCGGGCTTGCGCTTCTCGGGCCTCTCGCCCGACGGTCTCCTGCCGGAAATCGTCGAGGTCCCCGACCATCCCTGGTTCATAGGCGTGCAGTTCCACCCCGAGCTCAAATCGCGGCCCTTCGAGCCGCACCCGCTCTTCGCCTCGTTCATCGGCGCCGCGGTCGATCAGTCGCGGCTGGTCTAGCCTTTCAGCGCCCGGAATGTCGGACAGCATGCACACCGGCGGCTGCGCTTGCGGCAAAGTGAGGTTCGAGGCGAGAGGCGAGCCGTACCGCGTCGGGCTCTGCCATTGCCTCACCTGCCGCAAAGTGCATGGCGCCCCGTTCAACTTCTTCGTCGTGTTTCCTCGCGACGCCGTAACCATCGACGGCGACATGGTCGAATTCGCAAGCTCGGAGCATGGGCGGAGATATTCCTGCCGCGCTTGCGGCGCGCCGGTCTCTTCCCATTACGATCACGCCGACGAGATCGACCTTTACCCAGGCTCGTTCGACGAGCCGGGACTGTGGCAGCCGAGCTACGAGCTCTGGACGACAAGGCGCGAGCCTTGGCTGCCGGCGGTCAAGACGATTGTCAGGCGCTACACGGAGAGCCGCCCGCGATGGCGGCGAACGGAGTCCGACTGACTCCGTTCGCTTGCCGATCGTCAGCGCGGCTTGCGCGGCGCCGATGCCGCGGGCGCCACATCCGACGTCCCACCGCCACGCGCAGGGATTACATCGTCCCCCGCCAGGATCCCGGACTTGAACAGATATCCCGCCACGCCGGCACCGATCAGCGGCGCGAGGATGAACAACCAGATTTGCGCAAGCGCGTTCGGGTTGGTGCCGGCGCCGACGATTGCCGGTCCGAGCGAGCGAGCAGGGTTCACCGATGTGCCGGTGACGTTGATGCCGACGAGATGGATGGCTATGAGCGTCAAGCCGATTGCCAAGCCGGCAAGCCCGACCGGCGCGCCCTTCTGCGTGACGCCAAGGATGCAGACGAGGAACAGGAAAGTGCCCGCGACCTCGTAAATGAAAGCCGAAGCGGTATTGTACTCGCCAAGATAACCGGGACCCCAGCCGTTCTGGCCAAGCGATCCGCTCCAGCCTGATGCTTTGCCCGACAGGATCAGATAGAGCACGGCCGCGCCGGCGATGGCGCCAAGCACCTGCGCGATCACATAACGGATGAAATCGGACATGGTCATGCGCCCGGCGACGAGGACACCGAAGCTGACCGCCGGATTGACGTGACAGCCCGAGACCTGGCCGATGCCGTAGGCCATGGCGACGATGGTCAGGCCGAAGGCGGCAGCGATGCCGAGAATATCGATCGATGTCGCCCCGCTGACCATTCCGCCGATGACGGCGGCGCCGCAACCGACCAGCACCAGCGCAAAAGTGCCAATGAATTCCGCAATAGGTTTTTTCATGATGTCCTCCCCGGGTTCGCAAACACCACCCATCATGGTCGACCCAGAGGCCACGGCAAGAGAACGAATTGTGGCAAGCGAGAACATGCGCCAAGGCGTTCGCCAAACGGCGCATTGGCGCGCTATAAGGCGAATGTGAACCAGCATCAGTCCCTGCGGCCCAAGGCCAGCGTCGAGATCGGCTCCGCCCGTTTTGCACAAGATTCGCCGCTTGCGCTCATCGCCGGCCCTTGCGCGCTCGAAAGCCGCGCGCACGGCCTCGAAATGGCGCAGGCGCTGAAGGAGATCGCCGGGCGGCTCAAGATCGGCCTCGTCTATAAGAGCTCCTTCGACAAGGCGAACCGGACGAGCGCCGTGAGCGCCCGGGGGCTCGGGCTCGCCGACGCGCTTCCCATCTTCGCCGAGATCAGAGAGCGCACGGGCCTTCCCGTCCTCACCGACGTGCATGCGCCCGAGCAATGCGCGCCCACGGCCGAGGCGGTGGACGTGCTGCAGATCCCAGCCTTCCTCTGCCGCCAGACCGATCTCCTCGTTGCCGCCGCCCGCACCGGCAAGCCCGTCAACGTCAAGAAGGGCCAGTTCCTGGCGCCCTGGGACATGACGAATGTCGTGGCCAAGCTGCTGAGCGCCGGCAACCCGAACATTCTTCTCACCGAGCGCGGCGTGTCGTTCGGCTACAACACGCTCGTCTCCGACATGCGCGCATTGCCGATTCTGGCCGAGACCGGGGCGCCGGTGATCTTCGACGCCACCCATTCGGTGCAGCAGCCGGGAGGGCAGGGGACGGCAAGCGGCGGCGAGCGGCGCTTCGTGCCGGTGCTTGCCCGCGCGGCGGTGGCGGTCGGCGTCGCCGGCATCTTCATCGAGACCCATCAGGATCCTGACCGCGCGCCGTCCGATGGTCCCAATATGCTGCCGCTTGCGGCACTCGAGCCTCTGCTCAAGGAGCTGATCGAGATCGACGCCCTGGTGAAGCGCTCGTCCAGGCCGGCTTAAGCTCGGCGCCTCATGCTTCGAGACGCGGCCCAGCTGCCGCTCCTCAGCATGAGGAGTTGAGCTTCACCCTGAGGAGGGCCGAAGGCCCATCTCGAAGAGGTGAGGCCGGAGATCAGCCGCGGCCGCGATAATGCGCGACGCCCTGATCGGGAATCCACACGCCCTCGGGCGGCGTGCCATGCTGCCAGAACACATCGATCGGGATACCGCCGCGCGGATACCAATAGCCGCCGATCCTGAGCCAGACGGGATCTGCCAGCGCGACGATGCGCTTGCCGATGGTGATGGTCGCGTCCTCGTGGAAGGCGCCAATGTTGCGGAAGCTGGCCAGATACAGCTTGAGCGACTTCGATTCCACGAGCCAGGCGCGCGGCGCGTAGTCGACGACGAGATGCGCGAAATCGGGCTGGCCGGTGACCGGGCAGAGACAGGTGAATTCCGGGCAGGTGAAGCGCGCGACATAGACCGTGTCGGGATGCGGGTTGGCCACGCGCTCCAGCTCGGCCTCTTCCGGCGTCTTGGGCTGCTTGGTCTTGGCGCCGAGCTGCCGCAGTCCCGTGATCTTGCGCGCCATTCTCTCTACTCCGCCGCGAGCCGGGGCCGCGGGCCCCGATAAACGCAACCCTCATGGCATGAATCGCGCGCCACCTCGATCTCGGCGAGGCCGGGCAACCGGTTGTGCAACCGATCCCAGAGCCAGACGGCGATCCGCTCGAGCGTCGGCTGGGCGAGCCCGTCCACCTCGTTGAGCAAGCGATGGTCGAGCGCCTCTCGCGCGTCGCCGAGCGCCGCTTCGACATCGTCGAAATGCATGACGACTCCGGTATTGGCGTTCGGCTCGCCGTCGATCGTAATGCGCACCCGGAAGGAATGTCCGTGTACCCGCGCATTCGGATGGCCGGGCGGCGCCGACGGGAGGAAATGAGCGGCCTCGAAACGGAATTCTTTGTAGATTTTCATGGCAGTCGTTTAGGGGATTTCGCGAGGGCCGACCAGCGGCGAGATCACTTCAGCCCTAACAGCTTATGGGTCTGTAGGCTCAAGCGCCATTTGGGATGGGCGAGACAATAATCGATTGCCGCGCGGAGATGGCTCTCCGACTTCGCGCCTTCGTCCATGGGCTGGAGCAGGAAATGGCCGAAGTCGAGGTCTTCGAGCTGCGCTGGGTCGAGCGCGGCTTGCGGGTAGACGAGCTTCAGCTCATCGCCCGAAAGCTGCACGAGCGGCGCGCCGGCCTTCGGGCTCACGCAGATCCAATCGATCGAACGCGGCACTGGGAGCGTGCCGTTGGTCTCGATGGCGATTTGGAAGCCGACCTTGTGCAGCGCCGCGATCAGTTTCTCATCCACTTGCAGCATCGGCTCGCCGCCGGTCAGCACCACATAAGGCGGCGTGCCCGAATTGCCGCGCCAAGCCGCGCGGACCGCGCCGGCGAGACCTTCCGGCGCCGCGAACTTGCCGCCAGCTGGTCCGTCAGTGCCGACAAAATCGGTGTCGCAGAAATTGCAGGTCGCTTCCTCGCGGTCCTGCTCGCGGCCGGACCAGAGATTACAGCCGGCGAAGCGGCAGAACACGGCCGGGCGGCCGGTCTGCGCGCCTTCGCCTTGCAGCGTGTAGTAGATCTCCTTGACGGCAAACATGATCTCTAGCTGGCGCTTCCGTGAGCCTTAGGCAAGAGTGATTCAAGCCTGCCGTGGGGCACATGAGGCGCGAGCAGAGATATTTGCTCGGAGCCGCTAGTGCGGAGCGGGAGGCTCCCCTTCGGCGCGCATCTTTCCAGGCACCACTTTTTCGGGAGGATTCGTCCCAGGAGGATTGATGGAACGAATGAAGGCGATGATCTTCCAGAGGTCGTCCGAGGTATGGACGGAGAAGCCCATCGGCGGCATTGGCGCGTGCACGCTCCCGTATTGGTAGCGGTTGAAGCCAGATTTCTCCAGCTCCGCCGAGCCCAGCGTCACCAGCCTGAACAGCACGTCATCGGTATTGCCCCAGAACCAGATGCCTTGACTCAAGGCCGGACACATGCCGCCGCCGCCGCCATGACACTCGTTGCACCCGGGCAGCCTGAAAACTTTGACCAGTTCCTCCTCCTTGGCGAGCTTAGCCCAGTCTTGATAGGGACTATGCAGCTCTCCCGGGGGCACGATCTTCACCAGCTCAATCGGCGGTGTCTTGTCTCCCGCCTTGCAACACATTTCTTCTCCCTTAGGCTTCTCCTCGGCCGCGTGTGAGCTCCAGTAACCGCTGCCGACGCCCAACAGACTCAATGACGTCAGCGCCAACATCGCGACGATAATCTTGAATTTGTTGCCTTTCAGAGCCCGCTCCATCAAAGCGTTTCCTTTCCCAATGACCCAATAGACGGGACGATGGCCAGAGTGGCAGGCCAACTCAATGCATTTCGGGATGTGCAGCGTTTCGTCGCAGGTAGCGCGCGCGAAGTAACCATAAGGCGATCGCCCGGCTCGTGGCCGGGCGATGCACCATCGATCTCTTCAGGCCTGGCTAGCACTGACCGCCAAGCAGGGCCCTGTGGCGGACGAGGGCTTCGGACTGCGCCGACACCTTGGCCGACGAGCGGCACCATTGATAGTGCCCGTCATACCAATTGTGCCAGCGGAAGCCGGAGCATCCGAGATTCAGCGCCTGCATGCTGTTGTTCTGACTGACAGCCAGTTTGGCGTAGGTTTGACAAAAGGGCTTCGGCGCCGCCATCGCGCTCGGCGCGACGACGATCCCGAGCGCCGCGGCCATAACGATCAGGCCAGTCCGGTTTTGCTTACTCATAGTCATACTCCATTCCTTCATTCATCCCCGAACCCAGTTTGGTTCGCTTATTCACTCGGTTGTTGGATCGACTCTCCCGCAACCGACATGAATGCGATCTGAACGGTTCGTTGTGGAGCGTTTGGAATTCGCATTCGGCGTTATGCCGGTGCGACGAAGCTCAGCGTGAAGCGGCTTGGGCTTTGATCTTGGACGATCGCCATTCGGCGAAGCCGCGCACGCGAAGCTGGCAAGCGGGGCAGGCGGCGCAGCCATAGCCCCAGTCGTGGCGCAACCCCCGCTCACCCTTGTAGCAAGTGTGGGTCTCCTCGATGACAAGATCGACCAAAGCGTCGCCGCCGAGTTCCTCGGTCAACGCCCAGGTCTCCGCCTTGGTCCGCCACATCAGCGGCGTCTCGATGATGAAGGGGATGTCGGTGCCGAGTCTGATCGCTTGCTCCAGCGCGCGGAGCGTCGCGTCCCGGCAATCGGGATAGCCGGAGAAGTCCGTCTCGCACATGCCGCCGACGAGCGTATGCAGCCCGCGCCGGTAGCCGAGCGCCGCGGCGTAAGTAAAGAACACGAGGTTCCGCGCGGGCACGAAGGTCGAGGGCAGACCTGAGGCGAGCATCTCGATCTCAGCGCCGGAGGTCAGCGCCGTATCGCCGATGGCGCCGAAGCTCGAAATGTCGAGCACGTGGTCGGGGCCAAGTCGCGGCGCCCAATCAGGAAAGCGGCGCGCGATCTCCTCGTGCACGCGCTGCCGGCACGCCATCTCGATCCCATGCCGCTGGCCGTAATCGAAGCCGACCGTCTCGACGCGTGCATAGCGGTCGAGCGCGTGAGCGAGGCAG
>Ga0315295_10003738_pt1 | contig 12934 bp, 8 predicted proteins | sample YL17G14_0_MG_FD_204453 | JGI IMG/M metagenome (GOLD analysis project Ga0315295, IMG submission 204453) | Sediment microbial communities from Yellowstone Lake, YNP, Wyoming, USA - YL17G14_0 | ecosystem: Environmental > Aquatic > Freshwater > Lake > Sediment | place: USA: Wyoming | collected... | reverse complement strand
CTGCTCGGAGTTGAGGAGCTTATCCGTCGCGCGGTCGCGCCGCTCGATCGAGACGCTGGACGGGACCCAATTGCTCCCCACCAGTCGATAGCCTGAGCAGGTGTAGGTTACGACTTCACTGCCACCGCCGTCAAACGTGGCGGCGGTCACGGCGTATGCTTTCGACGGATCAAGGGTCACGTCCGTCGCCGCGCCATCGGAGTAGGTGATCGTCATCTCGATCTGCGTCTTGCCGTTAAGACTCACTTCCTTCGCCGAAGTCTGGGCGGCCGCGAGATTCGCATACCTGCCGCGTCCCCAGGGAATCAATCCGGCCGTCAGCGGGCCGTTGACCGCCCGAGGCAGCTTGTCGGCGGCATCCACCATGGCCTGACCGCCCGAGGCCGTGTACGTCGTGTACTTCTGGCCATCCCAGGCGAAAATCCGGTGAGCGTTCCAGCCCAGGTTGAACTCCTCCGTCATGAAATTGTCGGCCAGACTCATATCCGGCTTGACGGAGTCGCGACGCGAATCCACGTTGATTTCCCAGTAGAACCGCTCGCCGTCATACTTCACGGTGACTTTCTCACTCATGCTGTGCTCGTTCGCCAGCTTGTAACGCACATTGAACGGAATGGCGTCGAGCTTCATCTTCTGCAGCTCCGGTGTCCGCTCCTTCTTGTCGGGCTTGTTCTGGTACTCGCTGATCGCCTTCTGGACCTCGCTGCTGATCACCGTGGAATCGGTCGTCTTCGCGGCCCCGTACTCCTGGTGGGTGGCCTGGATGGTGCCGGCCGGGATCCACGTGTCGCGCGGCGATTCGGTCAGCGTATCGATGATTTGCAGGATTTCCGCTCGCGGCAGGGCTCGCTGGGCCCAGACGCGGGTCGGCAGACATAAGCCCAAAGACATGACAATGATAAACAGGATATTTGCACTTTTCATACACCTTCTCCTTCCAATCAATGATGCTTCAAACTCCGCCGTTGTACATGGGCCTCACGGGGCGCGCTTTTAGCGATTCTACCAATAGCCGTTGCCGTTTTGCAAGAGAATCCGGATTTTTTTTGCAGAAACCCGAATTTCTGACTGGGTGTCGTTCGGGTCTTTGTATGGCGCGGCGCGGCCGAGCAACCTCCCCGGGAACCCCGTCCCATACGCACGCGTGGCGCGACATCGCCCTAACGGCCCCGGATGGAATTCCCGAGGTCCGCTGCGGGCTTATTGCAGTCGGTCCGCTCCAGCCGGTATTCCGTGAACAGGGTGAGGTCGGCGACATCCACGCGGCCGTCCGCCTTCAAGTCAAACGGGGCATCGGGACTGTTGGGATCCGGTTCGACCGCCGACCGCCAACACCGGGCCAGCAGGGCAAAGTCCTCGAAGTTGACAATACCATCGTTCTTGAAATCCCGCGAGGGCACGTGGTTGAAAGAGAGAATCTCGATGGGAATGTCGGGATTGGCGTCGAAATCATACAGTCCGACATCGCACGAGCCGACTCGCTCGGCAGAGTAATCGAGGATAAACCAGTCGCCGGGAACGGCCCCGCGATGGACCAGCGACCCATCGTCGGCAAATATGTCGGCGTCGCTGGTCAATTGAAAACCGACTGTCTTATCCGGGTCCATAAAGTCCACCGCCAATGGTATTTCGCCGGCAGCAGGAAGGCACGCGCCTTCGTAAATGAGCTTTTCCTGGCTGAAACCCCGGCCGCTCAGGGTACCGTAGTCCGAATCTTCCAGCGATATCAGCAGGCCGCCCCACCAGTATCCGCCGGTATCTGAGCTGACGACGATGACCAGCCTCGTCCCGACCATGATATCAGGGTAGACATTCGGGCGATTGGAGTCGGCCGGCATCAGGAGGGTCCTTTCATCACACCGGTAGATACTGGTCCAGACCCGTGCCGCTGCTACTGGCGTCGAAACCACCGCAACGGCTAATGCCAAGAGCCTGCCTGAAGCTGCATTCGTCAAAGAAGTTTCTCCTACTCCTTGGCCCTAACTAAACTACTTGCGGACGTGGCCTCCAACCAACGGGCCGCGTGCCCCTACCCCGCCTTCCCCAGTCTGTGCATCTTATCACCCGACAGTGCAGAAATCAACTGCCGGGATGAAAAAAAGTGGCGCCACCCGCGGCTGACCGGCATTTGGCTGACCTCCTGAATAGAACCAGTCGCACAATGTAGTTGCGAGCCCATGTAACCGTGAAGCGGGTTCACTATCACCACAACGCGATTGCTCACGATGACGATGTGTCGCCGGATGGGGCGGGGGCCGCGGACCCCAGGCCCGGGCCCGTACCGACTTGTGCTCCCGGCTCGGCAGGGACCTCGTCCTGGATGTAATCTCGCGGTCGATACCACCGAGCCACAGGAATAAAGAAGATCGACGTGACCAGCATCGCGATCACGAAGAACCAATAATAGCCCGGCCCGGAGAGCTTGCTCGTGCCGTCTTCGTTGCGGATGAACCAGTTGACCACGGCGGTAAAGGCGTTGCCCAGAGAGATCGACAGGAGGAACACGGCCTGAATCAGAGATTTCATCTCTTTCGGCGCCTGGGTGTAGGAGAACTCCAGGGCCGTGATCGAGACCATGATCTCGGCCGCCGTCAGAAAGACATACGCCAGACCCTGCCAGCCGAGACTCGGTTTGAAACCGGCGGCGATCCGCATCTCGATCCAGGCGGAAACCACGAACGACAGCGCCGTGACAAACAGGCCGATCGCGATCTTGCGGAGCGGACTGAGAGGAAACGCCCTTGTGAGCACCGGGTAAACCGCATACGAAAACAGGGGAATCATGATCATGACCAAGACAGAATTGATCGCCTGAGGCCACTCGGGCAACCAGTTGATCCAAAGCCATCGGAGGTTCATGTTCCGGGCCTGCAGGACCCAGGCCGATTGCGACTGGTTGTACAGGGCCCAGAACATGATGATAAACACGTAGATGGTCGAGAGTCTGCCGACCACCCGGAGGCCCTCGGCGCTGAAAGTCTCTCGGACGAATCGCGAGCCGGCGGCGGGAACGTGAACAAATTTCCTCCGGCCCGCCCAGTAGGTAATCGTGGATACGATCATGAGAACCGCCGGAACCCCAAACCCCGCAAAGGCGTTGAAACGGTGCAGCAGCCACGGGCACAGGAACATCGAGACTGCCGCACCGAGATTGATGGCAAAATAGAACCATCCGTAAAACTTCGACAATAGGTGCTTGTTCCGGGTCCCGAACTGGTCGCCCACGTTCGCGGCGACGCAAGGCTTGATGATCCCCGAGCCGATGGCCGTCAGGACCAGACCCAAAACGAGCCCGAGCCGCGTGTCGTCCACCGTCATGGCGACGAACCCGACACAGTAGACCACCGAGAAGTAGATGATGGTTCGGTATTTCGCCAGCCAGATGTCGGAGATCAGCGCACCTGCGAAGGGCAGAAAGTACACGGCGGAGTTGAACCAGTGGAACCACTCTGTGGCCTGCTCATCGCTCAGAGCGCCGCCCGGCCCTCTTAGAAAGGAGGTCATAAAGACCACGAGGATTGATGTCATGCCGTAAAAGGCGAAACGCTCCGCCGCTTCGTTGATGAAAATGTACGGCATACCGGCAGGCATCTTCTCGGTGGGCAGCGGTGCAGCCAGGTATTTACGTTGGGCCATAACTGATTCCGTGTTGCTCTCGAATTCGGCTTTATGGCGATCCGGCGGGGCATGCCTCGCACACCCGACATCGGATCCACCCCCAGGGCAGGCACGCGCAGCGCGCCTTCCTCTTCAACGGCCGCCATCATACTCCGACTGTCGCCCCACAGCAAACAAAAGTGCAACCACCCGCGACACGAGAGACGCCCGGTATTCTGGTCGCACACGGCAGACCGTTTGGATAGTGGCCTTGATTTGATTTCATGAAGCTGGTACGATGCCAACCGCCGTTTTTGGATGGAAAGGACATAGTTTGAGGCTAAACGGCGGCGGCGATTGCGCCGGCGGGCTCAAATCGCTTGGTACAGGCGAACTAATTTGGCCGCCGAGCGAAAAGAGTAGCATTGACGGTTGGTTTAGAGCCGCCGAGCGGTTATGGTGGGGCAAGGCCGCGACGTTGGCGGACATCAATAGGTTGGCCACGATAACACGATTCCTGGTTGGCTTTAGGGGGTATGTACGATGAGGCGCCTATGCCTGGTGATTGGAGTGTTTTTGGTCGGTGTGGCCCCTCGCGGGTATGCTTACAATGCAAAGGAGAATCAGTTGAAGGAGTTCATTACCGCGCACGTCGCGAAGGTCAAGCCACTGGACAAGCAGGCGAACCTAGCCTGGTGGGACGCTTACACCACCGGCGATCCGAAGGCCTACGACCGCAACAGCGAGCTGACGCTGCAAATCCGGCAAATCTACAGCGACCCTAAAGAGTTCGCGTTTCTCCAAGAGCTTAGGCAGTCCGGACAGGTCAAAGACCCCTTGTTGGCCCGGCAATTGACGGTGCTCTATAACAGCTACCTGGCCAACCAGATCGAGCCGGAGCTGCTCAAGCAGATCGTCGAGCTGGGCACTCAAATCGAGAAGAACTTCAGCACCTTCCGCGCCACCATCGACGGCAAGAAGGTGACCGACAACGAGATCAAGGACATCCTCAAGGACGAGACGGATTCCGCCAAACGCGAGAAGACCTGGCTGGCGAGCAAGCAGGTTGGTGCGGCGGTCGCAGATGACCTGGTCCGGCTGGTCAAGCTGCGCAACCAGGCCGCCCGCAGGCTCGGCTTCGACAACTATCACACGATGGCCCTGGCCACCGGCGAGCAGGACGTCAAGGAGTTGGACAGGCTCTTCGCCGACCTGTACGAGCGGACGAACGTGCCTTTCGCAAAGGTGAAGGCCGAGCTGGATCAGATCCTCGCGAAGAAGTACGGCGTCGCGCCGGAGAAGCTCATGCCATGGCATTATCACGATCCCTTCTTCCAGGAAACGCCGATGGTCTACAACCTCGACCTGGACGCCTACTATCAGGATAAGGACGTCAAGAAGCTGGCCGAGGAGTTCTATGCGGGCCTCGGCCTGCCGGTCGATGCGATTCTGGCCCACAGCGACCTCTACGAGAAAGAGGGCAAGAACCCGCACGCGTTCTGCACGCATATCGACCGTGAGGGCGACGTACGGGTCCTGTGCAATCTCCGGAACGACGAATATTGGATGGAGACGATCCTGCACGAGTTAGGCCACGGCGTGTACGACAAGTACCTCGACTACGAGACGCCCTACCTGCTCCGCACTCCGGCCCACTCCTTCACAACGGAGGCGATGGCCATGTTCTTCGGCCGGCTCAGCCGCAATCCCGCCTGGATGCAGAAGACGCTGAACCTGACCGATGAGCAGCGGGCCGAGATCGAGAAGGTCGGCGGCAAGTACGCCCAGCTCAAGCAGCTCATCTTCGCCCGCTGGGATATGGTCGTGTACTACTTCGAGAAAGGACTGTACGCCAATCCCGATCAGGACCTCAACAAGCTGTGGTGGGACCTGGTCGAGAAGTATCAGCTTGTGCGCCGCCCGCCCAACCGCAATCAGCCGGACTGGGCTGCCAAGATCCACTTCACGGCCGCCCCGTGCTATTATCACAACTACATGCTTGGCGAGATGCTGGCCTCGCAGTGGCAGCACACGCTCGTGAGCAAGGTGCTCGGCCTCAAGTCGGACAAGGGCGTCAGCTACGTCGGCCAAAAGAAAGCCGGCCAATACCTGCGGGAGAAGGTCTTCGAAGCCGGCGACCTCTACCCGTGGAACGAGATGATCAAACGCTCCACCGGCGAGCCCCTGACCGCCAAGTACTTCGTGGACCAGTTCGTGAAGTAGGCAATGAAGGCAAAGGACAAGACCGAGCCGAAGAAAACCACGGGCCTTGTGCGAAGTGGCGGCCCTGTTCCTGCTGTCGCGAAGCTGGCGACAGAGATACGGGACTTAATAGAGACCGCTCGAAGTCGTGTATCCGTGACCGCCAACCTGGCACTGGTGAATCTCTACTGGAACATCGGACGGATCATCACGCAGGACGTCCAGAAGAACGAGAAACGTGCGGGGTATGGAGAACAACTCCTTGAGGGATTGTCGGCCGTGTTGACCCAAGAGTATGGGGCAGGCTATTCGCGAGTGAATCTCCAGGAGATGCGGCGATTCTCTGTTGCCTTTCAGATTTGTCAGACAGTGTCTAACGAATCTGCCATTCGTCCAATTCGTTCGACATCGTCTAATGAATCCCAAATTCTGCAGACGGTGTCTGCAGAATCGTGTGAGCCTCTCCTCATTGATTTCCGCGAGCACTCTCGGCTCGGCTGGTCGCACTATCGCCTGCTCTTGAGCCAAGGCGAGCCGCTTCGTCGCAAATTCTACTTCGAACAGGCAGCGGAACAACGCTGGCCGGTGCGCGAGTTGCGCCGGCAAATCGACCGTGGGTTGTTTGAGCGTGTGCTGCTCTCCAGAGACACCCCTCGACTGGTGGCACAGGAGAAGCAGAAGGGCCCAGCGAAAATTGCTCGATACGAAGACATCTTTAAGGACCCTTATGTGCTCGACTTCCTTGGACTCAAAGGCGCCTACTCGGAGAAGGACCTTGAGGCCGCCATCATCCGGAATCTGGAGCAATTTCTGACTGAGTTGGGGACCGATTTCTGTTTCATCGGCCGGCAGTATGCCATGCGCATTGACGAGGACGACTACTTTCTGGATCTGCTCTTCTATCATCGTGGCTTGCGGTGTCTGGTTGCCATCGATCTCAAAATCGGTACGTTCACTGCGGCCGATAAAGGACAGATGGACCTCTACCTCTCCTGGCTCAAAGAGCATGATTGGCGCAGGGGCGAGAACGAACCGGTGGGGCTGATTCTGTGCACTTCCGCCAGGCGCCAGCACGTGGAACTCCTCCTGCGATATGGGCCGCATAGAATGAAAGTGGCCGAATACCTGATGCGTCTGCCCGACAAGCGTCTTCTGGAAGAGAGACTGAAAATGTACAGCAGACTGCTGGAGGAACAGAAACTATAAACACGCCGAACAAACAAGGCGACACATACGGAGATCGATGTACAATGGATAGACAGAAAGACTCGCTTCCGGAAATTACGATTAAGGGCGTGATCCTGGGCATCGTGCTGGCGGCGGTCCTGGCCGCAGCCAACGCCTACTTGGGCTTGTTTGCCGGCATGACCGTGTCGGCCACGATCCCCGCCGCGGTCATCTCCATGGGTGTCCTGCGGTTCTTCCGGCATAACAACATCCTCGAGAACAATATCGTGCAGACCGCCGCCAGCGCGGGCGAAGCGGTGGCCGCGGGCTGCATCTTCACGCTCCCGGCTCTGATCCTGCTGGGGACCTGGCAGAAGTTCGACTATAAGTGGGTCACTATCATCGCGGGGTTCGGCGGCGTACTCGGCGTGCTGTTCACCATCCCCCTGCGGCGCAGCTTCATCGTGGAAGGCGATCTGCAGTTCCCCGAGGGCATCGCCACGGCCAAGGTCCTGGAGAGCGGCCAGATGGGTGGGGAGGGCCTGCGCCAGATCACCCACGCGGGTCTGGCCGGCGGATTGTTCAAGGTGGTTTCCGACCTGGTCGGCCTGTGGCCCGACAAGCTCCAAGTCAGTCGCGCTATTGGTTCGAGCGTCACGGCTTTTGGCGTAACGCTCAGTCCGGCCCTGCTGGCGGTCGGATTGATCGTGGGCTTGAATATCGGCATCCTGATGTTTCTGGGCGGCGCCTGTAACTGGCTGGTCGCCATCCCCATCTACTCGCACTTCCACCTCCGGCCCGAGAACCTCTCCGTGGCAGAGTGGGCCGAGAAGATCTGGAGGGACCAGACACGATACATCGGCGTGGGCGCCATGCTGGTTGGCGGCTTGTGGACCGTGTTCAAGATGCGCAGGACCCTCCTCAAGGGCGTCACCAGCGGGCTGCAAGCCTATCGCTCGATGGACGGCACAGGCCGGGCCGTCGATGTCCCGCGCACGGATCGCGATATGCCCATGAAGTGGATTCTCATCCTGATCGTGCTCTCGGTTATTCCTCTGTTCTTCGTATATCATGCCTTTGTCCAGAAGCTCTCCGTCTCTGTGACGATGGCCGTGCTCATGCTCGTCGCCGGGTTTGCCTTCTCGGCCGTGGCCGGGTACATGGCGGGCCTGGTTGGGTCCAGTAACAATCCCATCTCCGGCGTTACGATCACCACCATCGTTTTCTCCGCTTTCTTCCTGATGCTCCTGCTCGGCAAAGGTGCCCCGATCGGCCCGGCGGCCGCCATCATCATCGGTGCGGTGGTCTGCTGTGCCGCCGCCATCGCGGGCGACAACCTTCAAGACCTCAAGACCGGCTATATCGTGGGGGCCACGCCGTGGAAACAGCAGGTTATGCTGGTCATCGGGACTCTCGTGGGGGCCGCCGTTATCGCCCCGGTCCTGACGCTTTTGCAGCAGGCCTACGGCTTTGCGGGCCAGGCCGTACCCACGGCCCGACCGCTGCCGGCCCCTCAGGCCAATGTCATGGCTTCCGTAGCCAAGGGTGTGTTCCAGGGAGGATTGCCGTGGACCTTCATCTTCATCGGCATGGCCGGCGCCGCGGGTCTGATCATCCTCGATCGGATACTTGAGTTGAAGCGAAGTCGCTTCCGCACGCCGGTTCTGGCAGTCGCGATTGGCTTCTATCTGCCGTTCTCCCAGTCGGTGGCGATCTTCCTCGGCGGTTTGATTGCGACGTTGGTCAAGCGAGCCCTGGTCAGGCAGCGGGCGACCCAGGAAGCACACGAGGCATCCGAGCAAAAGAGCGTGCTGTTCGCCTCCGGTCTGATTACCGGCGAGGCCCTGATGGGCATCCTCGTGGCGATTCCGGTCGTGCTCATGAAAAACAAGGGGCTGGATCTTCCGCTCACGAGCCTCTGGCAGCAGAAAGCGGCATCGTGGCTCCCGTCGGTCCGTGAGGGGATCCAGGCATTCGGTGCCTGGATCGGCTTGGCGGTCCTGTTGGCGATCGCCCTCTGGGCCTACCGCACCAGCCGCCAAGTCACAGCGATGGACCGCCCGCCAACAACTCTGGCAGGGGAGAGTGAATAGCCTGGAGTTCACCACGAGATCATCCCAGCCGGGGGCGGCCGGACTACTTGAACTGACTCTGTCATCCTGAGCCGAAGGCGAAGGATCTGGCTGGTGTAGGGGGCAAACCCCTGTGGTTGCCCCGGGCAGGCACGGGGTGGGGACCCCAAACGCGATGTATCGCGTTTGGGAACCCGGCCCGCCCCTACTGTGCTTCGCTCCATTCAGGATGACATGCCGCGCACCAATTCATCCTAAGCCGTATCATACCAATCACGAATGAGTTTCTCGCAGCCTGCCGTAAATGTCTGACGGGCGGCCGCGCCGACAGAGAAATACGACCGGGGGATTTGTCTTGGTGCATAGCGGGCAATTCTGGTATAGAATGGAGAGCGATATGGAGTGATTCGGGTGCGCCACACCCGCTTTCAGGGAGGATATGACTATGGCGGACAGGATTGCACAGTACATCGACGCGAATCAGGACCGCTTTATCGAAGAACTCAAGCAGTGGATGCGGTTCCCCTCGGTCAGCGCCCAGCGTCAACATGACCCGGACACGCGTGCCTGTGCCCAGTGGCTGGTGGACCATTTCCGGAAACTGGGCCTGGAGGCCGGCCTCGTGGACGTCGGCGGCCAGCCGATTGTGCGTGCCTCGACCCGGGGCAAGAGCGCGCGGCGCGTAGTGATTTATGGGCACTACGACGTGCAGCCGGAGGACCCGCTCAGTGAATGGCAGACCCCGCCGTTTGAGCCAACGATTCGCGACGGCATCCTGTACGGCCGTGGAGCCACGGACGACAAGGGACAGGTCTTCACCCACGTCAAGGCCGTCGAGACTCTGCTCAAGACCGAAGGCCGACTTCCCTGCGAGGTGCTCTTCCTGCTGGAAGGCGAAGAGGAGTCCGGCGGCGATGCCCTGGCCCGCTACGTCAGCCAGGCCAAGGATGAGCTTAAGCCCGATGCCGTGGTCGTCTCGGACAGCACCATGTACGACGAGAACACGCCCGCGATCACCTACGGCCTGCGCGGCATTGTCGCTTTTGAATTCACCGTCCGGGGTCCGAACGCCGACGTCCATTCCGGCGCCTACGGCGGCGCGATCGCCAATCCCGCCATGGTTCTGGCCCGGATTCTGGCCGACTGCGTCGCGCCGGACGGCAAGATCCTGGTTTCCCATTTCTATGATGATGTTGCGCCGTTGGAGGACTGGGAACGGGAGAGCTACCGCAAGCTCAACTTCAACGACCAGGCCCTGGCGAAGGAGTTGAACGTTCCCAAGCTCCACGGCGAGGCCGGATACAGCACGCTGGAGCGGCTCTGGGCCCGGCCCACCTTCGAGATCAACGGCCTCTTCGGCGGATACCAGGGCGAGCGGTCCAAGACCATCATCCCATCGTTCGCCAGGGCCAAGGTCAGCGCCCGCCTCGTCCCGCACCAGAACCCGGAACGAACTCGCGACCTGATCTTCGACCACATCCGGTCCGTGTGTCCCGACACGGTGCGCCTTGAGATGTCCGACTTCATGAGCAGCCCACCGGTGCTATTCGACGTGAACAACCCGGCCATCCGTGCCGCCCAGGAAGCTCTGCGCAAAGGGTTCGGCCGCGAGACCGCCTTCATCCGTTGCGGCGGCTCGATTCCGGTGGTCAGCACGTTCGTCGAGCAGTTGCGCTGTCCGGTCGTCCTCATGGGCTTCGGCCTCGATAGCGACCGGCCGCACGGACCCAACGAGCACTTCAGCCTCGACAGCTTCCTCCGGGGCGCCAAATCCGCCGCTTACCTGCTCCGCATGATCTGAGCCATGTGGGCTCTGTTACCGGGAGGAACGCGGGGGAAGACAACTGCGCAGGCGTGCTCGGTTCCATAGGCAAGACATGCTTACGCGAGCGTGAGCATGGCGCCCCATCCGCGACGATCCGTTTCTCTATTCGACGTCTTTGCCGGCGAGGAGGACGACGTATTCGCCTTTGGGATTCTCTTCGAGGTTGGCGAGCAAGTCGGAGAGCGTGCCCCGGCGGACGGATTCGTAAACCTTGGTCAATTCTTTGGCGATGGCGGCGGGGCGGTCGCCGAAGACCGCGAGCGCATCCTCCAGCAGCTTGCGCAGGCGGAAAGGGCTTTCGTAGTAGATGAGCGTGTAGGGCGAGTCCTTGTCCGCTTCGAGAAAATGGCGGCGCTTGCCCGGCTTACTAGGCGGAAAGCCCCGAAAGGTGAAGCTGTGCACCGGCAGGCCGGAGAGCACGAGAGCCATCACAAAAGCGGTCGGCCCGGGAATGGCGGTGACTTCGATACCGACGTTGATCGCTTCCCGCACGAGGACAAAGCCGGGGTCGGAAATGCCCGGCGTGCCCGCGCTGGTGACCACGGCGACGGATTTGCCCTCTTCGAGAAGCTGGAGGATGCGCGGGGTCGCCTGGCGCTCGTTGTGCTCGTGGAAAGACATCTGCGGCTTGCTGATCTCGAAGTGCTTGAGCAGCAGACCGGTGTGGCGCGTGTCCTCGCTGGCGACCACGTCCACCTGCCGCAACGTCTCCAGCGCCCGCAGCGTGATATCGCCTAGATTGCCGATCGGTGTCGCAACAAGATACAGCGTGCCGCTTGCCATTGTTTTACGGCTCCATGTCACCCAGCTCGTAGAGAATCAGGGCGGCGGCGACCACGGCGGCGGTCTCCGTCCGCAGCACCCGCGGACCCAGACTCATCGGGACAGCGCCTCGTTCGCCAGCCGCAGCCACTTCCTCCGGCGTGAATCCCCCCTCCGGACCAATCATCAAGGCGACGGACACACCTTTCTTGATGCCTCGCAGCGCATCACGCAAGAGGACCGCCTTGTGAGACAGTACGGCGATCAGGCAGCGGTCAAAGTCCGCCGATTGTCGGATGGCTGCGTCAAACGTTACCGCCTGCTCGAGCTTTGGAATTCGGCCCCGGTGCGACTGCTCCGCCGCCTCCGTCATGATGCGGCGCCAGCGATTCAGTTTGTTCTCCTCGATCCGCCTGTCCCGCATGATGCTCCTCTCCGTCAGGACGGGCACGAACCGCGCCACGCCGACCTCGGTTCCCTTCTGCAGGACCCACTCGAACTTCTCGCGCGCCAGCAGGCTTTGAAAGAGCGTCAGTTGCGTCGCCGGCTCGCCGGAGGCCGGGTGTTTGTCCGTCACCCGCCCGACCGCCTCCCGCGGGCCAACGCTGGTGAGCGTTACACCGTACTGGGCACCATTGTCATCAAGCACAACAATCGCATCGCCAGGCTTGAGCCGCAACACTTGACTGACTTGGTGCGCTTGCTCCGCGCTCAACCGGACCTGCTCGCCGTCGACGCTCGACGCCGGAACGAAAAAATGGTTCGTCGCCATAACTCGACTATCTTATTATACTTTTGTGGAACCGGAAGCGGCTTATTATACTTTCAGACTGAAAAGTATGATAAGGGTCGGAGCCATCAGCCGTCCGATTCGGGACCATGTACAGCCATGATCGACATTCTGCATGAGGACGAGGACATCATAGCCGTCAACAAGCCGGAGGGCCTGGCCGCGGTCCCGGAACGGCGTCCGGATACCCGGTCGCTATTCGAGATGCTCTGCGCCGAACGGGGTGAGAAGCTCTACATCGTCCACCGCATCGACAAGGAAACCTGCGGCGTGATCGTCTTTGCCCGCAATGCCGACGTCCACCGCCGGCTGAATCTGCAATTCGAGAAGCGCCTGGTTCGCAAGGTCTATCTGGCGCTGACCCATGGCATCATCACAGATGACTGGGGCGTGATCGACAAGCCGCTGCGCCACTTCGGCTCGGGTCGGGTCGGCATTAGCCCTCAGCATGGAAGAGCTTCCGTTACCGAGTTCCGCGTCCTGGAGCGATTCAAGGGCTGTACCCTCGTCGAGCTCTAC